>Ga0181612_175095_pt1 | contig 14839 bp, 12 predicted proteins | sample HoacroProtozoa21_FD_119630 | JGI IMG/M metagenome (GOLD analysis project Ga0181612, IMG submission 119630) | Hoatzin crop microbial communities from Cojedes, Venezuel. Combined Assembly of Gp0051906, Gp0051904, Gp0051908 | reverse complement strand
CTCAAGCTTTTGCAAATAAACTCAAGGGACCTTTTCATCAGGGTATGGGACAAAAAGTGACGAGCGTTCTGTCCACATTTGTACTGCATATGCCAGCTAGTCTTTTGATGTGAATAGATAGTGGACAAGGAGAGTGTTTAGGCAAATTATCTCTGTACGTATTTTGCTGGAAGAGCTTAGTGGTTGTTTCAAGAGTCAGGGCATACTGACCGCTGTCACGTGAAAGTAGTATTAATGAATTCGTTATCCTAAATTGAGCTTGTTATCCTAAAACACATCAGGTGCAGTAAAAAAAAGGAAAAGAAAAAAAAATTTGTAGTTAGTCATGAACCAGCCGTCAGAAAGGTCTGAGTAGGAGGAGCACTGTGAAATCCCGACAGCAGCACAGTGAACTGGGCAACATGAAGAGTTGGAGGCAAAGCCTGAGATAATGCATGCCCACTGGCTCTTTGGAGCTACATTGAGTCAAGACTGGGCAGAGGTCGTGTTTTTGCCTCAGTTTCATAAGAAGTCCAGTCCCTTCGTCATACCAATCCTGTAGGTGTTCTCTAAGGATCTTGCAGTACTAGTATAGTTTATGCAAAGCTGTTTCTCTTAGATTTTTAAAGGTATATTGCTCCTGTGTTTATCAAAGAAACAAGATTTAAGTACCACCACTTAGAAGCAGTTGCTTTTCAAAAGGGGTGAGTATTGGTAATAGCCCTTTGTAGGATAATGCATCATTCACTGAACATCATGAACATGGTATTTTTAGCACGAAAGTGTTACTCTCATTACAGCTGTTCTAACTGTAGTTGTCAACCTGGTTTTGAAGAAAACATTAAAAGAACAGCTTTAAATGTTAATCTCATAACTCACATAGTAATAAGAAATATACCTGCAGGGGAATAGTAAGTAGTTAGGTATAAATTTAGATGGCACGATTTCCTCTCAGTCTGGGTGGTTTGCAGCAGCACTGTGATTCCATATGCCCTCTCTGGGGTTGGTAAAAGGATGTATCCATGTGGAAGTCAATGCCTTGGAGCATAAAAACTCTTAAAGCAATCCAGAAAGTGGTGTGCACAACTTGACCCTGCTTCTCCTGCAGCCTGCCGTGACTGCGGAGTGTTTCGTTAAACTTCGAGGTCTGTGCAGAGCCGTGTTGTTGGAGATGGGTAGAGCGGCCTGCCGCTCTCTGCAGGGTGCCTGTGAAGGCAACAGCTGTTCCGTGCTCATTTCCAAGCTAGGGTGCAAGAAACTGCACAAATAAGCCCATGAATAATTGGCCCAAATGTGTAGTACCTTATTGTTATTTTGTATTGTTCATTAGTATTTCTGTTATCTGTCCACACAGCATCTACAGGAAGCACTCGTTATAGAAAAGTGGTCTCTCATGTGAGTGGGTTTTGCCATCAGCTATTTGAATGAGAAGACCTGCATGAGGGGAGTTGTGAGCAGGAGGTTTGAGGGCTGGAGGGAGGGTCACCACCATTTAATCTCATGTCAGAATGTGCCTAGGTTATATACCTGAATTCACCCAGGACTGTGCTTTTCTGAGAGAGCAGTATCTGCTGCTTTAAACTGGTAGTGGGAGGAAGAGGTTCTGCGATGCTGAGCACTAATGATCTTTCACCCTGTTGAAACATGTGGCTTCATTGGGGTTGAAACAGTGGAAACCACGTGTGTTTGCAATGGAAAGTGTGCAGTGCAAGAAATTCCCCGTTCCTACTTCTTCTGCCCTGCTCCCTGCCCTTCCCAGCCCAGTCCTGCTGTGGGTGACATTGGATGGGGAGCCTGCCTCGGGGTGCTCACGAGAGAGGGGGAGCCACCAAATAATGTCATACGTCGGGCAGTGGTGGTGGGCAGTGACCACCTGCCTGGACCTTTGGCATCCACTGCTGCACAGTTTAAATACCAAACTGCTATGGGAGGCCTCAACAGATCTCTGTTCACAAAGTAAGGAAACAAACGGGCCAGTTCATTCAGCTGGGCACATAAATCAGCCATCAGAAATTTAGCAATAAGGAAGACCATAAAAACAAGTGGGGGAGGTCATCTGCGAAGATCTTGAGGATCTAGGCTTGGTTCTGTGTTTTTCAATGATCGGTTCATCAATGGTTTGGGAAAGGGGGAGGGGGAGAATAGTGATGTGGCAGAGTTTTTCTGTCTATTCCACTATAAACTTTCATAAGAAAGACCCGTGCCTTTGGTAGAGAGGAGAGTGGTAGAAATGCTGTGTGGGACAAAGCACCCTACAAGACCTGTGAAGCTGTTGCTGACAGCAGTCTGCACAGCCATTGCGTCATCACTGTGGGCAGGCGGAAAGAGGGTGAGAGTTGGAGGGTGCTTGGTGCATGGGATCTGGTCGGTAGCATTTTGCTTTTACTTGCCTTTAACTCACATTCACTGAGTTTTCAACACGATTATTAAGTCAAATGTAGGGTAATGGAGACATTTTGTCCAGGTACATTGGCTGATCCTCTCTGAAGGAAGGATGTGCTCTAAGTAATAAAAGCGATGGAATGAAGAAGGTAGAAAAGCCCCATGTGCCTGTGTGTCACAGAGGCTGGTGGATGGTGATCACCTAGACTTTTCTACGCCATCTTTCCTTGTCATAGCCTTCTCCGCAGCTTTGGGAACTGATTGCAGGCTCTGCTGGTCCTGGGGAAGAATCAGTCTGGGGGGAATCAACTTAATCCCTAATGTGAGGGGAGACTCTGCCAGGCAAACCAGGCAGGGGATTTTTGGCAGAGCCGTGGTTCAAGCCGCTCTCATCTCACCTGTGTCCAACAGTGACCCTCTCCAGCCCTGTTTATGGGGTGGGTAGCCCCGCTTTGCATCCCATGTACATCCCTTCTCCATCTGGGGAGCGGGCACTGGGCCTGGAGGGGTTGTCTGCTTCTGGTCTGCCTGAGAGAGAGAGCTGCCAGCCCGTGGTTTAGCAGTGTTTGGGGAGAGGGAGCCCACCTGCTTGGCGCCGCAGGGCTGTCCTCTGAGTGCTCTGGGGAGGTGACAGTGCCGTTCCATGGAGACTGCGGATGCTGGTGACATTCCTCTGCTTCCTGCTGTCTTGCCATGAGCCACGGGAATGGCCAGACAATAGACAATAGACCGTAATATCTCTGAAAAACATTTCTATCATGCGGATGTGTTTTGGCAAGCATTGGGTGAAAGAATTTAAGGCATTACATTATGTATGAAAATCATTAGCCTTAGGTAATGCAAACAAAAAAACCATTTGTTCTTTATCTTCGCATCTGTACCTTGGTATACATAATTGAAAACATTTTTTCAGTGGAAAGTAAGGTTAATATTTTCCAACTAGAAAGCACCTTTTATCTCATAAGCTGCCAGATCTCTGTGCTAGCTGCATGCAAATGCTACCACTTTGGAAATGAAAGAGTGGCAGGTGAAAAGTGGGTTGGATCATCCCACAAAGTGCAAGAATGGGGAGGGAAAATATTTTTAGCCAAAGACTGTAAGGCAAAGCCCTTCTTTGTGGCAGAAAGCAGCATGACGTCTTTCATGGCTACATGAAGGAGTTTTACAAACTAGAAAAAAATCATCTTTCACAAGGCCAGAACAGAGCAAATAATGTGAGTGGTACTCAATTAACCCTTCAGAAATAGGGGTTAAGAATGATAATTTATCTGCGCTTTCAGACTGCCATTGATAAATTTCTGTGCAAGATCCTATTCAGGGGAAATTGCAGTAAGTGGGTGAAAAGCCTGTGAGTTTGGTCAAGAAACAGAGAATAAATGGCAGGAGGAAATGATCAGGTTTTCATCACAGTGCAAGCTTAGTAGCTGGAGTCTCCAAGTGTTACGTAATAGGACTGCTGTTGAAAAATTATTTAATAATCCTTAGTTACTCGTTTGTATTAGAATGTTCTAAATGAATGCTGCTAGTTTAAGGGAGGGAGTAGGCAGTAACGGAGCAGTCAGTGAAAACATTTATGTAGCGTACAGAGGTCATTCAGGAAAGTAAATGTCTCGGCATGTAAAATATTTTAATGCTATTAAATAAATCAGCTGCATTTCCGCATTGTTAGTATTTTGTTCTGTTCTAGTTATCCCTCCCTGGACTGAACAGGAGTCCAGGAAGACCAATGGGAGTGAGTAAGTGTATTTTAATTGAATGCATAAGTGAAAAAAGCCAGAATTGGTCAATTTAGAGGAAAGATGCACAAATGGAGGTATCACAGAAGTCAGCAAAACTTATCATTTCTCATAAAGTAGGACAAAGGAGTAATTGCTAAAATTGAAAGGTGAGAAATTTTAAAGCCAGTATAAAATGTACAGCTCTCTCTAAATGTAAACTGCTGTTTGCCTGTGGAGCACTGCCTTTTGTACATCTCCAAAATTAAGACTTTTATTCTGGTTGGCGTTAAATACATCTGATGAGCGAGAGAGCACACTTGGGTAGAGGAAGTTGCTGTGCAGAGGGGAAATCTTTTGTGTTGGAGCAGCTGGCAAGACATTTACTACGTGAACAAGTTGTCCAACAAATATACTCCATCCTTTCCTCTCAAACTGTGGCCACGACTGGAGGCAGGCGAGTGTCCTGGCTGGTGTGCAGGTGGGACCGTGTACGTCAGTGCCTGCATTCCTGTATGCCCAGGGGATTTATCAGTGCAATTTGAACCTGACATTCCAGGGAGTGGAGATATTTTGAAGTGGATGCTTAAAGCATGGATTTATATCCTCTCTGTATTTTCAGTCATCCATTGTCTGTTGTAATTCCCTGGGGCTGTTAATTATATATATAAATCAAACAAAGTCTATGGGAGTGTCTAATATTTAAAGTGAAAGTCTAAGGTTTCCAGCGTCTGGGGCGAATTATTCTTTTCAGGCTTAACAAAGCTGGCAGAACTTCAGTTAAGGGAAGGGCAGAACAATGGTGTGTTTCAACTGTGTTTTATGTAATTTGTGTACTTCATGAAGTGCTTGTATAATTATTTTATCCCTGAAAACCTGATAGATATTTTTCTAATGGGTTTTGAATTAAATTTGCATTTGAATTACATTATTTTCTTTCAACAAATACGTTGTTATCTCCAACTTAAATGTGGATTGAGGAATCACTTGAAACATAATACAGAAGTAGCACTGCAGACCTCAGCAGCCTGCAGAATAATTGAAGTGAAGTAAGGAATGTTAACAAGCTCAAATGTCATCATCTTCCAAAAACTGATCTTTAAGCTGATCCATTTTCCCTCTCCTCTTTTATGTGGAATACAAAAACACATACATTGTGGAGTAACTAAAAGAAATGTTTGGTTGAGTTGGTTAAGAAACAGTGGACATGTTGTTTTTGTATTAGCTCTTGTATAGCCACATTTGAGCCTGTCTAAAAAAAATGTAGTTTGTGTAGTGTAAAGATGTTGGGGGAAGGGATAATGAGTTCCTACTGAATACTAATTGCCTACGAGTTGTTCAGGGAGACTGTATAAGAATGGAGGATTTGTTGTAAATTAGTCACTAGCTGTATTGTGCATTGCTGTGAGGTTAGACCAGAGCTGTAAAGGTGCCAGCTCTACAAAATCCTTATGATTCACTGTCTAACTTGGTGACTGTGTGAAGGAGAAAATACTATTCAGACTAAATATTATTGGAAAGAGAGTTCCTCTAATGACAGTGTAATCTTTCTTTATTACACTTAAGCTTTAAGCTCATTTGAGCTAGAAAGATGGGAGCGGCAAATTTTGAGTGGGTTATCTCTGCTTTTCCAGCTGCAGCATCGCAAGGTCTGCCAAAGTTGTAAACGCTGAAAGGAGGGTTATTGCTCTGCAGTAATATAGGGTCCAACAGATTGATTAGTGGTCTTAGGTTACTGTTAATATTTGGCTTCTTTAATTCCAGCATTTTGCCTGTCCTTAATTTGAGAGTCCTTGTAAAGACGACTTTTAACATGGAAACAAAGCTTTGAAAAAGCTTGCAATAGTTTGTTTACTTTTGAGACGTATTTTCTCATTCCTTACTCGGCTCCTATTGTTTTCATTTGCATCAAAATGGAAAGGTGGGTTAATGATTCATTGGCACACAGTGACCTTTCAAATAGCTCTGGACCACGATGCAACAGCTCCAGTCGAAGCTCTCATACTTTAACCTCCTTGCTTCTGCCTTAATATTTGCAGCCTGATCTGTCTACATGCCTGGACGCCTGAAGAGAGCAAACATTTAAAGCTTCTCCCTCCCCTGTGTTTAGTGGGCAATTTGATCCTTCTTTGTCCATTCCTTTATTTTACATCACTCTCAGACTTGACTTCCTATTGAGAACAACAAAGTGCAACTTTGGGAATCTGCTTGCTCTTTATTTAGCACAAAAATGGACTCAGACTCTGATTCACCTTTTAATTACTCTTGGCCTTCCTTACCTAAAATGAGGATTCGAAGAAGGGCATCCAGACCAGGTAGAAAAAGCTGTCTTCTTTTAAATGACTCTTGCTTAATAGCTCTGCCTCCTTTTCATTGTCTGGTTGTGTGCAGGTGGCTATGAACAGCTCGCATGAGGTAGATTTTCCTTCTATCATAAGTCTACCTCACTGTTAGTTACGCTTTTGTAGATAACAGTGTTGGAGTTCTGTTAAGTAAGAAGAAAGTGTTTTCTCCAGATAAAGTACTGTTCTTTAAAATTGTTTTTGTTACTTTACTCTCTTAGGGGTTTTTTTTTCTTCTGGTTGCATGTGTAGCTCTCACTGAGCAGCTCTGACACCCTGGGAGCTGCACGGCACAGCAGCGGCTGCAGAAAACTCTGCTGTTTACAGTTGTTTTCATTTAGGGAGAATCTGGTAATTCAAATATGCCTCAACAGCTAACAAGATGTTTTTTCTTTTTTTTAATTGTGTACAAAAATCTTACCAGTATGAGGAGGGAAATCTTTTACTTTTTGTAAAAGAAAGTGAAAGGGTCAGTTACTCTCTTTGGTGGCAGGGTCACTTACTGTCTTTGCACAGTTAGACATTTGTCCTCCTTTGTGGAGAAGTCTTGGGAGGTAAGCATTATAAATGTTGTCAGTATGATAAAGGGGGTTTTAAGGAGGTTGTGAAGCACTGACCAGCAAGTTTATGTTAGGAAGAATTATCATTAAAAGCTTTAGTGAGAAGAGGTAGATTTTTACAACATTTAAAAGCGAAGAAATGAAGAGAAAGAATGGCAAAAAAATGTAATTTGTGCTTCCTTCCATAAAATTGCTTTTTTGTGCTTCAGAAAGGGGGCAAAAACCAAATAAGAGAAGTAAGATCCATCAGTGTCATTAAAGTCAATGAGCCAGGAGAATTAGGTTTACACAGTCTGAGACTTTGGCCTAGTTTTAGACTGAAAAATGTGTACAGAATGCACATTTTAATGTGCAGAACATTTTCTGAACTGTTTTGTTTTATTCATGGGGAAGTCCAATATTTCCCAAGCTCACAGGAGTTTCTGCAATGTGTATGGATGCGAATGCAATTTGTGAAGAAGTTGACATGGGTTGCAAGTTGCATGGTGTGTGTTCTCTCCATCTCTACTGAGGACTCGTTTTATCTGTAAATGCTGTAGCTGCACACCCATCCTCCATGGCACTTTTTGTTGTTATTTATTTTACTTTTAGACAGCTTTTTTTGTTTTTTTTAAATGCTTCACCTGTTGTAAAGCACTGTATGCAGATTTGGTGTTTGCATGTTACAGTATTGCATCTTGTTTCCCATCCCTGTTATTAGTATACGAATGCATGTGGCTTCTATGCACAGCTGACCATACACTTGGGGTTGTTGGAGCAAGAAGGTGCTCTTGGGTGCAATGTAGATGTTTTGGTGGTTGGTAGGGTCCAAGGGTTCATTTGTCCTTGGGAAACTGAAATCCTGGCTGCCCAAGGGGTGGGAGAAGTGCCCCTGCAAGGGGATAGCAGGCTTATGATTGACACTTGTGATCTGTGGTATGTTTCTGGTCGTATCCCAGCATGGCCAGTTGATCCTGGCCCGCAGGTGTGGGACATGAATCTTGCAGCTGCATTTGCCTCATGCAGGAGTTCAGGTCTCAGTGAACAAGAGACTTGTAGTGCGCAGTGGGAAGAAGTGCAGGATTCTTCCTCCCCACCCCGAAAGCCGTGAAGGCATTGTACCTGCACTGGGTGCTCCATCTGACCTGGGCAACGCAACGTCAGCGTCCTCCCTTCACCTCAGAACCAAAAGGCTGTTGGTTCCTTGGTCCGGGTTTGGTCCCCCTGGGAGGTAGGGGAGCTGTGCAGACCTCCAGTGGGAGAGTCCAAAGCAGAAAGTCTCACACCCTGTTTTGCACCATATGCATCAGACTTCCCAGATTCTAAATTCCCTGTGTTCCCCAAACTCAGCTTTTGTTCCTGCTTGGAGACCTCTCAGACTGGGCGGTGGAGCTGCTGCCCTTCCCCTGAGCTTCTCAGGGCTGGCAGGAGCCAAGCACAGGCTGCGCAGCTCTGGGGCCACATGTTGCTGACCCCCTCCCTCCTGCTGAGGCTGCGTGGCCTAATTAAAGGTTAATTAGGCTCAACAGAGAATGTGAGCATGACTGTGTCTTAGTGATTGAGCTGGGGAGGGGTCTAAGTTTTGTTCCTTGCTGCAAGACCCCTAATGGTATTTATTTTGTTATTTAATATGAAATGGCCATAAGGCAGGACTCTTTTTCCCTCGCCTCGTGCTGCATAGTCCTATATGTTCAGAGGCAGTGACTCTCTGAGCCTTTTTGGAGGCATTAACAACCTTCAGGGGTGCTGAGAATATGTGTCTCTGAGGAGTCTGTACCACTGTGCTGAGAGGTGAGAGTTACGTGCTGAGCCCACTCAGTCAGAGGTGGGAATTAAAACCGAGCATCCCATGTCTTGGGGAAGCACTTTATCTGTTGTGCTGTTCTGTAAAACGAGACACTTCTGTTTATATATTCATTAGTATACTAGGTAAGGTGCCTGCTTCAGGGAGGTCAGGGCTGTGAATCCCATGTTGGAAAACGACGCTTTCTCACATCCCATGTTTAGATGACAAAGATCAAAGGCAAGGATTGACAAATGGCTTAATCCTTAGTGTTTCTTAAGGCTATTTTAGGACCGCATCTTGAACATGATGGTATGATTTCTAGCATCCAGATGCCTGATCCTTTCCACACAGTATGTGGGAAACACAGCACTTTCATTTCTACTCCATAGATTCAGGACAGTTAAATGTTTGTCTTTCTGAGAACAGCACTTCAAAGCCTGCCTCAGTTTACCCTCTGTGTAATGCTGTTCTTATGTACTTGCTTGATTTTGCTGTCGTGAGTAGTTGCACTGTCTGAAAGAAGCACAAAGATGCCTGAATTAGGGATGCAGATCTCCCATTGAAACTGGTTGTATGGTTCACATCTGCAGACATGCATGCCACTTTGGTCGGCTGCTTGCCAGGAACATGTGGACTTCTTTGTCCAAATTCAGGTGACCACTTCTGGGTTTAGAGGAGTATTTCTGCAGTCCTGTGTGACCCATGTGCTTAACTGTCTGCATTTTTCACTGGTTTCATAGCTCTGTTACTTCCAGTTATACATTAACCTCTACTCAGATTGCTGGGGGTAAATGTGATGAGCTGTCTGAAAACTATTTGTTGTACCTAGAGAAGGGAATTTGTAATCTCTTTCCTGGCTCTCAGCTTGGTCACATCGATGTATTTCACTGCTCTGTTGCTGTGTGCTCTCTCACAGCACGATTTATGTTTTGATTTTTGTGGAAAAAGAGTCAGGTCATTCAAGGCTATACATTTCCTTACGCCAACATAAAGCATGTTTTGAATTATTGCTATGACGATCATACGATTTTTAAAGTATTTTATAAGCTTTTGTGCCTGGTAAAATGCGCAGCCTCTGCTGTATAACTTTGATGACAACATGACAGAAGATATAGAGAACTTGTGCCTAGTTATTCATTGGTCACGGTCTTTTATTTTATCCATGTTTGGAGATTATCCTTCCCAGCACTGTGGCTTTTGTTCACCTACATCTAAATAACGCATACATCTTTCTGAACTGTTTACCAGACAGATGGCAGAGAGCCATAGGCTCTTCTAAAGAAGACATGCCTTTATTTTATTCTTTTTCTGTGGTCATGGCACAGTATACAGCCAGAGAGTGTTCAGCTCTGGCAGGACAATCAGCTTGGTGAGCTGTGCTTGCTGGGTTGTTTCAGTACCAGAGCCAATTCTGCTGTGTCGTATTCGGGTCATTTTTACTTCAGTAAGCATCTTGAAGTCCATTACCAACACCTTTCAGGGTTAAAACACTTTGGGACACCTTCAATCTCACAAGAAGTGATGGATTTTGTGGATACTTCTCATCTTTCAGGCAAGGACAGCCTTGCTGCATATTGCTACTGGTACCCAGTGCAGCGAGCTGTTACCTGCTGCTGTGTTAACCTGGAGGAAGGTCTGCTGATGGTCCCCGTGAGACCGGGATGACTTGTAGCCAGAGAGGCAGGCTGGGGGCAACCAGTGGAGCTGTAGGAATGCAGTGTGTGATGTGGACGTTTGTGATGGTTTTGTCACTTTTTAAACTATGCAGGCCTGTCCAGTGGAAATAAGTTACTAGCACAGTCCATGTGTAAATAATAATGCTCTCCCCTACATTTGGCAAAGTCTTTAAATACTTCTCTTGTTTGATGTAGTCGTGCCTTCACGCATGTTTGGAATGGGGGGGCGGAGTGGGGGTGAGGAGGTACAGTGGGGTCATATTGCAACATGAAGCCCAAAATAACACACAGAATCACACAGAATATTCGGGGTTGGAAGGGACCTCTGTGGGTCATCTAGTCCACCCCCCCTGCGTAAGCAGTGTCACCCAGAGCAGGCTGCACAGGACCGCGGCCAGGCGGGTCTTGAATAACCTGCTGCCTTTTGTCTGTTCATTTAAAACCTGAATGAATATTTATTTAGACATCTCACCTTTAGCAACAGACTGATTGGAGCATTGCCAGAGAAACATACAGCAGTGATCATCAGTAAAAGTTTAGTGATGGAAAGTACTGCAGATAACGTACTCTGATACACCTTGTTGTACTTGTAGCAGCTTTCTTCAGAATTTGTTACTTAGGTTGTTAGTCTCTTAGAGAATTTTAAAATAATGTAAAATGTGGTATTAGAAGTTGCTATATAAATAAAAATGTGAAGTAATAGGGAGATCTTGTTGTTTCTAGCTTGGGATGTGTAACTCATAGCGCTGTCCATTAACTGACTGTAGAGACCCCAGCAGTGGGGACTGTTGCTGAAGTCAAGAATCTGTCTCCATAGGCTGGGGTTTACACTATGATTCAGGAATCCCTAACACCGGTGCTGTTTATCAGGGGTGTGTATTGAACCTTTGCAGCCTAGCACTGGAGCCAAACACCACCCTTGCCAGTTGTACCGATTGAGTTTATAGACGAGAGGAAGTGTGTGCTGGGGAAGGTAATAAGCATACAAGAAGTAATGGAGAGCATGACATTTTTTCCTTCCTGGTTGTCGGTTTAAGACCAGCCCTTGGAAAGCTTTACTTGCCACAAGAAAGTACTGCCCGTATTGCCACATCACATTTCCATATGATTTAAGCTGCAGAAGTCTGATGAACTGCTGTAGAAAAAAATGCTTTTATACTATTTATAAACAAAGGCTTTGGGATCTTGGCAGACATAAGGAAATGGTTTGTAGCTTTAGCAATTTTCAAGATGGGAGTCAGTAAAATCATGTTAAAATTCTTGCAGAAGGGAGAAGCAAAAGGAGAAGCGTAAGGATGTTTTAATAGTATGAGATCCTGCAAGGCCTGCCAGGACTAGAAACCAAATAATTCATAATGTGCCATTACTACATGGGAATTTCCAGTAAAGTATAGAGCTTACTGTTCTTGGGCTTTATGAGGTAGCATCTTAAAATTAAATAAAAGCTGTGGTGTAGCACTGCAGATTTGGCAGTGGTCTGGGACTTCTTTTTTCAAGGGAACAAGACCTGGACAAGCGTGGTTTCTAATCCAGTGCCATTTCTTCGTTATAACTTTTTTTGCAATGTGATGGCCATAGGCAATTTGGATGGGGCTTTGAGCAACCTCATCTAGTGAAAGATGTCCTTGCTCATGGCAGGGGGCTTGGATTAGATGATCTTCAAAGTTCCCTTCCAACCCAAACCATGCTATATGATTCTGTGACCTTCCAAAAGCAGTTACATTGCTTTAGGAATATTGCCTGGGGAAAGTCTTTAGTGGTACGTTTTCCTTTCCAGCTTTGCAGAAGATATATTTCTGATGCAGACTGAGAAGGATTTTTTGCATGATTTGCAATAATAGGCAAACTGGATTAAATTTATTAAGAGTTTTCATTTTGGATATTTTTCTGGGTATGATACTTTTCTGCATCACATTGTTCTTATGCTAGCCTATCTCAGTTCACTTCCGGTAGAAATGCTTGTCTTACAGCATCTTGAAATAAGGAAAATTATATTATAACTGTGATTTGTTTTTAGCCTGTTTTCACACAGTCTAGAACAAGACTGGTTTCCACTTTGTCAAATTTTGCTCATTTTACCACCAGAAGACAATATGAGGCCTTGATTACCATCTTAAATGCTGGATTAGTGCATGCTCTTCATACTTACAAGCAGCTTTAAGAGAAGTGGTCCTGCAGGACAGACTTGGTTTTTCTGCTGCGCAAAGCCATGAAATACAGTCAGCTCATGCAGCTTTTTCATAATGTTTGCAGTCATGAATACGCTATTGAAAACTAAACTCTGAACTTCTGTTAATGAATTCTGGTGAAACTGATAATTTCTCACTTCAGTACCAAAAGCAAGTCAGATGCAGTCTTCGTCCCAAACATCTTGTTCATGGGTTAAATCTTGAATGATTGCTGTCACCTTGTAAGGGCACTATCAGTGCTTTTTTATTTATATCCCTCTTAGAATTTTGTTTCTGCTTTTTTGTTTTAAGAGCAGTAATCTGCTTTACTGGTTTAAGATTAGTGTTTATGTTGCTCCCAGTAGGTAGAATGGCTTTAGGAAAATCATTATTTGACTGCAGTTGAACAGTATTCTGTGCATAAAATACGGCAGATGTTAGGTGTTTAATGTATAGTCCAGAATCATGCATATTTCATCGCAGCCCATGAATCTTCTCCTACGTAATTCTGCAACCACAGATCTCTACAAAGTTCTAGCTTGGGGTGAAAATAGAGGGTTTTGCTAACCAAGATGCAGGAACACCTACCTTTCAGTTATATGAATGATTCTGTCGTTTAGAGTGTTGTCAACGATAGGCTTCTTGGAACATTAGGCAGTTACAAAATAGGCAAATTTTTGAGTGGCCACACAAATATTAGTCAATTGTAATCCTAAGATTTGGTGCTTAATGTTTAACTTTGCCATTTTCATATGAGTATATATATATGAGAAGAAAATGGTTTGAGATTTAATGGTGTATTTTCCACAATTTCTTTTTTCCAGAGCAGAGACACTCTACGCTTGATGTTCTCAGGAAGCTCAAGGCTCCACCTGCTTTCTTTGCTGCAACCAGACCTTCTGCCATGCTGAGTGGAAGTGATGAAGTGTATGCAAACTGCATGGTAGTAGACCAAGTAAGCTTATGTTTGAACTTTTGGCAAATTTTTCATTGTCTTCTGTTAAAGTGACTTATTTGTCAGGATTTTCTGAGTCTGTCAGCAGTGGTGTGTGGCCAATTAGTAAACCTCTAAAATAAAACAGTAATACCGTACGCTGCTCAGCTGTGTTTTGTAACCTAGTTGTGAGGTTCCTTTTAACAGATGATAGGAGTTATTGTCCCTCACTGATAGGGAAAACTCTATGGCAGCTCTTACTGTCTTTTCTGTGTGTTTGTGAGCTAAATGGTATTTGCCTCTTTCTAAGAAACATTAACACGATGTGACTGGCTCATGTGCACTTCAGATTTTCTGAATTCCGTGTACATTCACAAAAGAGACAAATGTGCTGATGCTGGCTAATTCCAGAAGTTAATTATAAGCTCATAGCTAAGCTAATAGGCTCAACAAAAACGAAATATTGCTGAAAAGGTAAAACTGGTGTCCTGCAGCTGGCACGGAACATTCTGATACTGGAGATCGTGACTTAGTATTCAGCTTTCTGATTTATTTGTCACCAGCTCTGGAGATGAGCCAGAGTGTCCAGACCAAATTATATTTTACATCACTGTGTTGCACCTGAAAACCCTCCCCATTTCCAACTCTTGTGTATAGCGGTTGTGTGTCGTTAAACAGCTGCCAAATTCTAGTGGCATGTACCTATGTTTCAGTGACGTTTGAAGTGAATTATTTATTTGTAATCTGCTTTGGGCTCTCCCCGGGGTGAAGGCTGCAAGATAGGAGTAAAGTATAGGAGTAAGAAATGATCAGATTGTAATGTTGGAAGAAGGATGAGATTTTGCAAGTGTGGTTGTTTTTTCCCTCCCCTTTTTTTTTCATTCCCTGAAACACTTCAGCCACTGCATTCACTGCAGATACATTTTGTTGTAACAGCTGAGGTGGAAGTTTCAGTCAGAGACCAGCATGTTCAAAATGCATCTAAGGTTCTTCTCCTTCTTCTTGTACTTCTTGTGCTGGGAGGCTCCAGATCTGGACGCAGGACTCCAGGTGGGGTCATACTAGAGCGGAGTAGAGGGGCAGAATCACCTCCCTCGACCTGCTGGCCATGCTTTTCTTGATGCAGCCCAGGATACAGTTGGCTTTCTGGGCTGCAAGGTCACATTGGTGGCTCACGTCAAGCTTTTCATCCACCAGTACCCTCAAGTTCTTCTTGGCAGGGTTGCTCTCAATCCCTTCATCCCCCAGCCTGTACTGATAGCGGGGGTTGCCCTGACCCAAATGCAGGACTTTGCACTTGGCCTTGTTGAACCACGTG
>Ga0181612_149091_pt1 | contig 14839 bp, 18 predicted proteins | sample HoacroProtozoa21_FD_119630 | JGI IMG/M metagenome (GOLD analysis project Ga0181612, IMG submission 119630) | Hoatzin crop microbial communities from Cojedes, Venezuel. Combined Assembly of Gp0051906, Gp0051904, Gp0051908 | reverse complement strand
GAGCAGAGTTTCCTTCCACAGAAAGACAATTTGGGAATCTTTACCAGCCCTCTTGGGATTCCCCTGTGCAGACAGGATACGCAGCAGAATGTAAACTAATGAAAATGGCTATTCAAGAGAAACCTTTTTCACCCTCCTAAGGACACTGAGAAAACCTGCAGAAAGGTTCCAATCACAGGTGAAAATTCTAATGATAAAAAAGTTTAAGTTATCCTTTTTCAAGCTAGCATTAAGGTCGTAATTATCTCTTCATTATGGAAATGGATAACACGGCACAATAAGACCTCTTGAACGGACAAGTATTTCTGAAACTTTACTGTAACAAGACAGTTTAAAAAACTACAGTTTCCATGGTTTGGGGTCTCTCCAGGTACACTCATTAGTTATTGCAAAATATAGGATTGCTTCATTACTGGCATGCACGTTTGAAAAGAAACACTCTGCTTCCTTAGAAGTTCAAGAAAGCCACACTGCAGTAACAAGGCAAGATTCACACATCAGGATATGAGTTGTCAGAGCTCTGCTGAAACCACTGAAGTTCTGTCTGGTTTGATTACACTGAGGGACATTAATGAAAGCAGAAGCCAAAACAAATACCTATCCTTGAGTATGAAATCATGACATAGAGACTTGCGCAGAAGAACATTATTTTGAAGCACCTTTCTTTTCTGGGAAACCACAGGAGAAGAAAAGATGATAACATCTAAGTATGACTTAAAAAAAAAAAAAACAAACAACAAACCGCATAGAGAATCTAACATCGCATTTCTCTGTTGGTAAAATAGAGGGAGGGGAAAAGAGACTATTGTTAAAAAAAGTAGGAAGCCTCCACTGCTGCCATCTCCACCTGCAATCCTTCCACCTCCCTGACATCAGTGATATCTTGGGGCAAGAGAGACAGCTCTTTCCTTGCCAAAATTTCACAGCAAATGGTTTTACATGCTCCATGTTGCTTTATCAACAATTAGTGAATCACTTCAATGGGAAAACTTACCCCAGCTCGTAGGAATCGCCATACTTTAGACAAGCTCTGAATGAAAATGGTTTACCAAACAGAAAACGAGCGATCTAACACTGAATGTGCCTCCCTCTTTCAATGAGTAAGTTGCTAAAAAAAAAACTCTGATGCCAATTTATAAGATTTAATGAATATGCGGACTGTTAAATGAATAGACGATGCCCCATAGCTGCTCATTTACAATGCTGCTGTTCTAATAAAATTAGGGAAGTGTGCAATGAAAGCTGAGGACCCTGGGCCGGTGCCATCTAATTGAGTTTTACAACTTTATTGGAGATTCCTTGCATCTTATATGCCTGCTTTGTAGAGTTTAATAGCTGGTGGCCTCGGCTCTAACTTAATTACAAATCAGAAAGGAAGGTTGTGTCAGCATGATAACATTTGGCTAAGCTGAAATGTCGGTTTCAGGCATATTTCACCTGTTCTCATCTTAATTTAACCAGACTAGTAAGTCCTAATCACAGAGAAGAAATGGGTCTTTAAAGTAAAGATATAAAATTAAGGGCCAGGTCCTGCATGTCCTTCATGGCCAGTGAAAGCGCTGGCAGCTGGTGGCACCGAGTGCCCGTCGAGCAACTCTGAACTGCAGCTGAAGATCAGGACAGACAACGCGGTCAATGCTGACCAAACGGACCCCAGGGAGGCCCAAAGCCAGGAGGGGGGCAATCCCCGGTGTAAGCCTCATGAACGACCATGAGGTTAGAGCTTGAAGACATCCTGAACGGGAGAAAATGGCAGGTGTTGACAGAGTGAAAGGCAATACCAGTTCCCCGCCCACGGTTAAGCAGTCTGCAGGCAGGGTCACTGGTGAAGGAGACCGCATCTCACCTGCTCTCTGTCACAAGGGACGAGGAGGGAGAGGTGGGGAGGGTTTCAGCAGACTCAGGCGGTGCATACCCACAGCTTTCACATTTATTTTTCAACAGTATTACAATAGCCTGATGGAAAGAGTTGATTGGCAGACGCCAAGTAAAACACTTTGAGAAGATAAAAAAAGCCATGGGAAAGCAAGACTATATAACTTTCTAGAAGATAAGACGGAGCATGTTCACTATAAACAAAACCACCTCCACACCCCACATACAGATACGTACCGTGTGGCGGTCCATTAACACTCAGTGTGTTCTGCTGATTAAAAAGAAAATTTAATACATCTGTCGGAACACAGAGACAGAATAAATACCCTTATCATTCCATTTACTGTCAATAATACTTAAGTGCAAGTCAAATATTAGCTATATTCAGCACAGCATCATAACAAAACAGGCACTGCTAACATTATGGTCCCAAACTGTGTTATTCTTAATTAACATCTGACATATATCTGCTTTTGCAATCACCCATTACTGATTAAATGACAAGGCACAATGTCAGATGCATAATCTGATTGGTTAGTACTCAGTTACCAAGGTGTTACATTTTGAAATTGCCTGTGAATTGATTTCTTTTATTGAATTAATAAGTGTTATCATACTGTACAGAAGGTAAAATTGCTACTGAATGTGAGCGATAACATATAATTACAGAAAATCAAATCCTAATCTGCAGAGCCAAGCCAAGTGTCAACATTTTAATTGTAGTTATGGAAGCACAGTAACACCATGGAGCAGGGGGAGGAAGGGAAGAAATATCTCAAGTGTAGGAAGAAAGGAATATACCGCATAAAAAAATAACTTAGGCATGATAGCAACCTTGAGGGATGTCAAGCACTCATGTCTGCAGAAATATTATACTTAATTTTTCATTTTAGACTATAATCCCACATGCTGGGACACCTGACTGTCATCCAGACCCAAATCTATCTCTCAGATCTTAAGATTTGCATTTTTGGGAGAATGTTTCTGAAATATTTTAGGAGATACAAGCATAGAATACATAAATTATGCATTTTTCCTATTCTTTCCTTAAAAAAAATAAAATTAAGATCCCTTCGCTCCCCAGAAAGATCAAGTCCCTGTGAGATGATACCACAGTTTTCTGCTATAAATAAAAACTCAAAGATTTTACTAATTTTAGTAGCTTTACACACCATTTCAGTGAAAAATGCCTCTTCCAGCCATTTCCTAGTTGCTCTCTCTGTCAGTCTGCATTCAAACACCGCACTAATGCAACTACCGGCATCTAAATTGATGATGTTAAATTGGCGTAACCCCCTTGCGCGGACACTCTCAAATTAGGTAGTTCCAATACATTTGATCTATATCAGCCACTCTTAAACTAATTTGAGTGTTCATGCTAACGGTCTACACCAGTTTAACTATGTGTACTCAGAAAATGATGTTGCTAAATTGCTGCAATTTCTTCGGATTAAGGAGGCCTAGGAGAGCCCCGGCTTCCTCTGCACGCCGCACAAGCAAGGAACCCTTCAATCCACCGTAAACAACCTGGCGGAGACTTTGATTCTCACTCGTCGGTGCCAGTCCAAGACCTTTCCATATCACCCCTCTGTCCGGGTGACCCCACGCAATTCCAGGTCCCCATATCTCCACCCTTTCCTCCTCTCCGTTGCTGCCTTCCCACCGTTAGTGCCCAAGACATATTCTCCCACTGGCACCCCCAAGAGCCTGGCTTGCGATGCTGTCTCTCTTGTTCTCCTGAGGGCTCAACGGGGCTGTTCACAACCAGGCATACTCTGCCCACTTTTCCTGCTGTGAACTTCCCACGTTTTGGGTTCTCTCTGTGATCTCTGTCCTTTGGAACAGGGACCCGTTCAGGCACACCACAAGGCAGCATACAGACAGGGAGCACCAAGGGCAAACGACAAAGCTGTGTTCAAAGACCACGCTGCTTCCCCACCGCACGACGAGCCAGCTACCAATTTACAAAACATCTCATCAAATCATCAGCTTTTCCTTTTGTTCAGGGATAAAGAGGAAGAGGTTAAGTCATCCTGTTTGTATGCAGAGAGAGAAGTTAAAAACCATGCTACTGCCACCCAATTGGCAAGATCTCTTGGAAGCAGGGTGGCATATAAAAATTTTACATGAAGACCTTTCCAAATTAATTCTTTTTATGCTTCTGTTTTCAGGCTAATAGCACAAGTTTCCTTCTTGAATTGCAAACCCCTGGGCACAGCAGTGAGATTAGCAGGCCAGCAAGCATCTTATCAGCACAGTTACACAGAAAGTAATGCAAGAGGTAGCCAGTCGTGGCTTTGTGTCTCAAGAACTACGAGTGCATCTTGTGCATAACATTCCTCCAGGTGGTGACGAGAAGCAGCAGTCTAGGCAGGGGTACGCAGCATGGCAAGGCAGTGTGCCGGGGCGAGCAAAATTTTGGCTCAATACAGACAACATATCACGGCATGGCGAGGGAAGAGAACAGCACCTCTCCGGTATGAGCACATCTTCAGGCTGTACGTCAGCCTGTCTTTTTGACACTAATAAAGTTGTTGGAAGAAAAAAACCCAACAACTTATTACTGGAGTTGAAGTAACTTATTCTAAAATCAAAAATTTTAAAACATGAGAAGTATAACTTGGCTCTGCAGTGATCAGAGTAGGAAAAATAACTGGCAGCAGTTATATGCCTGAAGAATGTGAACTTGGGAGAGTGGAAGGAATAAGACCAGCAGAAGAAGGCTGAATATTGTAACGGGGCGATGGGGGGAGGGGGAAGCTATATAGAAAAGAGGCCTCGTCTCAACTGATTTCTTTCTACAGTTAAAAGTGTCAGGGACCATCACTGCAGGAGAGTGAAAGTTCTACATCAACTGAGATGAACTGCACCAACCTGGAGGCCTGTGCTATGCCGAACATCTGCAGGACTTCCATGCAGGAACTCCAGAAAAACAGTGAGTGGCTCTAATGGGGCTTCCTTTCCAGTCACTCCGTTTACAGCTACTTCCCGACCTCAACTTTACATTTGGAGGCTTGGTGATTTAATGAGATAAATGTCATGCTTTTTCTCAAACCAGACTTGTCCAGGTATGTCCCTGTATCTCTTCTCAGCTGCAGTCGCTGCAAGGCGGCAGCAGTTGCCCGCCGGTCCCCAGCCAGTTTTCGGCAGAGCACGGGAAGGACGCTGCCCCCAACGCCCCTGCCCTGAAACACGCCATGCCAAAAGCACGCCGAGAGCGCTGACGCGTGGGGAAAGATTAGACAGAGCGGCACCACGGAGCAGCAGCGGTCTGCGTGCTGCCACACGCCAAAGGAACTCCTGACCTCGGCTTGATGCATTTCTTCCATTTCAGGGAGACAGAGCCTAACAGCCCAGACGTGACAGTCCCACAGCAGCCTCAGCTGATGGAAGCTACAAGCTAACCAATTCCCACTCTTCCCCTTGCCCCCAGCCATATGTTTCCACCTTCTCTCTTGCACCAGTACCTTTATGACTAAGTGGTGAGACAATTCAGGAAATTAGCCCAAAAGAAACTAATTTCTTTTTTTTTTAATCATGATAGCTTTTGGCTGGTTGAGCTCTCTGCAGCAGTTGCAAGCACATATGCTGGTGGCTGGGAGGAAAGGGAACATCTGGTTAGAAGCACAAGGGAGGGAGCTGGAGACCTTCTTGCTGTAAGCTGGGACCATGCTTCAAGCACGGCCTCGGGCTCACGAGACCCCACGGGGCTGGCACAGCACAGGGCAAGCTCCTCCTGCCCTGTTTTACAGGGACCTTCGAAAGCTCGAAAGAGGAGGATCCTAGAAGCCACCCCGGCTGTTTTCAAGGCACAATGTCAAATACATTCCTCTGAATTCTGCTGTGCAAAACCACAGCTACAACTACCCCAGACCTTGCTGTTCTGTGGGAGAGACTCCCAGGATGCATCTTCCTTCAGTAATCTCCTGTATATTGCTGCAGCCGACTCGGGCACCTACTTAATCTGTGACCTTACAGCTCCTGTCAAGCAGACTGTGACCCCCTCTAGACTCATATTATCCATTACCGAATTTTCATTTTTATTAAGCTCAGCAAAGACTTCTTTCCTTCTCCTCTAGGAAGCATGAATTCTCTTGTGTCATTTATTCCACAAATGATTTATACCAAGAGCCTGTCAACTACAGGAGGTACTTGCTTGTGCTTACTACACCTGCAAGTAGCTCTGTCCTTTCTGGGTCATTACTAATAAAGCACTTATCCCTCACACAAGCGCAAATGCCTCCCTGTGCTTTGGCAGGTATTTATCTGAGCACTTCACAGTCCTCAGTGGATTTATCCTCACAGTGCTCTGGTGAGCTGGGCATTGCTGTGATTTCTGCTACACAGATAAAGAACAAGGCTCAGAGACTGAATTCAACTCTTCGCTGCTTCGAGGAGACTTCATCTCCTGCATCAGGATGCTGTAACCACCGACCGTTCCTCCTCCCGCTCCCCAGCCCTGCTTCCCCTTGGGGTGGCAGGGAACTACTCGGGGGTCTTCCCAAATCCTCTGCTCTGTCAGCCAGCCTCACACCAGCAGAGTATCGCTGCCTCAACCTGCAGAACAGAAGGCTTCATCAGCCTGTGGCCACGTCTTACTGTTGGAAGTGCTTATGAAAGAGCATCGAAAACCTCCCGGCCCAGCCTGTCTGACCTAAATCATTACCCTCCCGTCCCGCTCCCCGTTCACAGATGACTCATGAGATGAAGTCTCCCTACTGCTTAGCACCATGCGTTATGCAGCCAGCCAGATTTCACGAACAACAGTAAAACAAATATATTTGTCTTGCAACTAGAGCGCCAAGACAAGCAAGGAGCAAAGCTGGGGGCCAACTGTAACACCACAGATTTTGGCAGCCAGCCCTCTTTCCAGCTCCTTATATATTTTTGTCCCAACTTTCCACCTAGTTCTCTCTCTTTTGAGTATTTCTGGGCAAATCATAACACCCACAGAAGAGTGACAAATGGCTGCGTGGCTGAGTGCTTGCCCTTGATAAATAAAGGCATCTCCACGCTCTCTCCTCTCCCACTCTTTCCAGCGTCACTTTATCACAGGCGAGGCTCAGAAACCTGTTGCTGCTGTTTCTCTTTCAAACCCTAAAGCCAACCGGCAAACCAGAATTTAACCTCACAGCTGCTGAATACAGTTAGATTAATACATGCTGGCCAAACAAAATACTGCTTTTAAAATACAATTTGTGCTTGGCACTGAACACATAGGGAGAATTCAGAGCAATTTGCAGTACAGACCAGCTCGTAACCCTGTGCGGAAAGTGCTTTGATGCCCCCAATTTACATCTGACAGCTTTAAAGCATTTTGGAAAGAGGCAGCAGAGTAGAAAGCCCTTGCACTAATCACAACTGATGTAAGAAAACTGAAAACACTTAATCGCTTCTAATTTGTTTTTAAAAACTGTGCATGTGCACACCATCTCTCTCCAAATCTAAGAAGTCACAGTAAGATCACGGGAAAAATGGGGAAATTCTGACAAGTTATGATGACCTTCTTAGCCTGAAAATCCTCCTTATTGATCCAAAATATACCTGCCCGTTTATTTCTGGTGGGGTGGGGGAAAGAAAGACATAACAAAAGGCTTTCACCTGTGATCAGATTGCCTGACCCTCATGCAGCTCCATGCTGCTGCACCAAGCTGCAGGCATATTCATCTGCACAGGTCTTTATGATCAATCTCTTGCAGACAAAATGCATATTTCCCTACCACAATAAAAGTCAGTTCAAAGCAGGCTGCTCTCATTGAAGTCCATGGGAGATTTTTTTTCCCCCATGACTTTTAGCAGGAGTTAGGGTGAGCCCGCTGAGATAGTTTTCTTCAGGAAAATCCTCACTTGTTGATTAGGGTTCAGCAGGAAAAAAATACAAAGAATAGCTTATTTTTATTGATTACACCCATTCCCTAAATAATTTGAAATGAATCCTCCAATTTCATTTCGAGCTGCTTTGCTGCTGCGCTTGGTTGCTGAAGGAGAAAAGATTCTGGAGAAAGTGACACAGGTGAATTACATTTGTTCAACGTTTTCAGCATTAAATAACCCACACATAACTCAGGCTTACTCAAAAGGTACGCTGCAATGATCTGACACAAAATATAGCTCTGCTAAGCCAAAAAAGATAAAACAGGGATACCTCCATATTTAAAGGAGAAACAGTGAAGGATTTCATATTTTAATGAGATACAGATGCCGACCACTGAATGAATCACTCTGCCCATAATTAAAGAGTCTTCTGATGTCTGAAGACTCTTCCCGTCATGAAAACTCTTGGATGCCATTGCATCTCCATCCTAAGCCTGATTTCAGACTGAGAGAGGGGGATCCAAATGTTGATGTCACCCCAGACACCACTTATATTCTCCATTTCCCTTTTGAAGAACTTGGTATTAATTTCTGTCTATTCAGGTTTTTACAGTTTTATAGGTCTTCAGGCACCCTTGGAGCTAGACGGGAGATACGAAAAAAATCAACAACAGACCAAGGAATTTCCAGGCACCATACTTCAGCATTTCATGCAAACCAGCAGTGTTTAAATTAGGCATCTGTCTCGCTAACATTTAAACCACAGTATAAAATCAGAAAATTTAACTTTCAAGTGTGCAAAGAACACAAGAATAATTTACAGCTTCGCTGATGCTTCAACTGTAACAAACTAAGAATCCCAGGCAACTGAACGTTACCAGGAGAAGTTGGATCTTTGTCATTATCATCCAGCTGGGCTACCTGGGGGCAACAAAGAGAAAAAGCACCTTCCAGGTACACAGTGATTTCACGAGATGCCCAAACCTGGCTACTTGCATGTCCAAAAAAGCTTCTCTTTTTTCTGGTTAAGTTGGAATTGTGTATTTTCATTTACTTACCACTACTCCCTGGGCATGAATAAATCTCTCAGCTTTTCTGCTACTGCTTCCTCCTTGAATAGTGACATTCAGAACAAAACATATTGCACCCACCACCAGAACCGAATTAAATGAACAGAATGCCTTGGGTATTTTATAGTAAACCATATTTCTGTGTCCCCATGATTATTTTCTTTTTGCCCTATAACAAGACGGCTTTGCAGATCCAGGGATATTTAGTGATCTGCTGTAACCCTGAAACCCTCCACGCACAGCTGCTTCTGTAATTTCTGGCAGAACAGGTACCTGCCCATTTCTGGTGTTTTACAGTCATGTATTCCTTCTTTGCTTAGCACTGCTAAGCTGTAACCTATTTTTTTCAGACAGTTTCTATTATTTCAGATCCCCCTGAATCCTAGTCCTGAACTCGGCTGTGCTTGTACCTGTCTCAGCTCAGCATGATCTGCAAAGTGAGTAACCGTGCTCTCCAGTATGTCATCCAAGCATTAATGGCAGCAGTGACTACTGCGGAAGCTGCAGGTCTTCAGGGACTGCTGCCTTCCATGTGCTTCGAAACAACTTGATCATCTTTATCACACTTTTCTGAAAAAAACTCTCTCGGCGTTAACAGGCTTCCCAGCCTACAGCTCCTCTCTTTCTCCCCGTTCAAAATAAATCCCATTAAGTTTTCTTTTCTCCGGTCTTCTCAAGCCTCATTTGTCTCCACAGATTTTCAAAGATTATCACTAATGGCACTGAAATCGCTTCAGCCAGTTTTCTAACTACCGAGAGCTGAATTCCTCCAGGCTCTGCTAACTTAAGCATTCAAACCTATTCATCCCCTCTTTCCTGATAGTGTGCTGGCTGCACGGCTGCGGATGACCCTCTCCGGAAGAACAGAAAGGATAAAAAAGCCATTCGGCAGTTCTGCTTTCTCACTTCCATCTTGTGAGAGCTTTTCTTTTCCACTGAGCAGTGGACTAACTCATTCCCTGGCCCAGCTCTTGCTACAAATACATTTATAGAAACCCCTCTGGCTGCCCTTTATGTCTTTTGCCAATTGTAGCTCATTTGGACTTTGGCCCTCTCATTTTTCTTTGCATGTTCACGCTAAAATTGTTCTCAATAGGTTGACCTGCTCTCCAATTTTTTTATGTTGCTTTTGAGCTTCAGGTCATTAAAGAGCCTGTGATTTAGCTAAAGTAATCTCTTACTACGTTTCCCATCTGTCCTCTCCATTAAGGGAGTTCACATTTGCTCCATTAAATTTGCTTCTCTAAGAAACTTTCAACTCTCCTAAGCTTTCTTTTCTCCCCAAGCAGCTTGTCAAGACCGCAGCTCTGAGCTGACCGAAGTCCGCTTCCTTGACACCCATTATCTTCCCCATGATGCTCGCCCTACTCTTCTTCTTAATCATCAGCAGTCTGGCAATCTAGAAATGTTTTAATTTTAGAAAAAGTATTCTGCCCAGGTAGAGTAATTCCCGAAATTTCCCAACAAAGGACCGAGTTCCAGTTACAGATCAGTTTAATATCTGTTTTGGGAGCTTTGTGTACTGGAGATGAACAAGGGTGTACTTCAAGCACTCTGAAGACATTTCCCTGCCAGTCTCGCATCCAAACCTGTTCCGCTACAAGGCACCACCCCAAGAGAGAGGAACGGGAAAAGAATGAAGGGGGGGTGGAGGGCGCGTGGAAATCTCAGACTTTTCTGGAAGGACACACACATCCTCCAAAGCATCTGAATCTCTAGGTTCGTGTCCTTACAAAAGGCTACAGAATCCACCTTGCTGCTGGCACAAGATACAATGAAGGATTTAAGTGCAGGTTGTAAAGCTCTATGTGCTGTCCTAGATAATTTATACCTTTCCAAATGATGCCTCTCCATTCCTTAAACACGGGAGATCACCCTCGAGGAGGCAGCCCTGACCCCAGTCCTTTCAACACCCTCCCTCTGCACAGGGGATACTTATATCCTACTGCCGTGCTTAGCTGCACAGTAGCAGTCGATAGGAAAGAGTGGCTTAGACGGAGGAGCTAAGAAAGAACAAATATTTTTATAACAGCCCCCTAATACTTAGAGTAGGGAAGGAAGATGACGGCGTGTACAAGGGAGCCATTGAAAACAGCACTGCTCCTAACATGTGCTTAGAAAGATATCTGTTATCTGGGGGTTGCCAGCTGGCTCCTGCACGCACAAGATCACACTGCCCTTAACTCTGTTTGCTTCGCCTTTCCCAGAAACACAGTCTTTGCCCTGAAGGAAAATCCCATCCTGCTGTCGGCCGTGATTAGCTGGCCCCAGACAGCCCCTGGCACCCCGGCTTCAGCGGGGCAGGCCGGCGGGGAGCCAGGCACCCAGGGGAGCTGCTAGCACCCTGTCTACGTCCTGGCAGCTCTCCTGAGGAGGCCCATAAGAAACACGTTTTGGCTCCTCCAAAGCGTCATCACCTCTACCACTATCCACTATTATCTCCTGCAACAGGAAAAAAAAAATAATTTTTTTTTTAGGTAGGATCCCCAAACAATCCTAAGAAATGGACTGTGCCCTGTGCTAAGAAGGAAAGCAAGCCCTCGCCCCAGGGTCCCTGTTACTCCCACCTGCAGGAATCCCACTTTCCTTCCCTTCAACTGTTGATCTTAGGCATGGGGAGGCTTGGAGCATCACTGGGAGGACCAGCACACCTCCAGTCCTTCAGCAAAAGTGATTCTCCTGGCCGCTCTCTTGAAGCCCAGTTATCACCAAGGAGAGAAGAAGAAACCTCTCTTGGCCTTTGCAGAGAAGCAGAACATGTCAGCCATAGGATTAACGTAACCTAAATATGGTGCAAACAATGAGTTATCCACAACCTGATCCATATTAAGGATCCATATTACCAGCTTCATTTCTGGCTCTTCCCTACTGGGCTGTACAGCTCCTTTGTAACTGTTTCAAGCTTCACCTTAGAATAATTTAGCTCCCATGACCTTCTTTGGCCAAAACCTGCTCTGAAGAACATCTGGACACTGTCAGTATGCCCTCTCACAGAAATTAAGACTATAATGTTCCCCTGCAGAAGCAGTATTTCTCCTGTTAATTTGCTCTTACCCAACTATTTGTGCTTCCATCACACATCCTAAGCTGTCTGCATCAGTATTTGGGTTGCTGGTTTATTTTTTTCTTTCTAGTTTGTTTCCATTTACGGTGTGCTTCTCCATTTAATATTAAATCAACAGTGACAGATCATTACTTTTTTCCCAAATTCACTAAATTGTTTAATAATATAATTTTTAGAAACAGATTTGTGGCTCGCACACACACACCGAGGCAAAATAAAGATGACAGCACATTTGAACAAGGCAGCAATAAAACAGTGATAGCAATAAAGAATAAAAATGCTATATCAGGTTGTCATGGGAACCAGCATTCAAGGACTCCAGGTAACGTTGTAAAACATGCCACTGAGCATAAAGCGCCTAAGCAGGTTAAGAGGTTATTTATTAGGCTGCAACACGTTGTGCAGTGCCCTCTGGTGAGAGCGCGACAGACCCGGACGGGTTCAAACCCGAGGCAGAAGATGCAAGTACCAGTGCCCATCCATGTCCCTCGGGAGCCGCGCAGATCGGGAGGGACTGGAGCGCGGCGCAGGCAGCGCACAGGACGTACGGCTGCGTGCAGAGCCACGGCGAGGTGACACCGGGACATGCACCCACGCCAGCTGTCACCTCCCTGCCGCGGGAGCCAAGGCCACCGCAGCACGCCAAGGAAGTCACCAAGGGCTCCGGGAAACCTTCCAGGAGGTGGGACCTGCCAGCCTCTGCGAAGCGCTGCTCTCCCTGCTGAGGGCAACGGGACCAGCCAGATGAAAGCTAGAGTAGGTATGATTGAGGCCAGTAAGCACAATCCTTGGTCACGGTATGTTTTCTTAAGGATTGAAAGTGTAACTGTTCCATGCCCAGAAATTTCACTAAAATTAGAAGCAGTTCCCCACGTGGAAGAGCTGCAAAACCAGGCTCAGATTCCCTGGAGCCCGCAGAGGAACACAGAGAAACAACTCAACAAGGGAAGGAGCCCATGAGCAAAAAAACCCAAAAAAGCAATTCAGCAATTCAATTCAACTCGAGGTAAAACCACCCCTGAAGTGTCCTTTCCTACACGAGACAAAAATACATCGGCATCAACCTGCCACCAGGTGTTCTGGAGCGCGCTGCCAACACAGCACTTCTTCCACGGCGGCACAAGCCCCACCAAACAAACAGAGGATGCTGCAACGCATTCTGCGGGCAACTTGCTCCACTGCAGCCTGGCAATCCAGCTCCGGCTCCCGCGCAGGTCTGTGGCTGACGGGCGTCCTGTGACTGCAAGCAGCAGACACCCATGCCTCTTTCCACATACAATTAGTTAACCATAAGCATTTCTTTGGGGGAGCAGAACAGCTTGCTTACATACATCACAGCAGAAGATCTTTTTTCCCCCACAGGGCTTTCTGTGGGGACATCAACAGAAACTCTAGTTAAATGATGTCGAATGAACACTGTTAACATTTGGTATAAATTGGCTCCTCCAAAAGTGGGATCAGAGCTAACACCATCCCGTTGCACCATCCTTCCCGTCACACCTAAAATAGCGGAAATCATAACACAGAGAAAGAATGAATTTTAAGCCTGCCAAAACCTTGCGTAACACGAGGCGCGGCTGGATCAGCCATCAGCGAGGCCGGACCATTCCGCCTAACGCTGAGCGGTGCTTTGGGTGCAGGTTTCCTCTGTTGGGACCAGGGGTCCGAGCAGGCCCAGCCTGCCAGCACCGCTCCGCCGCCAGCCAGCTCCAGCCCCCGGGCTAGCAGAAAGCCTGAATTTGTCTCGAAACTGCAGAAATGCTGCTGGGGGGTGGAGGGGGGGCTGGAATCTGAAACCCGGCTCTTCTTGTTTTCCCCTGTGCTGGTAAAGCTGTCAATTCAATTCTCCCCCCACTAAGTGGCACCAATGCACCGCAAACCACAAGGAAAACATCTGTACAGACAGCTTATAAATAAATATTCCCCAGTCTCCCCGAGAGCGCGGGGTGCGGGTGCTGCCTTCCACGAAGGAAACGCGGCTTCCAGGGACGCAAGAACAGGCGAAAAAGGCAAACGCGCAGTCTCGTGGGGTCTGTACTCCCCAATACCTGCTCTTGCTGCGAAATGCAGTTCAACCCTGTGTAATCCACACCACAAATCAAGCCGTGGACGCCAAAGCGCTGCTATTTTTCCTTCAGACAGCCCTTGCCAGGCCCTTTGGTTGAGGAGAGCTGCAAAGCCTGCCCTCAGCTCCTGGCTCAGTCACCCAAGGCTTCGCCCAGCTTCACCTCCCAGACAACTGCGGTACTGTAGAGCAGCTACATGGGGCAGGGACAACTCTGCTGTAAATCAAATCTACTGTAAAAAACCCAATCTATAGCTCAAACTTACTGTAGCTGGGAAGTGTTATGCAAATCACAAAGCCCATTTATGTTAACCATCACGCAAGAGCAGAAGCGAATAGGGAAAAATGTCTAGCAAACATTTTTTCATCAGTGGTCTTTGAGAGAAGTGACAATTCACCAAAAACGTATCAAAGAACAAATAAATTACTAAGCAAAGATGTACTTCGCTTGTACCAATACAACTGGGAGCAACTGAGCAGCCTGGGACACTACAGCTTCCCTTGTCATGGCTTGCCATCTGGAAGAGCGACGGCAACGGTCACTGCTAACTGGGGAAACCAGGCCATGTGCTGAGCAAAGGTCAGAGGACATCTTGTTCAAACTGGCACGCCACCTCCGTATTAACATAATGAATACCTCAAGACAACTTGTTAGTGATTGCATATTGTAGGTATTTCAGCTTAAGTGCAACAGCAAGAGGTGTGACAGTCACACAGAGGCAGATGAGACCGAAAGCCTACCTTTCATGAGGATCAAAAGATGACTGTAGTCTGCACTGAGTACCAGAGGAGAAAAAACAACTCCATATATAAACCTGGCACTGCTTCTACAGCAGCTGTTTTCATTGTTGATCCATGGTAACCTACAGTATTTATATCCTATGGGATGCAGAGCAGCGGGTGAATGCACAGGTGATACCAGAGGGCTGTGCTGAGCCATGCCCGGACAGG
>Ga0181612_106518_pt1 | contig 14839 bp, 8 predicted proteins | sample HoacroProtozoa21_FD_119630 | JGI IMG/M metagenome (GOLD analysis project Ga0181612, IMG submission 119630) | Hoatzin crop microbial communities from Cojedes, Venezuel. Combined Assembly of Gp0051906, Gp0051904, Gp0051908 | reverse complement strand
GGATTTGCAGTGCAGACATAACGATGCAGACCTGGACCACCGCTCAGTGATGATGGAGATGATCAGCTCTTGTGCCACTACCCATTGGCACTGACATGGCTGAACACAGCTACATAATCGACCACATCAGATAAACTGGGCACAAACAGGTTTGCAGGAATGCTATACAACTTTAGTACAACATTCTAGCAATGCCAGAGTAGTTATAAATAGATTTTGTAAGTGATCCTGAAAAATACAGTAGGAACCCAAATGTCATAAAGCTCAATTTTGTCCAACACTAAACCACCATTACTTTGGAGAATTGTCTGCTCTGATCTATCACATCAGTGACCTGGACACCTACCTACTGTCATTCATCCATGATATTCCATGGAAGGTGTTAAAATGACATTGCAGTCCTGGTGGATTGTTTATCAAAGAACTCTTAGTTCAGTACTACAGCATTGGGATGCTTTTGATAGCTGTGACATGCCTTAGTTTAAACCATCTTCGCTGTTTGCATCACACTAGCATGTATCAACTCTTCTTTTTCAGGATCAAAGGACATCTTACTGCATGTCAGAAACTCATTAAATCTCTATTTGTAAATAAAGCATTTGTTCCACAGCACCAGGTGTCCTTGAACCACTACAGTGAACAGCTCTGCAGGACGTGTCCTAAACGTGCTCAAGGATCCACTGAACGATGAAAATATGACTTGTCTGTTAAGTGTCCTGGGAACAACTTGTTATGGCCTATAAAGCAGTAGAAAAAGTGCACACAATGGTATTTCCAGAACCGAAACACAAATCTAATTAGACTCCCGTCAAATGGCTTATTTGAGACTGAAAAATTGCTGGACTGATTATAAAGTTTGCTTTCTAGATTAATAGGCTAGTTTAATAGCCATAGTTCTCATTGTGTATGAACTACTGGCTTATGCATTTTGTTTTACAGGTATTAATTGCTTTGGCTTTTATGTAACATATGTCTATTGCTGCTACTTTTGAAATGAGACCTGCCTCAGGTAACCTTTTTTAGCCTGTGATTTCCTTTTTTTTTTAATGACTCAAAAATAAGTCAATCTATTTTCCAAGTTAGAATTCATTTTCAGGTTTATCAGCAGCTAAATACACAGACTGGTATTCATGCTTCATAATTATTGAAAGACATTTAATCCAGTCCAGTAAGACTTTAAATGGAAGCAGAACAAATTATACACACAGCAGTATTTTATACACAAAACTGATTAAAATACTAATAAACCTTCTTTTGGGGACCCTTCTGGGGACATCTTACATTTGTAAGGAGCTACTGGATCTGGGAGATGACCAAAAAGAACTTTCATCTGTGTGGCATCATGACAACTTGTTGGTATTGATGCTAAAATGATTCTGGCTAGCCACAGCCTCGCCCTACACACAGCTACTGGGCAGCAAGTAGCTGCACCACCTTCTGGTACTTGGGATGGCAGACTTCACTGCAGAATATTCGACCTATAGCCTACAAAATCCCTGTCCTAACTAATCACTAACTACAATGACAACAAAATTTTTGTGCATTTCATCCTTTTTATTTATATGGCCATATCAACTAAGGAGTCCGCACCCCTGTCAAAAGGTAACGCCAGGTGTTATATTTGACTTTTCAAGAAGCCAAGAGATGCACAGAACATTTTCTTGAGAGCGGAAGGTTGCATTGGCAACAAATTTTGAGAAGGCCAGAGGTAAAGGCAAAGGACTGGGTGGAAGTAAAATTTCAACACCAGAATAAGGTATTTTAATTTCTTAGGTATGAAGGAAACTGCATTTCTGATTTTGACCACTCATTTGCCCTCTTCCTTCCTCCTAGCTTTGACATGTTTTTTCTGATTTTTCTTTCTGAAGTGATTGCTCTTCTTACCAAAATGATAATTCAGTTTAGCTTTCTTTTCATTACACACTGATCTGTCTAGAAGACCTCCATCCAAACTATTTTTGACCAGCCACCATTGTTTCCTACATGCTTACTGGCTATATGTTGGCCTTTCATGAATGACCATGACTTCGCAGTACTCTCCTTCACAGTATTCTCTCATTTCTACTTCTTGCATTACTCATCTGCTGTGTTTCCTCTCCTCTCTTTTTGCCCATAAATCTTTTTTGTTCTTCCCCTCCACATTAGCAACAGCAATTTCCTTTCGTTTTGTGCATCCTGAATTCTGCTAGACAAATCTTATGGCTACTTGAAGGTCCTCACTGTAAGCTTTTCCATTCTTCCTCTGTTTCTCATATTGACATTTCTCATGTGCTTTGTCTTCACTTTTTCAGCAGGTCAGCTAATTCTTTCAATTTCTCGTAAGCGTTCCTCAGTAAAACTGTTTCTACCAGCTGATGTAAGTGAAATCCATCTCTTGGAAATTCCTCCCTTTCTGTATCTGCCCATTCGCAGCCCACACTGGTTCCTTCCTTCTCTGAAATCATGAGATGATTCATTTGCAGCTGGGACCGAGCAGGATTTTTCATACCATCACATATCATGTGTTAAGAATGTACTTTACTTCTCTGCCCAGGAAAAAAGAAACCTCCCCCTTTGCCCAAATAAGAAAACAAAAGTTTAGGTGACGGAACGACTAAGATGGAATTATGTGCAACGATCACAGTTTAAACATGTATTTGTATACTTACAGTTGTGTTGGTGTTTTTTCATGCTATTGTCAGTCTTACATCTAACATATACACTTACCAACTATATGTTGTACTCTTAAACGTTCACATTTTTTCACGATTGGTTGTTACTCTTTTCTAAATCTGAGTGTATAAAGGTTTAAGAAGGTGGTCAAAAAATGTGTAGATGTGTCACTTTGGGACATGGTTTAGTAGGCATGGTGGTGTTGGGGTGACGGTTGGACTTGATGATCTTAGAGGTCTTTTCCAACATATGATTCTATGATTCTAAGAAATTGTCAGTTCTGTTAGATAGTCAATAAGCTTGAATAATACAATTAAAAAAAAGTATTGACCTCAGTTATGTTTGTCATAGTACATTTGACACATTTGCCCAAATCATTACTATTGTTAGAAAAGAGCTCTTCTTTACGTACAGCCTTATACCATGCACATTCTGTTTCCTTCCAGAACATCCTATAGTACAAAGAATCAAATAAAAGCTCTTTCATATGATGAAATTTATATTCAAAGAAGGAAGCGTTGTTTGATAGAGGCCTTAACGCGATAGAATAGGGGCTGTGCTCAATTGACCAGTATCCACAGGTTCTGTGGTATCTCGGGTCCTCTCTCAAACTAACCATTCTCCTTTATTCCATAAAACACAGTGTGGCACCAGTGATGGACCTTTTATGGGATCACCATTACTTACACAGTGCTTAAAGTCTCCACTGGGAAATGTCTGCCGTACAATATCTTCTGAAGATATGTACATAAAGTACATATATGCTTTGTCCATTACTTGTCTTTTTTTATACAAGTAATAATAGGGACAAAAGGAATTTATTACTAAAACAGGACGGCAATGCCTGAAAAGTTGTGCAAGTGAAGCGTATCTTCCTTCAGCCCACAGATTTGTTATGTTTCATGTTCACTCCATGTTGAACAGAGAAAAATACTTGGAACATATGGAAAAATTGAAGGTGATTAAGATAAAGCTATTCTGAAGCCTGATTTTGCCATTCAATAGTGTTGTTTCCATGGTAACTCCTGCATCACATGGCACCTGTGTACATGATGCGAAGACATTTCTTAAAGTTACACAAATACTACCAAGAATGGCAAACTTCTGTGTTTCTTCTATCAGTATGAAGTGAATATTTTATTTTCATTACAAACACAGAATTTTCCATAATTCACTGGGTACTTAAGATGGAATATTGTAAACAAAGTATTATTCATAAGTGAAAAACATGTAATATTTACAGATTAAAAACAAATAAAAGGATTTCTGAGGAAGGAGGAGAGCAGTGGGTTAAAGGGACAGCTGGTGCGTGTGTGTTACCCGATATGGGAGTTCTGCTCTCTGTTCCTATTTTGTTACTGCTGTGGCAAGGCAGCAAATGATAGCTACTAGTAATGCACTGAATAAGGCACGTGTATCGTCCAGCTGTATCCATGCCTTCAGCCTTCCTGTGAACAGACTGAAGACCAGAGTCTCTACAGAAAATCTTTTAGAACTCACCAGAGGTGAGGAGGCTGGTAGGATTCTACAGAAATTACTTGAAAACTTACAGAATTCATCGGAGTACATGTCCTTTTTATTTTTTACATTATCTTACAAGATTCTGTAATGTGACTGTTACTTCCTAATGAAAGCTGTAAGATAAATAAAAAAATATAACGAAGTTATAACATTCCATGAAATTCTGTAGGTTTACCTTTATGATGTTCCCTTTGCCCTTTTTCAATTCAGTCTTATAAAAATCTTACATAAAAGATACCTTCAATGAAAATATGAATTATTTTCTTTTCCTATCACTTTCAAATTCTGAATCTATAAGTATATATTGTGTCAACTGAAATGAGATGTGCGACATGCGGGGACAGATAATGGAAATTAGTATTATGAATAAGATCTGAATACCATTGCCAAAATAACACGTGTATGTATACATATGCATTCGCACACATACACATGTACATAAATAGAGTGGATGTGTGTTTAGAAGGGGGAAATTAAAATTCAAATCTGAGTGGGTGATTAAAGCTGAAATCTTCACCAGATGACAGCACTTGTCTTTGATTCAAATATGCTGGTTCTAAACTAAAAATCTGTATAATATATTGATTCTTAATAGTGAATAAATTCTCACATCTCTGAGATGGACAGCAGACATAGAGCACCTCCAGACTATACTTTAATTGTATGTGACGCCAGATACAAAGGCATTTCGCTCTGGCTACTATGAATTTTGCAGGGCGCTGTAAAGTCTCTGAAGACTTATCTGATCCACACTTGTCGTCTTCTAAATAGCTTGAGGTGACTGTATCACTTGCTGCCGATGTTACACGTTTTAACAAAATGTGCCTATATTTTTGAAAGGAAGTACCAAGCAACGATTACACATTAGCTTTAGGCAGTTAACTCTGATTGAATATAGAAAAGGAAGAACATTCACAGTAGACAGATACCTGCATATGGGTATTTTGGTTTTAGGTATCTATATTTCAGTCCTAGAGTGATAATTTAATCTTCTCTCCATTCTTATCTAGCTTGTTCCAAACACTGTCCCATTTGGCACAGAAACTTCCAGTTCTCTGTTGGAAACCAAATATTTTTCTTCCCGGGGCCAGACATTCTTCAGTCAAGTTCAACTAAGTGGCCCACAAGGGAGCTGTCTCTGTTGTCCAAGCTAGCAAGATAGATTTATGAGCCAGCATCGGTAAATAAAGAAGGCAAGCTACATCTGTCCTCCAGAACTTGAGGTCACTGAGCAATTCCAGAATGATAAGTCAGTGATTTAATAGAATTTCCCATTCAAATGATTAGGGCACTTCAGACCGTATCACAAGCCAAAATATTGGATTCTTTGTGCCTTCCACAAAAAAAGAAAAATGCCATGAATCAGGTTTTCCCATATGGCATCTTTTACATAAATTTTTTTGTAATTCTGTGAAAGAGTACAGAGAAGTTCAGAGAGGGAAATTTTTTGATTATGAAATGTCATGCCTTTCAATGAACTCTGTAGCCCACCATGAGCCATATACCTGGCATGAGCCGAGGCCAGTCAGAGAAGTTATTCATCGTCTGAAACAGGGGGTTGCAGCAGGGGCAAGGAGAGGTGCCGGGGAGAGCCCGTGAGAAGGCAGCCCCCCATAAGGGCAAGATGACAAGAGACCAGAAGGTAATTCCCATGAGCAGGTGGAGTGTGCTCTAACCCCAAGGGGTAGCTGCGAACCCTGCCAGTCATGTGGCTGAGTAGGGATGAGGAAATAAAAGTAGGAAATGAGTGCTTCTCGGTGGGAAGAGTGTGGTTTCATTCTGTGGTGCTATTATAGGGTCCCACACTGTATGAGAAATATGCTAGAGGTCAGATTAGCTAAACAAATGTGTAACTGATCATCCAGCCATCGCGCATCACTACACAGAAAACAACGCATTGCTCTAAGATCTAACATTTAATCAAATATAAGACCATATGAATTAAAAAAATGCAATTATAAAACACCACAATCTATTCTTGTAAATTACCTGTTTTAATTTTAGCTCTAGACAACAATAATAAATTACAGTCCTCATTTCAAGGATATGAGATGCATTACATAATGCAGATCTATAGTGTTCAGAACCATTAATCATCTTCTGGCAGCACTGTTTGTGTTAATCCTGTTTACAAGAGAAGAGACCTGCTAAGACATACTATTTTAGGCTTTTCTTCTTCCATTAAATATTCTCTAGAAGCAAACATTTGTAATCTGAATTTATGGTTAGCCTCAAAATGCAAAAATAGCCCAGATGTAATCACAGCAAAGAAATGTTGACATCCATGACAAAAAAGAATTAAGACTTATTTCTATTTTTACCAAATACTTACCTGTTACTATGTTAATTAGCAGCTGAATGTTGTTATAAAATTACAACATTGTGTTGCCTAATAGTTTTAAGATTATACCTTATGCAAAGAATTTAGGGGCCATTGGATTTTTCTCAAAAAATTTATAAAACACTGTCTTGGCAGGTATACAAAATTCTTCAAATTTTCTGTCAAATTTTTCAAGTAAGACTTTCCCTTTCTGTATGCAGAACATTGTCGGTCACAGAGTACTAGATTTCACTGCTAACAAAAGTAATTCTTAATGATATCAGGATATAAATACAACCCCAGTCAAACTGAAATGAGTTTATAATTATAAATATGATAAATTTTTATAATCATAAATATTTTTTATTAGATCTGTCCCCTATTGATCAAAAGATGCTCAATATCAGGTGAAGACTAGGAAAAGTTTTTTTCATCCTGCAAAACTTTTTAAGGTTTCTTAAATGTTCTTTTTCTTTATTAAATGACACTAAACCCTTTAAATTTTATGGATGCACAGATAATAGTCTGGCAGTGAGAGGAACTTACCCGAGATGTGACAGATTCAGGTTCAGTCTGCAGGTCTGCCATTCCTCCCTGTCCCAGAAATCTGTTCCAACCACCAGGAAATCAACTCTGCAGTGGTTTGCCTAAGCCAGAGATGGATTACAGCTTTTTGTATTCATACATGTTGTTTAAATTCCCTGCAACAAAGCCGTGAAGCTGAGTACCCAGCATCCCACACAGACAGAACAATCATTGGACCAGCTCTGTAGCGGTTTCTCTCACACCTAGCAGTCAGGGGACTAAATTAAGATCAAGAAGGAAAAATGTTGGGCCCAACACCTAAATAAGGCAGAAGAGACTCCTGAATTTGCTGCTTATCTCCCCAGAGAGTTTCATGATCACAAGGCTATTGCCTATTACACCTCTTGCTCTCTTTAAGTTTTACGTTTCAGTAAAAGCCCTGCTGAAGCACCTAGGTTCTTGCAAAAGCTTTAGTATATGGTGAATGAGTATTTTCCAGCTAAAGAATAGTTTCATTGAAGAATTCCCAGTCAGCTGCATTCCCAAGTGTTTTGCATTAATTTTTAAGGGCAGAGGCACAGAGAAGAGCAGAGAAGACCTGCAACTGTAACTAAATGGAATACAGGATTTCTAGTTAAAGGGGAAAAAACACTTACTTTTTTCAAATTCAATTGGAGTAAAAAATGCAGTAATTTTGTTACTTTCCTTATAAATTATTGACAGTTAATTAACAACCCAGGTTTGTTTTTTTTTTTCTTAATGAAAATATGTTCCCCTGCCACATTAGCTCAGAGTTGCTGACATACAGTAAATTCCACTTGTGGCCTCCCAAGAAGTAGCTCTCTTTTCTGGTAAAGCCCTTAATTCTTAAAACTTCTGCCATACAAGCAAATTTAATGGGCAAAACATATGCGAATGTAAATGACCAGACAGCTCTGCAACCAACATGCATGAAAATGAGAGCTGGAAAATCTCTCAGTTAGAACCTCTTCACCAAAATTAACTCTTCTGTGAGTAAGATCTCCTGCTCATGGTAGAATAGCTGAAGTGGCATTCCTACCACTTGATACACTTGAAATACACTGTTCATTGCAATGAAGGCCAACTAATATTACGCTAGTTAAGTGCGAAGTGACTATGTAACTCTCTTCATATTTTGTTGAAGTACAACACTGACGCAAGGTGGATGCCCAACAGGCAAACTCTCCACGTGCACTAAAATAAAATAAAATTGCACACTTAAGATTTAGATTTCTTTTTTGGAAAGAATTGGCCTCAAAATAGATGAGAATTGTGTACATGTCTGAAAACTTGAAACAAGATCAGTCCTTCTAAAATGGACTGCAATGGGACTTACTGCCTGTTCTGGTTTAGCAATGCAATTTCAAATAACCTTGGGCATGCTTACGTTAACGATTTTTGCATTTATGCAAAGATTAGATAATTTGTTACATCATTACGGTATGTGCTGATTGCAAACCTTTAGAAGGAATCTAAAAATACAGTAAGGTTACTCCACCAATGCATGAAATGACAAACAAATTAGGTATTAACTTAGCCTGTGGTCACTTTCTATTCTTTATTTCTGTAGCAACTAACATGACAGGGCTTACCACACGTGGGACCATGAATTTGCATTTCAGAACAAAAATGATAAACAATAATAACCTTAAAGTAAGCTGATGCGAGTCCGTAGGGAATAATATTAGTTCATTTGTAAGCTATGCAGATATATTTTTAACTGTGATGCAAATTTGACCAAGGATATATAAGAAGACAGGTATGTTTAGATCATGTGAAATATTTGTAAAAGTTCAAAGTATCACACAAAAAAATGTCAGTATGACAGCTGAAGAGCTTATGTACTCTCCAAATCATCTGTGTTTTCATCAATTGTATACATCTCTAACAAAATAAGTATCATGTAAATTAGCTTTCCCAGAAAGATCACTTGATTATATCTTTAGAGCATCACAGCTATGATGTTATTGCCATCTCAAATACATCCAGTAATAAAATTTCAAGAACATCAGTTGTTCTTCCTTTCCCCCCCCCAAGTTCTGCCTAACATTATCATAGCAAAGAGGTGGACCTGTGTCTTATGCTCCATTCCAGTAGATCCTCCCTCCTGTGGTAAGAATTTATGGTATTTGCATACTGTGACAAGGACGTGTCCTCTCCTGCAGCTCCCCCGAGTCTGAACTCCAGTTTCCCGGGTGCCCTAATCTCTGCACAGCTCGTGCTTAATGATCAAGAAGGAGAAGGTGATTTCTGGGTTATCCTCATGTACCTGACAGTGTACGCCCAGGAGCAGTGAAGATTCATGCCTGCCCTCAAAGTCTGCATCCTCCCCTGCGGCAGCTGTGCTCCTTCAGTCAATCATAATGTCACTATTTTGGCAAATTTCTCAGAGTATTTCCTTCCCCTGCTGCCGCTTTCAACTTCTCGGAATTTGCTCCCGGGACAAAGGACGTGAGAGTGAATGTGGATGGAGGGTAGTACAGCCGTACTGTCATCTCCTAACTCTGAGCTTCTCATTTTCTTACCTGCCCCACCTGCAGACCTCAACTCTCAGAGGACACGGCTTCCGAGCAGCACAGAGCATAGGTGGTGTCACATCCCACATTCTTCTGTGGCACTGATGGCGCAGCAGCCATTTATAGCACTTCTTGGCGGAAAGCTAGCAGATGTGGACCTCTTCCAGCCACAAGAATGTGCTGACCCCATGGAAAAAAGTATGATTGAACCTTTGACAATTATAAAAAGGCAAGAAATATCTTTCAATTACTGATAATCAGCTAAAGGCATTTGAAACTTAGACTTCTACTAGAAGTGTTTAAATAATCATAAAAATAATTATTTTCTAATTTTATTCCCATGCATGCCATGCGACCCAGCATTCAGGATTTTAAGAAAATCAAGCAAACAAAACTAGCATTCTGTGAGCAGCAAAACTGCTTAAGCTGGTTCCTCGTGCATTAGTGGCTTACAACAATAAGTTATGTTCACCAGCTGAAGCTTCTTCCACGGCTGGGGCACTCGTTGCTCTTGTGTGTGGATCTTCATGACTCAAACAGGTGGAAGGTTCATATTGCAACCTTTTCCTCAGTGAAAGGAAGAAAAAACCCCAAAACTATTAGGGACTACACAGCATTTACGGAGGACAGAATTAATTTCTAGACGAACGCCTTCTCTTTCAGATAGGTTGAAATTAGTGAATTAATTCAACAGAGACAGGGCAGAGTAAACGACAGATAAAGAAGTATCCACACAAACATATGGATTACTCATATAAGCTTCATTTCCTTAGGAAGTCAAGATAAAACATTTCAGCAATTAATATATAAACAGCAATTACTCATATCCTGCAGACTTTCAGGAAATAACCAAAATCTGCAAGTAAATTTAACTGAGTCTGTAGCAGAGAAAATTAACTAAAAGACGAAGATGTAATTGCCTGAGTCTGTACACAAAGTCAAGCTGAAAGATAAATGGCAGTTCCATTTTCCTGTTGACTGTTGAAGAAAATTAATTATCTGGAGTCATGGATTTGTTTCCAGAAATAGGAATGTGAATCTCAAAAACTGAAGAGTTTGTAATAAGTAGAAAAGTGATTTCTCAGATAGATTACCATCCAGCAACAATACCTCTGGGCCAAATTTGCCCTTTTGAGGATCGTTTCATGGAAGTGTGAAGTTTCTGCACAGTGCTACACGAGACAAGGGTAACATTATGTATTTGATAGTCTCACCCAGCTTTCTCCTAAGATCCGGCTTTGGATGGAGTTTCCCATTACATAAAAGTTGATTGCCCAGAACAAATACGATCATGCTGTTACCCTTACATGCTGCTCAGTCTCAAGACAATTTAGTTATTTAACTAACGTCCTCCAATAGCCATGGTGTGCAGTACAGCAGGAATGAGAGTTATTTCCTGCAGAGGGAGCGTGAGGCTGCGGGTGATGCCCCTGCAGCAGCAGAAGGGGCGGGATAAGGGAGATGGTGGGGTCCACGGCAGCTGGGAGGGACAGCTGGACTGCGAGACTGGGAAGAACGGAAAAATGGCAGCAACAGCAGAAAACTGGCAGGCAACAAACAGGAAGTGAGGAGGAATTACAATAAAATAGTCGACAGCTCGTGAGGAGACCAGCAGGCCTGAGCTGATGCTGGCAGACAAAACTGCCAGGAACGCTGTGACCGACAACACATGCTCGCGGCAGCACACTGTGGTGAATGGATTCTGGCCCGCCAGGCAGGAACTGCTGCAGCGCAGCAGTGGCAGGTGTCAAAGAAAAGCAAAATGCTCATTTCTAGTAGTTTGAGAGCTACCCAGGCTTGTAGTTGCCAGTAGGCTCTGCTGCACCACTGCCTGGTGCCACTTTGCTGTCACTATGTCTTAAAGTTCTTCTGTGAGGGCAGGCTACCCTCTGTGACAGACAGGTTTTGCTTTCTGCACTCCACGCGTCAGCAACCTTTGCATGCAACGGGCAGTGGGGCTCCCTTATAAGAAACCGAACCACAGGAACCTACCAGCAGCGGCTGAGACCTGGAGCGTCAGTCTAGGGATGGGCTAGGTAGGTCTTTCACGGAAGTATTAGAAACACACCCTTGAAAACAAAGAAACAGAACGTAAGGACTGTAGGTCTGGAAACACTGGATTAGACAAGAGTTAAAAATCAGAGTACTGAAGAAAACATGCAACTGTGAGAGTCCTAAGTGGGTACAGAAAGCCCTGGAAATCATACAGCTTAGAAGACAGAATAGATATGGAAGGAACAAGGAAAGCGAAGGACCAATGGATCGACAGCGGGTGGCGTATGAAGATGGAAAGGATGGAGTTAGAGATGTGTCAAACAATCCGACAACACGTGGGAAGAGATAGAAGAAATCAAAACAAAAGAAAAAGGATATTGCAGAGATCTGGAACGGGTAAGGACAGAAGGGAGATTTATAAGTCTTAACCCTATCTGAGAAGCGTACATCAGAACATAAATCCATGTTTTCAATCAGTTTTTCTCCTGTCAGTTGAAAACTAATGAAACCTATGCAAGCAATTAGCTTTAGGTAGATCACAGGGCAACTGTAATATTCCTTTCTGCCATCATTCTGTCGCAAGTGATGATACATGATTTATGTGAAACATTTGCTGGAGAAATGCCATCAATATTAATAACGTTATATCAACAGGATAAAACAGCGGCTCCTGTGGCCTCCCTTCCTTTCTCTGTGCTAAGCAGTTCTGTTGTTGTACGGAAGTAAGTTTTTTGAGCAATGTCGATTGTAATTCACAAAATTGTATTTCTTTTTGCCTTGAGCTCACGGTTGGTGTTTGGTTCTTTTTCACTGGATTTGCATCCCAATAAACACTGTCATTAATCTACCTTTCCTTATCAGGAGCCGTTCTAATTAGGCTGTTCTAAAAGTTGAGTTAATCAATAGAGTTAATTCTTCACATTTATATACAACAGCAAGTTCTCCATTGTAAAAATTGTTTCTTTTTTAGGGTCTGAGTGGATAATCGCTTCTTAAATGTCAGTTTAAACTCAGTTCCATCAGTCTGTCATGATAAGCAGCACTTACACACACAAACCCACTGAAGCTGATGTGGCTACTCATTTGACTATACAATATAAATTAACACTGGCAGAAATTAAAAATGTGACAGTTTCTCCACTTGTGAAAAAAATACTGAAGAAGACTACAGGTAGTTAAGTTTCTGTTTGCTTTTCAACAGGTACCAAAGGAAGCTGAATTGTATTTTCATATGTATTCTACTACATAATCCCCTCCCATCCCCTGCTGTAAAGTTCTACAAGGAACAATTTTTGCAGCAGGTTCCTATTTTTATAAAAGCCTCTCACACGTTCCAGTAAACCATGAAACGTAAAAGAGGGCACTAGAAGACAGCAGCCTGTTGGCATGCACAAGTTTCATTTTCCCTTTCCACTAACGTAGAGTGCACATGCTGTTTCTAAAGGCACTGACTGAGACACAGCCCCAAGAACTGTTTCTTGGTTTGCTTGATCTGAGCACCGCAACAGACAGGAACTAGACAAAAACACCCTTGCCCTTCGTGAGGATTTTGCTGGCTATTCCCAAGCTTCAAAGATGAGAATATGGCAAACTCAGGCATGAAAAATGGAGCATAGGAGAAGTCACGAGGTCCCAATGTCCTCCTTGTCCTAGGATTGTGGTCACAAAGCAAATGGTAAGAACTTATTGTATGACTGTGTTTCAGTTGTGGTTCTAACAGTGGAGTCTTTGTACAGTATTTGTGTACAATATTCTCTTAAACTTCTGCTGTGTGAAATGTGCTCCCAAACATGTCTACAAAACAAAAAACAACTTTAAAAAGCATTAAAGCCACCATTAAGCACAAAAGTAAGCAACCCTATCAATTCATGGGCTAAATTTTCTTGCTGCACCAAACCCTTTCACTTCAATAAAAGTCTATTTATATTCCTAGGAAGGGTCAATCTTGTCTTCCACACAACAAAATGTAGGCAAGCAATTTCTCTCACAAAACTTCAAAAATATTATCATTCCTACACTGGTAGGTCAGAAGTCATACAGTAAAGTGTGATCTGCATGAGCAATAGTATACAGATTCTTTCAGCTAAGGCTTCTGGTGGATAGTAACTGAGCTTAATGACCAGCTAAAAACTGCTCATTGGTATAGATGAAACTAGTTGGTACTTCTGTTTTGGCAGTACAGACTACACGGCTAATGGTGGCATGAGTATGGAAAGCGTCCACTTTGGCACAGCACTTTTTTCGCAAAGTGGATAGTTATTGTTATACCTTTTGTTCCATCTGTACTGACACAGGAATTAAAAAAAAAAAAGCTTAGCTATGCCCTGTGTATTCGATACATAGCTAACATCAGTCTTCGTAAGGGCTACACACAAAATTTATGCTTCACTTCCCAAAATTCAGTCATTCTGAGCTAACTACTCACAAGATACGAACTTAAAACATGAGAAAAGAACACCATTTTCCATTGGTCCTGACACTCACAAACATCCCATGCAGTTTTTCGCGCAGACTTGGCTTAAGCATACACTTTCTTCCCTCGCTTGGACGCACGTGGCACAGGCGAGAACAAGAAAAGGCAATAAAATGCACGGCAGAAAGCTGGCCCATTCTGTTACAGCAACTCTTACGCTCCCGTACCTACACCTGGCACCACCCAGGCCCTAAGAATTCCTTCCCCCATTCGAAAACCCAATCTGGATAAATGCAGCAGTCCACGATGAGAGCAGTAAGTATTAGATAGCGACAAAACAGTGACGAAATAAACTATTTGGGGGACTGAAGCTGCATGAAGAACCTCAGCCCCAAATGCTGAACAACAGATTACAGTAAGCACTGTCACTGGAGCGCAGTCACTACTATCTGCTTGTTTATTTTTTTTTTTCTACTTGGAGCAGCACTTCTAGAGCCCACAGAAGTTTCTGCTCCGGCGTGGCTGTCGCGCTGCCACCACCCCTCTTGCCCACAGACCATGAACACAGCAGCTCTGCCCACCTCGCGCCCCTCACGAGCAGACACAGCAATTCAGAGTTATTTCACTTGTTTTGTCATTTCTCGCGCTCTTCACGCACTGTGAGCATTTAAAACGACGGGTAAGCGAACAAAAGCAGGAGGCCTGCTCGCAGCGCAGCTCGTTTTCCCCCTTCTCCCCGCCAGCCCCGCGGTTCCCGGGGACCCTCCGCCCGGCAAAGCGGACGCCGAGACGGGGTTCCCCCGGGGAACAACCGCGTGGCTGCTGCGAGGCGGCGACGCCGCCGGGGCCCGGGCCCGCCCCGCGCGGCCCGCGGCG
>Ga0181612_104465_pt1 | contig 14839 bp, 4 predicted proteins | sample HoacroProtozoa21_FD_119630 | JGI IMG/M metagenome (GOLD analysis project Ga0181612, IMG submission 119630) | Hoatzin crop microbial communities from Cojedes, Venezuel. Combined Assembly of Gp0051906, Gp0051904, Gp0051908 | reverse complement strand
GCCCGCCCGGCTGTGCCCCTTCCTGGATTCTGGTGAAAATTAACCCTGTTCTGGCTGAACCCAGGACACCTACCAAAGTTACCGAGCTTGGAGTTGAGTTTATATCATCTAAGGGCTCTTAGTGATTGCTGGACTACTAAAGCCCTTCAGCTGAAATACATGAACCATGAGTGCAATAACATTAGGTGAAGATGAGAAATACCAGTTCAGTTCAGCATCTATCTTGAGTTACTTCCATTTGCCAATGACCAAAGTCTGTAGCTGACTGCAAGATCAAGTTCTCAGATAACCTGGTTCTTGTCTTTTGGCTCCAAATTCTTTGTTTTTATCATGGGTCACAACCTTAAGCTCATTACAGCCCTGACCCCAAATATGCTTTTGTACAGAATATATTAGACTAAGAAATGTGGAAGATTTTAAGAGCTACAAAATAGCTTTCAATAACAACAGACACATATTCTTGTAATTGTTGTAAACTCTGATTTGTAACAGTCCATATTACCTGAACAACTATATAAGGCACCCACCTTAGCAGTAATAAACAGAGTTTCAGTCAGAAGCAGAATCGCCTTGACTTCAGGAGACTTGTGAGTGGAGATCTGTGGGTGGAAAGATCTGTCCTCAGGAGAACAAGCTTTTAAGTTAGATAAAGATTCTGCAGAAGTAATGAAGTGAATCATCATGAACAATACACTCCCCTCTCACTTGGAATTGCCAAGATAAAGACGTAAAATGAATATCCATTTTTTTGTTTATCACAATTCTTTTCAATATTATCAGAAATCTTGGAAGGCAACTTGGGACAACATATGATGAAAACTATACATTTTAGTAATTACTTCAATTGTTTAAAAAGTAGAAGACAATAAAATTAATGATTTTTAGTAAGTTATAACATGTTACAGTATTTTATATTACGAATTGCTTAGTTAAAAAAGCACTGAATGTGAGAGTAGACATCTTCTGCACACAGCTTGGATCTTTGGGGTTAGTTCAAGGCTCTCAGTGACGCGAAGTCTGCCCACCTCACCAATTTCTGTAAGAGCTGGACCAGAATCTATAGCTCTGATTCATTACAGCACCTTAGCTCATAAGTAGGACAGCACAATTCAATGACTCTAGTAATTTGCTTCATGTTAAGCACCCTCTGAAGTGTTTTGCTGGATTAATGCCTCTGGGCAGAGTGGATCTACATGAGCTGTATCCACCAAAAGAGAGTGAAAGAAAGCAAGTAAAATTAATGGTGGGAAGGGCACAAATGTCTGCTTTATACATGGAAACTATCTGCATGCCCATGAAAGATATTAACACATATGACAAAGAGTAGTCCAATTTCCATCACAGAGCAAAAGTGACTAGCATAATACAATAAAGCTTTTACTACAGAAGGGATTTCCCACTGCTGAGGAATTTTAGGCTAAATAACCTTTGCCACAGGTGGTCATAGCAATCAGCATGGGTGGGTGTGCAGAAGAAACAGTTTTGCTTTCTCTATGTTAACATATGCTTCCATTCTTAAAAATTTCTTTTCCTACAACATACAATTATGGAAGAAAAATATAGCATCTCTACAATTTTGTAACAGTCCTGTTTCAGATACACAGCTTTTTGGTTTTTTTTAAACTTTTAAATATTAATGCCACAGTAAAAGGCGCTATTATTGGTAGATAAAAATATTTATAAGAAACATTCTTAAACGTGTTCAGTATATTATATGCTTTAGGTTTAATTTAAATCCATAACTAGTGTTTTTGAAAGGAAAACTGTTTATTGGTTGGGCTAGTCATTTGTTTTTAAAGTAACATACAGAGGTGCTTTAAGATGTTTAGATTTTATATAATAACTAAAAAGGGAATAAAACATTTGCAAGAGATGCACAAAATTGCTTTCATCTTTTGTTTCCGTATTTGCCAGCTTGCTTTGCCCTTTGCAGAGATCATTGTACCAAAATGCTATTTCACATGTTAAGATGATTCACAGTAGGGAAGCACTTTCTCATATTATTTTCATCAAAAGGAGCTTATATTTCTTTTGCCCATCTGAATATTACCATTAGGCTAATTTACACTTTGGTAAAAGGGTCAGGAGTATTCAGTTTTTTGATGACTTGATATTAGCTTGAAAGAGAATTTTTAATAACTCTTGTAATTTGCCACTGTAGTTTCACTATCCAATGCCCTTGAATTATATATATTTTATAAAACAAAACTCTGGAAGAACTAATATTTCAAGGAGTTAAATCTTTCAGATTTAAGAATAACCTTTATTACAGTCATCAAAATGGAGGGTCTCATATCTCAGTAATAGCACCTTGATATACTTGGCATTCAATACTTATTTCCAATAGAAATAAAAGCAATAATGCTTTGTACATCAGCATTCAAAAGTACACAGACCCAGCTTACAGTAAGGTATCCTTCAGCACTGCTTCTCCTCTCAGAATAAACTGAAATTCTTAACGGGGTTAGAAGCAGCAAGAAATAAGACAACAGTGGTTTTCCAAGAGACTGTAAAATATTACTGACGAGTACTATGAGTGACATAAGAATCAAGTTTGTTGAGTTTGGATACTGTCTCAGGAAGAAACTTATTTGTTCAGAGGCTCTTATAAAGTAAGGATTAAATCATCTCAGTTGATGTATTGATTGATGATGACAGTTGGTCATCCGTAGTCCAGCTCAAGCAAACAGAGGAGCTTGGTAAATATTTGCTGCGTGTTAAGGGAATTGTATCACATATAAGTGCCATATGTGCTGATAGTGAGGATAATGAGAACAAAATATCATGTTTTTCTATCATATTGACATCAGGTCAGATCTTCCACCCTTGTAAATTGTCCTAGTTGCTCTGGCCATAATGAAGGTATGGACAATTTGCAACTACTGCATATCATACGGCCCATAAATTTGTTAATCCTGAAGAATGTTTATAATCCAAATGGGGGCAATATCATAATTGGGAATTGACAGGCCTTCTGTTTGTTTCACTCAGATAATTAATTAGAAGAGTTGTAAGACAACAGTCTTATCTTCTGCCCTTTTCAATGTTCTTCCACACGTGAAGAGCTTAATGATATAATTAAATATAACTTCTATTGCATCTAATGCTCATTTATATTGCTAAGTGACATGAAAGATTCTCTATTTAGGGTTCACTGAGGTTTTACAAGGTTTGGGCAGGTTCTGCCATGAGTTTTCTTCTCCCTCTTCCAAAAACAGAACTGAAGGAGAGTGAGGATGAAAAAAAGAGAGATATTTAATCAAAACCACAGGATTAATTCCCAGGCAGATGTCTTACTAGTTGAGACACAATTCTGGGAACACAAACCCAGCCAAACAAGTGAAAGAGGCTTCTGAGATGCACAAAAGGTATTTCTGTCACCAGAACTGAAGAGGAACCGCTGCTGAAAGTAGAGGCAGCAGGAGCTGGGCACAATTTGGAACTGTAAAGATGCTGGCAGTTCGTGCGCTGGGCAAGTGTCTTTTCTTCTTCTTGGTCTGCGTACTGTAAGAATGAACCCCACGCAGAGAAGAGAGAAGGGGGAAGAAGTGTCTAACACTTCTGTCATACCCTGACACGGATGGCCAGGTGCAGGAGGCACGTGGGGGCAAGGTGTGCTCTCTGCGCAGCTGGTTTCCAGCTCTGTGGCAACACCAGTGTCTGAGGAGGGAGCTGCACATCTCTGAGCCACCATGTCCCCCCGGGCAATAGCTCCAGTTCTCGATACACTGCTGTACAGGTGGCCGGTGGTCAAAGCAAGGAGGGTTTTTCCCCTCCACTTTCTAAATGATTTTAGATCTGGATCAGCTGAAATGCCTTTTCCTCTTGTAAATGATTCAATATAAAAGATAAGGGATGCCAAAGCCTCCAGGCTAGAATATCTGTTCGATTCAAAACTGGTTTAGCTCACTTCTTGTATTAAAAAGTGGGAGATGTGCGGGGGCTAGGTGTGCCTCTGAATACCTGCCTAACATGATCATTATTCTTTTGCCTCTGGTTCTCCCTTGGTTCATTTAATGAACCCTTCAGCTCCATCCTAGTGGCTCATTTCTCACAGTCTCTGCTTTCCTTCCCTGATTTACCTGTCAATATCTTCAGATCTTTCTTGCTGTAGCCTTGACCAACTCCTTGTGTTATTCTTCTTCCCTCACCATCCACTCGCCCCAATACACAGATTAACCCTCTGACCCCAGTCCTAGTGTTTGGTCCATGGAGAAACAGTGGAATGTATTGACTGTTGGATATGAGTAATTTCTTTAATCTTGCCTTCAGATCTGTACTTCTCTTGTCCTGATGACTGAATCACTTTGCAGTCCTCTGTTAAGACAAGATATGCAATTAAAAAGGGGACAGCATTATTTGGATTCCTTAGACAGTGACTGCAGGAGCCTAGGTTTCTTTTATTAGACTAAACTGTTCAGTGCTGAAGTCGGACAAATCACCCAAGAGAAAGTGTACTTGACTGGCTTGCCACTGTCGATAACACTACAGCTCAAGAGGAAACCATCCTGGTGAGGATGACAGTATTCAGAAAGATAAATACTTTCTGGAAGGAGTGTTAGACAGTAGCTGGAGCTTATACTGATGCATTAAGGGAGATGCACAGACAAATTTCATCTCATTTCTAAACTTGCACAAGTGCATAAAGCTGTATTTGCACTCCATGTTCTCCGTGTATCAAACCTGTCCCTCTCTGCACCTCCCGAGCGAGGCACAGAGAATGGAAACCTGTGAGGAGACACCCAGAGCTTCTGCAGGGACAGCGTAAATGCTGAAAACAATGAAGACACATTCTTCACGTAGTCAAAGATATTAATATCTTGTCCTTGATTCCCAGCAATGGCAGTTCACCGGGATTAGCACACATAAGACCTGAAATCCTTATGAATGTGTCCCCACCCTGTAATGTATCAAGACAGCATCACAAAAGCTTTTGCTTGGCAATGACAAGCCCAAAGCAGATACCACGGTAAAAAAAGACTCTTTGAAAGTATGGTGCTTATTATACAGTACATTATCTATTTCAGTAAGAGGTTTAGTGGCTGTTTTGGAAGAAGTCAGGAATGCCTATGCTTGATCGCATGCATTAACAGATTTATTTGCATTTGTGTATTGAGATAAATGGCAGAAGAAAGATTTACAGGAATTTATACCCAGTAGTATCCATGACCCTGATATGGTCTTATAGAACCAAAGACAACTGGAGCCAGAAAGACGTTAGTCTATCTGATGGAGGTAGTCGATTAAAAAAAGTGTTATATTTAAAATGCTATGTCTGACAAGTACACTTGATCAAATGACTGTGTAAAAACTTCATCTCGGATTGTTGAAAGCTTTCAAAATAAATATTGCTGGATAAGGGTTAGTATTAAGCTGCATGTTATCTCACATACAGTAAACCTTTTTTACTCTTCATCTTATTTGACACTTTACAACTTTTCCAGTCCCTTACTCCCTAACTTTTCCACATTCCACCTTTCTCAGAAGGCAGTACTGCTGTAATCAAAGATGTCTTTCAAATCTCTAGTGGTCCCATTTGTTCCCTCTATTGCATATTATGCCTGTTTCTTTACAGGGTGAATTTGGCAGGAGATAATCTTGTTATACTGTAGACAATCCTATTTCCTGGATACGCTCTCTTCAGTACAGTCTTACCAATAACCTTGTTAAGGATCACCTTACACTCACCTGTAGTCCATTTTGTTAAGTGAATCATATAAAGCCTACAGTTCCCCTCTGGAGAGTGATAATGGCTCTACCATTTTGCAGCTGAAATATTGCACTAAACTACTCTCAAACCTTTGAAACCCATCTTAAAATAAGCCATTGTTATAAATACTAATTAAGTAATGTATTTGGAGGGAAGGAGTTGGAAATAGGTACAAGTAAAACAGGAATTACCACAAAAGCAAAAGATGAATGGTCAATTTACCTGCAGTGGGAGGCGATGCCCGATGTTCCATTAAGAGACATTAAACTTCTTGGCTAATTATAAGAAGTAGGTGAAGGAGGAAATTTCTTAGTGAGCTCAATGGGACATTGATTAAGCCAAAATCCTAAGATCTCTATCCCCAGTGCAGGTGAAGTACTTAGTTTTAAGGAAAAAGAGCAACTCTGATTCAGTTGGACTCCACAAAAGCTTCAACAGATTACACTAAAAGTGTTCACCCTGTTAAAATTTCAAATTGGAATATCATTTATTGCAGCCTTGTATCTCTGTAATACATATTAAAAAAATACCAAAAGCACTTTTCTGTTACAAACTATGACATCAAACTCTTCTACACATGCTGAGAGTAATGATGTTGCTTTGTTTAATCTTAAAAACTCTCACGGTTTTATTGTTTGTATTTATATACAATCTCTACACCATATTTTACTCTGAAACTATTAAACAGATTCTAGAAATATAATGCCTCCCCACATCTGGCTACTGCACAAACACTTAAAAAAATGTCTTGTAGATAGCACTATAGGGGGCTCCAGATATCCCAGTTTTCTAATGTTGTGTTTAACCACGCTACATGAAATCAAGTATTATGACCTTCAGAAACTGAATAACTGAATGAAAGAAACAGCAGGCAATATATGACGTCTTTAAACTTGTCTACCATTAATTACGTGCAAATTTGAGAAAAACATTCTGTCTCCTAAATTTGACATGCTCATTTCAAATTCAAGACCTTAAATTATTCTATTATGAATAATAGGAGAGGTGAAGGATGAAAGTTTCATCTGCTTTGGAGTGACTTTCTTTTTCACATCTTAGTTGCAGATGAAAAAACAAACACTACAGATATGTACCTGGCCTAAAGTAAGAGCAGAAAGCTTTTATAACTGAAAACCAAATGAATACAAGTTCATTTTGTTAGACAAAATGTCAAAGGAGTGAATTCTATCTTGTAGAAGCAAGAGTGAAAAAGGAGTTTACTTTCAACAGGTTTTCACTAAATGGTTTCCCAAATGCTACATTAGTAGCAGGCGTGATGTGCATTTCAGGATAAGTTGTACATTAAATGATGGTTATTTTTTGTCTTCTAGTTTTCTCTTAAATTGTGGGCATGAATAAGTTTATAACTCAAATGTTTGAGTCCGAAAAAGGCACACAGGCATCATCTTCCTCTCTTAAATACATGGAGACAGAACATTACACTCTACAAAATGTTAGATTGTGAGTAAAATAGTATGGGCAACTAACCCGCAGAAAAGCAGAAGAAAGTGAGTGGGTACTCGACCCCTTCTTATGCCTCAAGAAATCCTGTCGGAAAATGAGAAGTACTAGTCTTACTAGTACAATGTAAATTCAAGCTGCTCAAAATCAGGGAGAAATTAAAGGCTTAATCCCCATACGACATACAGGATATAGGCTGCACCCTTTAATCATAGCAATGCAATGTAACCAATGCAAAAATAAAAAGACAGGAGAGCACTTCATTGCCTGTACCTTTATTTTGACTGCCAGTTTCTGTGAAGAATGAAATTAGATGGCCTCTTTCAAATTAAACAGCTCTTCTCTACGGGGAACGTTTTGCTCAGTAAACTGTTCTGATAAGCCAACACTTTCGTATTTTTCTGTTTTACAAATTCTGGTTGTTTGCTGGCATAAATGTCACAAGAACTTCTTTTAATGTGAAGTTTTTTTTCAGCTTGAATGCATTTGGATAATTCTGTGAGGAATCTCATGAAGACCCAAACCAGACAGGCCATAGACACATAACTTCCTTCTCTCTAACTGAGTGAATATGCTGACCATGAACAAATCATATTCAGGCAATCTACTAACTTGAAAGAAATACTAAAATTTTTTGAAGGAGACTTCCAAAACAGAATGACTTTGATGATTCTGTCTCTGTCCTTCTGTCCTTATTAGATGAAAAAAGCACATATTTCTCTGAGAGATGCATATCAATTTTAGCTTTCTCCCCTGATACAGAATTACAATTTACACTATCCACAAAAATGTAAATAGTGGAAATCATTGTTTCTCTCAAAAGCAAGTATCTGCAGTTTGACATTTTATTCCAGCTGAACTTGAAAAACTCCTGGACTATGACTTAGCAACACTCATTTTTAAATGCTCAGTATCTGGGACTTCCTATATTAGAAAATACAAAGTGAAGACAGTTGTTAACAGAGTTATAGAGTGAAAAAAGTTGTGAGTGTAACTTACAGAAATGAGGAAGAACGGATTACTAAATTACTTATTTTGGATGTCAGACTGGTTCAGAAAACCAGAACTAACACCTGAAAAACCCAGTGCTAGTTGTGATGGTGAAAGCAATTAATGGTGTCAGTTGAGAGAAGAAAATAAAGGACACCATAAATGAAGAAATGCAGTAGATTTGATTACTAAACCACTGTTAATTTATTAAATCGACTCAAATGTTGAAATTTTTCCTTTTCAAAAAAGCCCATAATAATACCAATTCCCTCTTTAAGAAGAGGAAAGCACTGTCACCACAATTATTGCTCGTTAGAGATATTATTTCTTATAGCAACTTTGTCTAAAATGTCTTCTTACTAAGGACTGACTGATCCATAAAAATACCTGAACCATGTTAGTTTCTCTCTTTTGCTACTAAATTGTTCATTGCGGACCTCATATTCACTACAGCAGATTTAATTTTTATAGAACCCTTTCCTATGGAGGATGTTACCCTCATTACAGAAAACTGTTCTGGTAGCTATGTGGTTTAGTATCTTTATGTTTCACAAATTCTAAGTTCTTGCTACCACAAATGTTGCAATTACTTTATTTCTGATTTTTTTCAGCTTGAACACATTTGGATAATCCTGTCAAGAACCTGATTTAAGTAGCCTATCAAATCTCATTAAAATCCTTGTTGTGCCCAGTTTTTAACACAGGTCTAGCATGGGCACTAGAGCATCACTTCATGCCAGGATACCTTTCCGTAGCTTGCCAGAGACTTCTGCCTGAGGAAGGTAGTTAAGACTTTATGGCAACTGCAGAAAGGTTGTAGCAGCAGTGATGGTTAGTCGCATATATACGTGATACTTCAAGAAAATATGTATAAGCAGTTGGGGGTAAAGATAACCAAAGTAATAATGGTAAGCACTAGGATATCTGTTTGGTCAATCTCTGACCCCAAAGAAGGGAAAAATATCTTTACTTGTGAACATGCCTGACAAACCAGGTCAAGAGCCACCCGTGGTTGATAAAGAGTCACATCAATAAATGAGGGAGAAAACATCAAGATTGTAATACTGTCTGTTTCTCCAGCTACCTTTCAAATGTCAAGCATCCTGAATTTTTGGTGGGTTTTGCTGCTTTTTAAACAATTTGACAAAATACAAAACTGTCACCAAGGAAATGGCACCTTCTTTAATAGAAGTAAAATACCCTGAAGCTTATAGATATGTAATAGATACTTAACAAATTTTAAATGAATTGCATATAAGATGTTGAATGATAGTATTTCTATTTTGTACCTAACAGATAAAAAGTTTGCTCATGTGAAGATTCAACATTGCAGCTTTCTTCTGAATAAAGAAGAGCAGTATTACAGGGTTTTTTAAAATCTGTGGGACTCTAGCAACAGTAAGTTATCATTACACAAACAATTCAATTAAAGTAATCTTTTGAGATTTAATAACTATTTTCTGCAATGATCATAACTGTGAGAGAGGAAGATACAAAGTGTTCAGTTTTATTGCAGTATTTCACACTCTGTTTCACTCTGCTGCCCCACTAATTTATGTTATATGTTCAAGAATGAAAAAAGAAGCAAACTCAATTATAAACTATGCAGCACAAGGGATATTCTGTTTTATATTTATTCTGGTCTAATTCCAAATATAGAAAATGGGTTTTATAGTCTTAAACATACCACACTAATCATTTAGGGCCAGAAAATGCTATTCTATGTAAAGACATAGAATAGATTTAGTCCTGTATTTTAAGTATAGCTCTGTGTGGAAGCAGTTGCAAGATCAGCAACCCAAGGCAGCAGCCTGAAAAGAGCCCATGCATGAATACCATCCTCTTCAAATCTCTAATACAGAGGGGTATGGAGTCTTTATTACAGCCAAAGGTGGACTTTGGGCTGGCACAGTCCTGCCTCATTCTCCAGAAGAAAAGGTGACTACATTCACCTTATCTGTGACTGTCTAAAGTTAGTGGCCAGTTCATATGTCATCTAGTCCAGAGCCTTCTTCTGCATGTTTGGGAGCTATTTTTCCTCACAACTAGGTATTTGGCACTAGAATGACTACACAGTTAGTACAGAAAATTGAATGACAGCCTCACTACCATTCTCAGCCTCCTGTGAAGCACTGCTACCTGACATTTCATCCTTCCCCTCTCTCCTGCTGTGCCCTTCTGTCCTCACCCTCTTATTTCACCTGTATCTCCTTATCCTCAGTACTCTTACTTCTCTACTGTTTCACTCTCCAGTCTTCACTTTCCCTCATTCCTTTGTCCAGTATCTTCCTCCATATCCTCCAGCAGTACTTCTGAGATATCTGTCCAGATGTTGGACGGTGATTATTAGCTGACTGATCGTTTGTGCTAAATGGCCATCACGGCCAGATTCATCCACGTATCCATCCTCATTGGATACACAGGATCTGTCCTCAGCACTCCTGGAAGCAAATGAAAATGTATCACGGGACAAAAGCATCCAATCAATCACCTTTGAAGGAGTCTCATCTTATGTTTGACAAATACCACCACAGCAGCTAGACAGAGTCTGTGCTGCATGGAGACCTCAGAAACAGCATCTCCCGTCTCCAGAAGGGTTTCCTAACTGTTGCAGGGAAGATGGGGAGCAAGGCTGAAGAGAAGGATTGAGAATTCATTCAGACAAGGAAAAAGTTCAAACTGTTTGAATTGTATAAAATATTTCAAAGTAATTTCCTACACACTGGTCTTCACAGCTGTAAGCAGGAGCAGAGGGCACAAAGTATGATGCACTCATCAACTCCCTTCTGAGAGCAGGAATATCAGGCAGTTCTGGGAGGTGGGAGGGATTATCTTTGAAGCGATCCCTACTGCCAGGAGCTCACTTAAGTGACTCACTTTCATTACAACAATGAATTTTGAATGTCTGCCTAACAAGAAATAACTATAACTCAGATAGAAGACAACAGAAAAGAAATACGAAATAAGGACTGCTCACTATCTTTCCTACTAGAAAAAATGGGAGGTGTGAAAGAAATTAACATGGGGTAGGTTCAAAACAAAGAAATGAGCTATTGCATCAGGCAGTATGTATGACACTGCGGAACTCAATTTAGTTTTAGAAGTCGTCAGATTCAATTAGACAAACCAACAGAATAGTTATCTCGGAAAGGGTGTTTAACACACTGGCATCCCCTCTGATTCCAGAAGCCTGGAAGATGAGAGAATATTCTACAAGCATCACTATGTGCTTGTCTGGTCATTATGGTCTTCCCTAAGCTTCCCGAACTGCTAGTAGTTACTGCAAGAAACAGAATGGCCTGAAAGGCCATTGATCCCATGTCCTATTCTCATACTTCGAAATTCAATGACATTAACTCATTATGTTTTACACATTTGAGAATAATGACCTTCTTCTATAGCAAAACAAGTGCCCTGAGTAGTTTCTAGCTCTTTCTTGCCTCCCTATATCACATTTTCTGAATGGACATTTTGGAGCACAAAGATATCCCATCCACAAATCACCCAGCCTGGCATCTGAGAAAAGCAAGTGTATAATATAAAATCAGGGTTGGCTTGGCGTCTTTATGAGACTGCTGATTTACTTTTCACTTCAGAGCTGTGATGGTGCACATTTTGCAAAGAAGTGATATTCAAGACGTCTTGTGCATACTCCCAACTAAAGAATGATCTGCAAAGTTACAAAAATAATAACCCTACCATCCAGAAGAGGGCAATGGTATCAAAGAAGCTCACAGGAGGCATGGATATAATCTTCTGTCACTAGGAAAAGGATATAACCTCCTATGACTAGGAAGTAAGTCTTAATACAATTCATACGATTTCTATATCATTCCCAGAACAAAAACCAAACCAAAGAGCAGCAAGGAAATCCGAGGCTTGCAACTCTTGCTAAAGTTGTTGTCTTTTCTCCTAGAAAATTCTTCAAACAGGTTGGTAAATAGCAAACAGCCCTTTTGAAGGACTTCAAAGGCCTTGCTCTCAAGTGGGAGGGACTGGCAATCTCCCAAAAGTAGGCTTACTGCTATTGTACTGGCTTTCTTCACTTCTAAGAGAGAAAAATCCAGCCTGCAGACTGTGTAGAAATGAAAAAGGGCACTAAAAACCACAGGGAGCGGCCCCAGCTAAACAGAAAACCAAAGACATTGCATTTTACCTCCTCAAACCAAGGGCACAGAAATCTTGCTTTTGTGATCGAGTGTTGATTTTTTTCAGAAGTTTCCTGAGTTCCTCAGTTGGATTTGTAAGCACTTATACAGTCCGCGCAGACACATGTGCCACATCACGAAAGCACACAAAAGAACAAAAATGAACAGGAAAGCAAAGTGAAAAAAAGCTCCAGTACTAAATCTCAGATGCATGCTATTTATCTTCATCAACTTTGCCAAATCCAGTTTCTGACGCTCCTACATAGGTAAAGCATGAGACAGCGCTCTTGATCATGGCAATGGAAGTAAATGCAACCAGGTGCGAGGTTTTAGGTCCCCACAGCAATTAGTATGCCACTGACAATAAGAGTACCTCTAAAGGATCAGATCTTCCATCTTTTTAGTATTCTTTAATGAGTCATCTAAATAATGTATTTTGTCACTTAATACTTCATTTACTTTTGTGATCAAGTTACATAACGCATACATCAAGTTGCACAGCCTGCTGATTCTTCATTGGCTTATGTACATATTTTTCTAGTCAAATTGTTATGCATATGATAGATAAATTTGCATATTTTAATAATCAGGATGTATAATTTACTATTTTATTTTGCATATTTTAGTAACGAAGATCTGTGTTTTGTTAATCCATTTCTTCTTTTAGAGTTTCAACTGACTGTAACTTCCAGGATGAGTTACTGTATACACATTAACTGTAAACATTTTACAAAGCTTTATTTAACAGAATGCATATTTCAGGAGTTGGATGTCTTCTATGTGCTTGCTGAGCTGCATACTTCATGAGCTGAACATACTTCAAAAGTGGAGATTTCCAGTCTTCGCCACATTTCCCATACTTTACTGCCGAAATGCATACTCCAAATTAAACTGTATGTGATTCTGGGGAAGAAATGTATTTTACAAAACAAGACTGAGCTGAAAATTTAAATGCTATCTCATAAATTCATCGGATCACAAAATAGTTCTCATTAGTGCAGTTTCATTTTGCTTATTAGAAACGGATTCCACCATCCATAAACCTATAAAAATCAATATACATTATACGTTTAGATGTTTGGGTTTTTTTTAAATAAACGGATGAGCATTTGTCTTTTAAGATCCAGTGGTGAACATACTTATCTCTCAGAGAACATATGATGCACACTCACATGGTAAGAACAGCTAGCGAAACTTCACTTTCTTGTGGTATACATCTGGAAATCTGCTCTTTCCCACAGACACCTTTCATTTTTATTTAACAAACTAATACCTTTTCCCAAAACATGAAAACCAAGAAATCTAAAGTCCGAATTTCTTAATTGCAAATATTCACCAGAAATATCAATGCTTCTGATTGCAGTCCAGCCTCTTCCCAGGACAACATACATCTTCTAGTTTTTAAGTCGAGTAGTCACTGCATTAGTAAACAGAGTTGAAAAATACATGGCTTAAGTAAACTAATTTCACATAGAGCTTCAAATACCAGCATGCATTTTAGTTACTCATGTTTAGATCAACATATTTCTGTGTTTTCAAAACTTATAAAGCACACCATCTTCCCTAATTCCCAAATTACTGTGCCTTGATAGCCAAGAAAAAATATGCTGAACTTCATGACAAGCAAATATTTAAAGCATTATTTTTGAAAAATTGTCCTGTCTGTTTCAAATTCAAAATTGGGCGTAATTGAGAGACAAAGCCTGGGGTAAAAAAATTTTTTCAATATGACTTCTTTAAACAAGATTTCAAAATGAGCCAATCAACACGTTGCAGCCAGAGTAGTTTATTCATTTGGCTAAAATTCTGATCCTTATTACACACAGTGTCTGTGGGATACTTCCTAAACTATTTAATATATGTGGTGGGAACCTGTATTTCTTAGCACAAATATAAATGGCTTAATAGGAACAAACATTGAATGTGCACACAGAGTAATATCAACAGCTAGTTAATAGTATTTTCCATGGCCCCCTCTAATGGCCGCTTGGAAAAGAAAGATTCATTGCTAGCCAAGGCAGCAGTGAATGCAGCTCTTCACTGTATGACAAGTCTCCGTAGTATACCTTGATCTAATAAATAATATTAAAGTAAGCAACAGGTCCCATCCCTGAAAAGATATCTGCAAGGCCTGGATTAGTACTACTTGAGATCAGAGAAAATCTGGGAGGAATCCCGTGGGCCAGGGCTCTAGAAGGCAGGGGAGTCCAAGAGTGCTGGTCACTCTTTAAACAACACTTCCTCCATGCTCAGGAGCAGTGCATCCACGTGAGAAAAGGAGGCAAGAGACCTGCCTGGTTGAACAAGGAGCTTCTAGTGGAGATCGGGTGCAAGAGAAAGGTCCATGGAATGTGGAAAGAGAGGAAGGCCACTTGGGAAGAGTACAACTATGTGGTCAGAGCGTGCAGGGATGCGACGAGGAATGCCAAAGCCCACCTGGAATTGAAGCTGGCAAGGGATGTCAAAAACAACAAGAAAGGCTTCTTCAGCTACATCAGCAGCAAAAGGAAGGCTAGGGACAATGTGGGGC
>Ga0181612_104741_pt1 | contig 14840 bp, 11 predicted proteins | sample HoacroProtozoa21_FD_119630 | JGI IMG/M metagenome (GOLD analysis project Ga0181612, IMG submission 119630) | Hoatzin crop microbial communities from Cojedes, Venezuel. Combined Assembly of Gp0051906, Gp0051904, Gp0051908 | reverse complement strand
CCTGCCATGAGCAAGGAGACCTCGCACTAGATGAGGTTGCTCAGACCCCCATCCAACCTGTCCTTGAACACTTCCAGGGAGGGGGCATCCACAACTGCTCTGGGAAACCTCTTCCAGTGCCTCACCACCCTCATAGTAAAGAATTTCTTTCTTATATCTAGTCTAAATATACCCTCTTTTAGTTCAAAGCCATTACCCTTTATCCTATCACTACGTGCCCTTGTGAAAAGTCCCTCTCCAGCTTGCTTGCAGGCTCCCTTCAGGTACTGGAAAGCTGCTGTAAGGTCTCCCCAGAACCTTCTCTTCTCCAGGCTGAGCAGCCCCAACACTCTCAGCCTTTCTTCATATGAGAGGTGTTCCAGCCCTCTGATCATTTTGGTGGCCCTCCTCTGGACCTGCTCCAACAGGTCCATGTCTTTCCTGTGCTGAGAGCTCCAGAGCTGGATGCAGTACTCTGCATGGAGTCTCACCAGAGTAGACTAGAGGGGCAGAATCACCTCCCTCAGCCTTCTGGCCATCCTTGTTTTTGTGCTTCGTTCTGGGAAGTCATTGGGTCTTTTTTTTCCTCTGATGAGCATTAGGACCACGACTTGATTTTTGGTTTTGGGAACAAAACCTGAGGCAATCCTTACTATGATTCCTAGTAATCTTTACTAAGCAACAGTCACAGGCTGCGGTGATCTAAATAGGTGCCTATAAACTGTTAAAACAAAACGTTGAAGTCCGTATTCAGCTTAAATCCTCCCAGGAGGGAGATACATCTGAATCTGACACTTTTGGCTCTGACGGGAGAAATTTTGTCTTGGCACCCAAAGTGGACCCTTAGACCGATCCTGCAACACCCTAAAACTGCAAGCCCTGCTCTACCAGAAGCTGGATGAGGCAGTCCCGTGACGGAGGAGCTAATTGTGGGGCTAGCAAGCAGCAGCATATACAGCATGGTTGTTGGTGGAAGGGACTGAAGGGGCCTCTGTCTCACCAGACACCACACAGGTGAGACCCACTTGCGAGGCTGCACAGAGACCTGCTGGTACCAGCCACGGCAGCATGCACATCCACAGCAGGGGCTAGAGGAGTAGTTAAGCAGCTGCACGTCTCCCTCACTTCAGTCTTGGCTGTCTGCCATCAACCAGTGCTTCCCTGTCCTCCCAGCTTCCATGCATGGCACTTCTCTAGCCTGTAGGTCCTGGTGCAGACATACCACCTACACGCCGCATGTAGCCTCAGCACTAGAGGTGTGGGACACGCTGCTTTGCCAAAGGAGGGTACTCATCATCCTGTGAGCTCAGCCAGGAGTGAAGAAGGGCATAACACTGTGCTCAGAGGTCGTGTGTGCCTTGTGGAAGCAGCACAAAGCCTTCAGGAAGCTGCAGCATGGCACCTGCTTGGCAAGGAGGACCTAGCAGAAGAGGTTGCTGTGGGCAGAAGAAGGTCCATGGAAGCTAGGGCTAGAAAGTACAAGATGAGAGCTCAGAGCAGTTCATCTCTCAAAGAGCCGATTAAGGGCTTGGGATGTTGAAACACTGACAGAAGACAGGGGAGAAGACAGAGCCTCTCTTCTCTCGTCCGTGAGTTCAAACTTGGCCCATGGTGGCAGACACTAATTGCTATTTCTGCATGATAGGTGTTTGTAACACTGCTTGGTGAGCTCAGGCCAGCCCTGACGGCCAGAAATCTGCAACGAGACAAAACTGTCATTAAAACTCCAGGAGGCTGGAGGAGTCCCTGCTAGGATGTTGGGAAGAGACATGACCTGGGGCCTGACTTAGCCCTCCAAGGAGTGTGTGAGAGACTTGCAGGGCTGTCCTGTGGCTCACATCACATCCATGGCAGCCAGAGGGGCATATCCTCGGGAGAGATGTTTGCACTACAGTCAGCTTGTTAAATTTCACCAGTACAGCAACCAACCAGTGCCCCACTCTCTAGGAAGACACCCACATTTTAACAGCTACATGAAGACCTCTTTTTCATGGATATCAGTGGCACTTGGGAACACAGAGACTGAACACGGATACGGGATGGTGATGGTGTGATGTGGGGAGGAAGGAACTCTGCAGAAATTAAGTGCTTGGCTGGTGTGGCTGCTGGGGCACGGCTGCTCGGCAGACGAATGGGAAAACATGGCCCAGTCTTTAAGATAGCTACACTCGGGAAGGTCAGGTAGGACAGCAGAAGGTGCCTCCTTGTTTTGGGTCTCAGCACCGTACTGCTGAGAATATCATGGGTTAAAAAACATGTTCCTAGTCAGTCTTGTAATTTGGGTAGAAAGAATACATGCTGGTTAATTTTTATTCTTGGTATTTACTGGGACATAGTAACAAAGAAGACACAATAGGCTAGTACGAGATGTCAGCCTTTAAACTCACATGGCTTTGTCCTTAAACAGTAAAGATTTTTTTTATCACTACTGACACCTCAATATATAGCAAAGGACACCCTGAAATGGTCATTGCTATTTCAAATGAATGAGCGTCAGTGCACCACATTGTCAAAAGGAATTATGCACAAAACCAGGGTGCTTGAAAGCTGAACTTCCCCACAACTGTGGGATTTTATGCAGCTGAGAAACTGGTAGCGATAGGAAATAACTCCATGTGATGTTTTACATGGGCATGTTTGAATTACACATACAAGAGCTTTCCATTGTTCACCTCACCAGTGTGAGTACATAATTTTCCTGCTGTCTTTTTCCCCCTTTTGTTCTTTTCAGCTATTTTGTGATTAACACTGTCTAGGGAAGAATTTCAGTATTTTCTGTGGTTTAGCAGGATGTGAGTGAGGTGGTGCTGCTGCATGAATCTTTTAAAAGCAGCCTAAGAAATATTTAAGACCTTAGTCTAGGAGGAACAGCTCTCCCAGGCATAATTTTTGGTGCTGGTTGCAGCAGGGAGCGTATGCTGTGAGGAAAGTATTATTTTTCTAAATGGAAGGTGTCAGATGGTCACGCAATGTGACTGCATGTTCGAGATCACTGCCTCCCATCTGCAATTTGTGACGTGTGAAAGATTCTGCCCAAATGTGCTCACCAACTGGAAACCCTCGGCACTTTTTTTTTCTTATCAGGAGAGACCAAGATAACCAATGGTTTTACAGATCAGGGATCCTATCAAATTAATATCATTCTAGGATAAAATCTGCTTTAAATACAACCACTAAACTCCAGCAAAGTTAACTAGTACATACAAGTTCATTCAACTGATTAAAAATCCCTACTAGTAAAACAAGAAAATATACATGGAAATTTTTCAAGAAAAGTATTCCACTCCTATCTTTTAGCCAAAGGCTTTGTATAAAACATGACAGTCTTTTCCAGCACTAATTAATGCCACCTAATTATAACACTTACTAGGCTCATGCCAGGCAGTAATATACTGGGGATAGTTTCTCCTTGTCCAGCTTCCCGCTGGATCAAAGAAGATGATTGCATTTTGTGTCTCTTTATCGGTTAAATGGATACCACCGTGGCTGGGGCAGAGGCTTAGCAAAGGTTATTTGCCTCCAGAAGAGAATTTGCAGCCCACCAAGAGGGGAAGGTGCTCTGGACAGGGGCGGCCGGCAATGCCTCCCTTGACCTATGTCCGGCAAGGAAAGCATATCCAAGGGGTTATGAGCTGGCGAGTTGAATCCTGGCTGTGCCGATGGTGGGGAGCAGGTGCTGGCTGCCCCCCAGACTGCAGGGTGCCTGCTGCAAGGTTCAGGGGCTGCGTGGAGCAACGTAGCCAGGACAGTCTTTTGTCAAGTGTCCCAGTTCAGACAGGACAGAAAATGGGGCTGTGAGGCAGTAGTCAGGCTACCCCAACACCCCGTCTGGCCACATTACCCCAAGCTTTGCCACAGAGTAGTGTACGGTAACAACCCTGTATGATTCTTGCCTACCACAGGGCTACGAAGTGGCTCACCTAACATTTATAAAACCCTAAACAGGAGTACTTGGTGAGTTCAGGGGATGGATATAAACCTCATCCAGCCACTGGAGCATCCTCCAGTGTTTTATAGTCTGAGTTGACTGTAGCTGACTCCTCTGCCAGAGGAGAACTTCTCTCCTGTGAGTTACCATTTTTGATGATCAATAAGTTCATTGTGTTTAATTTGCCTTCTTGGTTCAGTCAGGAGGTAACACAGCAGGTATCTCTGCCAACTCCCCAAAAAAGAGCAGATGTGCTCATGACTCAGCACTGGGTGCCTGTCCGAGAGGGGCTGCTGACCAAGGCTGTGTGATGAACAGTGCTGCTACAGATGTGGCTTCAGCCATTTGCATGGAGCAGAGCTATCTGTAATCTGTTGTACACACAAAGTAGAACAGGAGAAGAAGAGACTTGTACAAGTTGATTAAAACCTTTCCAGGAAGACAAGAACTTGTGCACATGCCAAGGACCTAGTTAAGTTTATTAGCAACTGTTATTGGTACAGGGGTTAATTAGATTACAGGTACCTCTACTGTCTCCTTTTACCACATAGACAGACTTCAGGGACCTGTTCTTAAAGAAAAGCCAGTGAACAAATTGCAGATGAAACGCATTTGAGTAACAGCCCTTCAGCTGCTGAAAGACTATAGTAAAGGTGGTGACAAAACCTGGTCTGCGTTGCCTCTTGAGTGGGCTGTCACACCGACCTGGAAAAGAGAAGATTTTGTCTCTTTTTTGAGATGTCTCTGCTAGGAAGAATACCAGCTACTAGCTACAGGTGCAGGCATCTTTATACAGGGACTGGAGTAGAAGGTCTCCTGGGTCAGGGAGCCCATCCTTGTGTAAAGCCATGCCAGGTATACCCACTGAGCTCTACTGGCTCTTGCTTGGCCCGGTTTAGCAGGAAGGGAGTGAACTTTCTTCAGGGGTTCAGAGCCACTTTATAGTTGCCTAGAAACCCTCCCAACCAGCCTATACCCATGTGTGCTTCTGTCAACACTGTCCTTTAAATTAAACAGCTCTTCTCCATCGCCATGTTTGTAATTTTTGTTGCCTTATGGATGCACATAGCCAGAGGAGAAAAATCTCTTCAGAGCCCTTGTGTTTCACACAGATGAACACCTTCTGGTCTCACATACAAAAGGGTCTTCATTCCCTTGACCAGCCTTCCAGCCCTTCTCTGCACCTGCCAAGACCATGCTCCTTTTTTGGGGGTTTTAATCACCTCACTACTTCAGATTATGCCTTTGCCTTGTACAGTGGATGAGTATTTCGCTAACTGTGCCACAGCTATCTGATCTGACATGTTCCAGGTTGCATGGCTTCGGCGCGCTGATTTTTCATAGTCACCCTTTGACGTACTAGTACAGGTCCTTCTCTTCCCAAGCCATATCTAATCAATAAGCTGCCAGTCTACTATAAAAGAAACAAACACCAAGACCCTAAAACTTTCCTAACCAAGAGAAATGGAGAGCTTGCTAGAGGCACTTCAGAATGAATCTGAAATGGAGACAGTTTTCTGAGGTATTCAGGCATGTGGGAAGATTAAAACCCTACAGTATTTCTGTGCACACCTTCCTGCACTTAGCTTGAAGCCCGCCTCACCCAAGCTTGCTTCTTGCTGTCAGTCCATGAGCATCAGAGCCATGGACAGTTTGCTATTATGAGAACTTGCAATACTACAGCTCCAAGAGGAGGTCTCTGCCACGCTTAGCTCTGATTTAGCAAATCAATACCTTACCCAACGCCTTCTATCCATCATTTTTCTCTGCTTTTGTCCCACAGGAAGTGATGACAGCTTTCTGACCATATTTATTCTTATTTTCCCCACAATTACTTTATCTTCCCTCTCATGTCCCTGCTGTAGCAGCCAGCTCACAGGCGGTGCTGGTGGTTTCTGTCTGGCAGCCACGAGGCTACAATGTCCCTCAGAGCTGCTGAGCAAGGGGCTTGCTGTAAATGACAAAAATGTAGTAGATATTTTTGTCAGCATTTGGTCGTAGGCAAGTCAAATGATAAAGGGAAAAATAGCCATTGCATTTCAGGGGCTAGAGCCTGGTGAAACATTTCCCAACAAACAAGGATCATACTACAGGACTGGGGTTTTTTTTTAAGTCTGAAATAAAACAGCAGAAGTTTTAAAAGCCCTAATGAAAAACCCCAAGCAATAGCCCAATGCTAAGAGTCTGTCACCTGCTGTACCCCAAAACATGGTGAGCTGAACTGAGAAGTGACCAGAACGTCCCCAAATGTTACATGTGTGAGGCAGGAAGATTGTGGAGATGGCTTTGAAGGAAGATTTTTTATTTTTCAGAGAGTCACCCAAGCATGGCGAGGCTGGAATTCCATCTGTTCAGCTCCACTCAATGAACTGGGTCACTTTCAATGGTTCACTAAGTTCTGACTATCTAAAAAGTACAGTTAATATGCTTTTAAAATCCTGAGCTTCACAACAAGATCACCTTACTGTTTTTTTCTCTGTCACAGAATCAACTTTAGCACCTTTAAAAGAGCGTTAAGTGTAGTTCACAACCTAGAAGATGAGTCACGTGTCATATGAAACATTTGGGTTTCCGGAAAGGAGATGTGAGCAAGTTTGCTCGTTAATAAATATCCTTGTGTCAGAACAATCCTTGGCAGTACTTTGTTTCCTGAAGAACTAATATCTAACGTAGGGAAAAGCCGACCTTCAAAGACTGATCTTTGCTTTTTAGTCCTCGTGGAGGTTTCTCTGCACTCTGGAGACTGATCTTTGGCTGCAGCGAAGGACTAAGTATTTGGATCGCCTTTTGAACAGTTGTTCCTGGTTATTGTAAGAACAGCTACAAAAGCAGTTGAAAGACATGGAAAGATAATATTTTTGGGGGCAAAAAACCAACTCACTGAAGGGTGGGAAGAGGGATGAGGAAACAGCACTGCACAGTTCTTGGATATTCAAGCTCTTGTGGGAGGAATTTCAAAGCAACTAATCATAGATCACCTCTGAGAAACAAGTCTTGCATGCTGCGTCCAAGTTTGGCTTAGGAAAGGGAAGTACACCTACCTTTCCCAAAATATGGATCTTCGTCCATGAACACTAGGGCTTAAGAAGATTCTTCATTTTCCAAAATACAAAAATATTCTCATTCCTATATTTAATTATACTTTATCCCTACATAGATTGTACTGGGGCAAGTTTACATTACTTTTTTTAGTGCTATAACTTCTTTTTCCTGCGTACAAGAGGGTCAATAATATTTAACTGCCTTCCAAAGGTGATTTGTGTTGCTATAAAGAATATAATGTCACCAAAACCAAGAGAGTTAAAGAATGAGCACAGCTTACCAAAGAAACTATATGGACCTCTAAACAGAATCAACTGAAATCAGCACTTTGGAATTTAATGTGAAGAACACATTATGGAGCCTGCAATTAAAGACTTTTTCCCCCTAGATGGTCACATAAATAAATGAACCATTCAAAGTGAATCAGTTCACTGAGGAGCAGGAAAGTGCACAGCATCAGCTTTCTGATCACCTCCTGACACGAGGACTATAACTTCCACACCCTGACCTCCTCCCTGCCCAGATCCCTCCTCTCTAGTCCATTTGGGTCACTGACAGATAAGTACACAGGATGAAACTCCTTGTGGAGATATTTAAGCTGCTAAGGACTAAATGCACCTACTGAGTCACTGCAGACACTGTATACCTAAACTTCTTCCTTCTCACCTGGCAGATGAAACTGAGGTTTGGTTTTGGTGCAAAGCAGCAGCACAAAATAATGGTACCTTCCACCCAGGCATGAACACATTGGTGGAGAAGACGAGGTCTTACATGTTTGGCAGGAAGGGGAGGTCTATCTGAAGCGGATAGAGTCCTGGAGATGCAGGAGACAGTGCAGTATGTTGATCTCAGTTTTTCTACACTGAAAAAAGATTCAGCCATTTTTATTGTGGAGGAAAGAATCCAGACTGCAAAGTGTTTGAGTTCTTGCAGGGCTTTTTTTTAATGAAAAAGAAAAAAAAATTCTTCAAGATATTTCACGTCAATACAATATACAATAATGCCAGAATTATTTTTTTTTTATAAATCAAAGTGATTATAAGCATTATTGACAGATTCTCATGTTCTTTTATAAATCTTCATTTCCATTTTGTGACTGATTACATTCAGTTTTCCCTCTTACTTTCTTGCATACATTTCTTCAGTCTCTGACCCACATAACCAAGAAAATAAAAAGAAATAAAAGAGCTTTTCAGTTAATTTGCAGTACAGCTCAAAAGCAAACCTTCAGACATGTCTCAAAAATTGACCACTATACCTGTTTGTTGATTTAATTCTGTTTTCTTTCCTGTGTCTAGACTGACCTTGTATCACTGCCCTACCATTGTGTCATTTTTCCTGGCTCTCTAGTTCTCCTGTGGTTGCTGGTGAGGACATGATCTCTGTGGCACAGGATACCGCATCAGCCCACAGCCCATCAGCTTCGTCTTTCATTGAACAAGTGTAGTAAGGATGCAAGTCTCAGATCTGGGTAGCAAGCGAGTGTCACAAATTTGTTCTAACCCAAGATCTGATGCCTTGCACAGTAGCTTCTCCAACCCTTATTTAGCAATACATACATTATTTCTCTGATTGAAGAAGTGCAGGTTGTTTCCCTCCTTTTGCCCATGCAGTCAAACTTGTCATTATGGGAGGCTGACAGGATATAAAGCTGCCCTGCCCCTTCTATCTGCTTAGCTGTGGGGATCATCCAAAATTCTGGGGCTACCCAGCTGAGATCCAAGGTTCAGGAAATTAGAAAGGCAGAGGAGGGAGAGGTTTTCTTCAGAGCTACACTAGCTAAGACACAGACATAACTTATCTGCAAGGTAATGGAAATCAAAAAAAAAAGAATGTAATGGGTGACAATAGGTCAGTTCCTGCAAGATGCTAAGTGTCATCAGCGCTCCTGACCTTCACAGCAGGTGACATTATACATTTTGTCATAGTACCACTGGAGTTGCAGGGGCACATCCCATAATCATACTTCTACAGTGCTCATCCCTTCAGATGTCAGAGCCCTTACAGTATTATCTCTCTACACCCGCTATTATCACCATTTCTGCTTCACAGAAGCAGGTGCAATGAAGCATAGGGAAGAAAATAGCCACACAAGAGAAAACAGTCTCTAGTTTCACTTCATGACTAGAGATTGGAGGTGGAGTTCACATGGCCAATATTTGACTTCTACCTTGAGGACACCTAAGGTTGAGAGAGGAGGGAATGAAGTTCAGCCCAAGAGTTTGCACTTCAGAGGTCTTGATAAGTTACAGTAGAAATGAGATGTGCAGTGTCTCTGATAGTGCAGATGCCTTCTTGCTGCTCAGATACCAGAGGCTGAGAGACCCAGAGAGGGAGCCACAATTGAAAATAACACTGTGTGTAATTTACCCTCACTTTAGCCTGATTCTGCATTGTCTTGCACTTTGCTACTACTTATGTCTTTGTGCGATGAGACCAAAGCACGTGTTGGACGGTCCCTCTGATTTGGGAATGTCCTGAGTCTACAAGTAAAGCTATGCAGAAAATGTTTCTGTGACTCAACAGCAATAGAACTCATGATTTTAAATCCCAGTCCTCTTCTCAAATACCTTTTTTATTTGACCTAGTGGTTATTATGAAATAGTAAGAACTTCATGTGGTATGGTAAGATTTTCTTTTTTTTTTTTTTAAGAACTAGATCAGCAAAGGAATAGGAAAAAAGCACTCAAAGGAACAGAAAGAAAAGCACCTGCGTCAAGTACACGAGTACTTGCTTCGGAGTCATTAGCAGCTCTAAAGGAAATGATCTCAAATTCTTGTGATCAAAGGTATAGAAGATAAGGAACAAGATGAAAGTGACAACTGACATCTACTCTGGGCTACCAAATCACACAAGAGAACAGGATGGCCAGTCCTTTAAACATCTTTCTATGTATAAGATTTAGGGGGAAAAAAAAGCTGTATTAGAGGAACAGATTTCAATCTGATTGACATGTGCAGGAAGTATCTGGCTAGTAGAACTAAAATGTCCTTTAAAAGGAATTTTTTAAAAGCATGGATGACAACTTCATAACTTCCAGAAAAATAAAAAAAAAGCCGCTTGTATCCAAGATGGTGAAAGTTATACTGGAATTCATCTAACAGAAGAAGAGAAATTTATGTCTGAAATAAAATCTGACAACTGCTCAGGATTGTAAACTGCATTTGTTATATGAAAACAGAATACAGCCCAAAACCCCAAAACATCTGTCTGGTGCTTTAGAAAAGGTGTATTTTACACAGCCTAAAAGATTTGAGCCACCAAATTCATGTAAGTCCAGAAGAAAGGCTATAAGAGCTAAGAAATCATGAAAATATAAACACCTATAAATACCAAAACAAAAAGAGAAAGTTAAAAAAATAAGATGCTGGTAGTAATAAAAATACATTAAGAGCAGAAAAATACAGAAAACTGAATAATAAAGCTAGTGGACACGAAGAGGAAATTTACAGATAAAGGAGATAAAAGAAAAATAAAAGAACAATCTTTTTAGACTTACAAGAATAAAAGGGCCTGAACTGAAGGGTGTTTTTGAAGAAGTAGATGGAAATGCTAGAATAAATATTTATAATATAAAAGGGTGTAAGCATTCAAGAAATCTCTCTTTCATTTGGGTAAAAAAGTAGGTCTGTATTCCTATGATATGAAACTCCCACTGAGCTATTTCCCAGCATTCCTGACAGTATGTAAGGCTGATGGTAGGCAGTCATTACAAAGGTTAGATGTTTAAAATTATCACGTTTTATTTAGAGCTAGCCAAGGACATCTTTAGATGGTTAGCATTGATTTTCAATAATTTTTGAAACAATCCAGATGTTGCCAAGGAGGAACAGAAAGGCAGCATTGTACCAGTATTTAAAAAAGAGTAAGTACGATCAGCCCATTAGCTCCAGGCCTCTCAGTCTGATGTCAGTCCAGAGTTTTGAAATGCGATCTTTGACACAGGATTTTATTAATAGATAATGTAGTGTGAATAGTGACAATTAATATGGTTTTATAGAAAACAGTTCTTGTAAAACTATCTTCCTAACATTTTTTTATGAGATTATTAATTTAGTTAATAATTATACTGATGTAGTATGCTTCAAGTTTTGTAAAGTATTTGACCTGGTCCTTCAAAGTATTTTGATTAACGGACAACAGCAATACAAAAACAATGTGACACACGTTAAATACATTAAAACTGGCTAATAGATATGTCTCAAAATGTAATTGTAATCAACAATCACCACTGACTCTGTTGTTAGTGGGGTTCTGCAGGGATTGGTTCTTGGCTGTATACCATTTAACATTATCAGTGACATGGGAGAAAACAAAATCGTTTTGGTAAAGTGTGCAGATGACATGACATTTGGGGCCATGTTAAATAATGACCTGGAGAGATCTCTGCTGCGGGAGTGTCTGATTGCTAGGGCAATGGGCGGGAACAAACAGTACAATTTCAGTGAAGTTGTATGTGCAGTGTCTGGGGGGCAAGTACTTGAAAGAGAGGGGACATCTTCAGAACAGAGGCAGTGAAAAAGATGGGAATCATGATGGCTGGTCAACTGTGCGTGAACTCCAGTCCGGTCCTGCACTCGGTGCAGTCTCTGAGTGTATAAACAGGAGACAATACGGTGACAGAAGGATTGGTTATGTCAGTCGTAACGCTGTCAAAATCCTTTGTCCTGTTTACATGCCCACAGTTCAGACAGGTTGATACCAAACTGTGGATGGAACATGGAAGAGTGTCAAAGATAGTTACGTTAGAATTACAGGACAAAACATTCCTTAATGAAAAAAGGCTTAAGGAGCTCTATCTACTTACCTTGTCAGAATGGAGGACAAAGATGTTTCTGAATGGTGGAAAATAGGTGCTAAATAGGTCGTCACACATCTACTCAGAAATACAACAGCTGCTGGGGGCTGAAGCTGGAACCTTAACATTTACAAAGCTAAACTGTGAAGGAATGACTTAGCAGTAATGATCAATTTGCTCAGTCTGTGCCAAATAAAAAAACACTTTTTTTCTGTCTTCTTGATGTTGAATGCTGTTGATTTTTGCTGTCTAGGAGTGATAGATTCATTGCAAAGCTAGGTCCAGAGCTAAAGGTAGAACGTTCAGAAACTGAAGGTTTAACAAGTTCTACTAATAAGCCCATTATTTCCATTTCCTAAGCAGGCTACTGTAGATCTTACTCTGCCTGGGAGCTGGATAAAAACAGCCAGTTAATGTACTAAAGGTCAAAATTTCAGAAGTGCTCTACAAATGCATTACAACCAACCATTAATAATTCTCTCCTTTTTTTAAGGGGTCTGGTCATGTCCAAGGGAATGCCAGCTACATTTTTCTTAATGTATGAGCACAAGTTACACATAACAACCTAACAACACAATACTGCCTCTTTAATGCTAATCTATTCCTTGCAATCTACTAGATACATGTAGAATCATTGGTGTGTATCAAGAGAGCAAAATCAGATTCTGAAAATATCTGAAAGGATGCACTAGAGTGTACATAATAATGTATTTTAATCTGCCAGGCCTTAAAATTAATCATGAATTCCCACAGAGATTTTAATAATTTTGAGATGATGTTTTTTTTCATATAGTGATATTCTTGGACAGAGTTCTTGAAATGCTACATGGAAATAGGTGGGGGAGGGAAAAATGGGGGCCATTTTTCAGTTACCAGGTAAGCTACATTACAGATAGGAGAGCTATTGTTTAATTGGTTGTTTTATTCTTTTTCTTCCACCCAACAGACAATCAGTAAGGTACCTCAAACACAAACTTTTATCACATCGTAAAGTTGGCATACAGCATAAAGTTTATCTCTTTGGGCATATACTTAAGGGCACAATTCTCATCAGCAAATGCATGTACTGAAGGGCTTGAAACTTCCTGGGGAATCTTGCAAGTTTGCAAGTCCCAGAGTTTGAACGATGAGGCTTACAGGGGCTCCATGCTTCAGGGCTTCCCCTCCAGTTGTTATTAGGTGCAGACGCTAAAATACAATATTAGGATCCCATCTTATGTTTTGTCCTAAACATTTTTGTCTCTTTATGGAAAATAATATGTGGTGGTTCATCGTGGCTTCGAGTCACCCAGGGCAATCGTTTTTGTCCAAACACCTGCAGCTCCCACCACTAAATATATTTTACCAGAGACACTTTGCACAGTCACAACAGAAGCCACTCCCCAAAACCAGGCTATTTTATTTTTTGTTAAATGCACTGTCTTTGACATGTGGCCATGCATAAAATATGGAAAACAGCATCAGATTGCAGAAGGTCTATGATTTTCAGGGCCAAAATGAAGGTATTGTTCCAAAACATACTACCGAACTCACTGAACCAAGGTATTTTTAATACACGTGTAATTAAACCAAGGGATAAACAGTTACTGTGCACCCCTGTTACTGTTCCTAGGGAGATATTCATGCCATAAGGGATCAAGCACGATGAGCAAAATACATTTAACTCCTTCAAAAGAAAAAAACTTGTAATTTTTTTAATTAAGAGTATTACTTATGTTCCACCATTTATATGAATTTTTCACAGCTGTTTGCACTAATATGCCTTAAAATGGGCAATTACCACAGCAATCATGGTATGAGGCAACACTCTTGCTCTTCTTTTATCTCTCTCTTACCCATAGGCACACCTGGTTTTACACTGTTTGCTTGCTTGTTTTGTTCCTTCCTACTAGTTGGTGCCAACAAATATTTCAGACACTGAATATTTGACACATTTCTGGGTCTTGTGTTAACAGCTTCTGGGCTATGTTTTTGTTTCCCTGTTTTGATGGTTAGAGCAGCAAGAGGCAAACGGAATAGTGATGTTTATGATGAGAGGGTAGATGAAGGCGTCGAGGAAAACTGGGAATAGCTGAAGTGTGTCTGACACAGCAGTTTCTCTTCTGTATCACTATTTTATTTTTATGAGGCTGCAGCAAATTGATAGCTTCTGATACCATAGTCAATAAAACGTTGTGTAAATTCCAGCGATGGGCTGGAAAAAGATTGAATTAAAAGGGAGGTATTGGGTCACATCCATATTTCAAGTCACTTCTGTGCTGCCTTATCTCAGTACCTGGGGGAAGCAGTTTCTTCACAACTAACCACCCAATTAGTACCTGCTGAGCACCCGATGCTTGATTTTCTTCTAACTGCCCCCCTCTTTCTATGCAAACCAATTTCCTAACAGCTTTCATTTCATCCCATAGGAAAACATTTTTTTAGAAAGTTTGGACAGATCACAAGAAGGGGTTTAGAAAGAAAATTATTCTGAAATGTTCCTGATCTTGGAAAACCTTTTTTTGTAAACATGATGTGGCAGTCTGTTTAACCATAATTATTGCTGCAGCTGTATTACTGCTTCTACCAGGAAATTTTCTTTCAGATGGTAGGATAATTCAGATCAGAAGGGACCTCAGGAGGACTCTAATCCAACCTTCTTCTTCAACGAGGCCCAGCCACGAGCTTAGATTATGTGCTTGGGGATTTCCCTGGTCAAGTCTTGAAAAACTCCAAGGATGGTGACTGCACAGCCTTCTTGGGCAGCCTATGCCACTGCCTCACTTTGTTCCTGGGGACATTTTTCACCTTACATCAGTGTGAAGATGAAATACTTTCAACTTGTGCTTGCTGTGTCTTGCCTTCTCACCATGCATCGTTATAAAGAGACCAGCTCCATCTTGTTGAATACTTCCTTGTAGGTACTGGAGGGCTGCTGTTAGGTGCCCCTGAAGCTATCTCATCTTCAGGCTGAACAAGTCTCTCCTCACAGGGCAAGTGCTCCAGCCCCAACCATCTTGGTGGCCTCTGCTGAACTTGCTCCAATTTGATGATAACTTTCCTGTACTGGGCGGGGGGGGGGGGCAATAGACCACGGGCGGGGGCAGGGGCTG
>Ga0181612_135301_pt1 | contig 14841 bp, 11 predicted proteins | sample HoacroProtozoa21_FD_119630 | JGI IMG/M metagenome (GOLD analysis project Ga0181612, IMG submission 119630) | Hoatzin crop microbial communities from Cojedes, Venezuel. Combined Assembly of Gp0051906, Gp0051904, Gp0051908 | reverse complement strand
ATCTCGAAAAGTATAAACTCCCCGTTGGCGGGTCTCTGGGCTATGTGCCCAACGAAAACTACCGCAAGCCCATGCTGGTTATTCTGCACCCTTATACCGCCTATTCCAATGCCATGGTAATGTGGGCCCCGAGGCGTATGGAGATGCTTACCACCCCCGAGGCTTACGGCCCCGAGGCTCTGGATTGGGTTAGGCAGCTTACAATCCACGAAAATAGGCATGTTGCCCAGATGCAATTCGCCAATCAAAAGGGAGAAATGCGCTTTCTGCACACTCTGACGGGGGATTTTACGGGCTCTTTGGTGTCGGTTTACCCTGGGCTGACCTTCCTTGAGGGTGATGCCGTTTGCACCGAAACCGCCCTTACGAACGTGGGTCGTGGGCGCGACGGTAGCTTTATGGAGTACTACCGGGTAGCCTTTGCCGAGGGTGATTACCGCAATTATTGGAAGTGGATGTGGGGCTCCCAGAGGCACTATACCCCCGATTATTATAGGGCAGGATACATGCTTCATGCTGGAATGCGCAGTGTCTACAATACTCCCGATTTTTCAAGTATCTACTATGATAGGGCATTCAATAGGGACCATAAACCCCTTTTCTTGCCTCCGATGTTCGTGCTTCAATCTACCGTAAAGGATATTAGCGGCAAGCGCCTTAAGGATGCCTTCCGAGAGATTGAAGATGCCTTCCAGAAGGAATGGGAGGCCTCCGAGCAGCGTAGGGGGCCGTTTATCACGGGCACCGAGGTAACAAAGCCCGGTAGATATTATGAGAAATACTCCGGTCTTACCTATAAAAACGGGCGACTTTGGGCGGTTCGCTCGGGAATGGCTCGAAATAGCGAGCTAATCTCCATTGACAGCACAGGCAAGCTAAAGAGGGAGAGGTTCTTCTCTTCCAACACATCCTCCCTTAAAAATGGGCTTGTTACCAATCGACTGTATTGGACCGAGCTAAAGGCGGATACTCGCTGGAGCCTTAGAAACTACTCCAACCTTAGATATCTCGAGAATGGTAAGGTGCATAACCTCACTTCCAAGACCCGCTATTTTAATCCGGCTCCCTGCCCTGTGGATTCGCTAGTGGCGGTAGTGGAGTATCTTCCTAGCGGCAGAAACAATGTTGTAGTGCTCTCGGAGGCCGATGGTAGCGTTGTTAAGAGCTTCCGTGCCCCCGATGGCTATCAGCCCGTTAATTCCGCTTGGATAGGGGATAATCTGTTTGTAAGTGCCATTACCGAAGATGGCTTTAGTATCTACGATATTCAAACCTGGGAGCCCATTTTTACTCCAGGTCCCTTTAAAATCAAGGCCCTTTTTACAAGGGATAACCGCATTTGGTTTACTTCCGACATGGATGGGGTGTTTAGCCTCTATTCGCTCGATGTAGCTAGCGGAAATGTTTGGCAAGAGACCTCTACCCGCTTTGGGGCTGATGAATATACCTTCAACGGCGATACTCTTTATTTTGTGGCTCCCGGAACCAAGGGACGCAATATTTATAAGACTGTTGAAGATTCTCTCATCGGCACCAAGGCTGCCTACGACAAGGAACTTTATGCCATAGCGAACAAGTTTGCCGCCGCCGAGCCGGAGCCCGAGGATATTGAGGTGAATATCAGTGAGCCTGAGCCTTATTCCAAGTTCAAGCATCTATTCAAATTCCACTCGTGGGCACCGCTCTACCTAAATTATGACTTTGTGTCGGTGCTTACTTACCAGGACACCCAAGTAAAGGGTGCGCTCGGAGCTATGGCGCTGTTTCAGAATGACTTAGGAACCTCATACGGTAGTGTGGGAGTGGCCCTTGGCGACGAGACTTTCTCTTCTTTTAGGCCATCTTTCCATTTGCAGTACACTTGGGCCGGCTGGGTTCCCAAATTCGAGCTAAGGGTAGACTATAATAGCCGCAATGCACTTCTCTATGGACTTGATATAAAGGATGATAAAATCAAGCAGGCTATAACATCCAAGGATAACACCCAATATCTTTTTGGCGGCTTGAGGGCATACATCCCCATTAATCTATCGTCGGGAGCTTGGTCTAGGGGTATTGTCCCCGAGCTGGCGGTAACCGGTTCTTCCGATGTTTTCTACAATTATATATATGACGATAATAGATTCACATGGAGCTACGGGCTGTTTACCAGCGCCAAAATCAGTGCGTACTCGGTGCTTCCCACTCCCACATCGTGCATTATGCCTAGGCTTGGCCTCGGGGGTAGCGTGAGTCTGGTGTACATGCCGCTGATTCACCATCTTTACCCTGGCACCCTGTCGGGTACCATCTATGGGTATCTGCCAGGTGTGTACCCCACTCATAGCATTCGTTTGCAAGCAGGGGCATCCACTTCGGTGGGCGGTACTTTTATAAAGCAGGATGACCTATCATTTGTTGCTGAGTACGCAATGCCATTTGCGGCGGTGGATTGGACCTTCCTTTGCCCTGCGTTCTACATTAAGAATTTCGAGCTGATTGCAAGAGCTGGCTATGAGTATTCCAAAACCACTGCGCTACAAACTTCAGCTAGCTCATCAACAGGAAATACTACCGTTGGGGGCACTCTAAGGGTTCGCCTTGCCAACTTCCTTTGGGTTCCTTACGATACTAGGATAGGCTACCAGTACATCTACAATGTATCCAACCCCGACCTTTCTACCCATGGAATAGTGTTCACTTTGGATATTTAGCGCTTGCCATGTCCGTAATTTTTACTAATTTTAGCCAATTTTTCGTGATTAGTTTAGATTTATGGACTTGATTTTCCAAATCCTGAAGTTGTTAGGCTGCTTAGGCATGTTCCTGTACGGAATGTCCCTGATGAGTGGTGGCCTTCAAAAAATGGCGGGTGATAAGTTGAGGTCTTTCATGGCAAAAATGACCTCCAACACCTTCAAATGCATTCTGACGGGTATTATTGTTACCGCTCTGGTACAATCTTCGACGGCTACAACCCTAATGTTGGTAAGCTTTGTGAACGCAGGTTTGCTTACCCTTGGTACCGCCATTGCGGTGATTATGGGAGCCAACATCGGAACCACTGTCACGGCTTGGATTTTTGCCCTCTCTTTTGGGGGTAGTTCCTTTAGCCTAGGGGCCATTGCCATCCCGCTAATGTTCTTTGCCTTCCTTTGCATCTCATCGAAGAAATATACCAATCTGGGGGAGTTCCTAATGGGCTTTGCGATGCTCTTCCTAGGCCTTACCCTACTTCGGGAGACATCTACCGTTCTGCTTGATAATGAGCCTGTTAGAAGGTTTTTAGGCGGCCTTTGCGGATGGGGATTTGGCTCCGTTCTGCTCTTTATGGTGGCTGGTGCCTGCATGACCCTGATGCTGCAAAGTTCGGCCGCCACAATGGCAATCACCATGGTGCTTGTAGCCCAGGGGTACATTCCCTTCGAGATGGCCGCAGCTATGGTGCTGGGCGAGAACATTGGTACCACAATCACCTCAAACATTGCGGCTTCGGTGGCCAATGTATCGGCAAAAAGAACGGCGAGGGCCCACCTGCTCTTCAATGTGTTTGGAGTTATTTGGGTGTGCATTCTCTTCCACCCGTTCCTAAGGTTCCTTGGCTCCATTGTTGAGCTTTTTGGCTTCCCCAACCCCGCTACAACCAGCTTTGAGGGTGCAGACGCTTCAACGCAGGCAGCTCTGGTGGCATCGCTCCCTTACTGCGTCGCTACCCTTCATACCCTGTTTAACGTCATCAACACCTGTATTTTGGTTTGGTTTATCCCCGTTATCGAGAAGGTTGTTACCTGGATGGTTCCTTCTCCCAAGGGCGAGGAAGAGGTGTTCCGCCTCAAATATATCCACGGTGGCGTTATGGGAACTTCCGAGCTTTCAATCAACGAGGCTAAGATGGAACTTGTGCGCTTTGGAGATATTTGCCGTAGGGTCCTGGGCTTCATTAGAACGGCCGTAAGTGCCACAGACCACGATGAGTTTGAGAAGGCGGCTGAGTCTCTAACCAAGTACGAAGGCATCACCGACCGTATGGAATATGAGATTGCCAACTATCTAAATGAGGTGCAGAAGGGTGAGATTGGCCATGAGGGTGCCATTCGAATCAAGAGTATCTACCGTATTATCGGGGAGATGGAGAGTATTGGCGACACTGGCGATAACATAGGTCGTATGATAGAGCGCGCTTGGGTTCATAAGAAGGCCTATACCAAGGAGATGGTAGTTAAGATGAACCGCATGGTAGACCTTGTGGATGAGGCGTTTGAGGCCATGCATCATAATCTGGACACCCCTCTGATTCAGCTTACCGACATCCGCAACGCCGAGGAGGCCGAGGAGAAAATCAATATCTTCAGGGATTTTGCCCGAGAGGAGAATATGTCGAATGTTGAGGATGGCCTCTACTCTTACGAGCTGGGTGTTTACTATATGGATGTTATCAATGCCCTTGAGAAAATGGGCGACTTTATAATCAATATATCTCAGGCTCACTTCAGTGCAAAACCTAATTAAATATCTGAGTATCATTGCCTTTGCTCTGGCTCTTTGCTCTTGCGGTACTAGGAAGGGTAAAAAGGCGGAGGCATCCGCCATGCCCGAGCCCACACGCTCTTTCCCCAAGGTGGAGGTCCCCTCGATGTATACCGACAGGGACGAAATCCTCTCTTATCGGTCGGAGCACTATTGGACTGCCTTCTTCGAAGGGTACGGCAAGACCGATTCCACCGCTGTTCTGGGGGTAAAAAAGGAGGAAGTTGAGCAGAACCTATCCAACTTCATCGCAGGTCTCGATTATATTCCCTTGGATAAGGCCCAGTACTGCATGCAAAAGATGTTTATGGAACTGGAAGCCGCACAGCGCAGGGATACTTCAAACCATGTGTACCTGGCGATGACCGACATGGTGGCCCATTATCTCTACGACCCCAATTCCCCTGTAAGAGACGAGGATTACTTCCAGCCCTTTGTTGCCGCAATGGCAATCTCAGACCTCACTCCCGACGACCTTAGGCCGGCTTTTAAGTATCAGGCAATGGCCTCGGCGCTTAACAAAAGGGGGACTGTGGCGGCTGATTTTAAGTTCCGAGAAAAAGATGGTAAAGAATATAATCTACATGGTTTAAAGGCCGATTACACCCTACTTTTCTTTAGTAACCCAGGCTGCCATGCCTGCCAGGAAATCATCACCCAACTACTCTCGATTCAAGGCCTTGATGATGCCATTGCCGCAGGGAGGCTCGCCATTGTAAACGTGTATATCGACGATGACCTTGAGTCTTGGCGGCATTATGTTGACAATTACCCCGAATCGTGGCATAGCGGCTATAACCCGGGACAGACAATTCGAAACGAGCTTCTTTACGATGTGAGGGCTATTCCCTCGTTGTATCTACTTGATAGCGGGAAGCGGGTTCTCCTTAAGGATGCCCCGAGTGATAAGGTTTTGCAGATTTTAACCACTAACCTATAGGTAAATGCGTAAAGCCATCAAGCGCTCTCTGGCTCTGTCCCTGTGTGTTTTTATGCCCCTACTTTGTTTAGCCCAAAACAGGGTAACGCTGAGCGGGTATATAATGGATGCCAAAACGGGGGAGACCCTGATTGGAGCGGGGGTGATGGACCGTTCCATTGGGTGCGTAAGCAATAGCTACGGCTTTTACACCCTGACCCTTCCCAAGGGCGAATACACCATCACTTGCAGTTACGTTGGCTATGCGCCACAGAGCTTAAGCGTTAATCTTCAAAGAGATACAACGGTTAATTTTCATCTTTCTCCCGACACCCAAATTAGCGAGGCGACGGTTGTGGCATCCCGCGAAGTGGGTATAGAAGCCACCAAGATGAGTGCCATAGAGGTGCCTTTGACCTTGCTCCAAAAGGTCCCCGTGCTTCTTGGAGAGAAGGATGTTATAAAGACCCTCCAGCTACTTCCCGGGGTGCAATCGGGTACAGAGGGCTTTTCGGGCATTTACGTTAGGGGCGGAGGCCCCGAGGAGAACCTTCTGCTTCTGGACGGGATTCCCATGTATAACGCCGAGCACATGCTGGGAATTCTCTCTGTGTTTCAACCCGAAGCGGTAAAGAAGGTAACCCTGCACAAGGGGGCCTTTCCCGCCCGCTATGGAGGCAGAATCTCCTCCATTATAGACATTCGCACCAACGATGGCAATATGAAGGAGACCCATGGCTCCGTGAGCATCGGCGCTCTTACCGATAAAATTCACCTGGAGGGACCTATAATTAAGGATAAATTGGCCTATAGCTTCAGCGGCAGGGTGCTTCACACTTTCCTTTTCACCCCAATTCTAAAGCACTATAAAATCCCTGCGAACTACTATTTTTACGACCTCAATGGCAAGCTCTCTTGGCGCATTTCAGACAAAGACCGAATCTATGCCAACATCTACTCGGGAAGAGACAAGTTCTACTATAAAAGCGACTCCAACGGCTCGGGCACTATTTATTATGAGGACGACACTCATGGTTCCTATACCTACACCGACGAACAAAATTATGGATTAAAATGGGGTAATACCGTTGTCGGAGCCCGCTGGAACCATGTTTTTAGCAATCGCTTATTCTCCAATGCCACCCTTGCTTACACCAGATATAGCATGCTTGCATATTTGGATTATAGCTCCGAGACCATAGAGACGACGGGGCGTTCCTCCTTAGAGTCGTTCAACCTAAGGTATACCTCTGGTATGCAGGATATTACGGCTAAAATCGACTTCGATTATACCCCATCAGGCGAGCATCTCATAAAGTTTGGGGCCGAGTATGTGCATCATACCTTTATCCCTGAGACTTTTGCCGGCTATATCTACGACGATAGCGACCCTGAAGAAAAAATTGAAGAAAACATCAGCTTTAATACCGATGCTCGCCTAAAGGGCCATGAGGTGGCTATTTACGGCGAAGATGACTTTAAACTTTGGAACCGTCTAACCCTTAATCCGGGCCTTAGAATGGCCCTTTTCTATACTAATGGCACCCCATATTTTTCGCTGGAACCCCGCTTGTCGGCCAAATTTGATATCGACTCCGATGTGGCTCTAAAGGCATCCTACTCCCGAATGGCCCAGTATGTTCATCTGCTGTCGCCATCGGCCCTTAGCCTTCCCATCGACCTCTGGGTGCCCATAACCGAGAATATCAAGCCCGTAACGGCCGACCAAATTGCCGCCGGGGTGTATTATACGGGGTTAAAAGGCTGGGAATTCTCGCTCGAAGGCTATTACAAGCTAATGAACAATGTGCTTGAGTACAAGGATGGTGTGGGCTTCTTTGGCAACTCTTCAAATTGGCAAAATTGTGTGGCAATGGGCAAGGGTGAAGCCTACGGAGCGGAGCTTTTTGTACAAAAGACTCAAGGCAAAACCACAGGTTGGCTAGGCTATACCTTGGCTTGGAGCAATCGAATCTTTCCTAATGGCGAGATTAACGGCGGGAGGAAATACCCATATCACTACGACCGTCGCCACAATGTGGATTTGGTTGTGAATCACCAATTTAACGAGCGTTGGAGCATTAGCGGAAGCTGGACCTTCGCTAGCGGCGGAGCCATCACCGTCTCCGAGCGTCAGACCATTATGGTAAACCCTACCAATCCCGATGGGGAAGTCTATGATACCATTAACAAGGTGGGCTATGTGTCAAGCCGCAATAATTACAGGCTCCCGCCCAGCCATCATTTGAATATAGGCGTTAACTACCTCCGTCAGAAGCGAAAAGGCACTGCCGAGTGGAACCTGAGCATCTACAATGTATACAATAGAATGAACCCGAACCTGGTTTTCTCGGGCTTCTACGAAGAGATTGAAAATGGAATGAATAGCGACGGCTCCTGGTGGCACCGCCCCACAGGGCGCTATGTGATGGACAAGCTTACCATCCTTCCTATTATCCCCTCAATTAGTTGGACTAGAACATTTTAGAGCATGAAAAACAGAGCAATAATAATCCTCCTGATCGCCATTTTGCTACCTTCGTGCGAGGGTGTGATTGCCTATAATCCTAGCGAAACGGGCACCAAGCTGATTGTAACGGGCCTTTTTGACGCTCAAGATAGCGAGCATAGGGTCTACCTTGCCCTTAGCGATATTTTAAGCACTTCGTATGTTAGCGACGGCAGCATAACTTGCTATGTGAATGGCAATTCGCAGGGTACCTCCACCCTTGCGGCGGATTCCGCCCGTTTCTCAAATGTGGTGTTCCCCGCTAAATTCTCGGCTGGAGACGAGCTGGAGATAGTGGCATCCGCCGAGGGTGGTAAGTACCACTCCAATGTTAAGCTACTGGTGCCCGAACCTGCCATATTAAAATCCATCGATACTGCCTCCGTTAGGAGCGAGGGGAGCAATTATATGCGCTTCACTCTTAATATTAGCGACGTTAGCCCTGAGGCTGATTATTACTATATAAGTGTTTGTGATTCAGATGGTTATTATCTGAGTTTGGATATCTCCGACGAGCCTATTCTAATGAGTGAGGTTACTGCAATGATGGAAGATTTGGTGGGGTTGATGAACTATAATTATTCTTGCTGTTTCACCGACAAGAGCTTTAATGGAGGCGATGCCAAACTGAGGGTGAAATTGCCAAAAGGGGATGTGGAAAAGGGGGATACCCTTACTTTCAAAGTGCATCATGTCTCTGAAGAATACTATCACTATCTCAAGGCTTGGAACACCGTTGAATCGGGAGTGGACGAAACCGGACTTATCTTTGAAATGCCCACCATCCCTGGCAATGTAGATGGGGCTCTTGGTTTTGTGGGAGTATCAAATTCAGCAAGAAAGGCTGTTGTAATCAAGTAATTTTTGTATCTTTGGAGATGTTATAACCAATCTTCGAAGAATATGAAAATCACAAAAGAACTCTGGGGCACTTGCAAGTGCGGTAAAGAAATCTACAAATACACCATCCAGAACGCTTCGGGCGCATCTGTTGTGCTGGGTAGCGTGGGTGCTGCCGTTGTTGGGGTGAATGTGCCCGACAAGAAGGGAAAAATCGCCGATGTTGCAATTGGCTATCCCAAGGCGGAAAGCTATTTCGGCGATGGCCCATGCGCCGGCAAGGTGCCCGGGCGCTATGCCAACCGTATTGCAAAGGGGCATCTTCGCCTTGGCAGTAAAGTGTATGACCTTCCCATTAACAACGGCCCCAATCATCTTCACGGTGGGCCCGAAGGCTTCCAAAACAAGGTTTGGGACTCTCGTATAGATGGATTTGCGGTGGAGTTTATGTACTATTCCGAGGATGGAGAAATGGGATATCCCGGAAATCTTAAGGTAGTGGCTCGCTACGAATGGAGCGAGCAGAACGAACTTACGCTCACTCTTACCGCTCAGTGCGATAAAACCACGGTGGTAAATCTAACAAACCACAGCTACTTTAACCTCAACGGAGAGGGCTCTGGCACCGTTTTGAACCATATTTTAAAGCTGAATGCATCCGAGTATCTGCCTACCGATGATACACTTATTCCCCTTGGGGATTCCGAGCAGGTTGCTGGCACGCCAATGGATTTTTTGAACCCCAAGAAGATAGGAAAGGACATCAGAAAGGACTTTCCCGCTCTCAATTATGGCAAGGGATACGATGCTTGTTGGGTGATTGACGGGCATGTGGATGGGCAACTGAGTCTTGCCGCCGAACTATATTCTCCCAAGAGCGGGCGAGAGCTTAAAATGTATACCACCCAGCCTGGTATTCAGGTTTACACCGGGAACTGGCTGGAGGGCTGCCCTGAGGGCAAAAATGGACATATCTACCATGATTATGATGCAGTTGCGCTGGAGTGCCAGCATTATCCCGATTGCCCCAATCATAGGGACTATCCTTCAACCACCCTCAAAAAGGGAGAAGTCTTTCAGCAGGCAATAATCTGGGCTTTTGGAGTTAGATAATTTTTACGATATGAAAAGAACAATATTAATTTTGGCCGCCGCCTTAATGGCTTTAGTGGCATGTAATTCCCAAAAATCTGACACGAGTTCAGCGGCAATTGAAAACATCATGACCCGCACCTCGATTCGTGCGTACACCGACCAACCCGTTGAGGCAGAGAAGATTGAGACCATGCTAAAGGCCGCTATGGCAGCGCCTACGGCAGGGAACAAGCAACCTTGGCACTTTGTTGTTGTAACCAATCGTGAGGCCCTTGATTCACTTGCTGAAGGTGGACCCCGCAAGGGTTTAACCGCTGACGCTCCGCTTGCGATTGTGGTTTGTGGCGATAGCACCAAGTTCTTCAACGGCCCCGCTGTTTGGATTGAAGACTGCTCTGCCGCCACAGAGAACCTACTTTTGGCTGCTCACGCCCTTGGCCTTGGAGCCGTTTGGACTTGCGCATATCCCGCTTTGGACCTCTCTGAGCCCATTGCTCGCAAGCTAAATCTTCCTAGCAACCTTATTCCTATGGCAATGGTGGTAATTGGCTATCCGGCCGAGAACCCCGAACCCAAGGATAAGTGGAAGCCCGAGAATGTTACCTACGTGAAATAGTCTCCAGAAGGCTTACATTTACAGGTTCCAAAACAGCTTCTTTGGACATATCCTGTGGATTTGTGCCCATTTCTCCTTGAGGGATGGGCACTCCTAGTTTTTTGAATAATCGCTCCCAGTATGCGGGCATATTGCCCAGGGAATCCTTAAAATTCATGGGCTTTTCGCTAAAGATATATCCTCCTTTGGAGTCCAGATAGCTCTCACGGACTAGTTCCGTGCAGTAATAAGCGTCGTTGTCTGCGGCAAAATAATTATCGTACGGGCAACCTAGATACTGTTTTGCGTTTTGCACAAAGCCTTCGGTGGCCTTTTTACCATAACCCTTAACCCTCATAACCTCAAAACGGGGTAAAGACCCGTCATGACGGGTAAAATCAGATATGAAAGTATCAAGCGGGTGCCTGTCAACTCCATGTTTAATGGTGGCGTCAATTATCCAGATAGAGTCTTTCTCGACCTCTGCAATGGCTACATGAACCATATTTATACCTTCTTCCGTTCCAGTGGCATCGCTAATTGCGTTAGCCATCGAGCTGGTATCGGTACTATGATGTTTTGCGGGAATCCCCACAAAAATAAGGTCGCCTGTGCGTATAGATGGCCTGGAACAGCCCACAAGGGCAAGTCCAAGGCTTATAATTACTGCAAATCGTTTCATGTGGCAAAATTACAAAATATTGTGAATTTATCTTGTTTTTGATTCTTAAAATACATATATTTGTGGTAAAATCACAATATAAAGTGAAAAAGGAACAACTAGCAAAAATTATCAAGTTGCGTCGTAGCAGCTTGGGAATCACTCAACAAACTCTCGCTGATTTGGCGGGGGTTGGACTTAATACCATCGTGGCAATAGAACGTGCCGAAGGGAATCCTCGGTGGGAGACTATCTGCCGAATTTGCGATACAATGGGCCTGAAAATCGACATTAAACTTAAAGACTAATGAGACAGGGTAGAGTTTACTTGCGAAATATCCCGGTTGGTGTAATCAGCGAAACCGATGATGGGGAGTATAGATTTCAATATGATACGGAATATGCCGCCGACTCTAATAATGAGCCGGTTAGCCTGACATTGCCGCTTAGAGAGGAACCTTTCTATTCAAAGGTTCTTTTCCCTTGTTTCTTTAGCCTGTTAAGCGAGGGCGAAAATAGGCGCGCTCAAGCTGATTTTTTAAGAATTGACCCCGAAGATGATTTTGGAATTATGCTTGCTACGGCCACGACGGACACAATTGGGGCAATTACAATAAAACCGATGCAGCAATGATAATTGAAAATTGTCCTTCCAACTTATCTCAGGGTTTCCATACTTATAGTCCCTCAGCTCAAAGGGCGCTCTTTGCGGGGAAGCCTGTTTCCCATGTTCTGCCATACGAAAAGGCTGACTTGCCTTTATTGACTAATGAAAATATAGGGCGCATATCCCTGTCTGGCGTGCAATCAAAATTATCATTGAATTATGGCGAAGACCTTAAGTTGCATTATACCTCTGATGGAGAGCAGGGGCACTATATTTTGAAGCCCGCTCCAACATCCACGCATCTGTTTAACAAGGAATTTTGCCCGGCAAACGAGAATCTTACGATGCAAATCGCTTTTCAGGTGTTTAGAATACCGACGGCTGCCAACGGACTCTGCTTCTATATGGATGACAAGGCTGCGTATTTTACCAAAAGATTTGATTATGATGCATCGGGGAATAAATTGCCTCAGGAAGATTTTGCTTCTTTGGGAGGATTCACCAAGGCAAATGGCGGCAGCGACTATAAATACAAAAATTCCAGTTATGAGGAATGTGCGCAGATAATCAAGAAGTACGTCAAGGCTCCGTTGGTTGAGGTTTTAAAGTTCTTTAACTTGGTGATTTTCAATTTCTTATTTTTGAATGACGATGCTCATTTAAAGAATTTCGCCCTAATTAAACAGGGGGATGAATATAGATTGGCACCAGCTTTTGATTTAATAAACACCAGCCTTCACCTTGGTAGGCCGGGGATTTTTGCCTTGGAAAAGGGCCTTTTTAAGGAGGGAATGTCCCTGTCCGATGTTAGATGGGTTCAAAGGGCTGATTTTGAAGAATTTGGCAAAAGGATAGGCCTTCCGGAAAAGGCCGTTAATAGTTCGCTGGACTTTTTTACCGCCGAACATCAAGAAGTGAAAAATCTAATAGATAGGTCCTATCTAAATAGGGAATTGAAGTCTAGTTATTTTGAAGGATATAGTTTCCGTCGGGAGATGATTAAATAATTATACGTAAATTTGCAATCTATGCGAAGAGTACTGATAATCACCTATTATTGGCCGCCGACCGGAGGTTCGGGGGTTCAGCGTTGGGTGAAGTTCAGTAAGTATCTGCCTGAATTCGGCTGGCAGCCCGTTGTTTATACTCCCGAAAATCCCGAACAGATTGCGGTGGACGAGAGCCTGCTAACTGACATTCCCTCTTGCGCAGAGGTGCTAAAGACCCAGATATCAGAGCCATACGCCATCGCTCGGAAGTTAATGGGGAAGGGCTCTACGCAGAAAGGCTCTGGGGTGAACCCCATAAATTCGCAGAAAAAGAGCTTTAAACAAAGGCTAATGCTTTGGGTGCGAAGCAATTTCTTTGTGCCAGACCCTAGGGTTGGGTGGGTTAGACCCAGCGTTAAATATCTTAAAAAATATCTTAGCGAACATCCTGTGGATGTTATTGTTACTACCGGTCCCCCACAAAGTATGCACCTAATAGGGCTGAAACTCCATAAAGAAACTGGTATTCCTTGGGTGGCGGATTTTCGCGACCCGTGGACTAAGATGTTCTATTTCAAGCATTTAGGTTTGGGTAGAAGGGCCTTAAAAAAGCATTATGGGTTGGAACAGGAGGTTTTGGACGGGGCAAATGCCATTGTGGCTGTAACCCCCTTTGTGCAAAGGGATTTTAGCATGATGACCAGTACCACTGTGAGCCTGATTACCAATGGCTACGATGAGGATGACTTTCCCGAGATCCCCGAACGGGTCGGGGATGACGGGGCTGTGCCCGCCCCGTCCGTCATGCCCGCCCCGTCCGTCATGCCCGTCCCGTCCGTCATGCCCGCCCCGTCCGTCATGCCCGTCCCGTCCGTCATGCCCGACCCGTCCGTCATGCCCGACTCCGTTCGGGCATCCCATGCACCCCAGACCCCCTTCACCCTCGTTCACACCGGGCTCTTTGCCAGCGACGGCAACCCCCTCGAGCTATGGGCAGCCCTCTCTAGACTATGCTCAAAGGACGCCACCTTTAAGCAGCGCCTGCAAATCCGGCTCGCAGGAAAGGTTGACCCCGAAATAATCGAAGCCATCAAAGCCGCAGGACTTGGGGAGAACCTTGTGGAACTTGGATATCTCTCGCACGAAAAATCGGTTGCAGAGCTCTGTGGGGCCGATTTGATACTTCTGCCGCTGCGGCAAGATCCTGAATATCGCAAGGTTCTGCCTGGTAAAATTTTCGAGTGCCTGGCGGCCCGCAAGCCCATTCTAGGCATAGGTCAGGAAGATGGAGCCGCCGCCATGGTGCTAAAGGAAACTTCCACCGGTATCATGCTTGATTGGCCCAAAGACCCAAGCGCATATATTAACGCCGTTTACGAAGGCAAAGTACATGTAGATGGCTCTAAAATAGATAGATATTCCCGTCGTAATCTTACTGAGGCGATGGTAGAACTTTTTGAAAGCTTATGAAGAAGATTCTCACATATTTAGGCATTGTGCTAGGTTTGCTGGTGCTCTCCTACGCTATTGTACCCCAGGTTTTGGGTGGTAAGATTGTAAATCAGAGCGATATTTCCGGTTGGAGGGGTATGGCTCAGGAAATGAACAGCTGGAATAGCTCCCACCCCGATGACCCAGCCAATTGGACAGGCTCGATGTTTAGCGGTATGCCAACCGTTACAATTCAGTCTCCAACTAAGGGGGATTGGACCCAAAAGCTTTATAATCTGCTACTTACGGGAAGGCGCCCTGCAACCTACTTCTTTATTTCGCTGCTGGGAGCTTTCCTGCTGATGCTTGCCTTTGGAATACACCCGATATTAGCGGTTGGCGGTGCCATTGCAATTAGCTTTTGTGCCTATAACTTCCAAATCATTCAGGTTGGGCACAATACCAAGATGCAGGCTATTGCCTTCCTGCCTTGGGTGCTGGCGGCGCTGGTGTTCTGCTATCGTTCGGCGCTTGCAAAGAAGACATGGAGAATGATTCTTGGGGCTGCTCTTTTTGCCCTTGCGGTAAGCTTTCAGGTAAAGGCCAATCACCCGCAAATTACTTATTATCTGGCACTTATAATTGCCTTGTATGTGATTGTGCTCTTTATTTGGCTGCTTACGGACTCT
>Ga0181612_176461_pt1 | contig 14842 bp, 11 predicted proteins | sample HoacroProtozoa21_FD_119630 | JGI IMG/M metagenome (GOLD analysis project Ga0181612, IMG submission 119630) | Hoatzin crop microbial communities from Cojedes, Venezuel. Combined Assembly of Gp0051906, Gp0051904, Gp0051908 | reverse complement strand
TGCCTTTGCTTGCCATCGAGCGGTTACCGATAAGCTCGGTCTGAAGAATGTCGGAGAACATCTGTATATTGTAGCCTCCCGCCCTGAAGCCCTTGCTCACGAGGGCAAAGACGTTGCTGCCGCGCCGGTCGGTCTGAAGCGTCAGTCCCAGCTTGGGTAGAAGCTGCGTGTATCCCTTGGCGTCCTTGTCGATGATGTGCGACGAGAGTGTGCTGACGGCCTGCTGACCCATCACGTTGGCGGTCATCGTCATGTATGCCTTCGAGTCGTATTCTATCCGCGTCTTGTTGTAGTCGAAGCGCAGTCCGGCCGTCAGTTTCCACCTTTCTGCGAAACGAATGTTCGACTCGTGATATATGGCGGCGTTCAGCTGCGGCGTGCGGAACACTTCGGGCGTGGCCATATCATCCACCGACAGACTTACTCCTCCAGCCTTCTCTAGCGCTGCTTCGGCAACTGTCTTTGCAGCGGCCTGCGCTGTCTGCTCGGGCATTCCCTTTTCAATCATGCTTGCGAGCATCTTCTGATACATCCCGTTGTAGATGGCGCTGTACATCTGCTGTCCTATCGCCTTTCCCATCACGTCGCGTGTGGCAACGCCGAAATATACGGGCGCGACGGTCTTCAGCCACTGATAGCTCCCGAAGGCTCCCACCAGCCAGTTCCACGTCTGCTGATGGCGGTTTTTCACGCTCACCTCCTGCGTCAGCGCGTTGCCCAGCTGTTTCTCGGTCATGCTCATGTAGTCGTCGGGCATGTAGTCGATGTCCATCTTCAGGTCGTCGTTCAGATACTGCCAGCTCGTCGTTGAGCTGAGCACCACGCGGTCGGCCTTATAGCCTATGTTCAGTCCGGTGTTCAGAATATGGCGGCGGTAGGTGTGCAGGAATGTAGTCGATGGGTAGTCCACGTTTTCCTTCTCCAAGTCATACACCCCGTAGGGAAAACCCTTTTGGTCGGCATATTGGTAGTCGGCAGTCAGGTCGAAGCGCAGGCGGCTCGTGGCATCAAGCACAAAGCGCATCCTGCCTCCCGCTTCGCCCAGTTTGTCAGCGTGCCTTTTATTTAAAAAGGTGTTGATGAAGTATCCATCGCGGGCATGATAGAACGCTCCTGCCGAGAAAGCGAAACGCTCCGACGGGCGGTGATAGTGGGTGAGCTCGATGTTGCGCCGCTTGTAGCTGCCGTAGCCCAGATGCAAGTCGGTGCCCTGATAGCTCATCGGATTCTTGGTGAACACTCTCACCAGACCACCTTCGGTATTCATGCCATAGAGAGTGCCCTGCGAACCGCGCAACACGTCAACTCGGTCTATCTGATAAAGATAAGAATTATAACTGCTCTTCCCGAGCAGAGGCACGTTGTCTAGATATACTCCCACAGCGGGATTGTTGATGCGCGAGCCTATTCCGCGCACGTAAACAGCCGACGTGAGTCGAGCGCCATAGTCGGGCATCACAAACGAAGGCACGAAGGCCGTCAGACCGCTCAGGCTCTCCGCACCCGTCAGCCGCAGCTCATCGCCCTTGACAACGGTGCTGCTCAGTGGCTGCTGACGCAGACGAAAACTCTCCTTCGGATGATTCACCACTACCACTTCATCCAAATCTACCACGCGCGATGTGTCACGCACTCCGTCGGCCACCGCTTCAACCGAAACAGCAAGCAAGACTGCCAACGGCAAAAATTTTCCGAACATACTTCCGTTTGATTTTTTTAGAGCTGCAAAGGTAAGGAGAAATCGCGAATGTGCCAAACAATATAATAAATTTTAATAAACTCGTAACACGATTCTTCCTTCCTACAATCGGGATTCTTCCTGACTACAATCGGGACTCTTCCTGACTACAATCGGGATTCTTTCCGGCCCGTAGCGCGGTGGAAAATCAGCCGCAAAACCATCGGCCCGACAACTTTTTGGGACAAACAGACGGCATTTCCGTTTTTTTTGTGTAATTTTGCACGCAAAATTGAACAACAGTAATGATAACACTGACAAACCTTGCCATACAATTCGGCAAACGAGTCCTCTACAAGGACGTAAACATCAAGTTCACGAGTGGAAACATCTACGGCATCATCGGAGCCAACGGAGCAGGAAAATCGACACTCCTGCGGGCCATCAGCGGCGAGCTTGAGCCAAACAAAGGCACAGTGGAGCTCGGACCAGGCGAAAGACTGTCGGTGCTCGAGCAGGACCACTTCAAATACGACGACCAACGAGTAATCGACACCGTGCTGATGGGTCACCAACCCCTTTGGGACAACATGAAGCAGCGCGAGACACTCTACTCCAAACCCGAGATGACAGAAGAAGACGGAGTGCTCGCTGCCGACCTTGAAATGAAATTCGCCGAAATGGACGGATGGAACGCCGAAAGCGACGCCGCTCAGATGCTCTCCAACCTCGGAGTGAAAGAGGCCCTGCACGACAAGCAGATGAACGAACTGTCGAACAACGAGAAAGTGCGCGTGATGCTCGCAAAGGCCCTCTTCGGCAACCCCGACAACCTGCTGCTCGACGAGCCTACCAACGACCTCGACCTCGACACCGTGCAATGGCTTGAGGAATACCTCTCCAATGTGGAGCAGACGGTGCTCGTGGTCAGCCACGACCGCCACTTCCTTGATGCCGTGTCCACTCAAACGCTCGACATCGACTTCGGCAAGGTAACAATGTTCGCCGGCAACTACTCTTTTTGGTACGAAAGCTCACAGCTCGCCCTTCGCCAAGCGCAAAACCAGCGACTCAAGGCAGAAGAGAAGCGCAAGCAGCTTGAAGAGTTCATACGCCGATTCTCGGCCAACGTGGCAAAGAGCAAGCAGACCACATCACGCAAAAAGATGCTCGAAAAGCTCAACGTCGAGGAAATCAGACCATCGAGCCGAAAGTATCCCGGCATAATCTTCACAATGGACCGCGAGCCAGGCACGCAAATACTCGAAGTGAAAGACCTCAAGGCCGTTGAAGACGACGGAACGGTACTCTTCGACAACGTGAGCTTCACCATGAAAAAAGGACAGAAGACGGTCTCCCCCCCCCACACCCCCAAAGCCATGCCCGCCCTCTTCGAGATAATCAACGGCAACCGCCAGCCGCAAGCAGGCGAATACAAGTGGGGAGTAACCATCACCACAGCCTACCTGCCGCTCGACAATACTGAGTTTTTCAAAAGCGACCTCAACCTCGTGGAATGGCTCTCACAATTCGGAAAAGGCAACGAAGTGCAGATGAAATCGTTTCTCGGCCGAATGCTCTTCAAGGAAGAAGACGTGCTGAAGAAAGTCAACGTGCTGTCAGGAGGAGAGAAAATGAGATGTATGATAGCAAGAATGCAGCTGAAAAATGCCAACTGCCTGATACTCGACACACCCACCAACCACCTCGACCTCGAAAGCATACAGGCATTCAACAACAACCTCGTCAGTTTCAAAGGCAATATCCTCTTCGCCTCCCACGACCACGAGTTCATCCAAACCGTTGCCGACCGAATAATAGAACTCACACCGAAAGGCACCATTGACAAGCTCATGGACTACGACGAATACATCTACGACGAAGCCATAAAAGAGCAAAAAGCACGCATGTATGGCACCGCTGAATAAGTTTGGCAAGGTTTTTGCTGATTTCCAATTAAAAAGAAAGAAAAAAAATATGGAAGAAAAAGAAAAGGAAACCAAAGAAGAGACGCTCAACGAGCAAGCCCAGCCCGACACAGCCGAAAAGCAACAGGCAGAGCAAGCCACCGAAGCACCTGAAAGCGAGCCCGAAGCCATAGACAGCCAAGAGCCGCAATCAGAGACCAACCCCGTGGAAGAGATAAAGAAAGAGGTGGAAGCCCTGAAAGACAAATACCTGCGCTCGGTGGCCGAATTCGACAACTACCGCAAGCGCACAGTCAAGGAAAAAGCCGAACTGATATTGGGCGGAAGCGAAAAAGCCGTGAAAACCATACTCCCCGTCATCGACGACATGGAGCGGGCAATGCAGAACGGCCAGCAGACCGACGACGCAAAGACACTCCGCGAAGGCATGGAGCTCATCTACCACAAACTGATGAAAGCCCTCGAGAGTCTCGGAGTCAGCAAAATCGAAACCGACAACGCCGACTTCGACACCGACTTCCACGAGGCAATAGCAATGGTGCCAGGAGTGGACGACGAAAAGAAAGGAAAGGTAATCGACTGCGTGCAAGCCGGCTACAAACTGAACGACAAAGTAATCCGGCACGCCAAAGTGGCAGTCGGACAGTGACAAAATAAGAGAGGAGGACTGAAAATATGGCACAGAAAAGAGATTATTACGAAGTGCTTGGCGTTGCGAAAAACGCCACAGAAGACGAAATAAAATCGGCATATCGGAAGATTGCCATCAAATATCACCCCGACCGAAATCCAGGCGACAAGAACGCTGAGGAGAAATTCAAGGAAGCGGCCGAAGCCTACGCCGTATTGCACGACCCGCAAAAGCGACAGCAATACGACCAGTTCGGCTTCAACGGCCCCATGGGAGAAGGAGGAGGCTTCGACGGATTCGGAGGAACAATGAACATGGACGACATATTCTCCATGTTCGGCGACATCTTCGGAGGACGAGGATTCGGAGGATTCGGAGGATTCAGCAGCGGACAGCGTCGGGCACAACAAGCACGAGGCAGCGACCTACGCCTGAAAGTGAGACTCTCCCTCGAGGAAATAGCCACCGGAGTAACAAAGAAATTCAAAGTGCGCAAAGACGTGGCCTGCTCCCACTGCCACGGCACCGGAGCCGAAGCAGGAAGCGCATCGGAGACCTGCCCCACGTGCCACGGCTCAGGCGTCATCACTCACACCACACAAAGCCTCTTCGGCATGATGCAGACACAAGGCATCTGCCCCACCTGCCAAGGCGAAGGAAAAGTAATAAAAAACAAATGCCACGAATGCGGAGGCAGCGGCATAGTGAAAGGCGAAGAAGTGGTAGAGATAAAAATACCCGCAGGAGTAGCCGCAGGAATGGTGGTCAACGTGCCAGGCAAAGGAAACGCAGGCAGACACAACGGTGCCAACGGCAACATACAAGTATTCATCGAGGAAGAAGAACACAGCACATTCATACGCGACGACAACGACCTGATATACAACCTGCTGCTCGACTTCCCAACAGCCACGCTCGGCGGCTCAGTAGAAATACCCACACTGCAAGGCACACGGTTGAAAGTGAAAATCGACCCGGGCACGCAGCCAGGCAAGGTGCTACGCCTTAGAGGCAAAGGACTGCCGGCAGTGCAAGGCTACGGCAGAGGCACCGGCGACATTGTCGTCAACATCAGCGTCTATGTGCCAAAAACACTCTCCCGAGAAGAGAAAGAGGCAATAGAAAAGATGCGCGGAAGCAGCAACTTCCAAGGCGACAGTTCAACAAAACAGAGCATCTTCCAGCGATTCAGAAACTATTTCAGTTAGACAATGAACTACGAGCAAACGGTGGATTACCTCTACCATTGCATACCGATGTTCGAGCGTCAAGGAGCGACAGGCTACAAAGAAGGTCTGAGCAACACTTTGGCGCTCGATTCGCATTTCAACCACCCTCACCGCAACTACCAGACAATCCACGTGGCAGGCACCAACGGCAAAGGCTCATGCTCCCACACCTTGGCTGCCATACTTCAGGCACAAGGACTGAAAGTGGGACTCTACACCTCTCCACACATCGTTGACTTCCGCGAGCGCATAAGAGTTGACGGACAGCCAGTGAGCAAAGAGTTCGTAACCGACTTCGTGGAGCACGAAAGAAGTTTCTTCGAGCCGCTGCATCCCTCTTTCTTCGAAGTGGTTACAGCCATGGCCTTCAAGTATTTCGACGAGCAACGTGTTGATATCGCTGTAGTAGAGGTAGGGCTCGGAGGAAGACTCGACTGCACCAATATTATCACCCCGATTCTGTCCATAATCACCAACATCAGCTTCGACCACACGCAGTTTCTCGGCGACACCCTCGCCAAGATAGCAACTGAAAAGGCAGGCATCATCAAGCAAGGAACACCGGTGGTGGTGGGAGAAACCACGCCCGAGACGCGCCCGGTGTTTCTCGAAAAAGCAAGACAGACAGACGCCCTACTCTATTTCGCCGACGACAACCCAGAAGTAATCTCGTCAGAAGCCACACCCGACGGAGGCAGACTCTACCACACTCGCACCTTCGGCGACCTGAAGGGCGACCTCGGTGGCATCTACCAAGAGCGCAACACCAACACCATGCTCTGTGCGCTCCAGCTACTCCACATCCCGATGAAAGCCATCAGGCAAGGTTTCGCCAACGTGGCACAAACGACAGGACTGACGGGCCGGTGGCAAGTAGTAAGCGAGTATCCAAAGGTAGTCTGCGACACAGGCCACAACGTAGGCGGATGGCAATACGTGAGCGAACAACTGAAGCACCAACCCTGCCGACAGATGCATATTATAATAGGTATGGTGAGCGACAAGGACATCGACGGAGTGATGGCTATGCTTCCCAAAGACGCCCGCTATTACTTCACGAAAGCCGACAACCAGCGCGCCATTCCCGAAACCGACGTCCGTCAGACCGCCCTCCGTCATGGACTCGACGGAGAATGCTTCCCCAACGTGGAAACCGCCTATCAGTCGGCACTCAAGCAAGCCCAGCCCGACGACTTTATCTTCGTAGGAGGCAGCTCATACGTGGTCGCAGACTTCCTCAAAAAGCGCTTTTAGGTGTTTTTAACATTACTGAAAGCATTTTTTTCTTCTTTTTTTCACATCGTTCCAACTTTTTTCGCTAACTTTGCAGAGATGAAATAACTAAAAAGCATTATAAGCATGGCAAACACAGTTGAAAAAAAGAACCTCTGTGGTCTGAAAAGAGAAGATTTTCAGACCGTAATCAATGGCAAAAAGACAGACTTATACATCCTCAAGAACCGCTTGGGGTATGAAGTTGCAATCACTAACTATGGCGGCGCAATCGTGGCCATCATGGTGCCTGACAAGGACGGCAACGTGGCAAACGTCATTCAGGGACACGACAACATCCAGGACGTGATCAACTCGCCCGAGCCTTACCTCTCGACACTCATCGGACGCTACGGCAACCGCATCTGCCGCGGAAAATTCCAGCTTAACGGTAAAGACTACCAACTCGCCATCAACAACGGTCCCAACTCACTTCATGGAGGACTAAAGGGATTCAATGCTAAAGTGTGGGATGCCAAGCAGATGGGACCACGCTCATTGGCTCTACACTACGTCTCTCCCTACGGCGAAGAAGGATTCACTGGTGAGTTCCGCGTAACGGCAGAGTTCACATTCACCGACAACAACGAACTCGTGATTGAATATCTGGCCTGCACGAACAAGAAGACCGTAATGAACCTGACGCACCACGGTTTCTTCTCGCTGGCAGGAATAGCCAACCCCACCCCGACCATCGAGAACCTTGAGTGCCAAATCAACGCCGACTTCTATCTCCCGATAGACGACACCTCCATCCCAACGGGAGAAATACGATTCGTGAAAGACACACCTTTCGACTTCCGCACGCCTAAACCCGTAGGACAAGACATCGACGCCGACAACGAGCAGATAAAGAATGGCGCAGGCTACGACCACTGCTTCGTGCTCAATAAGAAAGAAGAAGGCGAGCTCAGCTTTGCAGCAAAAATAAAAGAACCCGTAAGTGGCAGAACAATGGAGGTTTACACCACCGAGCCTGGAGTGCAAGTTTACACCGACAACTGGGCTGACGGCTACGCTGGACAGCACGGTGCGACCTTCCCTCGCCGCAGCGCAATCTGCTTCGAATGCCAGCACTTCCCCGACTCGCCCAACCGCTCCTATTTCCCGTCGGTGGTGCTCGACCCGAATGAACAATACAAGCAGAAGACCATTTACAAGTTTGGAGTGGAGAAATAAAACGTACTAACCATTTTATAAATTATAAAACAGTAAAGCAATGACACAAAACCAAAAACCGAATTACACATTCGCGTTGATTATCGTGTTCATCGTTTGTTTCCTGATAGGCTTTATCACAACGATGAACAATTCGATGATAGCATTCTGCACGGATGCTTTCAAACTGACCGCACAGGAAGGACAGTATGTCAACACCGCATTCTACGGCGCATACCTGCTCTCCATTCCGTTTGCAATGTTGATGAGCAAAATAGGCTATAAAGGCACGCTCATTCTCGGCCTTGCCGTAGCCGGCATCGGATTTGTAATCAACTCCGTCGGCATCAACCAGGCCATAGCCGCACAGGCTAACGTTTACACCGTGTTCCTCAGCTGCATGTGCCTCGTGGCAATGGGCGTAGTGATGCTGCAAAACGTTGCCAATCCCTATGTCATGGTACTGGGAAGTCCCGAAAAAGGCGCGTTCCGCATGACGCTTTCGCAGGCTCTCAACTCGGTTGCAACGACTGTGGCTCCCATCTTCATCACCACGTTCATCATCGCCGGCAAGGATCCGAAAGCTCCCGACGCTGGCAGCTACGTTCCGGGACCATTCCTCGGTCTCGGCATCTTCACGCTGCTCATCTGCCTTATCCTCGTCTTCCTGAAGCTGCCGAAGATTGATGAAGGCAAGCAGGCCGAAGAGGCAGGCATCCACCATGAGTACAAGAGTTCGGCGTTCCAGTATCCCCACGTATGGCTTGGCGCGCTCGGCATCTTCATGTATATGGGCGTTGAGATTGGCGTACCATCGATGCTGCCCTACAAGTTCCGCGACATGATGGGGTCGGGCACCGACTACACCACCGTAGCCACAGGTTTCCTTGCCTTCTACTGGGGCGGAATGATGGTGGGCCGTTTCATTGGAGCCGCCATCCTGAGCAAGTTTGAGCCGAGAAAGTTGCTCACCGCTTGCCTCTGTCTCGGAGCATTCTGCATCTTGCTTTCCATACTCCTTCCGGGCATGGTCGGCATCTGGTGTATGCTTGCTGCCGGATTGTTCCACTCGGTTATGTGGCCCCTCATTTTCAATCTCGGACTGCAAGACCTCGGTCCTCACACTAAGACCGCAACAGGTATAATCAACACCGGCGTAATCGGCGCGGCAATCCTCATGCCTATCATGGGTTCGATTGTTGACAAGGCTGGAGTGATCATCGCTTCCTGCTGCCTCTTCATCTTCTACGCCTACATCATCTGGTTCTGCAACTGGGGAAGCAAGATTGGCTTGGAGACCGAAAGAGCATAAAGAAATTAAAGACATCATAAAGTTTAACGATTAAAAAAGAAAGAATATGTTGGATATTGAATTTGTAAGAAGCCGCTTTATCAAGCATTTTGATGGCAAGACTGGCAATGTTTATACTTCGCCTGGACGTATCAACCTGATTGGAGAACATACAGACTACAACGGTGGGTTTGTATTTCCAGGAGCAGTAGATAAGGGAATCGTGGCAGAGATGCGCATCAACGGCACCGAAGACACCGTGATGGCCTACTCTATCGACCTGAAAGACCGCGTTGACTTCAAACTGAGCGACCCCAACGGCCCTCGCGCATCGTGGGCACGCTACATCTACGGCATCTCGCTGGAAATGAAGAAACTCGGCGTTCCCGTGAAGGGTTACAACATTGCCTTTGCAGGCGACGTTCCCCTTGGTGCAGGAATGTCATCGTCGGCCGCTATGGAGAGCTGCTTTGCTTGCGGTCTGAACGATCTCTTCGGTGAGAACAAAGTGTCGAAGTGGGATATGGTTCTTGCCGGACAGGCAACAGAACACAACTACTGTGGCGTAAACTGCGGAATCATGGACCAGTTTGCCAGCGTCTTCGGAAAGGCTGGCTGCCTGATGCGTTTGGACTGCCGTTCAAGAGAGTTCGAATATTTCCCCTTCAATCCTGTTGGCTACAAACTCGTACTGCTCGACTCTGTTGTGAAGCACGAGCTGGCAGGCTCGCCCTACAATGACCGCCGCAACTCATGCGAAAACGTCGTGAAGCACATCGCCGCCAAACATCCAGAAGGCAAGTTTGAAACCCTGCGCGACTGCACATGGGAGCAACTTGACGAGGTGCGCAAAGAAGTGGGCGAAGAAGACTACAAGCGCGCAAAGTTTGTACTCGGTGAGAAAGACAGAGTGCTGGCAGTGTGCGATGCCCTCAATGCTGGCGACTACGAGACGGTAGGAAAGAAGATGTATGAGACGCACGAAGGCCTGTCGAAAGACTATGAGGTGAGCTGCGTGGAACTTGACTACCTGAACGACATCGCGAAGGAGAACGGAGTAACCGGCAGCCGCATCATGGGCGGAGGCTTCGGCGGATGCACCATCAACCTTGTAAAAGAAGAACTCTACGACAAGTTCATCGCCGACGCAAAGGAGAAATTTGCCGCCAAGTTCGGCCACGCTCCGAAGGTTTACGATGTTGTCATCAGCGACGGCTCGCGCAAGCTCTGCTAAATGAACATCAAACAACATCAACGGATTGGGCAGACGGATTTTCCACCTGCCCAATCTTTATTCAGTGAAAACGAGAAAAAAGAGAAAATGAGCAACCGACGCTTTCCCGCCGAATGGGAAAAACAGAGCGCCATCCAGCTGACGTGGCCGCACGCCGACACCGATTGGGCCGACATGCTCGCGGAGATAAGCCGCACTTACACCGAGATGGCATCGGCAATCACGCGCCATGAGACGCTGATTGTGGTAACACCCGACATCGCTGCCACACGCGACATGCTTGCGAAAAGTCTCGACAGCGAGCAGATGGGGCGCACGAAATTCCTACAGTGCGACACCGACGACACTTGGGCGCGTGACCATGGTTTCCTGACCACAATCTGCGACGACGGCATACACTTGCTCGACTTCAAGTTCAACGGATGGGGAGAGAAATTCGAGGCAACGCTCGACAACGCCATCAACCGCCACCTGTTCGACAGCAGACTGCTGGAGGGCAAGTACGAAAGCCACCTCGACTTTGTGCTGGAGGGCGGTTCTGTGGAGAGCGACGGGCGCGGAACGGTCTTCACTACATCCCAGTGTCTTCTTGCGCCCCACCGCAACCAGCCGCTGACGCAAGCAGAGATAGAAGCGCAGCTGAAATTCCGTCTTGGCGCAGAACGAGTGGTGTGGATTGACTACGGACACGTGGACGGCGACGACACCGACGGGCATATCGACACGATGGTAAGAGTGGCACCCAACGACACCTTATTATATATAGGGGGCGACGACCAGCTTGAGAGTCAACTGAAGACCTTCCGCACCATCGATGGAAATCCCTACCGACTGATGCGCCTGCCCGAACCCACGAAGCCTTGTGCCACCTACGCCAACTTTCTCATCATGAACCAAGCGGTGCTCTACCCTACCTACGGCCAGCCGCCAATCGACCAAGAAGCGGGCCGCATCATTGCCGAAGCATTCCCCGACCGCGAGACCATCGGCATCGACTCGCAAGCCATCATCAGGCAAAACGGGTCGCTGCACTGCTGCACAATGCAATATTATTGACCTCAAAAACTGATTCAAGAGATGAAAACAGCCCTAATACAGCAACACAACACGGCAGACATTGCCGACAACCGCCGCCGCCTGGCTGAGAAAATCAGGAAGATGGCGAAGCAGGACGCCCAGCTTGTCGTGCTGCAAGAGCTTCACGACCAACTTTACTTCTGCAAGACTGAAGACGTGGCAATGTTCGACCAAGCCGTTGCCATCCCAAGCGAAGCCACCGACTTCTACGCCGGCGTGGCCCGCGAATGTGGAGTGGTGCTTGTAACGTCGCTTTTCGAGCGTCGCTCCGCAGGCCTTTATCACAACACAAGTGTGGTCTTCGAGCGCGACGGAAGCATAGCCGGCAAGTATCGCAAGATGCACATTCCCGACGATCCAGGCTATTACGAGAAGTTCTACTTCACGCCTGGCGACCTCGGTTTCCACCCTATCGACACGTCGGCTGGACGGCTGGGCGTGCTTGTGTGCTGGGACCAGTGGTATCCCGAAGCCGCTCGGCTGATGGCACTTGCAGGTGCCGAGATTCTGATTTACCCGACGGCCATAGGCTACGACCCTGCCGACACTCCTGAGGAACAGCAGAGGCAGCGCGAGGCATGGACGACTGTCCAGCGTGGCCATGCCGTTGCCAACGGACTGCCAGTGGTAGCCTGCAATCGTGTGGGCATCGAGGATGGCGTGCCGTTCTGGGGTTCGTCGTTTGTTGCCGGCCCGCAGGGAGAACTGCTTGCCCGCGCTTCTGACAGCGAAGAGGCCGAACTGCTTGTCGATATCGACATGTCGCGGTCGGAGCAGGTGCGCCGCTGGTGGCCATTCCTCCGCGACCGCCGCATCGATGCATACGATGACATAAAAAAACGTTTCGTCGATTGATTCGGCGAAACGTTTTTCTTTTCTACTTTTTCGCTCTTATTTGAGCGTTTTTCCAAGATACTCTCTCAGTTGTTCGGCCCGCAATCCCTGTTCGAGGATATTGCCTTCGGCATCAACAACCATCGTGAAGGGAATGGCTGTGACATGGCATGTTTTTGCGGCCATATTGTCCCAGCCCTTCAGGTCGGACATTTGCGTCCATGTCATGCCCAGTTCTTTCACTGCCTTCTCCCAAGCATCGTGCTCGGTGTCGAGCGAAATGCCCACGATGCCGAGTCCTTTTCCCTTGAAATCATTATAGAGTTTCACCATAGCAGGCATCTCGGCGCGGCATGGCTGGCACCACGATGCCCAGAAGTCGATGATGGTTATCTTGTTCTTTTTCAGCTCGCTGTACAGCTGTATCCAGTCGCCTCCGAGCGTGTCCATGTTGAAGTTGTTGATGCGTCCGTTTCCGTCGGCCTGCAGTTTCCTTATCAGTTCTGCGGCCTCAGTGCGCCGTTGCATCGAGTCGGGCATCTCCTTGAGCAGTCTAAGCCTGAGCGATGGCTCCAGCTCGATGGTAGTGAGGATGCGGTAGCCCAGTTCGTTGTTGATATTTTTGCTTGCCGTAGAGATCATTTTTTCTCCGCGCAGCTCAAAGGGGGCGCGCTCTATCTCGTCCATGAAGTGCTCCCACTCCTGCTCGATGTTTGTTGCGTCCACTACGGGTGCGGCCGTGTCGGCAGCGTTTTTCTGCTTGCACGCAACCAGAGTGAGTCCGGCCACGAGCATGATGATAAGTCGTCTCATTGTCTTTTCTGTTTATACTAAATATTGTGAGCTGATGCTTTCGTTTGCCACCACTCGCCTGATAGTCTCGGCGAACATGTCGGCCACTGAGAGCTGCTTTACCTTGTCGCAGCGGTGGGTGTAGGGTATGGAGTCGGTGAACACTATCTCTTCGAGCGACGAGTTTTGCACTCTGTCGCTGGCAGGACCGCTCATTACGCAGTGCGACGCGCAGGCTCTCACGCTCTTGGCTCCAGCTTCCTTCATCACGTCGGCTGCCTTTGCGATGGTGCCAGCAGTGTCAACCATGTCGTCCACAAGCACGACGTTCTTTCCCTCCACGCTTCCTATCACCTGTATGCTCTCCACCACGTTTGCCCTCAGGCGCGTCTTGTTGCAGAGCACGAGCGGGCATCCGAAATACTTAGCATAAGTGTTTGCGCGCTTGCTTCCCCCGACGTCAGGCGAGGCGATGCACATGTCGGGCAGGTGCAGGCTGGCGAGATAAGGCAGGATGACGCCCGAAGCATAGAGGTGGTCAACGGGCACGTCGAAGAAGCCCTGAATTTGGTCGGCATGAAGGTCCATCGTGATCAGTCGGTCGATGCCCGCCACGCTCAGCAAGTCGGCCACGAGCTTTGCCCCGATGCTCACTCTCGGTTTGTCTTTTCTGTCCTGCCGCGCCCATCCGAAATAGGGAATCACGGCAATGATGCTCTTTGCCGAAGCGCGCTTTGCCGCGTCGATCATCAGGAGCAGCTCCATAAGGTTGTCCGAGTGCGGGAAGGTGCTCTGCACGAGAAACACGTCGCGCCCGCGGATAGACTCCTCGTAGGAGACTGCAAACTCACCATCGGAAAATCTTGTGATTTGCAAATTGCCCAACGGACAATTCAGACTCTGGCAGATGCGCTCCGCCAAATAGCGGGTTGCCGTGCCGGAGAAGACCATGAAAGAGTTGTTTTCACTCATTTTTCTGAGAATTAAAGAAAGTGTTGTTGTTAACCGTTGGCAAAATTAGTGATTTTTTTGGGAAACGCAAATATAAATTGAAAGAAAGTTGTAACTTTGCGGTGATTTTTAAACATGACAGCGAAAATGAACGTACCCACACCTATTTATATTATAGAGGAAAAGCTGCTCCGGCGCAACCTCAGCCTTATCAGCAGCGTGGCCGAAAGGGCTGGCGTAGAAATCATCCTCGCCTTCAAGGCCTTTGCCCTCTGGAAGACGTTCCCCATCTTCCGCGAATACATCTCGGCATCCACAGCAAGCTCGCCCGACGAGGCGCGGCTGGCCTACGAAGAGTTCGGAGCTCCCGCCCACACCTATTCGCCAGCCTACACCGACGACACCATAGCGCAGACGGCACGCTGGTCGAGTCATCTCACGTTCAACTCGCTGAGCCAGTTCAGCCGCTTCGCCGACGCTGCCCGGCAGGCCAACCCTGCGATAACGCTCGGAATAAGAATCAACCCGGAATACTCCGAGGTTGGAACACTGCTCTACAACCCTTGCGCTCCTGGCACACGCTTCGGCGTCGTAGCAAGCCAACTGCCCGACCAGCTGCCCGACGGCATAGAAGGATTCCACTGCCACTGCCACTGCGAGAGCGGCTCCGACGTGTTTGAGCGCACCCTCGCGCACATAGAGGAGAAGTTCAGCCGATGGTTCGACCAGCTGAAATGGATAAACTTCGGCGGCGGCCACCTCATGAC
>Ga0181612_168803_pt1:0-12500 | contig 14842 bp, 12 predicted proteins | sample HoacroProtozoa21_FD_119630 | JGI IMG/M metagenome (GOLD analysis project Ga0181612, IMG submission 119630) | Hoatzin crop microbial communities from Cojedes, Venezuel. Combined Assembly of Gp0051906, Gp0051904, Gp0051908 | reverse complement strand
ATTGTGTTGTGGGATGACAGTCTACGCTCTTTTAACTCCTTCCATAGAGCGGTTGCACAAAAAGTTATTTCTCCTATAGCAAATGCAAGTTCTCTTTCAAGATCTTTAGCTCCTTTTCTCCTTGGATTGAGAGAAAACAGTATGAAGTGGTCTGCAGTTTTCACTCTGGAGCTAAGGTTGTAATAATAATCACGTTACTTGGCTCAAAGATTGCACTTAGAGAGAGCTCTTGAAGCATGTTACAAATGTGTATTGTATAGACAGCGTATCAGTATAGGCACAGAACCAAGTGAACCCCGGTTGGGAACACAGCACAAAGCAATTTTTCCCATCCATCCTCCAGGATACAACAGTATTTTCCCTGCTTTTTCTGATTTGGCTTGTCAAAAAATGTATTATGTTGGCTAATTTTTTTTTTCTGGGTTTAAGATCTCTATCAGTTTTTAATTTTTGTTATTGTTATGCAAAAAGGCTCTATATAACGCACTACTGAAAACATTGGCCCTGTAGGGGACTGGGTCTAGGTCAAAAGGAGAGGTAAAACAAGAACTGAAATGCACGAGTGACCCAAGTTTGTGGTTTGTGCAGTGCTGCGCATCTGGACATCTTATGATCAAGTCAGAACAAGCCAATTTTTTCTAAGGCTAAATTACAGTTCAGCTCTTCATCGTGATGTTAGCTGGTGACCGTAGCTCTATGCAGCATGCTAGAATCTAATGCAAAATAAATTATTTCATTTGGGAAGCCTTTGCTGCCCATCAACTGTGAAAGTACTGCGGGAGGCAACTCGTCTGTGGGGAGCTATTTGCTCTCCCTTCACCTATGTGCTCTCAGCGGAGAGGGTCATGTTCTTGCTATTAAAAGGGCAAGAGAAAGGCATTGCCAGCCCAGCCTGCAGGTTCAGGAGTAGGTAGTCCTGAGAATTAAGGCGAGCAACTAGGAAATGTTTTGCTATGAGCAACATAAATGATGGGGACAATTTCCAGTACACAGTATTTCTTTATTACATTGATATTATCAGTTTAAAAATACGAATAAAAATAATCTGGGGATTAATTTTCATGTATGCTAAGATAATCTCTCTCTCAATGTAGAGGAACTGCAAATAAAAGTGAATTATGTGTAAGACCAGTTTACATGGCTAGAGTGATAGAAACTGATCTCAGCATAAACGAAAATCAGACAACAGGAAAGGCTCTGTTCAGTCATTGTAATTCACTGTCTGAATCCAGAAGAATATGTATTTTTAAAGAAAATTACCATGTTTCAAATAGCAATTGAGGTTATTCAAATATTAACAGATGCATTTGTCCACTCCTTGCACCGTCTGCAGTGTCTTTTCTTTTTTCTTATTCTCTTTTTCTCCCCGCTTCTCAGCTTTCCTTCCCTTTCCCTTCCCTTCCCCAGTTCTGTCAGACTAATGACTGAACCATAGCTAGCTACTTTCAGTTTGGTTTCCAGTCAATCCCTGCTGATTTTTACTTTCAGATTCTCATGCTCAACACAATGCTAGAAAATCTAAGTTGAAAACATGGTAATAACGTGTTTGCTTGTTGGTTTTGTTTTTAAATATTTCTCTGGGGATTTGTAACAAATCATAAAAATGTTTTCTAGTGGTCTTAAATACTGTAAAAGTTTATTTAATTTAATCAAAACTTAAATATTAAGCCAAAATTCATTGCACAATGTGTTCCTTTAATGGAAAGAGCTAATGAAAAACACACTAGGCCAAATTCACTCTATTTTCTTCGCCAGGGAGATATTTGCTCCTTTATTACTAAGGATCATTTGTTTTGCTTCATTTTGCTGGGAACAGTCTGCAAATTTGTATAATCAGACTGTGTTCTGCACATATATTTCATGGTTATTCTGAAACGGTTTTGTCCTCATTTCTACCCCTGGAATGGCTCTTTTTTTGAAATGTGAATCTTGGCTGGATGACTCACTGGGACACTAACTTTATCTTCATCTGTTTTACAGTAATTGGACTGGAGCAATTTTTGTAGCTGAGATGGTTTCCTGCTTTGAACTCAGCACTCATACTGTCATGTGTTAATTTTAGTGATTATACAGACTAGACTCTGGCCAATAAAAGTTATTGTAGTCAAATGTATGGCTCTGATCCAAATATCTCTTGCTTTATCTTCAGCATAGTAACTGCCGCTTCACGCTGTGAATGGACTCAAATCAAATAAAAATATTCGCCACAATAACTTGCCAGCAGAACAATGTGTAGTATCACTTCTTTCGCTGTGTAGCTGGAAATTTTGTGCAGCTACATTCTGCTTAGGAAAGCTTGAAATTCTCCCATCTCAGTTACAAAAGGACATTTTGTTCTGTAAGGAAGAGGGGGGGGGGAAGGTTACTCAATGTTTTAGCTTTTATTCAGGTAAAATCCCAGTTCAGAAAGGGCATGGAAGCATGTGCTGGAAATGAAGTGTGTGCTCAAGACCCATTGAAGCCAGGTAGATTGTAAGCATATGCTGAAATGCTTATTTAAATTGGGTCCTTAATTATTATGTGCTATAAGATTGAACTACGTTTCATATTATTTTCATACATCTGTATTTATATACGTGTGGGTGGGTGTGCAAGGATATATGTAAGCTGTTCACTAAAGAACATTAAAAATGAAAAAAAGAATCCCCCACACCCTTCCTCCTAACATGGCAGATTATTTGATGTTTTCGACAAGCAAGATTTTAATGTCTGGTTGAAACGGCCATTTTTTTCAATGAAAGAAAAAAGAATCTGAACTTTTTTTTTACTAATCTTTCCTGTGTCGCACTTCAGGTCTGTTGTATGTGCACACATGGCTGCAGAGATTCCAGCCCATCCTTGCAGATCTCTGCACAGTGATCAAAAACATCTCGTTGAAGCAGAATGCATCTTTACTTGCATCTGGGGTTTTGTACTTATACGAATCAGCTATCATTTTAATTTATATATGTTCTCTAATTCTGTCAATTATCTCTATCATTTGCATATATCAAGTTTAAAGTTACGTATACCTACTCTTAATCTAACTGTGGATTTTCTCCATGATAAATCTCTGTCTGATCGGTTTACTAAGGCAATAGCTTCACAGAGCTTTATCTATTATCACTGGCCTGTGCCCTTCCAAGACAAGCTGGTGTTTCTGATATTGTGCAAATGCAGGAAGCTAATAAAATGTGAGGGTGTGGGGGGGTGGGGTTAATAACATATATTAAATACACAGGTTAAAATACGTTTTATAGACCATCAAATTTAAGCTAAGGAGAAAATCAAGGTTTTGAGGAGGGATTTGATTTAGAGGGGCAAGATGCTCGGCTCCAAGCAGAGAGAAGGAGCAGGCACAAGTGAAACAGCTCAGACTGTCCCAAGAAAGGGACAGAAATATGGCCTGGGAGGAACGCAGCCCACTGGTAGGAAAGGGGGGAAGATGACGCAGAGTTCTGAGGGATTTACAAGGCAGGAAAGTGGGTTTGAATTTAATTCAGCAATGGATAAGAAGGTGACAGCGGATAGGAGCAATGTCATTCTATTTTCTAGAATGAGAAACAATCCAGCCACGAATATCTGTATCCCCTAGTTATCAGAGAAGGGAATTTTTTGTATCTTTTTAAAGTAGAAAGAGGAGTTGCAATTGCTGAGGTGTAAAGTCAGATCGGGGTATGGATGAATTGTTGTACTGCTTGTAAGAAAGTGGTAGACCTGCTAGCAAGGAGATGAAGCCAGGCCAGGAAAGCCTGGGCTCATTACAAGCATATCTTTGGAGACCATTGCTCACAGCTGGCCATCATGCAACTCCCAGGAGAAATCGTCCCACTGCATCGCATCCAGAGGCAAAGCAGAACAAAGAAAGAGTGGTAAGAGAGGCACAGAAATGTAAGAAGCCTTGCAAAATCAGTTAATGGCAGAGCTAGTGCTATGTCCTGATCTTGGGCTCTTGCTCAGCACACTACCTACCAGGGCAGGCAGCCCTCATGGTGCTGCAGTGACCCCAGGACGTCCTCTGGAACTTGCTGAAGGAAAACCACCAAGGATGTACAGAGAGTTGGTGACTTTGAATTCTCGTGGTGCATCTTAGCTCACATCTTCTTGCTGACCAAAGGATTGTGTTGCCCTCCAGTCACTTCTGGTTGTACTTTGAAGGTCTGCCACATCCATACTGTGGGCAGATGGAGACAACAGCACTGGCAGAATATCTATGTCCTGAAGCAGAAAGACAGGACATGAATGCCTAGAGGGCAGAAAGTACTTGTATGAAAGGAGATACCACGTACCACCAACCAGTAAATAAGAAGTCACTAACAAAGACCAAGACAGAAAGGAGACTTTTTCTGCTTATCTAAAGACAGACCTGGAGCAAAGGCCAGGATGCCCATGACTCCCAGGTTCTGCAGCTATCCTCAGCAGATTTCTTGCTAACTTTGTCCTGATTCAGCATTAGCTGTTGCTGCCAGCTCCCATAAATATATCTCCCATATGAGACACGGCACTCAAAGCCCAGCTCCAGCCCAGTTACCCAATAAGCAAACTAATATGTGTTGTCATAGGGTTTTATCACAGCTGGGCTCAACCAGGATGTTCAGCAAAACCCCTGCAGCCAGTCGGTGCAACGCTGTGTCTCTTAGCATGCAGAAGGCAAATGGCTGCAGGAATGTTTTATGTTTCTGTTCCATCCCTGAGGTTTCCTGTTGTTTAGAAACCTCCTGGATACAAGGGAGATGAATTATTGATATGCCAGCCTTGGGAAGGAAAAGCAAGGCAAGATTAAAAAAAGGGAAAGGACCTTTGTCTGGAGTAAACTGTACAAAAATGCAGAACGTTTGGTTCCCAAGGAGCCATACACAATACAGAGAAATCAGACTACCATGGTCTTTGTGGTTTATAAACTACCAATCAAGGGTGATTCAGCGTATACCTCTGGCTTCGTTGTGTGCACTGCTGCGTGGCGGCGTGCGGGGAGTTGCCCTCCAGTGCAGGTAATGCCGGGGGGCACGAACCACCACCCCTAAGCACCTATCCCAGAGCACAGCCCTGCCTTTGGGCTGATGCTGAGGACCTGGGTGCAGGTGGATTGTGCAGCTGAGGCAGTGGAGGTCCATGTGTGCAGCTGACACCGCAGACCCGGACTAAGGCTCCATGGGCTTGTTCAGTGGCAGGGTGTGTGCAGGGAAGGGCCCAAATACACAGGAATTCTCTGCTGATCTCCGTGTCTCAACTGCAGGGATCTCAGCAGGGTTGCGGTGAGCACCATGCACAGTCTCCAAAGCACCTGTATCCGTCAGTGGGTATGAGACCTCTCCAGCAGTGTGCCAAGCCCTCAGAGACTGCTCACCCACCCCAGGTCCCCCCTTCCAGCAGGGGTGAGAAGGAGAGGCCCCATGTGTCAAGCTCAGAAGGAAAATCAGCCATCCAGCCATGCAAAACCATCAGGGCAGAGCTGGTCTGGTAAAGGACCTCTTCAATTGAAAGTACCCTCCATCAGGTGCATCCTTCTGAGGCAATACCACTGTGCCCTCACCAGGGGCTCTGGGGTTATGACAGGGGAGTGAGGAATTAATCTGCCTTGCTAACACCTTGCCCTTCAAGGACTCTCATTTGCAGTTTGATGAGATCCATCACCTGGGACAGAGCACTTCTGCATGACTAACATGTGTGGCATTACACCCCTGATATCTCCCTACTTCTCTAAAGATCCTATATATGGCTCACCACCAGCCACTTCCCCCTCAGCTGTGCACGCTGAAGGCTGGCAGGAAAGCTGCAAAAACACTTGCTCACTCTTCCGTGTAATTATGTCCGCACTGTTCTTAGAAAGTAGAGAGTCACCCTCTACGACTTTGCAGCATGTAAAGGCGTACCTTCAGCACTCACGTCTTCCCACCATCACGCCTTCGAAATCCCAGAGCAGCCTCAGGGGCAGTGGCTGAAGTGTAGGAAGCAGAAAGGGGACCCACTGCAGGTGCTGAGCTGCAGAGCGGTCACCTCCCTCTGCCTTGGTCCTTGAAGGCCAAAATAAAAGTTAGGCTGAGGTATTCGTGACTGACAGTTGTAGCTGGAGAATAATCAAACGATGCTGTTTGCCCAGAGACAGAAGCAAAAAATTGACGTTTCAGCTCACTGGTAAAACCAAACGACAAGAGAGGAGCACAAGGGGGAAGGATGGCTTGAAGTGGACCTGAAATATGTGTTGGTTTGGGGTTTTTTTTTTCTGTAAAACTGAACATTGGAGGAAAATTATTTGAGTTGAAGGCTATGTTTTGGTTCCCTCTTGAGCTTTTAATGTCATTCTCAAGCAGTTTCAATGAAACTGAAGTAAATCTGAAACACACATTGGTTTTGAATACTGCTATTGAAAGGCTGTCTTTAAAACGTCAACATTAAATGTTTCAATGTTTTCAGACTTGTTTTAACTACAACAATTCAGTTCCCTTTACAGTAATTTTGTATTTATCCTAAATACGTGTTTACCAGTGGAAAAAAAATGTGGCTGAAAATTGTTACCCTGCGTTATTTACAAGTACAAATTTTCATATGAAAAAATCTTACCAAAAATAAAAGTCATCCAGTAAATAATTGATTTGATTGGATGCTGCTTATAAGGATGTACAGGAGTCAGAGAGAACCATGACATCCCTAAGTTCAACAATTGTTCAACAATTGGCAAGAGTGGATGGAAACCTCCCCCTATAATAGGATAAAAGATGTTTTAGATTTGCATTGGCCTCCAAGTCTATGAATAAGATAAGCAGCCCACCTGATGACACAAAATCAGGGTAGACAGCACAGACAGTTTAAAAAACAATTGTTAGTCAAGGGGTTTCAACATTTTTGTCTGATTTTTCCACTAACCATTTATTTTCCTTCTCAGTTAAAAATCAGGAGGAGCAACACGTATACTGAGTTTTGCCACTGAGGGTTTGACTTAGTAACTCTAAGAACTGCCTTTGAGTATGCTTGTTTATATAAAACAAGCACCTGCATTCACTGTGAAAGAGTCTTTAATCAAACACTTTGCTTCCAGTTTGCTGCTTTTTCCGTAGCACTGATGCCACTTGTCACCATGTGTTGGCTCATGGTACCATCTTTGGCCCCCCATGAGAGCACCTTTCCTCCAGGCTGGAGAAAGCAGCCAGAAATGCTGGCAGCCAGCCCAAACGCCTAACCACCCTCCAGAAATTTCATCTGCTAGACCTTGAAGAGCTTGACCACAGGGATAAGTGTCCGCGAACCTGGCACCAGCAGAGCGGGATACAGCGGGACTGACAAGAGCAGCACCTCTGCCATTCAATCTGAGGTCTGGCACGCTCATTGCCTCCCTGGCCTGGGGTCTTGACCCTCCATATCCCCCTCCGCCAGCCAGGGCTGCTCCTGGCCTCCCAGCAAGGCCTCCCACAGAGCAGTGAGTGGTGGCGATGGGCACTCGCCTCCAGCCCCAGGAAGGACGCACCAGGACCAGACGCTCCTCCTGATTAAGATAAATGGGGCCGTGTAGATCAGCAGACTATCTAAGGTGTCCATCACTTACCACTTGATTAGCTGTAACAAGCTCTGGATGAGCCTGCATGGAGGAGTTGTGCTGCTTAATTTGTTGGGCCGGTCAGGCTTGAAGACCACAGAGGAGGCAGCAGAAGTGCAGCCGAGCATACCTGGCAAATCCATGGAGATAGTGGCTGTTAATTAACTCTGTGTGTTTATTTGGAAGGAGAGCTGTGCAGAGGACGGATTTTAGCCCCTGCCATCCTCTGCAATCGTTTTCCCGCCTCATCCTCACAAAGCAAGTTTTCAGACAGATTTCTAGAGCAACTGCCATCATTCCTGCATTTCCATTTAGATTCTGACCCTCATCTTTTTGGTACACGTTTGGACACTGACTCGTTTCCCCCCTTAGCGGCTTCCGTATGTTCAGCAGAAATTTCCAGCCTGACCTTGTGGCACGGCAGCCCAGACTGGTGGCTGTGCTGAGATACTTTCTGAAGCAACTCTTGGTAGTAGCAGCAAACCGCAAACCATCTCAAATGTGCCCAGGCCAGACCGGCACACTGCAGGGACATGCCGAGAGTTAGACCTCGGAGAAATTCCAGCACACAGTTACGCAGCAGAGAGCAAATTGGTCCAGCCGCATCTGGTATGTGGACAGCACAGGCGAGCTTATCTCTTGCATTTTATAATGAGAAGGTGATGGGCCAGATCTCCAAAGGCATTTAGGTACTTCGACTTTTAACCTCCCACTGATTTCAGTGGGAGGCCCACAAGGAAAGTAGGTGCCTAATTATACGTGGAGGTCTGGCCCTAGAGCTCTGCTTTCCCGCATTGTTTATTTATGCGTCATTTATTGCTGCCCGTGAAGGCAGTAGACACCATCCTCTCTGCCCCTAGGCCATCGAGGTAGCATAAGCTAGTGCTGTGAGACCCTGATCCTAGTCTCTCAACCTGCCTTCAGCTCAAAGCTGCCTGTGCATGGCCACATTGGCTTCCCATGCACAGACCCCCTTGGAACTGCTTTATTATATTTTTGGCGCACACACAATATAGGCATAGGAGAGAAGAATGGGGACAACAGGACAAGAGACGACGGCTCAGCAAAGGGCTGAGTGTTACTCCAGTAGAAAGTGTTGGACTTCAGCATGAGCTACACCCATGAACAGCAGCTGTAAATGCCAGAGGAGAAGTTTGAGACACATCATGCTCACACCCCTTCTTTGCAAGGCATCTTTGACCTTGTTGATGGCAGAAGGTGTGCACCAATGACTGTGCACAACTAGGACAGTCGCTCCAGAGATCCCATATTCTGGAGAGAGGCAGGAGGTGGAAAATCTCCCCAAGCAGCTGGAAAAGGCATACAGACATGAGGGGATGCCAGAAGGCATCTTATACCCGGGTTGCTTTCACTGAAGAACCACATATGGATTCTGTTCAAAGTCCCTCTGCCACCTCAGAAATCATGATACATGCGCCAAAGGAAGTGCAAACATCTCCTCTCCCTCTTCTTCACCACCATCCTTTCCCAGTTACAACCTCTATAGTGTAAGCACTCCTCCACTGGTTAACCATTGCTGGTTAACCTGGCTGGTGAACTGGTGGCCTCTTGACTTGTACAAATACATTGCCACCACTCTATTTGTGTGGCCACTGTGCAGTCCCTTTGTGCATCTACCACCTGGACTGGTCTTGGTGAGTGGTGAACCTCCCAGACTAAGCATGGCTGGCACAGAAGAAGGGTTGTCCCCTCAAGGGGATGATGACCACTCCTCACGTCTCTCAGTTTCAGAGCCCCAGACAGGCAAAAAAGACTGCCCTCTTGCAGGGGTGTAGGTAAGTCACCCAGCATCATGCAGGCATTGGCCTCAAATTCTTGCCAAATTCTTCATGACTACTTTGAAATGAGCAAAGCGTGGCAGCAAACTTTGACTGTGTGCCCTGTGTGGTGTCTGGACATTTGTGATTTCAGAGAGACAGTAGGACTAAGGGACAGGGTTAACTGTAAAAAAGGTCTAAATATTTCCTACGGCAGAGTTTGTAGCTGAGGCCCGTTTCTAATTATGTCACTGGTCCATACAGTTGGGTGCTTTCCTGCATCCAGCAGTGGCCAAGAAGAGTTCATAGGAAAGGAAAGGAAAGAAAAGGAAAGGAAAGGAAAGGAAAGGAAAGGAAAGGAAAGGAAAGGAAAGGAAAGGAAAGGAAAGGAAAGGAAAGGAAAGGAAAGGAAAGGGAAACCTTAGAAATTTGAGGAACAAAGGGTTTCGGAGAAGACCATGAGAAATCCAGCAGGAGCACACCCAGCCCTGTGAGACTAGTGGGCTTTGCTGCCGCGAGCGGTCAAACAGATTCAATTACAGCTGTGGCAGGGAAACCTACAGACGTCCTTCGTGCCCTGGATGTACCCATAGAAGGCGTGAGGCCATGTTCAGGTACCTTCTGTGCCTCCTAACGCTCTGGTGAAGAATCTCCAATGGTGTTTCCCTAAAAGGTCAATTCTGCACCAGTAGAGGTGCAGAACATGCCACCTGCCAGACCTGTTAAAGAGATGTTTTGTTTGAGATCATCCATATGAGGTGTTTAGAAATTTTAGGACCTGTAAGTGTGCGCTTTGCACAGGCTGGGGTGGTTCTTTGAATACTGTTGTGACTATTTTTCCGTTGTTTCTTATTCCTAAAATGTAAAGTATGCATTAAAATAAAGAAAGTTGAGGCAAGGTAAGGCAAAGGGAAAGGCTACTGGGCTTTTGGAAATGAGGGGAAATTAATTGCTTTTGAAGAGCAGTTCTCTCCTATTTTCTGGAACAATTTGAGCTGGTATAATCTAGCAGGAGAGAAAAAGACATTTTGTGAGGCAGATGACTTTGCATTTTGATTTCTTACACACGGTTAACTTACATATCCATCCTTCCTGTCTGCATCAGAGTGCGTTCTATTGGTGGGGCAAGAGATGAGGTGTTGATCCTGCAAGCATGCAGAAGAGCTCCCTTCACCCCAAGCAAAGGGGAGATGTAAATAATGAAAATCCCATGTATTCCCATCCCAAGCTGAAGTTTTCGGCTCTGTCGGTTGCTGATGCTGTTGGTACAGTTTGGACACGATTGGGATGGCTGGAGGACCATCATATCTGCCTGCACTTAGACTGGGTGAGAGCATCACAGCGGCATATCTCCAGCTGCAGTGCAGCCCCATGGTGTCCTCCCATTCCCTGACCCCGCTGATGTTGCTTACACACATACACCACATCCCAGCGGGGGGACAGGGTGTGACACAGCAGCTGGCTACACGAGGAGCACTTTGCCTGTAGGAAATGTTGCAGATTTGAAAATATTTAGGCTCAAGATTATTTTCTGTGTACCACACACAGAACAATGAATCAGGACACTTAGCTCCAACATATGGGCAAAAAAATCTGCAGTCTCAGTCCTCTCCCAGCAAAACATATGGCTGTGCAATGACAAGGTCTCAGAGCAGGGAAAATCCTTGGCAGGACATCCTCCAGACCCTGCCCCAAGGGAAAAGGAACAGCAGCCCTTTCTAAGGGGCCATTCACCCAACTTGTCCATCCAGACTTCTGGTGACAGCTCCATACCTGCCAATCGCAGCCTGTCCCAAAGCTGTCCTTCACTGCCTGAAAGCATCCCCTGAATGCGTAACCGAAACCTTCCTTGCGGTGATTTAAGCCCACTTCTTGTTATAGAATCAGGGAAGGGTTTGGGTTGGTAGGGAGCTTTAAAGGTCATCTAGTCCAACTCCCCTGCAATGAGCAGGGACACCTTCAGCTGGATCCTATCCACCAGGGACACGAAGAACAGATTCTCCCCTTCTTATTCGCAGCATATTTTTGCATGTTTAAAACCAACAGCACTGCAGGCTGGGAGGCAGCTGCCATATTAATTACCCAGCTGACACAGAGCTTCCACTGAAACACGCATCAACTGCTCTGTGTTATTATTGTCATTTAACTTGACTTGTACAACTACTCAGGCATTGCCTGCTACAACAGACGAGGCCACTCCTGTGGGTGTAGGTATTTGGAAACCAAAAGCCCTTAAAGTTGCATCTTTCTGGTGGAAAATATCACCACAAGCCATCGTGTTTTCTTTCCTGTATTTGAAAACCACCCACATTTTCAGTAAGAAAAAAAAAAAAAATTAAACTGATTGAGCGTTTTGCCTGGACAGTGGGCCTTTCTGAAGGGTTTCATTCTCAAAGCATTTGGTGTCTGTTGTTTGGTTTTTAAGGAAGATTTCTTGCAGTTTATTGTTAATTTGAAGGAAGTGTGGGGAAAAAATAACTAGGGAACACATTTAATAGCTGCTGCAAAAAGAAGGTTAAATATTCCTCTTTGTTTTGAATTAATTGAAACTCGGTTAATGAGTCAATGTCCTTGAAAAATAACGAAGAAAATACAGCAGGTTAGGTAATTTTCAATGCTTAAATGACGCAAAAATGGGGCTTTTTCTTTTTTCACCGTAAAGGTTTGCGTTTCTGCTCTAACTCTGCACTGCATGTTAACATGAGTTTTATATTTCAGAGTCTTCTAGCAGTTGTAAAAAAAGGGCTTGGAAAGGACCAGTGAGGTCACTTCATCCCTTCTCCTATACGACGGGTCCAACGCTCCCCAAACCACCCGTTCCTGAGAGAGGTCTGTTCGCTGGGCCGTTACATGCTTCCAGCTCGGGAGCTCCCCAGGCTCCACAGAAAAGGACAGGAAATGCAGTGAGCTAATCAAACCACTTGTAAAATACTCTGTGACGGCGCATCTCTCCCAGGCTTCACCAGAAAAAGTTGAGTAATTACAGCAGAATCATTCTACAGGGTCCAGTCTGATTTTGCATCCTTGGAACTCCCGAAGTGGAGATATGTGTTGCCCCTTTCAAGCTATGAAGAGAAATAAATCAACTGCAGTGCTGGTCTTGTCACTGGTGTTGTTGCAGTACCCTCCCAGAGATGTTAGTGTTATAGCAAGGACCAACCCAACATAGGATGCAAAATGTATTTCCAATCCATAAAGTTTGCTCAGCTGTG
>Ga0181612_155973_pt1 | contig 14842 bp, 5 predicted proteins | sample HoacroProtozoa21_FD_119630 | JGI IMG/M metagenome (GOLD analysis project Ga0181612, IMG submission 119630) | Hoatzin crop microbial communities from Cojedes, Venezuel. Combined Assembly of Gp0051906, Gp0051904, Gp0051908 | reverse complement strand
TACGGTTCTTATATTAAGAGCAGATACTGGCTAGCTGTCAATAAAACTCCTTTGAAGGATTACACTGCTTTCTTGGTGGGATACTGACATGGCTTAAATAACTTACAAAAGGCTGCAATACAAAACAGAGGAAGAACTAATATTAAACACAGTCTTCAATTCAGAGCTCAGGTCATTAGATCATTCACATAGTTAAGTCACAGACTCAATCCTATTTTGCCTTCCCAGATGTTGAATTTTCCCTAGCAGAAATATGGTAAAGGGAAATTCGGATTTTGGTAATCACCCACGCAGAAGTACATAAAAAAGTAATTGAACAAAATAAATCAAAACAACAACAAAAAACCCCAAACAGAACACCACAACACACCACTAGCAATAACAAATTTCAACTAAACTCTTGGCCAAACATTTAAAAAAAAATCAAAACCAAACTAGCCAAAGCAGTTTTGCAGGCGCCTATTCATTCCTGCATCAAAAAGCTGAGTCTCACTGATACTTCTACTACGGTTTACTAATGTTTTAAAATGGAAGCATATTGCACCCTCAGAATTAAACAACAGTATCAAATTAAATATGAACATCATCCAAACAAACAGTACAAAGTTCCCTATAATCTTGTCAGAAAAATATTGATTATTTTTGTAAGATGACTGTTCAAACACTGCAGGAAAAAATGGAACAAAAACCCTTTCACAATATCAAATATTGTTTAAATAAGTGTGAAAGAACTGGGAAATTATTCCTGTCATTGGAACTATGAATCCCTGCATATTCAGAAAGAGCCAGAGTTTCTTTGGAAAAAGGCCACCACACTAAACAATTCTAGCTCAAAAATAAAAATCTCAAGCCACCATGCACCATTTATTACTAAATACCGGCAAATCTGATAGAGCTATATACAACTAAAATTTCAGATCCTGGGGTTTTACCAATAGTACAAACATTAATAAACCGATCAGATTTGGCCTTATGGAAAGTAGGGATGACTAGAGGTCTGGAATCATTTAAAATATATGAACAAGAAAGAGGAAGTGAAATTGTGTTTACGGTCCCAAGAGTTATAACTAGGAGTAATGAAATCAATGTAAGAATAATCACAAGACTTAAAAACCAAACCAAAAAAAAAAAACAAACCCTAATGGTAAGAGTTATTTTGTTACGAATTAATTTCCCCAGGGAAGTGGTCGAAGAAGTGTTGCTTCTACCTTTGAAATAAGATTGGTTAAATCTCTCAAATGCAGTGGATACAACACTTCCTTTGACTCCTCAGCATATACACTAAATAACTAATAACATTTTCTACTTTAATTTGAATCTACTCTGCATTTTCAATAACCTAACCAGCCACAGGCACTAAAATAACATGGCACCACTTCAGAAATCTTCAGGTCATAATAAGTCCATTTAAATGATCAGTTTATAAATCATGCTGAAATACCTGTTTACATCAACAGTACACACCAGAAAAAAGGGCAGCAAATGAGTACTAACAAGCAAGCCTTCTGTCCTTTTCTCTTCCTTTTGGAAAAGGCTTTATTAAGAAAAGAGGGTGAATGTAATAATGTATCATTCTTCTAATAGTAGCCTAATTAGTAATACTGAAATTCTTTCTCTCCATTTCTTAATGCTACTGAACTTGCCCCATACCTGGGAAGAGATGATCAGCTGTAACAAACCAGACAATTAACTGATCTGTCAGAAAAAAAGATTTCTGAATCATTTTTTGTATTATTCTTGCAATATTTTTACCATTGCCATATCAACTGGTAAAAGAACAAAAAGTCTTAGAGGCAATACAAATTTGGGGGTAGGATGGAAGAATGACTTAGTTCCTAAATTATATATCATCCAGCAGAAATTTTGTAGGCTCTTTAGTTTACTGAAAACTCTTAAGTACTATCCAAGAACTGAGAAAGCAACACTTAGAAAAGAGGTAAGACGACAAGGTGACGCTCATGGACAGAACTGAAAGGTGCTAAAAATTTATGACAATTAAAAAATTGTTGTTAACAGTTTTGTTAAACAATACTGAAAAATTAAGCTTTCACTGACACTCTTCTCCACACGAGACTAAAGGAGGTGCATTAAAAGAATACAGCATCAACCAGAATCAAGATTCTTTTTGGAAGCTTTATCCCAGCTTTCACATCTCAGTAGTGACATCAGCTAAAAGGAGACAATTTGTAAAGTATATGGAATATCATACATATTCATACACAAACATTCAATAGTATTTGCTGCTTTTTTTTAATGATTAGGAGAATGGTTTGTTTTGAGTTAAAACTTTTATCAGAATATGTAATCAGAATAGTTGGTGGTTTTAATCATAGAGCAGCCTGAATGGCAAACTGAGGTATTTTCTTTGTAGCAAGTCCTGGATTAATGCCAAAACACCTACCATAAGTGCAAGACCAAGCATGCTAGCTAAAAAATCAACTAAAAAAATACAAAAAACTTCAAAATCAGCTTTCCATCTACAACCTCTATTAATAATTCTAATGGCCTGGTGAAATCCTGTACCAGCTAATTGAAAGCATTCTTTTTTTTTTTTTTCTGCAGAAGAAGGATACAAGAAAATGAGAAGTTTCTAGTTTTTCCAGCTGGTTATTTTCTCAAGAATCTTGCATTTCTAGATACCAGCATTTTAGTTCACTTGAAACAAATCTCCACAAGTCATCTCCACTTACAGCACTTTGATTTAGATTGCAGAGAGGTCTCAGAGCATGCAGACTCAGCTGCTTCTGGACGATGTTAACTCAAAAGATGTCCTGCAGGAGGTCATCTAATGTACTGCAATTACTAAATGGTACTCCAGCCACAGGACCATGTTAGAGTTACTCTGAATCCAGACCATGCAGTGTGGATGTGGGTCCTTGGAGTCAGTTTGTCCCCTCTACAGACCCACTCCTATTGCACCATACTACTCACTAAGCTAGACATAACCCTCAGAAGTTGCTAAACCAAGGCCATCTGTCCACATACTGCTCTCTTCTGGTACAGACTTCTTGTCTAAGAAAGGTTACATCCTGTGTAACTCCAGTCATGCAAGCAACTCAACCACTAGTAGATGACTTCACATTGTACAGAAAGCCATTCCCATGCAGAAGCACAACACAGACAAAAAATGGCATTGGTAAAGAAGATTACGACCTTGGAATTTTATTTTTTGTCTTCCCATATTTTTGCTTGGCCAACATTGAGAGTTTTATTCATCATTGTTTGGGGATTGTGGGGTTTTTTATTATTTGTTGTTTTTTGGTGGTTTTTTTGTTTTTGGGTTTTTTTAAGTCTCAGAGTAGACAGGAATTTTAAGTACTCAAGATCACAAAGCTCAGAGAACTGTGCAATATTCACATGTATGCAGTGAAGGTTGGATCAGCATTCCTAATAAAGACAGAATTTTTAACCCGCATGCCTGGAGTGATCAGGCTATGACCTTTTTTCCACCTGTTCCAAATGTCTGATTAAAGAGGTCTAAAAATTGTAATTGGACAATTTTGGGATGAGAGATATGTCGAGCTTTACTGATGGTGGGTCCTTGACATAACATTCTGACAGAAAGAGGAAAAAATGGCAATATGTCTCTGCATTTTTTTAATAGCAGAAGACTCTGAACTTTTAGATGAATACCTGATTTTAATACCATACTTTTGACCGAACTAGTAGAGAATTGGCCCTTCTTTTTCCCAAGACGCTAATTCCACACGTTCAGAATTTTTTTATTTTTTTTTTTGAGTCAAAGACCAAAAAATTCACCAGGAATGAAATAGCCTTCAGTTGCCACGTCCCTTGGCTCCAAATCTCCTTGCCATAATCCATTATAAGTCAGCACTGTGACAGTGTGGAGATACTATCTTAGAACGCGTTTAAAGCAAAAGAGAGATATTCCACCTGAATTTGAAAAAAGGTTCTTTTCCTGAGAAGCACAAACAAAATACACTGTGAAACAGGCTCAAAAAGCCAAAAAGACAGTACATACGGGACAAAAAGAGAATAAAAGTATGCACATATAGCTGCCAATTCACATTTTTCAGTACTGTGTTGCTTCTTAAAATGAATTATATAAAATGTGAAAATTTAAGATTTTCAAAGCTGATTTGGGGAATTTCAGCCACACAATCCTCCTAAAAATTAAATTTGCAAGAATTGTGGGGGTTGAATCTCCTGGTCAGTTCTGAAAACCTCAACCTAAGGGAAAAAAGGCTTAACTGCAGAAACGGTACTAAAAAGCAAAAAATACCGGTTCTGACACAAGAGAGATACAATAAAGTGAACTTCACAGGTTAATGACTGTGGTGGTGGTCAAATGAAACAGAAGCATCCGTAATCCAAGCTTGGAAACACGAGACATTTCAGCAGGCAGGCAAGCTTAACCATCGTTCTGAATTCTGAATCCAGGTAAATTTTGGAAGAAGCAGAGTTTTTGTAAATAAGTTGCCTTTGAGGCTGTTAAATGACCTTACCGAGCAACAGATTTTATATTATGACTATGAGGTGGTTGTGAGCTCAGCATTACAGGATGTGAAGAAGGAACTTTATATTCGTCATCGTCATCTGTGTGATCCCTTGATTTATCAGACAGAGAATTAGCTGCAGGAACAGGGCACCTAAGGAGATGAGAAAAAGACCAGTTTTGCTTTAACTGTTACACAGCAATGCAGTGCGAAATTGCTTTTTCCATCTTTGATTTCTTAGATGGACAAGAAGTTTGTGTCATTACTGTACAGCCATTTAAAGAACAGAAGATAAAAATGTACTAGAAAAATGAGAACTCTGTAGCATCCTCAAGTAGGCAGCTGAAAGGCCCACAAAAAAAAAATATTCTCATTTCTGTTGACATGCAATCATTCTTACATAGCAATCCAGCATGTTCTGGAGATGTTATATATACCAGCCTGTGTTTTTTCAAAATAATCACAAATTGAATTGCTGGCTTCTGCAGATGGCAACGTTTGAAATACCAATATCTAGACCAGAAACGTCCAATACTGACCAATAGTGAATGTCGAATACTGACCAAACCAGGTTGGTACTACTGTTTGAAGCCCTCTTCAAAGGCTACTTACCGGGAAAAAAAACAACGCAAAACCCCCTTCTCTGAAGGCCCTATCTGAACCTGGTTATAGAATAGATTTTAATTCATGGAATACTGTGAATTAAGTTAATTTTTTAAATTATGTGATTAATATTTGAAAGGTGCTCTTCATTTGTATAGCAGTAGAAGAGTTAGAGTACTAACATATAGGTAAAATACTCTCCCTTAGGATCCTAAAATTGTCCTATACTTACATTTCATTAATATTTCAGAATTCATATTTTAAAAAACCATATTGCTCTTCCAATTTACCTCAGCTGTAATGGTATTTGACTGCAAACTTCTTTTGCATTGTTCTGCTAGATGTCTACCCCATTTTCTTGATAATTATTGAAATTTCTTCAAGACAAATTGTTTTATGAAATCTCTATTGTCCTAAGACTAACTACTGTTCTACACAAAACGACCTAGTTAAGATAAACACATCTTTTACAGTTTTTTGTAATTAAACAGATGAACATTGTCATTACAAGCACAGACATGAAACACTTAGACATCTGTTTATCAAGCTGGTGAAATTGTCTATAATTACACTTTAAAAAACTTCCTTACTCTTACATCTTTAGAAGATTTTTGTACACAGGAATACAAAACTGACCAGTACACTGTATTCACATATTGTTTGAGTTCCCCTTCCTACTCTTTAAGTGGAAATATTTTAAAATTCAAAGTGAGAATTACATTCTGTTAAGTGATGACTTTGTATTTTCTGGTTTGTTGAACAGAAGGCCAGCTTTCAATCTCTCTTATCCTACTGAGCACCAAGGGCCAACGGCAAAACAGGAAAAGATGCAAGAACTCATTTTTGTCAAGCCACTTAATGTCCAGCTTAGTTGTAAACAGAGCTCCAGGGAAACCAACATCTCACACTTATTTCGAAGTATTTCAGGCAAATGTTCTCTTTCCATCTATTTACTGGTAAACTGATTCACAGAACTTAGACACAATGAACTTGCAGTCCGTGTATTTCAGTTCGGATCAGGACTGTGCTTTCAAAATGAATCCTTTTAATCTCCCCACTCACCATGCTTTGATTTGCACTGCAGAGCGCACAGCTTGAATATTTTTCAGATTAAACTCAAATACACAATACACTCCAAGTGTATTGCCCCCACTATGTTCCAGTTGCTAAAGGCTGTTCACATTCATGGGACGAGACCACAGCTAGCTGAATTGCTCTCCAATAACATGTACAGTACAGACATCAAGTCCTTACTATCAACTCTTCTGTCCTATGCAGCATACTACTTGCTAGTGCAACAAAAGCTTTAATCTTGTAAGGCCTCAAGCAAACTCCATTTCAGCAAAGTAAGTGTTATGTGGCCCACATGATCAAGTCGACACTTGTCAGCTGCCCTTAAGCGTGCCCTACCCTTAAAACCAAAGTGTATACAAAGCAGCTCACTTTCATTGATAGAGGAGGACAAAATTTTCTATTTGTCATAGGGCAACATTTGCCTGCAACGCAACGAGAATTGCCACAGAATAGGCAATGCATCCCAACTCACTGGCCTGTCAAGCTATGAGCTAAGGGCACATTGTGTCCTCCAGAGCATCATCTCTCAGATATCTACAACCTGCACATCAGCAGTGCTCCTTCTAACACCGCTGGAGAAGCCCCACGCCAAATGCTGATTTGAAGGGCACCAGGATTTCCAAGTCACAGTTGCCTTTAATGGAACTATGATTCCACCTTCAAAGTTTCTTAGCAAGATAGAACGGATAGCAAGACGAGAAATACCTCTTCCTGCTACTTTTCCCTCAACTACCTACTCACAGGACAAATAAAATTAACACTATTTAACTTGAAAATTTCTAAGTTTGGGGGAAGAACAGTTCTGTATCTTAAACATAAAGGTTTTATTTATTTCTTCAAGAATAAAACAGTAATTTGATCAAAGCTGCTAAAAATAATCTGACATAATTACCGCAGTCCAATAAAAGAATAACTGTTTTAAGATGTAGGATCAGCAACACAGTGGTTGAGTGGAAAATAAAAATCAGACGCTTGGTTAATATGAGTGTAAAAATTCATTGTTAAAGTATGGCTAACAATACTCAATACAGCAAAAAATGAATCATCACTGTTTCTAGAAAAAAGACACTAGTGCTTTTCTGTTAAGGTAATTTAGCAAAGAAAAAAGTGATATTTGTAATGTCTTAGTAAAAACTGATCAAACAAGTAGCAATATTTAAAATTGTGAAGTTTCAGCTAAGGGTCATTTTGCCTCCTCATTATTTAGACTAAGACATTTCATTCATGGTCAATGCATCCTTCAGTCAAACCTCTGAAATTACAGACTTATGATAATAACTAGGAAAAAAAAAATTTGCAGCTGTATGAAACAAACTAGCTCTCAAGCCACAACTCTGCAGAGATCGGAAAGTAGCAATGAGAAACTTGCAGATTGATTGCAGTAGCACAGTTGTGGAAAGCAAGAGTATTTTGGACCAAGTACAGTTCAACATATTTATGAGTGCTTAGTGCAGTCAATCTAACAGGAGGAAAAATACGCTGTAAAAATATTCTGACATTTCAAATTAAATCATGCTAAATATTACTTAGGTTATCTTTTTAAAAACAGTTGTTGATGTTGGTGGAAATACTAAACTTTTCAAGCTTGCTATTATAAAAGATTTTTTAAAAATCTCCCCCCCCCAAGTTTTTCCACCTACGTATTGCCACACACAGATACAGATTATCGGAGTATTTTCTAGTTGTTACAAAAACTTCATCTGAAATCAGTTTAAAACAGACATATTGGTGTTTCAAGAAACAACATACAAGATCAACTTTAGCAGTCATTCCATTTGACTTTAGTAGTTGTTAATTAGATAATTTGAACTTCTTACCCCTAAATTATAGTTTCATATTTTTACATTTTAAAATTAAAATGTGAAACTTGCTATGTATTTTTAAAAGGTTTAAGTACAAAACCAAACCAGAAATGAAAGTTAATTTCTCCCTGAAAAGTTTATGGAGTTTGGCTTTAGCAAATGAAGATTTTCTTTTGAATGGAATACGTCAGTTTTCTATTTGGAAGACTTCAGTTAATGAAGATACTTCTTTTGAACAAGCTAAATTCACACATTGTAGTTTTGGATTGTCTTGACATGGGCTTTATGCCTGTCCACACTGCTATAATATCTTGTTGAATTTCCAATGAACACTGCACAGTGTACGCATAGATTGTATTTTTATTCTAGGCTACATTTGCAAAAATCTGAGTAAAAAAAGGGATTTTTCATGAAGCAGAATCTTTGGTATTTCAACACTATGAAAAATAAAAACAAGAATTTTCCCCTCTTCAGAATTCACTTTGCTTTGGAATACAAAAGCATTTAGTTTGTCTATCAGTTATTGCCTTCTCTTTCTGACTGACAGAGTGTGGAACATCCCAGGGGTTGCACTGTATCACGGAAGGAGTAGTCAACCCAAGGCATCAATATAGAGAGGGGGATTGATTATATGAGGTTTCCAAACAGTCCTCCAGTGATACCCAACATCAATTAGGTTACATCACAACACTCAACTACAAAAATTCCTGTATAATATTCTAAAATTGGGTTCTGAACGGAAAGTAAACATGGAGAGCTTCAACTCTGCAATTACTCCACCTGAACAAGCGCTTCTGAATGAAAAAGTCAGTGCTCCACTGCACCTTTATTCTAGTGCTTAGGAAGAGAAAAACCAGCATATGAATGAAATCCTGAAATATATTTGTCTTTTGTACTACCATTAACTGAACAACAATGGAACAAGTGCTGAAGATACGGCAAAATTACACACACTAATGAGAAAATTCTCAGTATTAGTATGTACTGACTGCCCAATTATTTTATTTAATGGCAAGAATCACAAGGAGTACATTGGAAAGAAACTGCAGGATAAAATTGAGATATGCTCTCATTTCCTTACAAAAGCACAAAAAAAATGACAAACTGCTTTATAGCATTTCCAGGCTTTCTATTTTAAGTATCTCTTGTTCTGTAGAATATCGCATGTGATTCCAGAGGCCAGAGATACTTGCTATGCACAGCAACCTCTTGGTACCAAATTAACAGCCATGTTACCGGAAGACTAAAAGTAGTCTGCAACTCGACATGACAAAATTTCCCAAACCATGTTCTGGAACTCAGGGAGGTTGACTCCCATCTAAAATGGATATAACATGTTTTTTGTTTGGTTGGGTTTTAGCCACAACAAAGAAAAGATACTGGTGTGAACCCTGGATAAAGCTCCATGTGTGGAATGTCCAGAAAGCATGACCATATTAGGGGCAGAATGCACACAAATCATGCTCTTTACCCTTCATACTTTCCCTAAAATCTCTCATCTCCTGCGATAAATAGCTCTTACCACCCCCCCACCCCCGTAGTAGTAGTGGTAAAAGCAAAACCAGACAGTGTCTGCTCCCACTGCCAAATGCCTGTGAGCAAGATCTGCCACAATTTATTCTCTCTTCCTATAAAAATGTATTATGTTCAATTAACGTTAGAACTGCTCCCACTTAATCAATACAATTTACATTCCCTTTGTAAAGCCACATTAAAGTTCATGGAAAATGTATCACCAAGTTATATTAATTAATTTTATTTCTTTCTTTTTCCCGTTTTTCTTTTTGCACCAGAAAATCAGTGGTAATATCTAAAATTAATTAACACATTTCTTTTACACTTAAAGTTAACTTACTTTATACTAGGGATGACGGAGGCAGCCGGAAGAGGTGGTGAAAGCCGTGGAGGGACATCATATTCTTCATTTATCATATGACCATTTGAAAAGGCCTAAAATTACACATATGTTACAACGGGTCTCTCCTCCCATTTATCATCATGGATGTTCATCAACTAGGTATCACAAAATAGACCTTGAGAAGATTAAGGGTAAAAGCTTTCCTAGGAGTTCACACTACAGAGCTGTTATCTGAAGTGACTCTTTCATTTAGGAGCTGTAGAACATGTTAGCTTAAGTTCCACATCACGGTTACTAGATGGACTACTGAGTTACAGCTGAACTGCTTGGGGGAAAATTAAGATTTCGAGATTGCAGACTGATCAAAGTGAGAAAGGTAAGTACAGCGGGGAAACAACAGGGACAGCATGTTAAACATATTAATGTTTTTTAGAACTCTCTGATAATCACAGTGCCTGCCAGAATCCATTCCCTCCCCACAGGATTGTCTTCCTGATTCCTGGCTTTTCCCAATAGCAAAAAGATTATATTAAAGTTGATATATGAATCGGGGATGAAAATTCATTAAATGTTTCCCTTGTGAACGTGCATACAGCCTGAAACAATAATTCAGGGTTGTCAGTTGCTCCATTTAACGAAACGGCTTAGATCTATAACCTGAAGATGACAGTTCAAACAGCACTTGGTTAAAGAAATACATATGTAACTTCTCCAGACTACAACAGCACTTCTACATTGAGTGGTTATTCTGATTTGAGAAGTATTCATTCCATCAGCTTCAATACTGCATCAGACCACAACTGAGATGTTCTTATGAAGATACAAACCCAGTACCCTTTTAAAATCAGATGAAAAGCTACAGCATTTTAAACAACAGCCTAGTTGTATGTAAAATTTTAGCATTTGGCTCAATGCTGATAACAGGAAATTCTAATTATATATAACGTCATGGAATTCTTAAGCACCTTTCATCATGTATATCAATGTTCTTTACCAATACTAACTCAATTTCAGTAATGTACTTTCAAAATAAACAAAACATCCATATAAAAAAAAAATTAGAATGGAGATAGACAGGTCAAATAGCTTGTGACCTTGGGAAAGCAAATAGAGAGAAAAACTGATGATTTCTAACTACCGTGACTTAACCATAAATCCATCCTTCTTAGCACAAGCTATGTAGTCTTCAAGAAAAAAAAGTGCAGCAGCTTTGAGTTAATAATCTGCTCTATAAATTACTGAGCTGCTTTGATAAAACTGATTAGAGTGGAACTAGGTATTTTTTCTTAGGCCACCACCATTTGATCTCGTTTCAAACCTAAGCCTCCCCAACCGTACATAGCCTTATAAGCTTTCTGAAGCTGCCTAATGCCAGAACTACTCCCCCTACGCTCTCCTCCCCAGATGTTTCTATATGTTAATTGAAAATAATTCTTCTTCTTTTTTAATAGAAGAAACACCATAGGCATAGACATCCATGCTATTCACTGCAACCAAGGACAGGAAAACATACTTCTCGTGTGGGTGACGAGCAGATGCCCCTAGCCAAACTAAGCTAGACAATCCATGGAAAGGTTGCAAGTGACAACTCCAAACACCCTCAACACTGAAAATGGATTATTGGACATGTCCTGGGTTTGGCTGGGATAAGGATTAGCTTTCACACGATGCCGGGTGGGCTGACCCCAACTCGCCAACCAAAGGGGATATTTGATGCCATGTGACATCACGATCAGTATTTAAGCAGGGAGAGATTAGGTAGGGTAATTGTAGGGTAATTTGCTACTCGGGATTGAGCTGAACATCGGGCAGTGAGAAAATTGCACTCTGTATATGCTTTTTATCAGTATTTGTCCAAGAGAAGTCAAAAGCTGTTACAGACAAATTACAACAACGTACAACTCCAGCAACTGGAGTTCCACTCTAAGTACACAGGAAGAAAAAATCAGCTAGATATGTGTATTACTGTAAACAATTGACAAAGAAAAAGGGAGTTGCAATGCTAAGTATCCTGAATAAGGTTTAGAGTATTGAATGTAATACCAAATCAACCAATGCAATACTGAGGTTGTGCCACTGAGCACTTTAAAGGATGCTGCCCATACAGCCAGTGGCAAAGATACAATAAATGATCCTACATTCAGCTTAGCTTTAGATGTATTTGTTTTCTCTTTCTTAGGGTCAAGGCAGGTTAGAACTGTTCCATTAGACTACACTGAACATCGTGACTAGTCTAACGCTTTTTTGAAAACAATGTTTTACTGATGAACAACACAACTGAACTTTGGAACGTTCAGCTTTTTATGTTAATGCACACAATATATCTGACAATTTAAGTATATTTGTGTACATCATCTGTACATACTGCATACATTACAGACTGAAGAGGTTACATAGTCCTCACCTCATCTGTGACAGAGGTAACTGGAACATCTACTATTCCATCAGCAAATGCATACACAGTTTTGGCATAAGACACTTCCAAAGTGGACCTAAGATGCTATATAACTACACTACAGCATACAGTGCTATATTATTATTATGCACAAACTGTATGGATCATTTACTACAAGAATACAGCAAATCCAGAATTTTCTCTCCAAGCTATTTTTTGAAGGTTTCATATGAAAATCGTAACTTAGACCCTCATGTACTGTTGCTTTACAAATTACAGTATTTAACAAACCATTCATTTATGACCAGCTTACTATTAACAGGAAAGATTTGGAAACAGGAGATCGACACTGACCAATACAAACACCACTTTAGCCAATGCAAGGCAACACGGCAGCAGGGTATCAAATTCGGATTCAACACACTCAGCTCACTTCATACCTTGGCACCTTCTGCAGGCAGCTCATGACGTCTGTGTTTCCTCATAAATACTGGATCAGAACTTAGGCGGTTGTGCCTTCCATTTATGTTTGAAATTGCAGTCAGTCCTGGTTTGGGAGAAGCATCACTCCCTATTCGACATCCTACTAACTGACTTGTCCCAAACACATCTCTGGGACAGAAGCCTTCAAGGGGCATGGGCTGGTCTCTGGAAGGCACGCTTTCCACATGATGCAGGTGTCTGCTTATCCTGTTGTCTGGCGGAATTGGAGGGGGTCTCTCCGGTGGAGGCGGTGGAGGATCACGCAAGGGAGGTGGCGGTGCTGGCAAAGGTTTGTCTTGTTTCCTCACCATACAAGGAGAAGACTAAACAACACAGAAAGTTTAAAAAAGAAGTTACATATAGGCATGCATATTTCTCTCATGATCAAGTACGGCTTTATCATTTCTAACAGATATTTTCAAGCCATCACAAGAGTACTTGCCAGTAGGTTAAATGTTAGTCTTGTCTTGCATTCTGCAGACAACCTGGTCTCTCGTAGGACGCACGCCCCTATTTCTAGTGTTGCAAGAGTAACCCAAGGAAGGAGGTAGACAGGAGAAAAGAAAACTGACTGAGGCAGATTTATCTGACCCGTAACTTTTTTCCAGAAGTCTTTGCTTTGATCCTTTCAATCGCTTATTTAGCTGATGAACGAATTCTGAGGAATGTTTGGAAAAAACTGAAAACGAAGCTACCAGAAAAAAACCCCAACTCATACAGGTAGCTGTATAGCTTCTAAGAGCACAAAATCTGATAAAACCAGAACATTATCATTAGAAGTTATTTACTAACAGCATTTTACAAAATAACACTCAGGCCAGGTCTTAACGAAATGTTTTTCTCTTACCACCAGCTACCATAAGAAATACAGAAAAGATGATCTCCCTTGTAAGGTGTAATTTCCATGGACTCTGGTAAGCCTGTATATTACCACCACTGGAAGAGATGGAGGCCACAAAAGTTTTAGAGTAAGATTAGTATTTGCTCTGACTTGACAGGTTAGCCCACCATTATTCTTTGAGCAGCACCTCAACATGTTACTTGTCTTGAAAATAACATTCTACCTGCAGGTCTATTCATATAAATGGGACAGCATGTTAAACAAAGAAGTATTTAAATTCAGCTGCTACTGAAGAAAAAAAAAGTTATCCTCACTGTCAAGGCAGGAACATAATGGCTAGGTCCAAATTATTTGTTATAGCTTATCATTATAGTTACAGTTTTTCATTGCAGAAAAAGAAAACAGTTTTTTGACTGAAGAAGTTTTGGAAGGATTAAATTGTCTGGTTTTGTTTTAAATATGAAATTTTTGAACTATGGAATTATTCCTTGTTGACCCCATATTATTCCCCTTTCATCTCCCCCAGTGTTTTTTTTTTCCCCCAGGAAAAGTTTGAAGGAAAAAACCAGCGTTTTCAAAATAATGTCAAGGAAAAATTTAAAGCAATGTTAATGGTATTTCTGATTTTCTGTTTTTATAAGACATGAACTTTGTAAAAATACACTATTGTAAAATAAATTTTTAATGGACGTGCAAAATCTTCACCACATATCCTCAATGTGTTACACATTCCCTTGTATAATATAAAAAGTGATGAAAAGCTTAAAGAAACTATTCAAACTTCTATTTTTTCCTCTAAATTATAAACAACTAGAAACTTAAATAGAGGTTGATTTTCAAGCTTGAAGTAAAAACCTGACAAAATAAATAGGGTACTTCATACTGGATTATTATGAGCATGCAGATTTCAAGTTATGTTTTGAATTTTAATTTGAATTCATCATCTAAAAACTTAAATTTAAATCTAATTCCCCCTCTGTTTACAGCAATCACAACAAAATGATCAACTCATAACAGAGAGTGACAAACATAGTATTTGTTCTCATTCATGCTTATCCACTCAAAAAATCATTAACTCTAATATCTTAAGTTTCACAAAACATCGCATATAATTTATTAGCTACAGAGTCATTATTTCCCTTGAAACTTCAGTCCTAATACATGCCAGTTAAGGTTCTGAAAGTAGGGTATCTGCATGTATTTTTCTTGTAAGAATACTGTGGAAATTGAGTATAAATCATCACCACAGCACAACATATAATTTAAATGAGATAATGACCTTAAAATGTATTAAGGAAACTTTCATTTCTATTTATTTTAATGAATCAG
>Ga0181612_117649_pt1 | contig 14842 bp, 26 predicted proteins | sample HoacroProtozoa21_FD_119630 | JGI IMG/M metagenome (GOLD analysis project Ga0181612, IMG submission 119630) | Hoatzin crop microbial communities from Cojedes, Venezuel. Combined Assembly of Gp0051906, Gp0051904, Gp0051908 | reverse complement strand
GATATTACAGCCCCGCCTGGACGTGGTGCTGTGCAGCCTGCTGTGGGTGACCCTGCTTCAGCAGGAGGGTTGGACTGGGTGACCCACAGAGGTCCCTTCCAACCCCTACCATTCTGTGATTCTGTGATTCTGTGATTCTGTGTGATTCTGTGAAGTCTGTTTGCACCCCAAAGAAAGCGGGGAAGCCGCAGACAGGGCCAGGGGAGCGGCGCAGCGCTGGGCCCTGGGTAATTCCTCCTCTTGCGTCGCAGATCGCGGTCGCTGCTCCAAGGGCGCGTGCGTGTGCGAGAGCGGCTGGGAGGGTCCGGGCTGCGAATGTCCCACGAGCAACGACACCTGCATCGACAGCCGAGGGGTAGGTCCTGCCCTGCCTGCGCGAGGGACGACCGGACCAGGCAGGGCTGTAGCAAACTGCCCCGAAGCTCAGGGCCACTGGGGGCTGGCACCGTGCTGACTCCCAGTGCCGCTGTGTGTCTACGACCGGTCTCGGGTGCCGACTGTCACCTCTTCCAGGGCATTTGCAATAACCACGGGAGGTGCGAGTGCGGCAGATGCATCTGTGACAAGGCTTCGCTCTACACCAGCTCCACCTGCGAAATCAGCTACTCCCTGGTGAGGCTCCGCCTGCGTTCCGCTGGGTTTATCGCTTCTCCTTCCCACGTAGAACCTCTGGGGAAGGAAAGCAAAGCAGAGATGAAGGCAAATCTTGGTCAGGAGCAAAATCCTGAGGGGAGGTTAGTCTTGCCTGTCCTGCCTTCGGTGGCAACGGGCTTGCTTTGCCCTCCAGTTCACCAGCAGCAACTGCTGAACGTCTGTCCGTGTGTGTCTGCACACTGGTGAAGGGCAGAGGATAGAGGCTCATCTCCTGGCTTGTTCTGAGTTGCCTCGAGACTGGGAAAAATGACTTCATGGCCTGGTGCCTCAGTTTCCCCACAGACAAACATGGACTAATCCCACAGTAGGAATGGAGAAAGCTGGCTTGGTTGTATTTTGAGATGGTCACTTAAAACCCTTGGAGAAGATCTAACCACTGCCCACATGCAGGCTGTTGGTATAAGAGATTTTGGAGCTGGCTTCGTTAGCTGCTTGCTCTCTATTATTCCTCTTTTTGACCTTGCCCTGGCACCAGGGTGAGGACACGGCATTGCCTCTCCAGCTTTGCCTTCTGGAGGCAATGTCCTCCTTTGCTCCCCATGGGTTGTCTCTTGACCACCCCCCCTTGCCTCTCTGCCCAGGGCTTCCAGGCTGTGTGCGAGAGCATCCGGGACTGCGTTCGCTGCCAGGCCTGGGGAACGGGCAGCACGAAAGGGAACTGCAGCACGTGCCACCTCCAGATCCAGATGGTGGAAGAGCTGAAGAAAGGTACTGGGAGAGGTGGAGCTGGGTGCAGACACATGTGGTGTGTCTCCCGTGGGCCCTACCCCGTGCATGTGGGGCTGCTCCCCAAGCTTTTCCTGATGACTTTGCAACCATGTCCCCTCTCTCTGCAGAGGAGGCCAGTGAGTACTGCTCGTTCCAGGACGAGGAGGATGATTGCACCTACCACTACACCCTGGAGGGAGATCCCACCATCGTCCCCAACACCACCGTCCGGGTGCAGAAGAAAAAAGGTGAGCAGGGACCTGGCAGGAGGGGATGTCCAGCCTGGGGTCTGGATCAGCAGTGACCTGCGCACACAATGACGCTGACCCTGCTCTGTCCCTCTGCCGTGCCCCTGGGCAGGGTCAGCTGCAGGCAGCACGTCCCTGCCCACCTTCCTGCGTGACAGGGGTGGGTGACATTGGCTGTCCCATGAACTGCAAGGAGTGGAGTGTAGCATCCTCAGAGACCAGCACCTTTAGAGCTCGGTGCCTTTTCACTGCCAGCACAGGCGGGGACAGATGCGAGGGGCTCAACAGCCCCTTGGGATGGCTGGGTCTGAGCAGAGAGGTGGGAGAGTTCTCCCTGAACAGCACTTGTCATTGTGAGCCCCAAGAGAGAAGTTCCCAAGCTTAACCGAGCTGCTCCATCGCTCCAAGAGCTGTGGTCCAGCCTTTCCCCTCTGTTCCTGCCTCCCGGCTCCCTCCCTGCACGCCCCGGGCAGGGGGCTGATGCCTGGGGGTGACGCTGCTGTCGCTTGCAGAGTGCCCACCGGGGAGCTTCCTCTGGCTCATCCCGCTGCTCATCTTCCTCATCCTGCTCCTGGGGCTGCTGCTGCTGCTCTGCTGGAAGTTCTGCACCTGCTGCAAGGTGAGTGCCTCGGCCGGCTGCCCCAGCCTGGGGAGGGGACCAGGCAAAGACCAAAACCAGGGCAAACTTCCAGAATCCACCCAGCCTCCAGCAGAGCCAGAGTGGCAGGGGCTGGGTCCCAGTGGGTATCCACCACCTCTGCTGTCACCATCATGAGCTGCTGTGGGATTCCCCCCCCCCCCGAAGGGATGACTGGCTAAAATCAGCTTCCGGAGCCCCGTCCATCCACTGCCCTCCCCTCCCCGCTGATGTGAATCCTCCCAGCTGGAGACGTGGGGGTTTTTTTTTTGCCCTTGGCTGCAAAGTGATTGTGTCTTTGGCCATTTGTTTTCTAGGCTTGCCTGGCCCTGCTTCCCTGCTGTGCACGAGGTACCAATCCTTTGAACTGGGGGGGAGAGGGATCTGGAGGGGGGTTCTCTGCCTTCCCGGGTTGGGGAGGGCATGCTGGGGTAAGCAGCCCTCCTCATCCTCTCTGGGCTGGGGAGGTGGATCAGGGGAAGAGCTCCTAGCAGAGAGCCTGAGCCAAGGAGCCCTTGAGCTGCTGCTCCACTGCTTCTCCCTGCCCCACAGCCTGGTGTGCCCTACTGGGAATCCCGCTGCTGGCTCTCCCCTGGCCAGTGTCCCTTGTAAAGCCTAGCTGGTGTGATGTGCTCTCCCCACTCATGGACACCCCTTGCCCTTTCCACCCCTCTCCACTTCTGACATCCCAACACCCTTAGCATGGTGGAGCCCTAGAGATTCTGCAGAACAAAGTCTCCGGTGTTGGGAAGTTGATGGCTGGCGTTGTCCCAGTCTGTCCAGACTCTGACCCTGCCTCTGGCTCTGCAGGTCGCACTGTTGGCTTCAAGGAGGACCACTACATGCTTCGCCACAGCCTCATGTCCTCCGACCACCTGGACACCCCCATGGTCCGCAGCGGGTCCCTCAAGGGTCGGGACACAGTCCGCTGGAAGATCAACAACAACGTTCACAAGCAGGGCTTCACCTCCCTCGCTGCCACCAACCCCAAAGATCTCAGTGAGTGCCACATCTGATGAACTGGGCATAGAAGAGTGGCTGTGGGTGCCATAAAGAACACAAACCCTCGGTGGTGGCCCCCAGCTCCAGTAGCAATGGTGTTATCTCCAAGCCCGATTGCAACGGAGGTTGTTCCTTTACCTACTTCCATCCTGGGGAAAGCTGAGCGACACATGCCTGTGTCCAGCCCTGTAGGAGGACAGGTGGTCCTTGGCCTTGGAGACTTCCTGACAGCCTGGTCGTGTGGTAGAGGTACCCTGCATGTGTCTTAGTCTGATTAGCTCAGTGACACAGCCTTGGTTTCACTGCCTCATCAGTCTAGAGCCACCACTGGACACTGTTTCCTTTGCTGGATCTGGCAGTCAGCTTCCCAGTTAGCCCTCCAGTTCTCAGAGGGTTTTCTCTGCTGGTGCTATGGGGTTTGGCTGCTAGTGACACAGGATCTGGACACAGAGCATCATGCGTGTCCCCATGCTTCCAGCTTTTGGCAGGATTGTTTCTCTGACCAAGAAGGAAGGAGTTTGACTTGGGAATTTCTCCTTCCAGTTCCCTATGGGCTGTCTCTGAGGCTGACCCGGCTTTTCACACAGAACCTGGTGAAGCCGGACACGCGGGAATGTGAGCAGCTGCGCAAGGAAGTGGAGGAGAACGTAGGAGCCTGGGCAGGAGGGGGGCTTGGGGTGGGACTGGGGGACAGCCATGCGGAGCGGGTGTCTGCAAGGCTGCGGAAGGGGGGTGCCCTGTGAGCTCTGACAGCCCTTGAAAGCAAGAAGCAAACTTTTTTCCTTCTAAAAGAAAGCAGAAATATGAACATCACAATTGTGAGAATTATCAAAGCATCACGGTGATGAGATTTGATGTTTGCTTTGGGGCACGTGGTCTGAAGCTCCTGTTTGGGTTCAGTTCGCAGCCTCTTGCCATGTCCTGGGGAGAAGCCATGTGGGGGTCTCTGCCTGGCATGGCAGGGTGAGGGGGGAGGACCCAGGGGTGGCCAGAGGGCTCGCGTTTTTGCTGGCAGCAGCATCTGCTTGCCAAACACATCCCTGTACAGCAAGGGACGTGTTGTGAAAGTCCTTCTTGCTCCTTGCAGCTCAACGACGTTTTCAAGCACATCCCCGGCTGCCACAAGCTCCAGCAGACCAAGTTCAGGTGAGTCCCTGGGGGAGAGGAGCAGGGTTCCCCCAGGGCCCTGCAGATGTGGGAGTGGACCAGAGGGCTGGGGTGTGAAATCTGGGATGCCTGGAGGGAGCATGGTCTCTGAGACATCCCCGGCACAAGCCCAGTGTGGTGCTTCACCCAGCCAGGGCTGCAGAGCAGAGCCCACCCAGCTGTGCAGCTGATCTCAGCTGCATCTGGCTTTGGACCTGAGACTCCTATGGACAGGGACAAATCCTGGTTGCATGGTGCTCAGTGGGAAAATTCTCATTGACTTCAAAAGTTTCAGCCCTGTGCAAAGTTACGAGTGCTTGGTGCAGGACGGAGGGGTCTGGGGATGCTGGCGCTGAGCTGGGAGTGTTATCCCCTCCCCACAGCTCTGACCAGATGTGATGTCCCCCATGGGCATGTTCCTGTGTGCATTGGGAAACCCAGGGCTGGAGGGAGCAGCCAGGCAAGTGGGAACACGTGATGGGGCCACGGGCTCTGCAGGGTGGGTTGGCACCCGCAGGGCAGCTGCTGCGGCTCAGACCTGCACAGGGCTGTGATTCACACAGAACTTTGTCTCCTCGAATGTGTTAGTCACTGATTTTTTTTTTTTTTTTTCCTCCCCAGGTTACAGCCCAATTCTGGGAAAAGGTAAGAGGAACTTGCAGCCCTCTCCTGTGCTGCTTCTCCCTCTTTGCAGACACAAATGGGGGGTGACTGAGTGCCCCGCACACTCACTACCCCCTCCAGCTGCTGTGTGAGATGAGCAGCCCCGGCCTCAGCCCTTACCCGGCTTTCTCTTACCCCTGCTCACAGGCAGGACCACACCATCGTGGACACAGTGCTCACCGCCCCTCGCTCGGCCAAGGCAGACATCATCAAAGTGATGGAAAAGCACGTTGCCCACGAGGCTTTCAATGACCTGAAGGTTTCACCGGGTTATTACACTGTGACCTCAGACCAAGGTAGGGAGAAGAGCCCAGCGCTGCCTTTGGTCTGGGGTTGGGGGGGGCATTTCCCACCACTCACCATTGCCCCTTCCCCTAGATGCTCACGGAATGGTGGAGTTCCAAGAGGCTGTGGAGCTGGTGGATGTGCGTGTCCCACTCTTCATCAGGGAGGATGATGATGATGAAAAGCAGCTGCAGGTGGAGGCCATTGATGTCCCCACTGGCATCGCAGAGATTGGACGCAGGCTTGTCAACATCACCATCATCAAAGAACAAGGTGAAGGGCTGTGACTGCGGCGTGAGATGAAGGGTGCTCGTGTTTGAGTGTCCCATGTCCAGACGGACTCATGTGGTTTCTACAGATTGCGCAGCCTGCGTTTCTAAGCTCCCCTAGATCACAGATCAGAGACTTGCTTGGTGACTCCTGCCTTAAGTCGCCTGGGTGTAAATGAGAGCGTCTTTTAAAGCATCCAAAGGAGTGTCATCATCCCTGGTGACAGAGACCCAAACATTTGACCATCACAAGTTTAGAAGCTACCAGTTCCATGGCAGATCCAGGGTTGACCATATGCCTCTGCTGCTCCAGTTCATAGGCTGCTGGAGTAAAGTTAACCCTCTCTGCTGTTATTCTGCACCTTGGGGCAGATGAAGGTCCCCAGCAGTTTGCCTCTGCTTCCTGTCTGGTTGTTTTAAGCAGGGAGCACGAGTCAGGAGTGGTAACGTCTCCAGCCCATGCGGTAATATTTCATACACAGTTCACACCCATGGGTGATAGGAACTCTGTTCAGGGAGGACACCTGTGTGTTTGTAATATAGTTCTTCAGGTATTTGCTCTACACATTCCTTCTTTCCTACCCCTTCCAGCCAGCAGCCTCATCACCTTCTTGCAGCCAGCCTCTTCCCACAGCCGCTTTGATAAGCTGGCCAAGATCCCTGTCCTGCGGGAGATCATAGACAACGGGAAATCCCAAGTCACCTACAGGACCCGGGATCTCACCGCCAAGAATGGCAGGGTAAGGGCAATGCTCCAGGCCTTGGCAGGCAGGAGTGAGTGGGCACACAGGGCTGGGAAGGACCCAACCCCGGGCTGCAGAATAGCAGTGGATCAGGCTCAAAGGGGATGTGGCTGGGAGAGGGGAGACCCAAGGCTTGAGGTCAGCATGAGGGCAGACATTCCCCTCCACCCCTTGCTCCCCGTGCCTCAGGGACCTGAGAGGCTGCTTGTACCTGAGGCAGAGGATACCAGATGCCCCATGAGCTGTGGGCACTGGGAGGCAAGCGGGGATTCACTGGGAGACAAGGGGAAGCTGTCTGGAAGCCTTCTCATGGATGCTGTGGACCATAATTATGCACCTCTTCCTTCTCCTCCAGGACTACATCTTCACAGAGGGTGACCTGGTCTTCCAGCCTGGGGAGACGCGAAAGGAGGTGCAGGTCCCCTTGCTGGAGCTGACCGAAATAGATACCCTCCTGCACAACTGCCAGCTCAAGCAGTTCGCCATCGACCTCCTCCACCCCAAGTACGGCGCCAAGATCGGCCGATACCCCCAGACTACGGTGACCATCGCCGACCCAGGTAGGGGCTGGCAGCCAGGTGGTGGGGAATGGCAGCAGGGGTGGGGGACCCCCACCCACACCGGACCAACCCACCCCGAGGTGGTGTACAGAGCTCCAGCCCTGCTCCTCACCCAAAGTGCAGAGGATGAGGAAGTTCCTCCAGCTCCGACTGGTAGATGCGGGCCTCCCTCTAGAGGCGATAGGGGGTATAGACAGCGGGTGGGAAGAAGGGTAATCCACCTCACGAAGGGAAAGAGAGTGGATCCTTCAGTCCTTTTCCTTGGGATTTGAATAAAAAGCTATAAAAATAGGGGAGAGGTGGGACTTGCCATGAGCTGTGCTTGGTGGTTGCTGTGGCTGGACAAGCAGAGCTGAAAGGCTTGTCATCAAGTGGGCCGATATCATGAAGGTATTTATCACAGCACTAGTGATGAATACTGGGGGTATGAGAAAGTCCCTTGTCACTGGACCAACCAGTACCGCTTCAGGGGAAGGCACTGGGGCTGGAGAAGCTCCAGAGAGCTCTCATCTGGATTTGGTGGGTTTCCAGGAGAAGCAACTGGGCGACTTGAGAAGGCTCTGTCCACCTCCATCTTCTCTCGTGGCTGCACAGGGCGACTGATCAAGATGTTGAAGCATATTATTAAATACATTCAGACAGAGCAAGAAGGTGGTCTCTTCATTTGTTCCTACCTGGGCAGCCTGTGAGAAGCAGCAAGAGGTGCAGGACTTCAGGGGTCTGAGCCCGACTCTCATGCCAGCGTGCTGTGTGGCTTTGGGGGATGTCATCACCAAGTGCCTCAGTTTCCCCTCCCTATAATGGGGATCTACCACTCAGGAATGGTTTGAGAGGCTCACTCAGGATAGCAGGGCAGTGCTGGAGACAGTCATGCTTCCTTCTTTTCCTTCCACGTGGGGGACAAGCACTGATGTGACCTTTCTTCCTCATGTCTGCAGAGGTGGTGGACGGTGTCCCCTCAATGACTGGCCTAAGCCAGGTCTCCCAGTCCCCCAAAGGCCGCCTGAGTGCACCGCTTAATCCCAATGCCCAAGCGCTCAGCTCCAGGGAAATCCGCTTCAGCTGGTTTCCTCCCCCAGGAAAACCTCTGGGATACAAGGTAAGGAGTGAGTGGATCCCAGGGGAGGGTGTGGGTCCCATCCTGCGGGTGTTTCACACGCGCAGCCATTTGTGCCAAACGGATGGTGAGATGAAGCCCAAAGGAGGGAGCAAGCTCATCCTTTCTGGTCCCCTCCGTCCTTGAGGGACCATTGCTGGGTGGATGTGGGATTTTCAGAAAGACTCCTGGTGGGTTATCTCCTTTCCACCACTTACCATGACTGTCCTGGCCTTCCATTTCTGAGGAACGGCACAACACCCCCAGCTTTCACAGAGCAGACCTAATGAGACATGGGGTGAGGATCTGAAGGAATCATGGCTCGCTCTTGCTTTGCCAGGTGAAATACTGGATCCAAGGGGACCCCGAGTCAGAAGCCCATCTCATCGATGTCAAAGCACCATCGGCAGAGCTGAGTAACCTCTACCCCTTCTGCGACTACGAGATGCAAGTCTGCGCATACAACGCCATGGGTGAAGGGGCTTACTCCGACATCATCCACTGCCGCACGCTTGAGGATGGTGAGTGACTCTGCACTTTGCTTCCCACCATGTGGGAGCAAGTTGGTGCCGGTGCACCTGGCATGGAGTCAGGGCTCCAGCCCTGAGATTCTGATGGTCATGGGGACAGGCACAAAGCAGCTCCCACCACGACCCAGCTGTAACCCAGGGAGCTCTGGGCATCTGCGTGCGATGGCTCCCAACTTGTGGTAACCTGGACCCTTTGGTCTTGCCTTTCTAGTCCCTAGCGAGCCCGGCCGCCTGGCTTTCAACGTCGTGTCTTCCACCGTGACGCAGCTGAGCTGGGCTGAGCCTGCAGAAACCAATGGGGAGATCACAGCTTATGAAGTCAGTTATGGACTCGTCAATGAGGACAATGGTAAGAGCTCATTTTCTGACCGGGGCAGTCCAGCCAGTCTGACACAGTTTCCACAGGCTGGGCCACTCCCAAGCAGCAGTAGAACCGGAACAGCTCCAGGCATGTTTCCTGTGAAAACTGGAATCTGGAGGGGTCACTTGTTGATGGAAGGATACAGAAAAATCACCACTGGGGATTTAATCCTGCAAAGCCTGGAGGGCTCTCAGTTCCTGCTCACTTCCATAGTGTTTTGTGTTGTTTTTCATCTTAAAATCTTTGTTCATAGGTCTAGGCCTAGGGCTAGGGTGCCAGGAAGATGCTATTTGGTGACATACCTGCAACAGGAGACCTCTGCTGTAGCATTCGGTTTGGGAATTTCCTTGAGACAGTGTCATGCCTGTCCTGAGCAGCCTAAACAGCTGCTGCACCTTGTGCCAGAGCTGGGCTCTGCCCTGACACCAAACCTCAGTGAGGCTGTTGGCCAAGTGTGGGATGCTGAGGGGTCCTCCGTATCTCATGACCTCGTGGGTGATATGTGTACCCGTATTTGCAGTACCCATTGGCCCGATGAAGAAGGTGCTAGTTGAAGACCCAAAGAAGCGCATGGTGCTGATAGAAAACCTGCGGGAGTCCCAGCCCTATCGCTACATGGTGAAGGCCAGAAATAGCGCTGGCTGGGGGCCAGAGAGAGAAGCCACCATCAACCTCGCTACGCAGCCCAAGCGCCCCATGTCCAGTGAGTTACCTCCCTGTCTGGGTGGGGAGTGGAGGAGGCAGGAGCAGTGCTGGGGAGCGCTCCCCAGCACCTCAGCTGCTTTTCCACATCCTGCTCGCTCTGCTGCACCAGCCACCCTGGTAAATGCTGAAGGCCAGCCTCAGCGTAGCAGTCCTGTGTGGTTTTGAGCTGCTTGTCTAACAGCACTTTCCACCTCTCCTCCAGTCCCCATCATCCCTGATGTCCCCATCATTGATGCAGAGGGAGGTGAGGACTATGACAGCTACCTGATGTACAGCACAGATGTTCTTCGCCCTCCAACTGGCAGCAAGCGTCCCAGTGTCTCTGATGATTCAGGTACGTTGCTCTGAGTTTTGTAAAGGTACCTTCTAACATTCATTTTCCTTAACAGCAGCTTTCAGCAATGAGCTTCACTGCTCCTTTCCTCCTGGCGGAGATGGGGAGATCCAAGTCACGGAGATGGTGACCAGCCTTTCCAAAGCACAGTAGCTGCATCCACGGGAACAACTTGACTAGTCACAGTGTAAATAAGTCCAGTGGCTCCTTATCTTAGCCACGAGGCACAGAGAAATCTCAGCATGGGGTGCGAGAGGAGCTTTTCATGGCCTTCCCGCTCATCTTCCCTACCTGTTGCTATTTGGCTGGACCACGAGAGTTACTGTCAGCAAACAAGCACTGGCAAGGCACAGACCTCCGAGTCCCTTGGATGCTCAGGGTCTTGGCCAAGCCAGCAGCAGGGAACTCACCAACAGCTGGGAAGGCACTGGCCTCTCTTCCTCCGTCACTTCACTCGCTGAATGAGGCTGGCTCCCTTGTCTTGTACTGGGACAACGAGGGGAAGATGGGCCATAAGTGAAGCGATGAAGCTTGTCAGGAGGATCTGGAGGGTCTTCCCTGGGGGGGTTCTCCAGGGCATGGGATCCAGGAGCAAGTCCCTGATCCTCTCAGAGAGCAAGGTAATGGGAACTCCAAGAGTCCGGCCATCCTGAGCACACAGCAAGGAGTAAGGAAACCTCTCCTGAGCAGAGGATAATTGTTGCAGACTCTTCATGACAGGGACAGGCGAGTGGTGGGACTTTGACTCTCGCCTTTTGTCGTGATGGATACAGGGCTGGAAAACAGCTCTGGGGTTGAGGAACCCTATGCATGTCATCCCCCACCATCTTCCATCTACCAGTCACACAATGGTTGCACCGCCTGGACTCATCAGCCAACACTTGGCGAGATGGGCTGTGAACGGGTGTCGTTCCTACTGGCACCTGCCCCTTCCCCTACCCAGCAAGCAGCACAAAGTGGTGGGTAGCCCACTCTGTCCCCTGCAGATCATGCCAACACCAGTGCTTGCGTTGTCCCAAAAGGCTCCAGGTGGAAATATGTGCAGTTGCTGGGAGAAGACTTGGATCTTCGCCGCATCACCTGGAAGCTCCCACCTGAAACCATTCCCCGCCTCTCTGGCAGCAGCCGCTTATCCTCAGACACCGAGGGTCTCCTCCACGAGGAGGACTGCGACGTGGCTACTGGCAGCCTGAGGAGGAGTGGGACGCCCCGGCCCCAAGCAGGTGAAGGACGTCTTCGTTACGGCGCTGAATGTCCTGTCTCATCCTGCTCTGACCCGAGGGGCCGGCAGCTGGGCTCTGCCCCAGTACTTGTCCCCTTCCTCCCCTCGTGTGCCCATCCTTGTGTTGGCGTGATGCACTGTTCATGTGCTGTAGTCTGCTTCAAAACCTTGTCCTGGTGTGTCTGCTCACGAGAGTGTCAAGGTAACTTCCATCTCGGCATGGACTTGGGAGCCTGCTAGCAAGTTGCTTCTACAAAAGGCTGGACCTTCGAGGCAGGAGCAAACTCAGATGATACCTGCTAAGTGCCACCTCCAAGGGCAGCTCCTCACCTTAATTAAGTGCCCTGAGTTTATGGGGCAGATCTGCTGGACTGTTAAACTGAAATCACTCTCTCATGGGCAGCTGATCTCTCCTGGCCTGCTGGGAAGGGATGGGGGTTTGCCAAGGACCAGAACAACGGAGCAGAGTTTGCTTTTCAGATCCAGCTGAGATGGGATCCAGCGTGAGATTTGGAGAAACTGCCTCCATAAAAGGTTGTTTTCCTTCTTCCGCCTTCTTTCTTAATCTGAAATTATAAACCTGTGCTTGCGTCTAAGGACAGATGTGAGAGAACATGGTGAGAACCACAAGGCAGTGCCCCAGCGAGGCCGAGGTCTGGAGTTACCTTGGGCACCATGGGTGTCTCTGGTGCTGGGTGTACGGCAAATTCTCCCTTTACCTGTTTGTTTCTGCATCCTCACACTGAGTAGTTGTGGTTTGCTCTACATGTAGCGCTCCAGAACAACCTTCCAGAGTGGCTGAAGCTGGGATGCAGCCAAGGCAGGGTGCACCATGATGCCTCCTGCTTCCTCCCCATGGAAATTGGAGCAGAAGCCCTGTCCAGAGCCATGTTCCTCATGGTGTGCCCTCTTTCACAGAGCACTTGCTGAATGGCCGAGTGGACTTCTCCTTCGCCGGCAGTGGCAGCAGCACGCTGACCAGGACAACGAACACCGGTTACCACCAGATGAACTCACACATGCAGCAGGAGCACAGGATGATGGGGAGCTCCTCACTGACGAGAGACTACTCCACAGTGCTGATGGGGCATGGTGAGTACTGTGGTGATGGGACCTGTCCTTCCCTTCCACCCCCATGACCGTCTTTGGACCCATGTCCTACAGGTCCTGTTGGGGTGAGGACTGTGTTCACAATTAAGGGGGCCTATGAGCCAGAGATCTGGAAGGTCGTGTTCTCACCACTGACATGTAGGTGCTTTGCAAAGGCCACCTTGCTCCCAGACCAGTTTGGAAAGGGTTCCCATCCTTCAAGTGCAGAGTGCTTGGGAAAGGAAGCTACATCCTTATCCTCATACCACAAAAAACTCCATGAAGAGCACGTGTGTCTTCTCACTCTATCTAGCACCATGGTTGCCTTTCAGCTCCACACGTGTACATCAGCTGGTGCTAACAGAAGGTTGTTAAAAGGCTCTTCAAATCTGAGCCTTAAAAAGTCATCTCTGCAGGAGCCAGCACCTGGGCTGAACCCGCTCTGAAGTCTCCAATGGTGTTTTTCTCTCTTTCTCTTGCACCACTTCTGTAGATTACCCAGGGAGACTCCTCCCTCCCATCCATGAAGATGCTGGGAGGACAATTCCACAGCACCGGGATGTGGGTTTCAGGAGCAGGGCAAAGGTGAAGGGTTACTACCCCAGCACTGGCTTTCGAGACTCTATAATCATGACCGATGGGTCTGCAGGGATTTGCAAGTACATAGGTACAGCTTTGTCCAGTGTCTCCTCCCAGCCACGCATCCCATTACAGCCAAGCCACTGTCCATCCATGAGCTGTTGCCATCCACTGCTCCCCCCAGACCCTCTCTCCATGGCTTGCTGTGTCCCACACTGATCTTTCTCCTGACTTGTCCTGTGCCTCCATCACACCACCTTTCCATTTGCAGGTGACTTCAGCTGTGTTTCAACCCACCTGGGCTGATTAACACTCACCACCACTGCCACTGTTCTCTAACGAGCTGATCAGCTCATTGTCCCTGTCCTCTTCATTTCTAACAAGCTTGTTATTCTCAGTCTTACCGCACAGGCATTTGGAGGACTCTTGGGGAGAACGTGTGCTCTATACAAGCTGTCCCTCTGCAAGCTCCTTGGCCAAAGCCCATATCACTGAGGGGTTTCAATACCTGAATGTCACTTGGGAGGCTGCTGTGATTGCCATGAGCGTTGTGTCCCAGTGGGCTGAGTTGGGGTGGAGACAAAGCACCCAGTCCTGGTCCCAGCTGCCCCCATCCCCTTCAACTGTCCCTGGAGGTGTTGGGCTGCTTTACCTATAGACTATGGCCAGTCTTAGCTACATCTGAAGATGTCTGTGACGCTTCTGGCAGACTGGACTGCGTGCTTCAGGGTGAGCGAGGAGGACCACACACAGCACCTGGGCCCCTGCTCTGGTCTTTCTACCACAGGGGCATGAAGCTTACCTTGATTTGTCCCACCCAAGGTTAGCACCTCAAGGCCATTGGATGTCACTGTAGGTCTGCAGAGTCATCCAGTCTCCCCTCGTGATCCTCCAGCTTGCAGAGAAGACATCTCGCCACGTTCTCCCTGGACCATCAGGACCATGCCCTGCTTGCGTGTGTCACTCCTTCCTCTCACCCAGCCCCCTTAGCCCCCAGCCCCCAAATCTCCACCCTGATGTTCCCTTTTTGCCTCAGACTCCAGGCTGCCGCTGGGCATCCCCGACACCCCCACACGTCTGGTCTTCTCCGCCCTGGGACCCACCTCCCTGAAGGTGAGCTGGCAGGAGCCACGCTGCGAGAAGGAGGTACAGGGCTACAGCGTGCAGTACCAGCTCCTCAACGGAGGTCAGTGAACAGGCACTTGATGGTGGGAGTTTCTGGTGGTGGAGAGTCTGGTCTGGGTCTTTTCCTGGGCAACTGGCTCTGGATGACCCTGCTTGAGCAGGGATGGTTGGACCAGATCACCTCCAGACATCCCTTCCAACCTCAACCATTCTGTGATTCAGGGTCTGGTCCCAACTCTGCTGTTCATGTAGCCTTGAGGAAATGTCTCGGCTACCTCACAGCTCTTGTTCCCCATTTCTGCTGGGGGGACAATTCCTGGGGGTGCTTGTGGAGTCCCCCCTCCCCCCAAAAAAACTTGGACTCGTTCTTCAGCAGCCCCAGCGTATTAGTTGAAGTATTCTTCATCACATTGGCCTTGGGGGAAGGATTGGAATTAAAATATCTAATTTTCACATGAAACTTGGGGCAGTGTTAGTGAAAATGTAATTCTCTTTGGCTGAAAATCCCTGAGTTTTCAAGAAGCTGTTGTTTGTCCCAAAACTTCTTTGGAAAAACATCTCATCCTGTACTACCAGTTGTTGATGGCAAGGTGTGATGGAGGTGGCTGAGGTTGGAGCCCCTGGATGACTTTTTCAGGCAGTTTGTTTGAGGTAGAGTTTAGGCGAAAGGCACGGCTCTGTCTTTGTGCCTGCAACATGATGCTGACATCCTCATTGAGAACAAGTCTTACAAGGAGCGACTGAAGGAACTGGGGCTGTTTAGTCTGGAGAAGAGGAGACTGAAGGGGGACCTTATTGCTCTCTACAACTGCATGAAAGGAGGTTGTAGTGAGGCAGGTGTTGGTCTCTTCTCCCAGGTAACTAGCGATAGGACCAGAGGCAATGG
>Ga0181612_141035_pt1 | contig 14843 bp, 11 predicted proteins | sample HoacroProtozoa21_FD_119630 | JGI IMG/M metagenome (GOLD analysis project Ga0181612, IMG submission 119630) | Hoatzin crop microbial communities from Cojedes, Venezuel. Combined Assembly of Gp0051906, Gp0051904, Gp0051908 | reverse complement strand
TTATATACTGAGCATGATGTCATATGGTGTGGAATATCCCCTTTGGACATTTTTAGTCAGCTGTTCTAGCTATGTCCTCTCCCAGCTTCCCGTGCACCTGGCAGCATGAGAAGCTGAAATGTCCTTGACTGCTAGCAACAACTAAAAACGTTGGTATATTATCAACATTATTTATGTCCCAAAACCAAAACACGGCACTACACCAGCTACCAGAAAGAAAATTAACTCTATCCCAACCAAAACCAGGACAGGAAGGACAATTGGGTCTCTTTTGTCAAAAGTATTGTAAATTCTCTAGATGTAGTGTGGCATCATCATCAACTAAGTACATCTAAGAGTGTGTTCAACAGCAAATTTAGCAAGACAAACTTCTGCATGCCAAGCAGCCACACTCTTACAGACTGCTTATACCTTCCCACCTGAAAGCTGCTCTTTGGAGTGCTGTTTTATCACTTCCTCCCAGCAGCTGTGTAAATCCTACAGTCTGGTGTTCCGGCACAGGAGAAAGAACTAGAAGAAGAGGCGGTGTGGAGCACACTAGTCATTCGGTGGATAAATGTGCCAGCAGTGGAGTACATATTGAAAATTATCTGTCTGAGGAAAGTCCTAAAAAAAGCCGTAGAGCTACTCAGGTGGTCTGCTTCTCCTCACAGAGTCCTTCAATCCCCTTGTCAAGATGCTGCAAAACAAGTAAGTTTCATCTTTGGAATACGGACTTGGGAACGAATTGGGCTTGGGAGAAAAGGTTACAGAGGCCAGTGCAGTTGTTTCCATCCTCAGCATGAAATGCACCACGTGCTTTTAGCAGGCAGGCAGAGCTAGCAGGCCCCAGGTTGTGACTGCCATTTTAAGATGCTGCAGCACATAATGATGAATCTTAAGCACAGAAAACCTGCAGTAATCCATATTACTTGTGTCATCCATTCAATGGGCACTTAACAAGGCCAGAGAAATTGTAGTAAAGATAACAGGTTTGCCAAGCTGTTCAGAGTTAATGCCCACATATTCTTAACTCTCAGACGTAGAAAAAAACATTGTACATGTCAAAAAGTCAATAGCTCTATTGCACTAAGAAGTCGTCATCAGCCTCTCTAGGAGCAGTCCAGGCTAAATCCAATGTGCAGATGGCACAATCTTCACTAAAGCCAATAGCCAAATTCACATACAGGGCTAAAGCTAGGTATAGCAAGCTTTTCTGTGTACTCTTAGCTAATGTTTATAGAGGCATTGTTATTACAGTAACAGAAGAATCAAATTGTAGTGAAGAGATGTCTTTTAGCTTAAAAGTCACCTATGATTTATAGTGATCTCATAACTTGACAGTCAGGATGGGAATGTATATGAAGAAGATAATTTGTTTGAACTAGACAGCTAGACAGGGTTGGCAGAGGGGAAGCGTACTGTGCTGACTGTCCTTGCTTTTGTTAAGTTTAAAGCAAGAGAGAGAGATACATCAGGTCATAGAGCTGATCATATGCTGTTCGCGTCATGGTAACAAAACTGGAGTCAGAAGAAAGGCAGGCTCCACATGACTTTCTCCGCCTCCCACCTAATTAAAACCGGGCTAGTTAAAAAAGCATCAGATGTTCAGTCTAACAGCTGTAGACACTTGGAATAAATTCATTGTGATCCTAGTACTTTAATCATACTATTGATCTCCCTTTATCTATGTCATTACTGTATTTTGGAATCACTTCTTTCTGTGTTGTTTTTTTTTTTTTGCACAACCTGCTAAGTTATTACATTCAGCCTTTGCATGAAAAACAGAGGGCCAAGTCTATGCCCTTTTGTACAGCTACAGACAGCCCACGCAGCATCAAAACGGCCATCACTTAGCTGGTCATGTCATGTGTGGGTGGTAAGATCTAGAAATATCCCTTAAAGGGTGTTCTCCCTAAGTTAACACAGGATGGAACAGGAGACCAAAATAAATAGACAAGTTCTATAACATTTCTGAGAAAAATACTATAATCAGTGACAGAAATGACGTCACAAGAATGAAGATAGCAAGTGAATAATTAAAAGAAATTGTTTCAGTGCAACTGATCTATGTTTCTAACTAAGAACTATTTCATTATTTCACATTTTTGGCACAAAGAAGTCTTTGTTAAACATGTGGATCACCTATTTCTTCAGTTAAGATCTGACAACCTAGCAGTACATATTTTGTGGCATTTTTAATAAATCCTTTAGCAGACAACATAAGATCAAAACCAACAAGTAAGATAGTTTTAAGAGGAGACTGTTCTGGCATTTATGCTTCCTGTAGGAGACACCAGGAAAAAAAAAAAAAAAGCCAATTTAAGAATAATTCTCCTCCTCCTAATGCAGCAAACAGGGCTGAAATTATTCACTTCAAATTCAGTAAAAAAGCCCCATTACCTTTAATGAGTTGCATCAAGTTCCCACTGTGGTAGTCACTAAAATGTCAATATTTACAGTTGCCATCAAGAAACACCAAACTGTCACAGCACTCCCCTTTTGCTAATGCAAAACTAGCTCTGCTTGGTTAACACCACATGGTAAGTACAAGGAATAGCAGTCACAGTAGGGATAACAAAACGTTTGATGAAATCCAGGCACTGAAATCCACAGTGCCTTTCTCTTCAGAGGCACTCAAAATGCAATAGGTCTACAGTGGCACAGTAACTCACTCCCTCATCAACCTCCATTAGATAAAATAATTAAGTCTACATCAGTGATTTGGAACAACAGACCATTGTCACAAGATCAGTGTTGTGCGCTTTGAAGAAGAAAGAACCTGAGCTGCACCATGCCATTTATTTTCATAAATGCTTTGGCTTTGCCATGCTATTCTTGCATCTGCAGGAGCCCATTATCCTGGAGAATACTCTGTTCCATTGACAATTATCTCCTAATTATTTCTGTCCTGTAAGTAGCCACTACTTTGAGGATTTTTCATTATGTGATGCAATTTTCATCACTGAAGCGCCTTTAACTTTCACTGACAGGAGTGCATTTTTATATTAACCCTTGCAAGTACCCAGCAATACCACCTAGGAGTCAACAATCTGGTAGACTTTCGATGGCTTCCAATAGGATGATCACTGTACAGAGCCACTGCTTGGGAACCAAGTGATTTATATTTAAGCAATCATCAGGGACAATAGAAATCCCAGGACTCAGAAGAAATGAGTAGATTTAGGCTTTTCCCACATGCTGTGTTCTCAGTAACACGAGCTTTCACTAAAGGAAAACAAAAACCCACAAAAAAACTTCTAGCCCTTCCAATCGCAGAAATCGTCTTCGCTATGTAAATCCCATCACTGCTGTTCTGTGGAGCCTGCAGCCAGCCAGACTGAAACCATGGCACCCAAAGAGCCCACAGCTCCCCCGGTTGCATCTTAATGGGCTGTTTGTTAACTTCAAAGCTGACCATTTAAATGCTAACATTATTAGGTAACTAATCCAAAACATAAGCACCCAGCTTGAATCATTAGCATTTAATTACCTAACATTTTCTCTTGTTTAATCTACAATGCTGTGCAAACTTGTCTTAATTTTTGTTTTGAACAGTGGAGCACTCACGTTTATGTCTCCCTAAGTGGAGAGCCGTAGTCTCGCAAAGAAAAAGAAAATATTTCAAGCTTGCAAATACTTGTGTCTTTTAATGCCACAGACAATGCAGTTTTACTCTAAAGTTTTCCCGGAATTTATTGCATTTATGCAGGTTATTTCTATTGGCTGGGATCCTCGTTACCTGCTTTGGATGAGGACTGTTGTTAAGAAGTAAGTGAAGATTTAGCCTCTAATGAAAGAGTTTAGAGTCTCGTCTTCTTTCTTTGAACAAATAGGGGGAAAAAAAGAAGTTTCTATTGCTTTTTCAAGGTAGTGTAAAGGTCACTGACAATAGCTCTCCTATAGATGCCAATGTGTGACATTTCGCCTGAATACAACAGAAACATGATAAGCTACAAAAACATTCATATTCCTTTCTAGATAAAGCTGTTTCTTAAACGTGACTTGTTCCTTAAAATAAAATACAGCATTTAACTCTCATCTTACGAATCTTACCCGAAGCTTAGAGCATGTCTCCTGAATGCAAAAGACTACCAAAAAATGAAGTAACACTATTCATGTAAAATACATACAATGAGACCTGGACAAAGACAATCTAATGTCTATAAACTGGTGATTAAAGTAAACAGACCACTCTAAGTTGCAGTGTTTAACAGCTGAGTTCAAGCCTGGAGTAGGAGGCCGGGTATTTATTTCATCCAAATCCACAGAGAGATAACCCCTCACCAAAGAATAATCCCCAAATTCCTATTTTATTACTGAGAGACTCCTTGTTGTGCATTTCGGAGGTGATGGAAAGCCCCCAGCAGCCCTGAAAGTGCTTGCACTAATGCCAGGCACAGCGGCACCTGCAGTCAGTAGTCAAGGCTTGCCCCAAAGAATAATTCAGTTTTTCGTGGGCAAAGATTCACATTCAAGGCACTACTACCAAAAAGAGCTCTTATTTATGTTGTTGTGAGAAACACAGAAACTGTGGCTCTTTAATTCAGTTATACTTCAGAGACTATAACCTGAATAAGTATTGACAGGAACTCAAGCATTTACCAGTGCTGTGAACAAAAGAAGAAGTGGTGATAGCAGAAGATGAGGAAGGTGACAAAACCAAGAAAGAGTCGTGTATTTTTGACATTTTGTCCTCTGAAGTTTCTATTCTGCTATTCATTTCTTTTTTTTCAGTGCTTCTCTGAGGTCTGGTCTTCATTGCTAAACAAACAGTGTTTTTTACCTTGGTCCGAGAAGTATTGTCTATCCCAGAGAAAAAGCATAATGAAAACAACATTTCAAAGTTTCACCTACACCAACCCCATTCCCCACTTGAAGCTAAACTTGGAGTAAATTTACCTGGAAGGAAACATAACACAACTTGTTCTCACGGTATTCTTTCACCTCAAGGTAGCCCATTTTCATTCATTGCCTTTTAGTTAGAAATAGAACTTTTTTGACTGCGAAGCCCTGAAGTAGATTGACATATCAAACCTACGTATGCAGAAGAAAAAAGCTGTCATGAGGCATTTTTACATGATATTTTCATACAGAGACTAATTTATGGAAGATTATTTTACATAAAGCCTGTAAACTTCCCTGGATTCACCATTACACAATGTTAGCCTATGAGCACTGCCCTGATGCATGGTCAAGAATTGGATAAAGGACTCTTCTCATCTCTGGATGAAGAAACCACTAACAGGCAGATTCGCTGTCCGAAAGAGTTATGAGGTGGAGCTGCCAGCTCTTCTTCAAGATCACCCAAAAAACCCGAAGATCACTGTAAAAAAAATGGGAAAAAAGACATTGAAATTAGTGACTGCAGGACTGGAGTTTGGACAGGAACTCATGCAGAAGTAAAGCAAAAAAAATGGAAGGACTGGGCAGCAAACTGGTTGAAGTGCTACTTTGACCCTGACTGGTTATAGACCTTTTTATTTCTCTCATCCATTATAAGCAATCAAACAAATCCTTCTGTCATTCTGTAGCAAGTTACTCTGGGTGGCAGTCCCTCTCCCCGTTCCCAAGCATGGCTTTCTAAAACTTCTTGTGTGGTTCTTCGGGTGAAAATAAGGGCTGAACTTCACAAACTAATCTCAAGCTCTGGTGGTTTCACACCAGTTTGACCATTTCCATTGCACTGACATCTTCAATTCACTCTTTTCTAAACACAGTCATGGGAATTTTATGAATCATCTTGTTGACGTCATAGAGCATCATAATATTGCAGCGCAGTAATGGAAGGTAGCAGCAGATAGTAACATATGTATATTGCTATAAGGATTATGTGCAACAAAAGAGTCTTTAGAAGGTGCATTCACTTTACGTAGCTCTGCTCCCATTTCTTCTAATGTTCAGGAAAAAAAAAGAAATCTTCCTTTCATTATATCTAGCTTGGCCTGCTGCAGCTGGTGGCAGCTGTTTGGGGAGTTTTTTCTACCGCTCAGATAATTTTGCTTGGCATTGATGCCTGAGTAGCTGCTGCAAACCATCTTGGAAACTCCTACAGAGTGTGTCTACATTATGCTTTTTTGCTGAGTATTTTTTATTTTCCTTTGGAGAAGTTATTACCAAGTGCACTGTTTACTGTTTATTGTCGAAATCACAGGGGAACCAGAATGCAAAATAGATGGCTGTAATAGCCACAGGGTAGCATACTGGGGGCGAGCAGAGGGGAAATGCTAATTCCCGTTTCCATTTCCTGGCCCAGATGGTCAGGACTTCAGTACACGATGGTTTGAAATGCTATTATGAGTACAAGCTAATATCGATTCTACAGAGAAGACTTTGGCAAATCTATTACCAGCTCTTTTAAATTGCACCTCACTAACAATTTAGGGTAGCCGTTCATCCAGAGAAAAGAAATACAGCTCTGGGCTTGCTGAACTCTTCTCTGAGTTGACCTTAGGAGGGAAAAACTTTGCAAAGTCACATCAGTATTTTTTCTTGGCAAGAATGAACTGCAGATCTGTTCTGCAGAAGCCACTTGCTCAAGCAGCAGCCCTGTCCTTGTTCCCCATACTGATCTAGCTCACCCATTCAGTAAGAAAACACTGGTGGCTACTGAAGGTGTTACTGGCCCAGCTGTTTATTTTAGCACAGCCATTGGAGGCTTTCACCTCAAAACAGAAAGGGCCATGTGTTGCCATTCCACATCTCTCCAGCAGTCCAAGCCTTCCTCTGTTGTGGATCAGATGAACACATAAGACCATGAAGTGAGTGCCAGTGAGGCACAGGAATGTTCTCTGAGGCCTTCGGGGTGGACAGCTGGAGGGCAGGGTGGGCAATTGGTGGCACAGATTGCAACCCTGTGGCAAAACTGGTCCCAGCGCAACTGTTGGAGCTTTGTGAGGCTGTGGTGGTACTGCCCATGGGGTTGTTCTTTTGTGTTGGCACCAACTGGTGCCATTCGGAAACAATGAAGCAAATAAAGCAATTCGACTGTGGTAGCTGAGGAACCAATAAGGTTTGCTGAACCAGAGGAAGATTTGTATTCCTACCAAGCATTATCCCACATATTTGTACTAGGGAGAAGAAGAAGTTAAGGACAATGGAAAATAATAAATAATGGAAATAGACTAAAGCGGTACAAAATGCTACAGCAATGAGAATGGAGAAAATTTTATTCTCAGACATGGTCACAGTCATCAGTGCACCCAACACATGCGCAGCCATATGCCATTCAGGCTGTTTTGAATTTGCTTTGCCCTGGCCAGTCCAGCTTTCATTGTCCCAAAAGGTGGTCCTTCCCCCGTGCCAAACCATATTGGCCCCACGGCTGCCAGATATCAGCAAGAGGTATTCTCGAAGCTCATCTTCTTTCTCCTTCAGGTTGCTATATCATGCAGTCTCCTTCAGGCTACACATCGTTTGGTCAGACTATATGTGAACAGCAGGTGTCCTCCATTTCTAGGTAGCCCTAGAAGCTGCGTTTCTTATTTGAAGAGCTGGGATGAGCCAACCGCCGCTGCTGCTTTAGCACAATGTTAACTGTAACCATTTTATTGTAGAGGAGATCCAGTTTAAAATTATGGTCTTAAGTGCTTGTAAGCTGTGAATAAGTTCAAATTTAGAAGCAAGCATAGTGACCTAAAGACATACCTTTCATTTTGGAATGAGTGTCCTGGGTTCAGCTGGGACAGAGTTAATTTTCACACTTTGGAGGTGGGATGGTGAACCCACTTTTAAGCTGGAAGCCCATGTACGCAAACTGAGAGGGAAGACAGCTGTTAAGAAAGGGCGACCCAAAAAGGCTGTCAGTGTAGTTGCTGCTGAGAAGGCCATCAGCGATCTCTCAGACACAGAAGAAGTGAAATCACCTCCCTTGATCCTGGTGAGAGGACTTCTGGTCTGTCACCGCAAGGGTCAGGCAGTGAATAATCTGATCAGGAACAAGAATAGATTTTAATTTTCAGTTCTTCAGGATGAAATTTTCCTTAATAATACAAAGTATATTATTTCCTTAATAATACAAAGTGTATACTTACAGCTCTGGGATTATTCTGTCTTGGATGATGTTTTCTTGCAATACAATCACATCTTATGGCTTACAGTCTTTGTGTCTCTAGTTTGACTGTCCCTAGATGCCATTCACTCATAAGGCCATTGCTACATAGCATGTTTTCTTCTGCCTAGCAAGCTCTGTGTCCGTTATCACTGATATTTTTGTACTACTCATCGTGATTTCTACAGCTCTAGATTATCCTGAGCTTTTGCCTGAGTGTATAATTTTCCTGCATCAAAAAGCTTGTTGTTTTCCATTTATGACCCTTATAGTGCATTTTAGGGTTGGGGTATTTTTTCTGCATAGCCTTGGGAACAAACACACATACATACACAAAGTTGTTTGTTTGCAACAGACAGGTTGTTGAAGAGAGACATATCCTGTTCTGAGGCTATGGAGCGCTGCACTGTGGTCATCATGTTGCCCTGTTCAGTATAAATCAGAAAGCAAAGTGTATAATTAGGAGCCCTGTGTGTGTTCAGATGACTGTGTATGGATATTGATGCTGCAAAGCCTCGCAGAGTTTGTAGTGTGAGGAGGAGTGCACTTTCCTCTTCAGATTTACTCTTCTTACTTGGAAGGAATTGATTTGGTAGCAGGGCTGGCTTCAGGCAAAAATAAAGCAAGCAACTGCCTATAAGCAGCAGCAAAGAAACCCCCCAAGAAGGGGCTGAGCATTGCCCTGTTAGGTGGAAACAGCATCACTAGCTGGACTAGGGGCTATGAAGGTGAATGTGCCTCTGGTGAGAAGTAATAGGCAGTGACAGGCAGGCTGGCTTTTCTAGTCAGCCTTGGTGAGAAAGAAGAAGGCAGGGAAGAGGTAAGGGTGGCAACTGCGTCTGCTTCCCCTGTGCCAACATCTGCCTGTTCCGCACGGCCTCACCCGTCTGTCCGGTGCTGCCCTGCTGCTGCAGTTTGCCTCTGCTGCTGACAAGCGGTGAGCCAGCTCTGTCCCATAGGCACAGAGCTGTCCTTTCCTTCAACGTAAAGCTCTGGTTCTCCTCCATCCTGGCTCAAAACTCTATGTCTGTGTTGTAAAGGATCAAGCCCCTCAGACCATGTTTTCTCTACCATTCTTGTTTTCCCAGTCTCTCCTTCACCATGTTACAGTGCTGTCATGACAGCACACAGTGCTCAGGAGAGTCGGCTCTTTCTATGCTGTGTAAGGCATTGTCACAACTACTTAACTCCTGCATTCAGCGCTCTGCTGAGGTCCAAAATCTCCTGCTTGCTGTGCTCACACATCACACAATGTCTGGACAGGATATGGGTAGAGTGGGATAGTTTTGAAACCAATCGCAGATCTAAATTAACCCTGGTTTTAGGATATGTTTTCACAATATGGCCCAGCTGAGGTATGAGTTCACTGCTGACGAAAGGGGGAAGCTGTAAGCCATGGTAGCATTTCTTCTGACTCTTCTTTTCTCCATCCTTTCTGCCCTTTCCCTACTCCATCTCTGTCCCCAGCCACCACCTTTTCCTCCTGATTCCTTACAATGGCTCATCCAATCTCAAATGAAACTGCTTCATCTTGTCTGTTTTTTGCCATCTGACTGGGCTGGTGTGGCTTGCTGTGCGATTCACACAATTATGAGAGTCACCTCCAAGTGAGCAGTGGGAGGGCAAGGCTAGGAGGAGGAGTGATGGAGACATTCGAGAGCGGAGCTGGACCTGCTCTTCGGCGTGCCTCAAGCCTTATCATAAGGTCAGGCCCTAATTGTGCCAATGCGCAGGACAGAAATCATGTTAATTTTGTTTATTCTTTAGTGTGAGCATAGTGCAATAGAATCACTGAATGACTTGGGCTGGAACAGACCTCAGAATGTCTTCCAGTCTGCTCAGAGCAGGGTCAAAGGGACCATTAAAGGTCCTTTTGGTTGAATGTGTGCCAATGGTCTTCAAGACACCCCATTTTTGTTGTAAGATTTACATGCTGACAATGTGTGGAGCATGAAAATACCTAGACTGACATGAAAGGAAACAAGTGGATTCAGCCTCCCTGCTATCCCATGAAAGACATCCTTTGTGTAAGTGATATTCATGGCTTTATATTGTCCTTCTGAATCTGCAGGTTTTCAGAATGGTTCTCTTGGTACATGCATTCTTCTGTAAGGTGTCCCTGGATTGCTGTTTTCCACAGTAACTCCTGGCAGGTTCAGCTGAGAGTAAATGCAAAGCTGTTCTTGCCTCATAAACAGATAAGGGAACAGGGAAGGGAAATATTATCTCCATTTTATAGAGGAAAGCTTACCTGAATCTTTTTTGCCCTTCTAAGTCCCAGAGACCATGTGCAGCAGTGTAGCAATGGGGACACCATCCTCCTGAGGCTCAGCCCAGTGCCTTTCCTGTAAAACTATTTTTCTTCAAAGCTGTCACCTATGAGCATTTTGTTAGCTGCTCATAGCTCTGAGACTTGTTGGGGACTTTTGCCTAAGCTCATTCTCGTTTTTTGAATACACACACAAGAATGCATTTGCTTCCTTGATCTGCTATCACACAATTTCTTTTTAAACAGAGCTTACTGTGCAATGTTATGTCAGCCTTTGCATTTGTTCTTGTGCCATGCACAGATTTTTCTCTGCCTGGTGTGCCTCCATGCACTTTATGGAGATTATAGCTGCTCTAGTTTGTGTTATCACTGCCTTACCCACCTCATTTTTAAAACCATCTGTAATTCCATTAGAAATTATTCCTTCTACAGGGTGTTCCAACATCGATATGAAAGATATTTGAAAGGCTGTTACAAAGCCATCAGATGCCTTGCCTTCTTTTGCCAACTGTTGTGAACACATGGTGACCAAATGCAGAGTTTTCATATGGGTGCAACAATCTTCTAATATTTTGATAGGAACATTAATTTTGTTCACTCTCTGCAAGTTCAAAGGTGAATGAATTCTGTTAATCCCATTCTCCTGCACAGTGTGAGTTCAGATTTTCAGCTTTTCTCCACTGGAGTCTTTTTTTCTCTTGAAAACTGAACTGAAATATTCTGTCTGGCTTGTTCAGTATTTCCCTAGATGTCCTTCTAGCCTTAGCTGCTTGGGTGCATAATTTCACCCATTCACTGTTATTACTCTCACTTCCAATTTGAAATCTGCTATCCTATGCCTATCCTCATTTACATTTTGCAAGCGGTATATGAAGAGACCCTATTGATTTTTTGCCAAATTTCATGAGCCTCAGAGCTCTGTGTTAGGAGTAAAAATGAGTGACAGAGCTGGGTATCTTTAAGATAGTTTAAGTGTTTCTATTGAAAAAAGAAGTGGACGCGTGTTTCTCCTTGTATTGTTTCACAGATACCTCTACTCAAAACCAGCCACACTCACTCAAGCCAAATTTCTGAGTGGCTCAGTCTTGCTGTTTCTGTGGGGAGGCAGAGAGATCCATGTCATGGTTGGAAACAAAGATGTGTTTTATCTGAGAGATGTATGGTTTTATTACCACAAAGGAAGAGCAGCAACTGAACTCATTATTGTCCGTCATATTTTCCCAGCCCGTGACTATACTCTTGGTGTTCCTAGAATGCCCTTACTGGAAAACCTCTACAGTGTCAACTCTAAACCACTAAATTGCTGATTATCTTCCAGTAACTTGTCAAAACAGACAGAGATGTTCTCCAGCATTCAATAAGAAAGAATCAGCTGGAGCAGCTCCAATTTCTGCAGCTTTAAGAAACATTGGTATATGATCCAGAAACAATAATAGAAATGCATCACCAGTACAGACAGTGACATGATCTGGCTTTTCAACTTGGCTGCTTTTTCTGCTCATCCTTCCTGATGCTAATTCCCCAAATTAACTTTGCAGTGAACATATTACCACTCTGGTAATATGGCTGCATCTGCACTCCTAATTACCAGAAGGTGTGGCCAAAACATTTCCTGAATTGTTGCCTGGTCTCTGCGCTAAGGATGTGTGAAAGGATTTTGGAAAGTCAGACACTTTTTGCATTAATGCCATCAAATGTCCTAAAATACATTTGTTCTACTGCAAATTTCAAAACTTTTCTTACGCACCTATGTTAACAAAATTCACTTACTTAGAGGCATGTGAAAGACAAACACAAAGTGGGTTAGAACACGGCTAGACCTAATTACATAATCAGAGAATCACAGAATGGTCGGGGTTGGAAGGGACCTCTGGGGATCATCTAGTCCAACTCCCCTGCCAAAGCAGGGTCACCTAGAGCAGGCTGTACAGGACCTCATCCAGGCGGGTCTTGAATATCCAGAGAAGGAGACTCCACAACCTCCCTGGGCAGCCTGTTCCAGTGCTCTGTCACTCTCAAAGTCAAGAAGTTCTTCCTAAAATACTCTTTAGTCGCACTGCAGTGCGATTGCCTTGACTGCCCATGCAAAGTATAACCCAAGTTTGAGTCATCAGACCCTTCTGTTGGTGCTCTGATTTGATTTTCTCTTCTGGAGGTGTTACTGTAAGGCTTGCGAAGTAGAACCTTCCTGAGAATGTTTGTCAGCTGACACTTCAGTTTTATGTTTGTAGCTAATTTTGATTCTTGTTTCTGTTTCCTGAGAGATCCCGCATCATTCATAGGTTAGTGTAAGTGCAAGTCTTCAGGCGTAGTAACAAGCAAACATTGCATACTACCGTGTATTCTCATAACTGAAGAAAAATGTGCAGTTTCAATGGCACTTTGACCTATTGCTGAAACACTGGGTTTAGCAATGGAACAAACTCTCAACAATTGAAAACACTCTGTGTCTACGTTAGATGTCTTGAAAGTGAAGAAAAAAGCGGTTACGCTGATTGTACCCACAGATAATTTGGTATTGATTCTTTTAAAAAAATAGTTTTATGATTGTTATTAGAAAAATAGACATTTCTTGGTTTGCTTTAGTTGTCATAAATTGCCCAGTGCAGAGTCTGGTCCACCTCCATCCACTTATTTTCATGGAGCAGTTGCACATGAAATTGTAAGAGCGAAGCAGGAAAGCTGCTCGGTTACCCACCAGCAGCCCCTCCTGCAGCACCGCTGTCTGGCTGACAGGCGAGATGAAAAGGGACACGAGACTTTTCCTGGTGTGAGTAGCACTCGCTTCGTTTGCGTGTTCAGTATAATGTTGGGTGACTAAAGGGAGGTTCCCTTTTTAAAGTATTTGACTTGTGCTTTGGGGACTTAGTTGCCACTGTGCAAATTGTGCTGTAATATTGTACCAAGGATCAGTGAAAGTGTTTTATCTTTTTTAATGTCGTTTGTATTTGACTGGGTTTTATAAATGTAAGAAAACAGAGTGTTGTATTTTGATCTGAAATTTGCGTATGGTAAAAGTAACTTTGCTTTATGTATTGGAGGTTTGTTCAGAACTTGAATTATTTTATAGAAGGGTACAGACCAAAATTAATTGTCTTAAAGGTGTTTAATAAACTAACCAAATAAAACATTGATGGTTTGAAAACTTGTTAACTGCTCCTTATGCTTTTTCTTTCCGTTTTCCAAAGAACGGAAGAACATAGTTCAAGATTTTTCACTCAAGGTCTTAGGAAAAATGAAAAAAAACAAAAGTAGTAGATTTTATAAATATCATCTCCCATGAGTTATATGTTTTATTATTAAACATTCCTACATGCCAGAAGTTTAATCAAAGGCGAAAACCCAAAGGAAATAAACGGAGGAGGAAGGGCTAAGGAAATAAGGGGAGGAGGCGGGAGCAGCCGCTCTCGGGCTCTGTCTGGGCGGGAGCTGCTTACGGCCGCTGGGCCCTGGGTGTTGGTGATGGCCGCTCCGGGAGAAACAGGAGTGGGGAGGAACTGCTGCTCACCTGTCAACGCTCTTTCCGTTGTGTGAAGGTCTCTGTTCTCCCCTGCCGTCACCTTCACTTGTCCTACTGCTGCTTTCACGTGACCTTTAAAAGCAGAGGAGAAAAATACATGAAGCATAGCTGCTCCAAGGGCAGGTACAAACAGCTCCTTCCAGGGCTGCCAGATATCTGGCGACCCTCCATTGCGCCATGCATGCGTACGTAACCTCTGCAAGTTCAGAGATCTGGACTTTTTTAGGATGCCAAGCAGCTGCAACTCAAGCAGTGTGCTTCCTTTACTGATGTACCGGCCATCGCTTCTGCGAGCGCTGCCTCTGCTGGGACAGAAAAGCCAGAGCGAGGGCTTTTGATGATGAACAGGAGGGACACCAGCACACCATCGGCTGTGATTGTAGGCGGGAGCCACTGCAGTAGTCCTGTGCCTTTTGATCCTCGGGAAAATACAGGATTTCACCGAGAGCTCTGTCTACCTTTTCTTAAATAAAAGGACATTGAGGCAAGGCCAAATGTGAGGCAGGAGTCGAGGAAAAGCGGAGGTTTGGGGTAGCTTGGGCTAGGGGATTGAAGGGGGAAGGCAGCGCCACAGCTTCAATGCAGAGTGCAAAACTGGGTGCTGTGACGACCTGTTCTAAAAGAGACGATGGGTATTGGGACAGAAAGGTGGATATTTGCGTGGTAAAAACCTTTTCTTGCTTAGTTCAACAGCCCTACCCTACCAAGCCATACCCCAGGTCCTGAGCCGGCAGCCAGCTTGGTGCAGAGAGCCTGCGGCCTCCAGCGTAACCACGGGCTGATGACAGGGAATCTGGTGTTGATTTACCCTTGTTGCTGGTGTTCCTGTGCTTATGGCTGTGTAGACGGGCTCTGCCATCTCTCCCCTGCCTTCCTGAGTCTTGGAAACAAAGACAGGAGGGTGAACTTGGGTTTATCCTTGTTCCACAGCCTAGAATCCGAACAGAAAGGGAAGAGGACTGCTGCCTGGTTTCCTTTGCCTTTTATGCACAGAGGAGATATAACTTGAAGTTTCCCTTTCTTCC
>Ga0181612_116109_pt1 | contig 14843 bp, 6 predicted proteins | sample HoacroProtozoa21_FD_119630 | JGI IMG/M metagenome (GOLD analysis project Ga0181612, IMG submission 119630) | Hoatzin crop microbial communities from Cojedes, Venezuel. Combined Assembly of Gp0051906, Gp0051904, Gp0051908 | reverse complement strand
CAGTTTAACAGAACACCAAAGGAAAAGAACAATAACAACAATAATACTGACAAAAGGAATATAGAAATTGAATGATACACAGTGCAATTTTCTCGCTGCCTGGTGCATGTCATGCTGCAGAGCAGTGATTACCCTGCTCCAGCCAGCCCCACTTGAGTCCCGAGCATGACGTCACACGGTATTGAATACCCTGTATGTTTGTCCAGTTTCGATCAGCCATCCCAGCTGTATCCCCTCCCAGCTTCTTGTGAAAATTAACACTGTCCCAGCTGAACCCAGGACAAGGACTTATGGGTAACTGGAATCTGTAGCTATTGATACATGTAATTTTTGTTTAATATTGTCAGTGGCTTTTTCCAAATAACAGTAAGAAGAAAACAACTTCAGTACAGTTGGTGCTAAAGTTAAGTTGTTATGTACAAATATAGGACCTAGCATGACTGATATACCATTGCTCTCACTGGTTTCTTGTAGTTTTAAAATTTAAAGGAAGCTGAGTGATTGATAAAGCCCTCAGGCTCTTTTAAAAATATGATTATGTTTCTCTCTGTTATGATTTCTTCTGCCAGTTTGTGTTTTCTACGTTCCTGGACAGCTAAAGCAGTACTGTTACTCAGAGAGCTTTATGAGCAATTTAACAAACTCTTCTGTGGGTGGCATATCCCCATTTATTTTCCATTATTGTTTAAAATAAATAAAAGATATCGTAGTAGCTCCATGTCTCAGGGTTGTGACTTATGCTCCCTAAAATAAAAATCTTACAGTAGTTTGGGATGCTGCTGCAACTGTGAATGATAGCTTAGTCTTCTCCCAGAACTTATGATCCCTGGGCTGATCAGCACTTCCATCAATCCTGTTACAAAGCAATCGTCTCTGGCAGGAGGGTATAACGGACAGTTGGAATGGGTATCTTCTTGCAGTTAGTTATATATACACCAGGGTCTGCGTGGAGTTCTATTTAACTAGATTTGTATGGATAAGCAAAAGGTTTGTGGTTGTTGTACTGAGGCCAGGAGGATGAGTAGTGATAGGACGTTTGTTTTTATAGAACTTACTTATGTAAATAATGTCTGCATCCTTATGCTGCACCGGGAGGAGGCAGAAGATGAGAGAGAGAGGTGGTGCAGAGATCTTTCTGGAACTCAGCAAGAAAGACCTGACAACAAACGGAGTAATAAAATCACTGTTTTAATAAGACAGAATAAAAAGGGCAACACCAATAGCAAGTAAATCTTACACCTGTTCAAATGCTGGGGACCGTGGTTTCATGCAACATCAGACACATTCTGGATGGGCTTTCCCACAGCATGCTGTGCAGATCCTGCTTGTGGAGAGGTTCCTCCTCTCTCACATACCCTTGTGCCTTTTATTCTGTGTAACAACCAGAATCATGCGTCTTCTGAGAGGCTGGATGTTATCACTTCATAAAATCCACCAGTGTGCAGCACAGGCAGGCACAGGGCACTCCAGCACACTCCCTTACAACAGCTACTTGTGCTAACATAAGGGTTTCTCAAGCTGGTTTCTCAGCAGCTACTAATGCTAAGGTGTAGATTTCTCTCAAGTTATAAGGATGAGCAGAGCAGATGTGGTCTATTCAAGACCTTGAACTCTACTGCAAGGTTCGCAGTACAATCCTCTAGTAGATGTTGGCTACTGGTTTTAAAAGTAATGTTTTTAACAAGGGCGGTATGGAAGTTGTATCAGGAGGAGAGGCTGGAATACTAGGGAAAAGGGGGAATTTACGTTTTTGCTGGATCCTCCAGGAATGGTCACTTCTAAACTTGAAAAGCCATTGTTATGTATTTTGCCAGGTCTGCTGTAGTGAAACTTGATGACATGCAAAAAAAACTCTGATGGAAATAGCTCAGGGGTTATTCTTCGATCAGATAACTGCAAACCTTATGAGTCAGAGAAGTAGTTCTTTGCTCCCATATTTATCTTCTGTGATCATAGAATCAATTGCATTTACTCATGCTGATTCTGAAATAGGAAAATAATTTGTAGCCATTGATATTTAAATGCTCCTAAGAATTTGTACACTAAGCTCCTATTTAGCACTTGCAAGAAACTTTCCTGCACTTACAGAAGACTGTATAGGAGGTTCTGTAGAGTTTGGTACTGACTTCTCTTGTTTAGGAAGATACTGCAATCTGTAATCCAAACCCAGTCAAATTCTGCACGTGTACAGAGAGGAATTCCAATAAGGTGCATGTGCAACACAGACAATACAAGGGTTCAACACATTTTGGGGGCTGAAGGATCATTTAGTATAATTTCTTGTAGATCACAGGTTGTTAAACTTCAGTTATCTCTGTTTTGCGTCCAGCAGCTTGACTAAAATACGTCCCTCAGAACAGAATCCACTTACTTCCGTTAACAATCCCGTGTACATCTTCTGCAAGAGGTAAAAATAGCATCTGAAATCATAATTTCCCTGCATTCTTGTGGTTTGGTGTGTCATTTATGTAAAATGGCTTTAGTGGTGTATCATCCTCCCTCCAAAACAGCTTAATCTTGGGTTTTGCTTGTTAATATTTATAAATTGCTCTCTATAAAATGATTGCTTACAGTTGTTTATGTGCGGTGATAATGTTGGTTAAGATAACTTTATTTTTCTTCATTTTTGTTACCTGACGTTTAAAAGCACCATAAGCTATTATATACTTTTGCAGCTGTTGAAGGAAAGCATGAAAACAGTGCCTTTCTTCCTGGAGTTCAGTGGGATGTTTTAGGAGTCACTGCTCCTTGACTGCTGGTGCTTCCCTTTTACAGTCAAATTGTGTGTATTTCTGTGGACTTTATGTTCAGCTGAATCCTACATTCTTCCAAGCCAATTTCCAATTCTGTGATAGAACCCAGCAGTGGTGTTATATTCCCTTAATGTTAACCATTTTGTCGTACAAACATAGACACTCTTCCATGAAAATATAGTTAGCCAGGAGTTTTCAAAGTCCCGTGCTGTGCTGTATCAGTGTACGGATGGGAGAGTTATGCAGTACTGTGTAGTATTATATATCAAGTGTGGTATGCCCATATTGTTCTATGATAACGCTATTATAACTAAAACTTTCCTGATCTGATTTTCAGGATATTTCTATCTAATCTTGTAGGATCTGTAATACAATGAATTCCTCCCCAAAGTGAGGTTTTACATATTAATTCCTAACTGTTTTTAATACTCATTGCCTTTCCTACCTTATGATTATTTTCATTTTTGTAGCGCTCACATATATAGCCTTACCACAGCTATGCTCAGTAGTAACGTGATATAGTGAATTGTGTTGTACTCACCCTTTTTTTTTTCCGTATGGAGTGGGGCATTTTTTCTGGTGGGGATGCAGTAACGGAAAAGCATTAACAAATATATCCTTCACATAAATGAGACAATTTAATGTATCTGCATACACTGTTTTACTGAACACACAAATATTACAAAATGGGTGTGCTTTTTTGTATTATGTAATTCCATGAAAGCTTTGGGACCATGTGAAGGATATTTGGCTGATAAATTCATAGGAACATCAGTTGAAGCTTAACTAAAATCTTAATCCAGTTTTGGGGGTTTGAGACAAGGACCAGTTAGCTGAAAAGCATCTCAGTAAAGGAAGTGTATATATTTTTAGTATTAAAAGTACTTTTATCAGTTCTTAACATCTCTGTAACTGTCAGGAAGTGCAAGTCTGAAAATACAACATTTGTTTACTTGGTGTGTTGGTTGTGTATTCCTTGGTATATATTTCTGATCTTCAAAATGTTGTTAAGATCTCACATATGTATGTTGTTTGAAATAGTAGTGTACTTCAAATAAGAATGTGTTGTTAAATATGAATTGTATTTAGGAAGTATCTTGCCATTATTTCTTGTCCCCCCCCCCCCCCCGCCTTGTCTTGAAGAAACCCTGGTTGATATCTTTTTCAGGGATACTTTTACTGGCTTTTACTCCTTCAAAGTTATTAAACCCACAGGTTCTGACTAACTTAGCAGTTTATTCCCCGTTTGGCTGGGTCTTTCTGCCTGCTGTTTATAGTTCTCTTCTTTCTGACAGATACATGTGCCTTAGTTGCGCTTGGCCAATTTGTGCTTTATTTCTCTTTTCACTTTGACAGTTGTATTCATGTTGTGAGCTTTCTAGTTCATTCTCTTTTTAATGATTGTGAATAATTGAACATAACCTTTGAGTTTATTTTCTGCTTTCCCATAAGAAAATGTGTGACAAAAAATGTCTTGTTGGATTTATTTTGATTTAACACAGTGTTTAAAGTCAAAATTTAAGAGCTTTTTGTATGCATTCTTCTCTGTTTGTTTACTTATGTAGTTGTTTACCGAAGTGCACAAAATCTGACTTCCAAATATTGCACAACAGTTGAATCTGGATATACCTGAACTCTCTTGTTTTTATATGGTTATGATACTAAATGTCATGAAAATTTTTCACATAGGAAATTCAGTACAGATTCTTTTCCGTAATGTTTAATTTTTCTTTTTATTGTTAATGATTTCAAAATTTCTGGTAATTGTCATTAAATATATTGGGAAAGTTCTGTGTTTGTGGACAGGTATGAATCACAAACATAATAAACACACTGATTATATTTGTTTTTATCAAGTTAAAGTCCTTTCGTTGTCATAGGTAATTATTTACTTTCCATGTTTGCAGGTATGCTCTGTTGCAGGGTTATCAGAAGAAATAACAGGATAATTGCTGTCAGCTGACCATTGATTCCATACAGTTTGATGAAGTCAGACACCAGAAGTAGCTAGAAAACAGGCATTGTTGTGACATGTTCAAAGATTTTTGAAACTTTTCAGTCAGCAATGAAGATAAAACCCAACTGTGTGTATTTTCATGAAATGGGATTATGCAGAGTACTAGAATCTGAACTCGTTTTTTTCCTCCAAGTTTTTTTTCTCTTGTGTACTTTGGGCTTGATAAGCTATCCCCCCATACCTATTTTTGGCAAAGTTTGACCGAAGTTTCCAGTACTTATACTGGAGAACTGCTGATTAAGTTCAAGCTTTCATTTGCTTGTAGGAAACCATAATGAAAGTAGTTTTAATCCTCTCCTTCCTTATCCCAGAAAATTGAAAATAAGCCTTTTCATATTTGAACCAGCAACAGGAGGAGCAAAGTGCTATGTAAAGGTGCATAATAATGACATATTACAGTGTATTTCTCAAATCATAAAACTGTCAGTGAGAAAGTGAAATTTCAAGACTGTTTAGTGGTAAAGGTGATATTCTGTTAAAGCCACTTTCTTATCACTTTACTGTTGCTAAATTATTACAAAGATATGCTGCTTGAAAACCTAGTGACTGGTGAAATTTAAAAAAAAAATTAAGAAAACTGGGAATAAAAAATCACCTTTACATTTGCCTTGAGCTCTGTTTTTTTGTAATGATAGCTCATTTGGTACTGCAGTGAAAACTCTTCTGGTTATTTAATACAGTTAATATTTACTGAGTATACTTAAGCATCAGCCAGTTAAATTGAGTGGTTCAGAGTCATCAATGACTGGTTGTTAACTGTTTTCACTTCTCTAAAATGATTCAAAATTAGTCAAGAGAAACTGAACAGGGAAAGAAGGAACAGAAAGTCTTCAGACCCTGGTATTTAATTCGACACAGGAAATTGTTGCAGCCAAGCCAAACTGGTACGCCCTGTTAATCTTCAGGGATATGCAGTGATCACACTGCTTTTATCGAGGTCATTTGTATCATGGTGTAATAATGTTGGTAAAACACACTGCGTATTTACTTAAACAACTGCCTTATTTTGTAAACATAGATTTTCAGAAGACACAGGACTGGAGAAATGCAAAACTGATCGAACATGCTGGGGAAGAGGAGGTTTTTAGATGAGCATTTTGTGATGAAATGCAACAATTAAAAGTGGAGAATCTGAGTAAATCTTTAAGTCAATGACTCATAGATATTAATTTTGTTTCTAGTTTTTTACTGTACTGAGTTTAGTTTAGTCTAAGACATCCACACACTTTTTCTCAACTTCGTTGATTATCCATTGAGATACTTTGACATCTTCTACTCGGTCTTTGATCTTTTAGACATTTGAACTGTTTTGTGTTTTGCACCAGGAGGTACTGGTTTGTTATGACCCTGATAACAAATCCGTGTTGGTAAGGTGTTATTTAAAAAGCTATTTATTAGAGCTAACTGTGTAATAAGAGAATAGCATAGATAATCTTATGCTCCTTTAGACGCTAGGAGTGCTGAGCGGTGTATAGCATTGCATAGGATTCCGAGCCACACACAACACCATATAGACCTTGTCCACAGCAGAGATTCTTCCCTTTTGGTCATTCAAGTTATTATAAGATTTTCTTACAAGGGAACAGCTCCATTTATCATGTCTACAGTCAAACACAAATGATGTTCTCCTGAGAACTTCTTGCTGCACTGTTAGATAAATGCAAGGCCATGCAGGTGTGGAGCAGGAGCTGACTGCAGCCTCCTCTGTTACAATGAGCCGGTTGAGGTGATCCTGCGGCCAAGGTATTTGTACAGCACAGCACAGGTCTGAGGGCCGGGCAGTATGTCCAGCAGAGCAGGATCAAGATCACTACATTTGTATCACAACTGCATTGCTGTGAGTCATCCTGTCATTTTTTGTGGACTTGTTATCTGTAAGATTGTGGCCCTAGATAGGATGTTTCCAAGAAAGCAAGGTTTGGGGCAGTAGACTATCAACATAGATTTCATTGGCCGTATCAGTGGACAACCCTAGTCATAGGACAACATCAGTGCTCCATGATCCTGCTAAAAAAGATATTGTCTTTTGTTAACAGTCTAAAATAAGACTAATGAGCAAACCAAACAGCCGAACTGAGATAGAAATGTTACTTTGAAGGTGGACTGTGGTGGGAAAACAGAGGCACAGGGTAGCTAAGCCTAATCCTTCCAGGGGAAAATAGTGTTGAGAACTCCAAATTAGCTTTAAAATTACTGACAGTGAGAAAATCACTGGTTGGCATTTCGTATGATGTTTGTTAAGGGAGCAGAAGCTGCATGGGAAAAAAACATCCACAGAGTTATTGTATGCTGGATGAGTAAATTTGATAAAATATAAAGCAGTGTATTTTTGTGCACTTATTTTCAGTCACATTTCCTCTGAAATATACTTTTTAGTAGTATGTAAGCAGCTTTTGCGGTATAAATATTATTTATTGTAAAATTTTTCTGCTAACATTTTGCAACAACTAGTTATCTTTTGTCTCTTTGTCAATGAGACAGTCTCTGTGAGATGTTGCAGGTTTTTTCTTTGTTCTACGTAAAAATAAAAAAAATAAAGGAATAAATTATGCTAACTTCCTTGTACACGAGAGAGGAAGGTTTGAAGTGCTGCAGGTGTCGTCTGTCCAGATTCTTCAAGAAAGGGAGAAAGGCTCATAACACTGCTACAACCGGTTGACTCCAGAACTAGTGTTTTGTGGGCAGGATGGTTATTTTGTTGCTAAAGTCAGTAGGAGACATGCCTTTGAAGCTGCTTGCTCTGAGTGTCTGCCATGGTTTATGGAAATGAAGTGCACTGTGGGGTAACCTTTGTTTTTACCATGTACATAAACATGAGATATTCACAGTGCCTTGATTTTAAACTCCTACTGCAGGTTCCTGTGTCAGGCACAGGGTCTGGACTCTTTGCAGTCAATGAAAACAGTCTTCTCCAAATGCAGACTGAAGAGTATAAATCGGTCCCTCCACTTAGCTAACAACAGAATTGGGGAAAAGTAGTCTCTAACTATAATAGGATAGTGGGGTTTTCTCCAGTGGTAATTTTACATTGGCCTAGCTAAGTATTGAAAATTTTATTTATAATTCACAGTAGAAAAAGAAGAGAAATTTGTGTTTTGATTTACATAGTACTACCTGAAGAAGTGCAATATTATTTTGCAAATGGTTGCATTATTTTAAATTGGTCCCGGACTTGTATTGTCTACATGTTACTCCAAGAAGTGCATCAGAAAACCCACATTTCCTATGATAGGCCTTTTTTGTCTAAGAAGTTATTTATGCTGAGTATTTTTTAACATATTCTGTGCTTTAAATAGTTGTATGTAAAGGAAAAATAAAAATGAATCTTTGTCTGAGAAATGCTGCTATCATAACGTGTCTGGTTTGGAAGCTATTTTCTCTCTGACATCCCCCTTAGGCAGTATCAGCTGTATTTATCGATATCTGCATCTGGCATGTCTAAATCACAAGCTGGATGAAAACTGAGGCAGGTTATTTTAAAATTTTTTAGATCTTGATGAGCAAACAGGTTTTACTGTCAATTTTCTCACCAATGTCAACATTATTTTATTGCTAGAGATCACTGTTTTTTTTTGTATAAAATCTGTTTCTGACAACTCTAAAAATATTATTTGGACAAGCCAAACAACAATAAGGAAAAACAGATTTAAAAAAACTTCTATTGGTTTTGACAAAATAAAATTTCTGTGTTTGTGCTACAGGAAGCTGAGGGTCTTATCCTATTGCTTTTACTTGAACCCTCTCTGTACCATGCAAAATCAACACACTCTGTGCCAAGAGGCTTGTTCTCAACATTTACCTGAATGGGAAGCAGATAAATTAGAATGAAATAAAATAAAATAGAAGGCAAGCCAGTTTATCTGAATCTGCAGCTTTAATGCTAGGGCTGTGTATCGCAGCCTGCATAAAGATGGCTGTCTTGGAGGTAGACCTGTGCAAAGGGTACCTGGCAAGCTGTTTCTGAGCACAAGCGAAAAAAACTGCTGGGAATCTTGTTGCTTTCCTTGATGACAATTACGTTTGCTATTGCTCCTTGGAAAACTTCTCTTGGTTGAAGTTAAATGCTCTGTTTGCTGCTCTGTTTCGTGACACTGCTTCACATTCTTTTGTCTGAATAGTCTGGACTTTGGTCTTAAGTATCCAAACTGGTGTCAGGCATGAAAGGAACTGATTTTTGTAATTTTTACTCTTGCCCTACCACTGGGCGGGGGTGGTGTTGGTGTGTGGGTGTCTGTGCATGTGTAGAAGACACATCTGTGCTCTGAATATACAGTTTCAGCAGCACAGTTCTACCCTGACTGCTGTAGGACAGGTGAAGTTCTGTGAGTATGTGTGTTGCTATGACAACTGGAGTTTGGATGTGGGTGTATTAACGTGTGTTGTGTGAGCTGCGTGGGCATATTGTGAAAGTGTCACAGGACAGCTGATGAAGTGTGGGACTGCAGTCCTGGATAGAAGCCGCTGGGGAAGCAGGACAGTCAGAAGGGGTGGAATGGAGGAGTAGGTATAAGAAATAGGTTATGAAACAAAGCAAGAGTAAGTCTGGTTGGGAAACATAAAGGAAGAGAAAAAAAAAGTAACTCGGAGGACAAATGGTGCAGAATTACCTGTAAATTCTTGTTTATGCTCAAGAGATTTGCTAGCTTCTGTGAAGTGCAGCACTAGACTCTGAGGGCTTGTGTTAACCTGCGGGCCGTTAGCTAAAGACTAAGTATAAGACCTAGAAAGCACTCTAGCTCATGAAACAAACAACATACACTTCCTCTTGCCCTTAACTCCATCTGATGTCATGCTATCTGCTAGTGTAATGCCAATAGATTTTCTACCTGTTTATTCTTGATTACAAGCTCTTTTATTTGTACATAAGTAGATGATCTAAAAAGAGCTATAAATGTAGACCGGGCTGTGTAAGAAGGAAATCCTCGGTATGTAGCCAGGCAAGGAAGAGTTATTTTAGAACAGATACTGGAAGAGGGTAAGAAAAGAAAGGAAAAAGAAGGTAACGGGCATGGAAGATTGATTTGACCTTATTACTTAAAGAAAGATCTTGCTCTCATTTCAAGCTTTGTCTACAGACAAGTAAGCACAAAAATTTCAAGTTAAAATATTGATTTCAAGCTGGTTACAATGCTTTAAATCAAACCACTCAGATTCAAATTAAGTTGAATAGTTTTGCCGTCTTATCTTGAAGGGAAATCCCTTCTCAGTAGCTGTCTATAGGTGTTCCAACAGCTATCTGACGCGTCTTCTGCCAACAAGAAGAACATTTTTATCCAATTAATGAGGGAGGAGCATGGAAAATAATCAGTGTTCTGCATGAACCTTTGTTTGCCTGTTTTCCTCAGCTTTTTCTCTGTGTAAGAAAAAGGCAGATAGGGCTGAGTTTTGAAAGGATACAAAAATCTACTTTGCCAGCTTACCTGGAGGATATTTTGAGGTTGTGGCTTTTATAACAAAAGGGAACCACTCATGATCCTACCAAGTGAAGGCTTATCACCACTGTGCTGAGCCCGTACGGTTCTCTCTGTGGGACTGAATAAGGGTGTGCCACATTCCTAGTTTTGAGTGCAAAGCTTCATCCTTGTTAATGTAAATGCCGCTCTTCCCCTCTAAGCAATAAACCTGCTAGAGTAGCAGTCAGGCAGAAGACTCAACTTCTGTTGCAGGAGGAGGGGTTCATTGCATGAATAGGAAGAAATTTTCCCAGAGGTCTTCAAAATTTTGAACTCTAAGTATGAGAGCGGTCAGAAGTTGCTGAACTTTTATTGCAGGCATTGAAACAAAAATAGATAAGATTTCCATCTAGCTTCAGTAGACCTGTGGTATGTGTAGGGAATGGAGGTGTCTTTCTTGTAGTAGAACTTCCTCTCTGTTGCCTGCTCTAGATCATAGAAGAAGCATTGGGGTTGGCCTGTGGGCAAATAATCAGGAATGGGGAATTGATATCAACAGCACATCAGAAGAGTGTTTTATCTTAATTATTCAACATGTTCTTTTTGAAATAAGGACAAACTTGCACACTAATCTAAAAATAAATAAATCTCTTGCTGAGGAAGACCAGAGAAGATCCTTCCCTCTACCCTTACAAACCTGCTGTGTGTCGGACTAGACAGTGTTTATATTCACAGACAGTAGAGACTGAGCACCCGAGAAATGTCAGTAAATAGCAAAAACAATCACAAGTGAACTACCTGGGAGAGTCCTTTCTCTTTTATTCTGGATATTTGAAGTGTTTTTCACATGGAGTACCTCTGTTTTAGTAGTCAGACATTTATGCAGTGCCTCAAACAATAGCTGTAGGCTGCTGGAAAAGATTCTGCTGTCTGTGTAGAAGAATAAAGGACATACTTCAGTAAAATATTCGAGAAGTGGCAGATAAATTTTGTTACTGTGTTTTGCAAATGCATAAAATAGATTCCTGCAGAGGTGGAGAATGAGATAAAGCGAAATCCACAAAACTGATTATGCTGAAACCAATGCTGCAAAGGCATGCTTGAAAGGACAAGGGACAGGTACTTGAGAAAATCTGCGTGAATGCACACTTGTATACTAAAAGAGTGGTAGGTCAAACCTCAAGAGATTTGGGTGATTTCAATAGTATTTCTTTTTTATTCTCTCGTGGAGTCCATAATCACATGTGAGAGCGCTTTTTTTTAAGGGTGAAGCTATTCTCAAGTGCTCTGAGGTCCAGACCTGGGCTTGTTTGCTACTGTTTGTCATGGTGCTTACCTTTCTGCACAGATGCGCATGACAGCCAGTACCTGAGAGGTGGAAATACATCTTCTTCCTTGGTATTAAGTGCTGTGCTTAGCTTGTTGCACCTGGCTTGGCTTCTTCCCTAAAGCTTCTCTGGATTCTGTGGATTTAAAATTTGGAATATATTAAATCCCTTAGACTAAACAGATGGTTTTAACCAATCCAGAGTACTGAAGACACTCATTCTTTCAGCATTACAGTGATTTTTTTTTAGACTTGAATTGAACAAACATTTATTTTAGGCAGTGCTTATTTATATCCAGCTTCATAATCCATATGCTTGAACCTCCCAACCAAAAGCCAGAGTAGCTCTTGAGTCCTTCCCTCCTTTTTCTACATGTTAGCAATAAATTTAAAAACTTTTCTATCAGTCTTCTAAGAGCAAAGTTTTGCTGTTAAAGAATTACGTGTAATAATGCATCAGTAGGCCATACTTCCCTGTCTTGACAAACTTAGCATTACAAAAATCAAGACACATTACCTATGCATTGTATGCATATATAAGTGTCACAGTAATTCATTTTGCTCTGAAAAAATGTATATTTTTCTTGGAATATGCTTTTCTAAAGTCTGCATTTCACTCCGAATGTTAGTCTACCACTGCATGCAGACCTGTCCTCTCCTGTTCTTCCTCAGCATAGTTCACTGCTGTTATTCTCTTGTTCCTCATGCCCCTGATGAAAATGCAACACGGCTAAAAAGGGAACTCGCACTTGTTTCATTAGGATCTCTTTAGTTTGCCCCATCAACTGATTAAAGGGGACTTTTGTCCTTCAGCTGACTCCATCTTCCTCTCACAAAAGGCTTGTGCTCCTCTTAGAGGCTTTTTCTTGTCACAGCTGTCTTCTGTGGCCACTAGCTACAGAACCGAAGGGAGGCACTTTGACATCCAGGGTGCCATATTGCTCTCTGCCTTGTGAGATCTCTTTCCTGCCACTGCCATGGACTAGCAGCCCATCTCTCAGAGTACCAGCAGTAAGTATTCCCTTGTTTGGCCCTGTCTTCCCTTGCTCTCTGCTCAGTTAAGTGTTTGATCATTTGAATAAATGCAATTCTTCATTGTCATGAGTTATGTGTTAAGTGAGATAAATTTTATGTTTTGAAGAAAGTGCAAAGAAATAGACCTCAAGCCTTGTACAAATGAAATGTGTCTGACTTGTACATGACGGTCTTGAAAAAATTGTTTAGGGAGGAACAAGTGCTCGCTGACCTGTCAATAATGGTCTTTTGTGGTTTGTTTTTTTTTGTTCTTATCTTTTTACTACTAACCCAGGACTGACTCAGGCTGATGGTATACATGTTGTTCTATGCTGTGTGATTTGACAAATAAATGCGTAACTATTTTGAGTGCTAGGTCAGGTCAGCCGTGACTTTGTGTAACCACGGCAAGTCCTGAAAAGCTCCAAGGATGGATTCCCTAACCTGTGTGGTAGACCTAAGTATGAGTACACTTATGTCTGAAGGAAGCAGAAGAGAACAAATCATTCTGAATAACAGGATTGAAACACTTCAATAAATCTGAGGTTTATCACTGCTACAGCCATTGGTGCTAACAACTGTCATCATAGCAATAGCACAGCACAACTTTGATTCACAAGATTTTACCTGGGAGGAACTAACGAAGTGATACTTCTGCATTGTTTCGTCTCCATTGGTTTTAGGATGTGTGTAATGGCTTTCCCTTTTGAAACATGCAGTTTTGTTTGCTTTTAGTAGTTTGATGATTATAACCCTTTTGTTTGCTTTTGTCAGTGTTGCTCTGTTGCTTGTCCTTCGAATGATGTAATCGTCCTTGTGGGTTTGTACTTCAACCAGTACATCAACATCTGTCTCACTAAACACAGGATTCTATAGTCATCTAGTGAGCTCTGGATAATCCCTGTAGTCAGCATCTTTGGAGAAAAAAAGCAGCATTGTATCTTGTTCATATGAAATAAAGGTTCAGGAATCCAATACCATACCTGACTTCTGCATTTCTTCAAAACTGGAGAGGTTAAGCATTCCTGCTACTGAAAACAAAAGAACAAAACAAAACATCAGCATGGCCAAGGCAGACAGCAGGAGTTGAAACTAGAAAATTTGGGTCCAAAATTGGTATCAAAAAGAACCAAATGTATTGAATTATCATAAATCTGTTTGTCTCACTGCCATAAACAACACAAGGAGAAGTAAGGCAGCCTGATCTTCTCCCTGTATAACAACCAATGCAACTAAGAGAGGGCAACGGGAGATAGTAGTAGACAACTCTTCTGAGAGTTACAGAGGCACCCTTTTGCTCACCTGACGCATTCTCTAGAGAGGTGTGCTGCTTGCCAGGGATGTCACCAAGAGACTACCAAGCCTTGTACAGTCCACCAACTATTATCTGCGGCTGTTTTTTCACATGGGCACCAATGATACAGCTAGGAGCAGTCTGAGCAGTATCAAGAAGGATTACAGAGCCCTGGGAGTGGTGGTGAGGGACTCTGGAGTGCGATTAGTTTTTTCGTCAATCCTTCCAGTCAAAGGGAAGGGGTTTGAAAAGGCCAGTGGAATCTGACAAATCAACAAATGGCTACAGGACTGGTGCCACAGGCAGGGTTTCTGCTACTTAGCTCATGGGAATCACTTTGAGAAAACTGCTCTACTGGGGGCTGATGGGGTCCGTCTGACAGAGAAAGCGAAGAGCATCTTCAGTCATCAGCTTGCCAAGCTGGTGAAGAGTGCTTTAAACTAAAGATGCCAGGGGGAGGGGAACCTCAGTCCATCCCACTGCTACCAGTTTGATGCCAGTGCCAGCAATAGATGCCCAGAGCCTGGAGAAGGATCACAGGTCAGCAGGAGAGCACCTGAAGGGCAGCACAAAAGAACTCTAGCCAGTAAGAGAGCTTCGTTGGGGGCCTAACTGAAATACCTCTGTGCAAGCACACACAGCATGGGAATAAACAAGAAGAGTTAGAGACGTGCCTGCAGGGCTGTGATCTCATTGGTGTCATGGAGACCTGCTGGGATGGCTCCTATGATTAGAGTGTTGGAATGGAAGGATACAGGCTCTTTAGGAAGGACTGGCAAGCGAGGCAAGGAGGGGATGTTGTCCTCTGTGTCAATGACCAGCTGGAGTGCATGCAGCTCTGCCTGGGGATGGATGAGGAACTGACTGAGAGCTTGTGGGTCAGGATTAAAGGCAGGACAGGGACTGGTGACATTGAAGTCAGGGTCTGCTACAGGTCACCCAACCAGTAGAACCAAGCGGACAAGGCCCTCTATAGGCAGATAGGAGCAGCCTCATGGTCGCAGGCCCTCGTCCTCATGGGGGACTTCAACCACCCCAATACCTG
>Ga0181612_177241_pt1 | contig 14844 bp, 10 predicted proteins | sample HoacroProtozoa21_FD_119630 | JGI IMG/M metagenome (GOLD analysis project Ga0181612, IMG submission 119630) | Hoatzin crop microbial communities from Cojedes, Venezuel. Combined Assembly of Gp0051906, Gp0051904, Gp0051908 | reverse complement strand
TTTGTGGCGCATCCTTGTTCTCGGCAGATGCACGCTGCTCGAGGCAGCTCCGAGGAAGCGGGTCGGTTTGTGTTTTCCTACTTCAGTGGAAGGAAAGAGAAGCGGAGAGAAGGCAGTGCCACTCGAAAGGCAAACTTTAACCACACCGAGCCGGTGTGCACCGTGCATAGCCCCTGGACAGGGTGCTGAGGACAATGAGAGCAAAGCGTCCTGTTTGGCAAGAGCTGTGTGTTGGGCAGAAGGGCATTCGGCAGGGTTAAGGAAACAGGTAGTGAAGGATTCGGCTATTTGTGAAATCTGATCCCTTCCCAAAGCCCCAAAAATGTAGTGTTTCTCAAAAGTCTCTTTTCAGATCCCCAGGGGTAAATGTAATCTTTACTGGGGGTTGTCGGTGGTGTTCCCACCCTACCTCCCCCTGCCTGAGAGAAAAAAAGAACGAAAAGGTGAGAGGAGTTTGTGAGAGCCTCTGGCAGAGGCTTCATCCCAGCACCCTTCCCATCTGGTGCCGTGCTTTCAGCAGGGGCTGTGCCCGCGCCCTGTGGTACCCGAGCTGCTGTCGAGGGACCCCCGTGACCACGTCACTCGGGCGCATCAGTCGCTAGCTGCTGTCAGTACGGTGTAAATGATGCTAAAGAAATGGGGCGGTCTGATTTCGGAGCATTTCTGGCTCCCGAGGATAAGTAATTCTGTTACCAAATTGCCTCCCTGGTATCATGTTTTATTACTCTGTGAAGCGTGTGAGAAGTCTCCAGACTCCCCCTGCTTCAGTTTCTGTTCCCAACGCAGTTTTTATTATTTCTGAATATCTTGCGTTTTGGTTTCTAACTTCTCTCTTCATGTTTGCTTTGCAATACTTTGAGGAAAGGATTTGGAAATCTGCTGCCTCTTCTGCCCATATGTGGAGCAGGAGAAGCATCCAGCCCAGGCAGCAGCCAGGGAGAGGAGCCAGGCAGTGCTGCCCGCGCGCCACGCTTGGACGTGCAAATCAGCCTCCGTTGGGCCACTTCTTTTCACATAGTGATTTTTTCATTCTGATGCACTTTTGCTCGCTGAACATGGAGCTGCATCTCTCGCTCTTCCTCCTTGCCATCTCCTCCGGCCGAGGAGAGGCTGCGCGCTCGAGTTCACTGCCTGCTCCCTTCTTCCTCTGGCCTCCCAGGGAAAGATCTCCCCTTGGAAGCAGCACAAACAAGAGGGACAAGTGGGAGGAGGAACCGTGATGCTCTGTGGAAGGGTGGGATGTTTGACTTGCAAGAGACTTTTGACTGACTGATTGCCGCTGCTGTAAAAAAAAAAAACCCCTCTGGGGGGGTAAATTGCAAGTGACCTATGGAGACGGTGATGCCAAATTTTCCCATGCACGGACCTAAAGCAGGCTGAGCTTGTTTTCCACCTTGGAAGCTGATCCAGCTACACACGCTGCTAATCCAGTGTCCCCTCGCCGTACTGTAAATCAATCGGCAGGTCACACGCGGAGAGCGCTCGTACTCCGGGGTTAAGAGCGGGCCTCGGACCCGGTGGCTTCAGGTCACCCCAGCCTCGCAGGCTGAAGGTTGATGCTATCAGTGGCAGGATTTCGGGGTAAGCTTTTATTAAGTGGTAGAATAATATTTTTCGTGGTCGGAAAGGGTTTTTGTGGGAGAGCTTTGGGCGTGCAGTTAACCATTAACTGTGTTTTGCTCCTTTTTGCTCTTCCCTGGAGAACACAACGAGCAGAGAGCTAAGGTCATGGAAAGCCCTGTTCCAAACAGCCGGCTCTCGGCTGTCTCTCCTCCTCTGCTGTTCAGAAATCCTAGAGTTTTTCTATAGTTCTTGTAATTTTTTTCTCATCCTGCCTCAGTTTTCCTTCTGCAAAGTTCCCATTTCCTACAGATTTCCTACCTTTCCATATATGTATGTGTATCCTTTTGAAACAACACAGATGCACAGAAAAAATATAGAATTTTCTTAAATCACCATTGCTATAAACTTCAGATATGGCCCACTTTAGTTTAGAAAGCTCACTCGGGTCTTACAGGAGGCTCTTGGGATCATGTCTGACGTTCAGGAGTGGAGGCTCCAGGCCACGTTCAGGCAGGACTCGAAGATTCAGACATAACAAAAATCCACACCCAAAGGAAACTCTTGCCCAAGCTCCTGGGTTTCCTCAAACTTTCGTTCATGCCAGGAGAACACAGATCTGGCTGAACTTCTGGGTCCTACGGGCTCGCGTGCGCTCCCGTCCCGAGGAAGGGTTTGATCTGAGAGCAGAAGGATCCCCCTCTACGGCTGAAGTTCAGCCCTCTGCGTAAATCTCTGCCGACGCAGGGCCCTGCGGTCTCACAGCACACAGACGCCTGCAGGACACGCTGGTCTGAGCTGTGGGGTCACCCAGACCCCCTGGGGTACCAGAAGCCCCGTCCTGCTGCGAGCATCCCCGGCTCGAGGTTTGCCCCTCTGCTTGCCCCCGTGGCAAAGTGCCGTACCAAGAGCAGATCTCCAGTAAAGGCAGCGAACGGAAAGCAGCAAGGCACGCGTTACTTTAAAGCAGACGCTAGCACGCGGCAAGGCCCTGGTTTCAACAGGACACTGGCTCTTGAAAATTTACAGTACGCTTGGTTAAGGCAAGTGATTTTCTTCCATAAGCAGCCCTGCGCTGTGGGGTGATTGCAGTGCTGCCAGCACAGCTGTAAATATCTCCGGACAACAAACTATTCATTAAAGAAATGTACCTGCAGACGTACGGCCTCAAGTTTGCCAACATTTAAATACCCCTCCGTAACGCTGCTTGTTATGGAGTCTGACTGCAGCCAAACCCTCAGACTCCCCGCCCGTGTCTGGAGCAGAAGCTGGGGAAGCTTTTGTGGGGATGCGTTACGGCTGTGTTAGCTGGCTCCTCCCTTCCCTCCTCTTTTCGAGTCCTTAGCGCGATGATATCGCGTTCTCCTCCCGCTGTCTTCCAGCCCGTGACACGGGGGCTCGTACTCATTTCTCAGCCCAGATCTTTCACCCGAGTCTTTGCTGTTTTCACCATTCAGAAGAAGCTGTTGTCCAAGTGACATCTTAATGCCAGTTATCTGATGGATCTGCTACCTGTCTCCCTACACAGGGACGAGGAAAAGAAAGGAGAGAATCCTTTGATCTTTGGAATGAGAGAAATATAGCTTAAGAAAACCTCCAACAATGAACAGCTTCAAAAGTTAGCGAGTTTCCCGTGTTTCACTTTAGTACATGGGTTTATTCCAGCAGAAGGAGAGGTCTTTCTGTCCCTCGGACCCACGGAGGATTCACGATGTTGAATCGCGTTCCGTGGGGGCAAGCAGGGGGTGAGGCCACCCCTCTTTTTAGTGAGCACAAAAATCCCATCTTAACAAAATTTACTCGTTTGTCTCTTCTGGCCTAAAATTGGACAGAAGGTCTGGGGGGTCTTGTTTTAATGTGCTGCAGAAGAAGAAGTTCTTCCCACGTAGAGGCTAATTCAGCACCTTGCACCCGATTCAGAGCAAATGAAATTGTGTTAATAATAATTAACCAGAACAAATGTAAAGATTTAGGAGAGACACGCAGGAACAACACTTAATGGACAGACAGGGCATCTTTCATGGAATGCGTTAACGAGGCAAGAATTGATTGCAGAGCGCTGTTTGGGATAGATGCGCTTTCTCAGCTTAAATGCCTTTTCCAATTTTTAGCATGGTTTGGAAACAACTTCTTGCCCTTCCATATTGTGGCTTTTATAAACAAGCACTCTGTTTAAAAAAATCAGTGTGAAGCTGGGTTAAGCCGTGTAAGCAAACAGCACACGCGCCGTGTCGGAGAGCCCTGCTGCTGGGGGAGTGAAGCTGGTTTGCATCCTGATTTGTAGCTCTGCCTTTGCTGCTGCCGGCACCTGATCTTTCTTGCAGATGAGGCTATTTTGCCTCAAGGGTTCTCTACCGATTAAGTAATAAATAAATAAGGATAAAATGAACCTAGCCTTGCCTAAAATAATTTTGGAGGTTAAAAAAGGGAAAGATGGAGGAGGGGGGTTGCTATTGATCTGAGCTGTTAAAACATCACAGCTACTTTTCTGCATTAAATGGTGATAGGTTTGGGAGGTGAATATGGAGAGAAAGGGGGAAAAATAGCAACCGTGCATGAGATTAAGGGGTTTATTTACTAGTGGGGATTGTTTTGGTGGGTTGTTTTTTTCCTTGACTATTACTTACTATCATCCACAGTCTATGTTCTTGCAGAAACATAGCAGATTTTTCCAAAGTTGATTCTGTCTAATGAGTGTTGCCTTTTAAATCGGGCTTGCAGAAGTTTATTTTTGGAAGCCCAGAAGGGAATCCAGCCCTAAATCCCTCTCTTTCTTCCACTCTCAGATTGCAAGGTCTGGCAGGCCAAGCGCACAGGTTTGTCTGATGCATTAAACCTGACACCCTCTCACCTAATCGCCTGCAGATGGTCCCGCCGATAGCCCTTGCAGATCAGCTGCCAGGGCTGCTGCTGCTGTTCCTCCAGCCCCTGCGCCGTGGCAGAGCTTGCCCAGGGCCGGGGTAGCAGCTGCCTTCCCCAGCAGATGGGATGAGCTGCCACCAGCCTTCACAGCTCACCCAGAGGTTCCTGGTCCACGCAGGGGGGTGCTGAGGGAGGAGAACGGCATTCGGGGCGATGCTCTGTGATGTAGCTCACCTAAGATGTGGTAGGCGTTGCTTGATCCGGCTCACGTGCGGGGATGCTCGGGCACAGAGTAGCAAATTGATTTGGCCGGGGTGCTGCGGTGGATCGTGGCAGCAGCCAGCGTCGGCTCCTTCACCAGCATCCCTGTGCCCATCCCTGTGGCCTCCGGTCCTCTGCGGCACCCGGCTGCCGGCCTTGCAGGTAGACTCGTGCTGCAGAAAGAACTGCAGAGCACTGGCAATGTTGGCTCTGGTCTGTGTTTGGAAAATGAAAGGAAACCAAACTCGATAATATTTTATAGCTACTGCCACAGCGGTGTCAAACCCTACTGTAGTACGCCGCAGTACTTGGCTTGACATGAAGGGTAAGCCAAGGGCAGGGAAAAAAAACCAACTTGTTTTTAATATTATTAAATTTCAAGTATTCCAAGTTGCTACAAATAATGAGTAAATTTAAAAGGGACTGTGAAATACTGGGCAATGAGCATCTGTGCTATGTTGATTTATCCAGCAAAAATAAGCAGAGGAGTGAAAGCAGAAGCAGGAGTCGTTTCTCCGTCGCGTTGGGTTGTTGCAGGGAGCGTGTTTGCTGCATGGCAAAGAGCAGCGTGGCGCTGGGGTGAGAGGTGAGAAACCCCAGCCTCCGCCGCCGGAGCCTCTGATGTTAATCTTTGTGATGGGGAGGGAAATATTGACAGCGGGATGGTGCTCTCTGGCTTGAATGACAGGCCATATGTTTGTAAAATAGACTGAAGTACCGAACGGCAAAGGCACGGGCAAGTGGAGAGAGACGTATTTCCTCTTTACATGTAAAACTTCCAACACTTGGCAGGAGCCCAGCAACAATTAATCAGCGGGAGCCTTTTAGAAAGCCTCTTCCTAGGAAATAAGGGTACAGAAAAATCCTTTAAATGAAACATAATTTAAAACAAAGTAGTGCATCAATAGAGGTGGGGGGGGAAAAACCCAGAGAATGGACTTACAATAAATACAGATTACTTGGTATAAATCCAGCGGGCCCGATCCTGGTCCAGCACCCATCTGTGCCGCCGCATTTCCCTTGGCCTCAGACTTTTGGGCATGAGCAGGGTGGTGGGTCCAGGGGTGCCCTGAAGTGCAGCAGGGCTGGGGTGCACGCCCTGGGACCCCCCAGCCCTGGGACCCTGTCCCCGCACGGAGGAGCTGGGGGCTCTCACCATGCAGCACTGAGCAGGAGAAATGCTGCCGGGGGGGAGGAGGGAGAGGAGGAGGAGATCGGATTTCTAAGCACCCTTGAAACCAAAGCTGCACTGTTTATAAACTTCCATAAATATTAATTGATATTTAATAAGGTAGGCAAACACAAGGGAAAGTATTGTTTTGGCCAACTCCTACACAGCGATCCCAGCGAAGCGTGAAAGAGTTTGTGTAACTTTCCTCGGGGGTTAAGAGCAGGTCACGGAAGGTCTTTTTTCCTGGCCGGTGTCCCAGCTTTTTAAGCTGGAAGGGAACATAGGAGGCTCCTGGGAATTGAACCCGAATACCTGCTGTCTGCGGGGTGGAGCTGTATGCGGCGACGCGCGGAGGCTGGGCATCGCTGCCGCTCGCTGCCCCGCGCCCGGCCCCGGCCGGGGCTTTGCGGGGGGATTAGGCTGGAAAGGGGGCGACTGTTTTGTCAGATGGGAAGTCTGATGAGATCATCACGGCCGTTAATTGATACGCTTTCCCACATAACTTGACAGTTCAGACAGGTGGCGGGTAGCCCCTACGCTAATTCACATCGGGCGGTTGTCCCGTGCCCGGGCTCCGACTCGTGCAGATAAAACGACAGAGCAAGAGGTCGATGGGGCAAAAGGGAAAGCTTCGCGCTGACCCGTGGCCCTCGATTCCCACCAACCCTACTCTGTAACACAAGTCCCACGCAGGGCTCCTTTACATAATCCCTACTGCCAAAGGGTGGAGCAAAATTCAAGGGAATGCGTTTCCTCCGTTGATTTTTGGTGGCTTACTGAGATTTTGCTGCCTGCTTCGGAAAAAGAATCGTAAAAATGTTTTTTAGTTTTATTTCTCATTCTCCTATCACGCGTGGGCTGATTCATAGATTTGCGCTGCGACTTAGAGGAAAAATCAATGTCAAATAGAGTGGAGGCTGGTATTATAAAATTAAGATCTAAGATTTTCTGGCCATAGAGCTACGCTTGGAGCCCATCTGTTATGGAGGCACGGGCTCGTAGTGAGTTTGTGTGTGTGGGTTCAGATATGAGCCCTCTTCCGTTCTGGATCCGATCTTCCATCGGATTCTGATGGGTCTGATCCTGCTCCATGCCCGGGCCAGCATCCGACGACTCCTTGCTGCTGGTGAACTCGAGCTTCCAAAACCACCAGTCCCCAGGGTATTTCATTACTCTTCTACACGGGGAAATAGCCAGTTCTTTAGAAAAAACATCTCATCTGAACCCACAGCTGGAGTGCACGGTTGCTGTTTCATAAGAAATTTCATTTTTGAGTAAATAAAAGTAAGTGGATGCAGCATCTATTCGGATTGCACACAATTTCAGTCCGTTCCTGTGATTTTTCTTCTCTGTTGCTGGCGGGAGTAGCGTGGCCGACCCACCGAGACGCCCGTTCGGAGTCAGTCCTCGCACAGGGACAGCAGCCGGGACCCTGCTCGCTGCAACCTGCAGGGTGGTCAGAGCAAAGGAGAAATTAGATCCCTTTGAAAAATGTGACAGCTCCTGGGTGTAGACAAAAATTGGAGATTTTCACAAGTTTGAGGTGGAGTTATTTTTTGTCTTAGTTTGCCTTCCCTTTTTCTTTTCTATTTCCTTTTCTTTCTTGAGAGGAGTGTCCTCCTCATTTAGCCAGACACACTTCTCAGCCGATGAGCATCGCTCCAGGCTGCACCTCCTTCGGAAAGCGCTTGGCGTCTGAAAGCAAACCCTGGCTGTAGGGCTGAGCACCGCAGCCGGAATTCAGACGGCAGACAAAGGCAGCTCCACAACTGTTGCCTGTCCGTATCGAGTTCGGCAGTTTTAATTACAACACCCCACAGTGGAAATTTCACAAAACATTTTATCCGCATGTAAAATTTAATTAAACCTACAGACCCCTAAAGAAAGCGTTTCGTTCGTCACAGCAAAATCCGCGGCGAAGCGGGGTATTTCCTGCTCTTCCACGTGGGTTGTGTCTCCGGATTGACAGGGGCTACCTTTGATGCAATGCAGATGGAAAATCAAAATGTGGGGATTAATCCCTCTCTCGCCAGATGATGCAGAAGCACAAGCAGGTGGCAGGGGAGGCCGAGCCCTTTCCATCTCTCATGATGTCGCCGCGCTGGTGTCTGCGGCGCCGGCCAAACCTCTGGCGAGTGCGTTATGTGATATAATTGTAAGCTGGGAAACAGTGAGGGAACTTCTTCCTTTGTGTTTCAAAGGCCACAATGGCATCTTTATTTGATAAAGGAATTGGATTATGTCTAATCCCTGTACTTGGCGACGTTTTATTACTTAGAAAACACTTTCTTAAAAGCGTTTTTGCCGCTGCGAGCAGGGTGTAAAATATCACTTGCGGGGAAGCCGAGGCCAAATTTTACAGGGAGGAACAGAAATCCTCGGTTCCCTTCTCCGGGGGCTGGGTTCAGATTTAAGGCATTTTTGATGAAGTCTCAATTCTAAAAGCAGAAGCTGGGCTGTGCCTTTTAACGAGAGTCTGATTAAGAGCCCAAAGCTGGAGCCACCCAGCTTGTTAGCCAGGTGCTTAAATCAGTTTACTCTCTGATTCAGGATATTGTGCAGGAATTTAGATTCTTTCATAATGAATAATGCATACATGAAATGTGAGCTCTGTAAATTTAGGGCAACAAGCTGTCAAGCTGCCCGAGGAGTACAAACGAGGAGGTGAGTGCCACGAGCACAACACAGCGCGCATTGTCTCGGGAACTTCCTTCGGCACCGGAGGCGGGACACACTCTGCAGATCAAAATGAAAGCTCAAAGGGGAGAAGAGGAATGGCATGGCCGGAGAGTGCTCAGGGGTTTAGGTCATTTGTAATGCCATGGAGGGCTGGAAGCCGGGAGCTGAGCGTTGCTGGACCACAGGAGGCTTGTGTGGGCTTTCTGGAGGAACGTGGATCAAACGGGCTCAGCAAACTTGCTCGGAGCTGCAGGTGAGGTCCCTCTGTAGTCCCTGCACTTTGATATTCTCTGTATCACAGAATCGTCACAGCAGAAGTGCTTCCAAGCGCTGTCTCATTTCAGTAGTCAAAGTCCCCGAGCAAAAGCACCCGCTGAGTTGCGTTACTCGTGCAGATCCGCCGTGTTGGGAGGAGAAGCCTCCCTCACCCCAGTGAGCTCCAGCCTTTTAAACCAAGGCAATGCCCTCCCTGGAGCCAGGCGTTGTGCCGCTGAAACCAAACCCCTCTGACCCGAGCGGGCATTCATCACTGCCTGAGGGCTGGGCAAGGTTCACTGAACTTCAAGCGGGGCTGGGACCCGGTGGGAGCTGGCAGAAACTCTCTGGTTTCATCTAGGGCTGGCGCTGAGTTTTGAAGCTGTTTTGGCCAGAAAACTGAACACGGTGTAAAGCTTGGGAAAGGAAAGGTCCGGTGGGAAAAGCTGCTCCACGCTGGGGCTGGGCCCTGCTGCTGCGCTCGCAGCCAGATCTGCCCAAATGCTCTCTTTGGCTCCATGGAGTTGGGTCGAGACCCTCTCATCTCTCCTCTCCCGTTTTTATAATAAAAATAATTAAATATACAATTGAAATTATTCTAGCAATCCTTATCTCCATTAGCATTCGAGGTTTAGAATCACTCGGGGTTTTTTTTCCCCTATTTATATTCCCTTTAAACATCAGTTGTGTGGCCGAAATGCAAGTACTGCTCAAAGTGTGAGCTGTGATTTGCTGTCTGCTCCTCGCCAAACCTGGTTTCTGCGGGGTTCAGAGGGCAGTGAGGATCTTTCCTGTCTGGGAACACGTCAAACTTCTCCCAGGAGACAAATTTTGTAATCATAATTCCACTGGAGGGATCCATTTTTGAGTGGGATGTGAGTGTGAGGGAGGGTGTGCAGACGTGTGTCCATGTACCATGCTGACACCTCCGGTGTTGGAGATCCTATTCCTTGTTTCTCTGCTACTCACAAAATCTGACTTGTGGAAAAATATTCTGAAAAATATGTCTGTGAGGAAAGAAGTTGTTTCCCAAAATGCCTGAAGTCCAGAACTTCAGCAGAGTGCTCTGTTTTAGAGGCTGGTCCTAGCAGTGCCGTATTTTAGGAAAGGGGAACATCACGGGACTTTTGTTGTGGAAGGGACTCGCAGAAGTGCTGGACATGGAGATGTCTCTGCGTGGCTCTGAACTCCGAACTCTGTGCCATTCCTGGAGGAGACACGTTCATTCATAAAAATCAAATGCGTTTCTCTACTGGCAATAAGCTAATTTAGCTCGTTTTCCATGCAACTGGTTCCCGCATGCGTTGTGCTGGTGAAACACTTCTCTTGAAGCAGAGAAGGTGGCCGGGAGCTGGGGTGGTCGGTGGGGACACAGCAGTGCCAGGGAAGCGGCTGTTGCCTCCCTTGGGGCTCGACAGGTGCCAATGCGTGTTTGTCGCTGTGGTTCAGAGTGTCGTGGGAGGTTTCTGGGTCTCTTTTTAGAGGGGCTTTATGGGTTTATAGCAGCCAGGCTGGAGCCTGAGGTTCAGCTCAGTTCAGCTCAGCTCTAGAAGCGAGTGGTGGGGGTACCCACGGATGCTCCTCGTGTGTTACGCAGGAAGGCTGCGAGGTGGGAAGGTGGCTTTCCCCAGGCTCCTGGAGAAGCCAAATGTTGCTTCCACCAGAGGAGGCACAAAACCAGCGCCACACGTACATATTGAAGTGGGGACCCGTTTCATTTCATCAACTCTCTCTTAAATTTGTGTTTGCCATGGGATGCCCCGTGCCGTGATCTCCTCCTACACATGGTGGGTTTCCGAGGGAGGAAGGGAGCGTCACTGAGCACCGCCCGGCCGGAGCATCCCTCGCCCGGAGGTGGGAACAGAGGGGCTGTGGTGATTTGTCGGGGGTGCCCGGGGCAGAGGTGGGGCCCGAGCCCAACTTTCCAGCGCTTGGACCTAAATGCTTTTCCTCTGCTCTCCTGAGCTCGCTGCTTGCCCTCGTGGGAGATGCATAGCCTTCTTCTGCCCGACCGGTGACCAAAAGCAGAGAAGTGTTTTATTCCAGAGGCTGGTATTTCACTATACAAGCGCTTTTGAAATAAGGAAAAATGGGTGGAAATTGCAGTGGGCTTAGCAGACAAAATTGAGCAGTTGACTGTGGCAAGGCACACAGTACTTAAATGCAAGAGCTGATCTAATCGTTGTTCTCGAGGAAGCTTTTTGCTGCATTTTAGCACACAAAGCTTTTCGTTTTCTCTTTTGTGGCTTGAGCTGCTATTTAAGAAAGCAAAAATCAATAAACCTTTCCAGCTTTCAATCTTTTGCCCCAAAAGGTGTTTTTTTGGGTAGTGTTTTGTCATTCATAAGCTGTGGCGACAAATCCTTGACATCATTCGTGGATAATATCGATCAGCTCTTCCGTTGCGCCAAAGGACAAATAGAAATCATTTATCTGTCTGGACTCCAAAACAGCAAAAGACAAAGGGCTCTGCCAGCCACCCATGACAATCAGCAGCTGAAGGTATTAGCAGGGGGTCAAGTTCAGAGGTCAGCGGTCAAACAGGTTGTCATCAGTTTCTCACAGCTATCGGAGTGGAAAAACCCAGCTGGTTCGTATTATCCAAATCCGGGGAGGCTGGCAGCGGTGGGTGCTCGGTGGCTCGGGATGAACCCACTCCAGGGTGCTGCCGTGGGGAGCGGAGTGACTGCCATTCCTTCTCTAACGGAGGACACGTTGTAGGATTGTTCTTATTTATTGCAAAGATGGGGTCTTAACTCCACTGTCATTCAGCAGCAACTGCTGGGACTAAGGGCCAGGCCCAAACAAACTGTGAGATGCTGTGGCTTTCCATGATCTTATCACAGCTGGGATTGCTCTGCACATTTCCAGGATCCGTTTGTTTTGGTGCCGTTAAATGATTTCTTTCAACCCTCTGCACCTCTTTTGGGAACAGTCTCTTCTTGAGCGAAGGCTCCTAAACCTGCTGCTTCAAATCCGTCTTCCCTGAAGATCCCTCCAAAAGCCTTTGAGATTTCTGAGTCAGGTGAAGCACCCCAACCCATACATACCACATTGAGGGAAAGCATCGGTTCCACCTACATATTCTTGTTCTCGCCATCAGCACCACCAAGTTAGAATTAATGAACATTTCCATCAAGCTAAGATATGATGCTGTATGAGCTCAGTCCTCATATGGAGACCTTCCCTGGTCATATCTCCCCAGAGCTGCGAACAAACCACTGCCAGCCCTGTGCCTTCGCTGCACAGGCAAAATCTTCTAGCCCTGGTGTCAATACTGAGCCCCAAGTCTACGAGGGCTGGGCGTAGCAGAAAAATGAGTTAAAGGAAACTTGTTGCCTCTTCGTATTTATCTGCAATTAAATCGACACCTATGCAGTCCTCCTTTCTCCAACCCTGTAAACATTGTGGGCTGCTCTGAGTTGTATGGGAAACCCTCATCTGTCAGGCAGGCAGGATGGCACAGCCGCTGGAGAAATCCCTCAGGATGCCAAAGGGGAAAGCTCCAGCCAGAGCTGCTCGTCTCATCCACCCGCTGGCTTTCCATCAACCTGGACGCTTAGGGTTTCCATCAGGCAGCTGGTGCTTCAGCCAAAATCAGTGGGGCGAGGGGAGGGGGCCGTACGCAGAGGGCAGACCAAACATGGGCACTGTCACTGTTTCCAAGAGCTCGCCCGCCTGCCTGCCCCACGCTGCTGGGCATGGTGAGGCCGTACACCGGGGATGGTGGCCCCAGCCCTGGGCATCACAGCTCTCCATAAGGAAGGTGCTGGTGTCAGGCACGGGGCTGTGAAGGGTTTTAGGTGAGTGTCTGTACACCTGGCCTAAAAAACAGATGGACTGAAGGATTGTGTTAAGATTTCTTGATGGTATCTACTTGTCAGTAGAGGCTCCTCTTTTTCCATGTTCTGAGCGCTTTCATGGTCCTTCTCCCCCTCTTCCATCTCCATCTTGCCACAGTTATCCTCAGCGTTTTCATTTTAAGGGGGTTGGCAAACAGAGATTCATCTTGTCTTTACCCACCAGCGCCTTGGTGGAGTTTCACTGAGATTTTGCTCACGCAGTATTGACAACTGGTCCGAGCAGCCTGGAGAGAAATGTGCTGCACGCACGCTTGGAGGTACATTTTATTTGAACTGTGACAAGTTTTCTTCTATTCATCAACAACTAGTTGAGGCAATGGAGACTTTCTTACAAGAAACAGGCGTCTTCTAGTGCTGTAACAAGGCGCTCTCTTTGCTTTTTAGGTAGATAGCCGGGGAAATACTTGTGCAAAGTTAAATTCCTACTGGATAAATAAAGCCGCTCCGCGGCGCTGGGAGCCAGCATCGCTCCTTCACGCTGCAAAGTCGATGTGGTAAATGTAGCGCTTTGCTTAAATTTCTTCTGGTAGATAGAAATTCTCCCTTTTATTTTATTTCATTCTCCCAAGGACACTGCCAAGGTCACGAGGAATCCTGATGCTCCAAAGAGTGTATCAGGGATACAAACCCATTTCACCGGGCTATTGTTGTATGTATCCTCCTGTGCATCCAACTTCATTTCCACTTCAATTTTATCAACCTTCCGCTGGAGACTCAAGGAGATAGGAAACAAGTACTGACACGAATTAGCCTGGAGATTGACTGATATAGCTCAGCCCAGGGAATCCTGGGTAAAACCTTCTCCGGGCTCTTTCTCCCTTGCTCTTTCTCTGTCTTTTTTTTTTTTTTTTTTCCTTTTTCTTCCCCTTTTTTTTTACCCACTACAACTGTCTTTGTCAGTCACCTGTCAGAGATGTCACCAGTCCTGTCCAGGATGACAGACTGGGCGGGAAGGCTTTTGATGGGGTAATTTGCCAAAAATACCCGATGCGGTGTATTGGATGGTAGAGGGTGGCAAAGGCTCCAGGGAAGAGATCCCTGTTAGCAGGCTGCGGGTAAAACCAGCTTTCTCTTCTCGAAACCACCATGAATCCAGAAGCACTCACCCCTTTGCTTTGGGGAATGCGTGGGTGAGCTCCACTGCCTTTGGGAAGGAGCCTTGCTCCTTCCATTGATGCTCTGGGGACCTCTCGGTGTGTGGGGGGCTGGCTGGGGTGACACCCCAGTGTCCTCCTCTCCGCCTGCCCCGCGCTTGCAGCCCGTCCCCCCTCCCCACGGGCCTTGGGGTGTCGGGAGGGCTCCAGGATCAGCGAGGGCGGCAGAAGATGCTCTCAGGGATGCATCCCTGGGGTGGAGAACAGGCTGCTGCGGCGTTTCCCCCCGTCCGCTGCACGAACGGGCTCTGCGGTCGAGTACCAACCAGCACTGGTGGGGTTCACAGGTTTTACTGGAGCTCAGCGGCAAGGGGCTGGGCGAAGGCAGGGGCTTATTTCCTGGCATCCGATCGGAGCGCCAAATGCCGGGTGCCCAGCTCGAGCGCGGTGCAGGGAGAGGACGTGGCTCCCATGCGAAGTGGGACGGGGATGGGGATGCTGGCGCAGCGTGGGCCTCCGCCGCCTGCCCTCTCTGCCAACTTCAGCCCCTCTTCTTCCTCGGAGAGGTAGGAAATTTATGCCCTTTGGGTTCAAAAAAGGCTTCTAGAGGAAAAGAGAGAGAGAAAGAGAATGAAAATGATTTTAATTTTTTTTTGGCGTAGAAATGAAGCTGATATTGAAAGTGAGTAAATTTTAATGAAACGGTGCAAAAATGACATCATTTACTCAGAAATCATTAATTTGTCAGCATTAATATTTCAGCTACAACATTGCCTGTCATTCTGTGCCAGCAATGACTGATAAATCTATAAAAGTGTGCTGCTAATTTACTGAATATTTATGTGCAGTGTCATTTGCAGAGTAGGATTTGAATTTATTTCACTCAGTATTCAGCTGGAGAACATTTCTAGCAAACCTAAAATGAACAGCACCAGGCTGTGCGAAGTAAAGCTGGCAAACTTCTTAAATAACATTTTAAAGGGAGAGGAGCACTGGCAGGAGGCCGCGGCGTTTCCCTCGGACGAGGCTCATCCGAGACCGCGTCCCCGCTAACACCGCGGTGGAGGGCCGGGTCGGGGGCCCGCAGCGGCCTGCGCTC
>Ga0181612_143263_pt1 | contig 14844 bp, 9 predicted proteins | sample HoacroProtozoa21_FD_119630 | JGI IMG/M metagenome (GOLD analysis project Ga0181612, IMG submission 119630) | Hoatzin crop microbial communities from Cojedes, Venezuel. Combined Assembly of Gp0051906, Gp0051904, Gp0051908 | reverse complement strand
TTAATTCAAAAGTTTTTTTTTGTATACAGAGTGTCCTTTTTCATTATTAATAAACCGGAAAGAATTGTCTCTTGTCAACTCTGCTTCCTCAGAGCTCCTTTTGATTTTATGCTTTTCCTCAATGGGTGAACAATGCTGCGTTTTTCATATAAACTTTAATTTTCACATGTAAAACCTTAATTTTACTAATAATTCCACAGGGTGTCACCAATCACCTCCATGTCCCTTAGCATAGTTTCCAGGAGGATCTGCTCTTGGTCTTGCCTGGCACAGAGGTGAGACTGACCGACCTGCTATTTGCCGGGTCTTCCTTTTTACCTTTTTTAAAAATGGGGGTGATGTTTTCCCTTTTCCAGTCAGTGGGAACTTCACCAGACTGCAGTGACTTCTCAAATACGATGGATAGTGGCTGAGCAACTTCTTCCGCTAGTTCCCTTGGAATCGTGGATGCATCTCATCAAGTCCCATGGACTTGTACACATTCAAGTTCATTAGATGGTCTTCTAGGCAGAGAACCAAATTAACATTAGGAGAGAGTGAGCTATTAGAAGAGTGCTTTTCCACCTAAGTCCTTGTCTCTGACCTGTATTTGTGTCATAAAAAAGCAGGAGTTAGGAAGCTGGTGTGTCAGATTATTTGCTGCTGCTGGCGCTCCATGTCTCTCTTCTCACTCTTCCCCAGATTTGGACTTTATGGCTGTGTTGGGAAACCTGCACGTCATCCTCTTCTGTCCAATAACTGTATTTGGAAGAGTCTCTCTAGGAGCAAGTGGAGTTGCTGTTTCTGTAGAAGATGAGGCTAAGTGCAATGGTGGTATTGATTCATGGAGAATTCAGACAACACACACTATTAACAGTGCATGCGAATGCGATTAAGATGAGCCTAATTCAAATTCTTTGCTAGAGGAGAAATGGTGAACAATCATTTATAAAAACAACTTTGTTTCTATTGAGGGCGTGAAGTAATTCAGATTGGGGGATCTCCCGATTGTGGTGTTATTACTAGGAGGGTTGTTTGCTCTGTGTATGTGTGGGGGTGTGTGTTGGTCTTTGGCAGATGATATTGACAACATTGTGAGAGGAGTTTGTTGTATGATGGAAATGTCTGAGAGGAGGTCAGGGAATGATTCATCTGCCAACCTGTCCATTCCTAGCTGCCCGCCCTGGAGGTGGTGGGGTGAATGGCGGGTAAGGAGTGAAATGCATGGGCACCGTAGATCACGCGTCCTTTTGTGCGGCTAGTCACTCTTTGTTCCAGCAGCAGTTTTGGTTAGTCCAAGTGTGTATTGATTTTAGTTTCCAAAAGTTGGGAATGCTCTTCTTTTTGTAGGGCTGCCTGAGCCTACAAAATCCTGATCTTAACTCTGGTCCATGCGAAGGCCACTTGGGTTTTCTAGGTTTTCTGTGCTTCCACAAGAAGGGTACCGTTGTCCCTCAGTTGGACTGAGGGGTGTTGTGAGAATTCAGAATAGGATCAAGTCCATTCAAAACAGATGATACTATATTTTCCTGAATTTAACCAGTGAAACAAAATCCATGGAAACAGTGTAGAAGAAACAAATAGATTAGTTTTCTAATAGTTTTCTAATTTTGGTCCATAATCCTTACGGAAAACTATTTCCTGTGAAATACCTATACTCTCTCTATTACTCACCTACAACTAACTTCTCAGTTGGTAGATTATCCTTAAATGTTTGAAAAGATGCATCTACCTGTGGTCTACAAAAGTCTGTCCCACACTGTTTTGGTAACAGCACTCAGCTGTTCTGGAGAAGATTACATGTTCAAAGTACTCAACAAATGTTAGCTAACTAGTTGATTAAATTAAAGAACAAAGTATTCTTCCAGCAATGCAGAAGAATGTGCTTAGCACAGATTACAGTACCAGTAAATGGATTCCAAATCTCTTCAGCTGATTTAGAAGACACTCTGTACTGTTGTCTGATTAATACATTTGGGTAAGTGTCTTAATCTGATAATTTCATGTTTATAGTGACTCAAAACTTTATGCGACAAAATGGCGAAATACAATGTAAATTTTTTTTAAAGTCCATGTGACTTCTGAGAAGTATTTGCGTGTTTCCCTTATGTAATGAAATTTTTATGATTTGATAATCTTTTAATTATTATATAATGGTTGCTTTTTAAGAAATTGGAGAAATAGCTATGTAAGTTAGAATGAAACAATCGACAGAGCATATTGCAGATTTTTTGGCTTGTTTTGTTTTTAGGCTCAGTTTAGGCATCATTTTGAAAATATTATCCCTTAAGAAGAGATGGTACAAAACATAAACTGTCCTGTTAAAGCTTTATTAATGGTCTAAAAAATTCCACTTCAGCAGATGTAGACGCTGTACTGAATAACACTGGCCATAGCAATTATTCAGCAGTTTCTTGGGGAAGGCCACTGAAATTAAGGAGTAAATCATCTTTTCAGACTGAAGAGTTTCCTCCTGTGGTGTACAGTCAGTTGCTGAAATATCATATCCAAAATTCAAGGATTAGCCTTTACCTAAACACATGCCTCTTTTGTGTTTGGGGCGTTCCTAGGATTTGTTGTTCTTGCTAGATAGAAAGCACTAGATTACAATGATCGTGAACTTACCTGCCATTTATCAGGGATATTTGTGGTTATTTTTTCCTACTGAATTCCCAAGTGGCAGAAAATTGAATAGTTTTCTAATGTATTTTCCCTTTAAATGGCAAAGAAAAGGGAACAGGAGGCTAGGAAATATATTGCTGAACTACCCTTCATGCTAGGCATAGTATCATGTTAACAAAAAATAGTCTGACATTCAAATTAGAAAAGTTATTTATCAGTTTTCCTTAAAAGCACAATAATCTCTGAGAAATAAAGTTGAATAGAAAAGGAAGAGAAACAGAGCAGAGGGGGGTTTGAAGGAAAGGGGAGAAATGTCTATTAGCATTAGAAACTGTGCTAAGTTAAGAGCCTAGAAGACATGAATTCTAGTTTCACCTCCTACTGCACTAGGCAATTGCATGATTGACTGAAGTGTTTTTGTCCAGGTGCAGACAGGAATTGTACAAGATCTACAGATACGGTAAAAGGCTTTCAACAAGGTCACTGCTGGTAGCATGGAGTGTTGTTCTGTAAGGGATTTTCCTCAATACAGGCAATGAAGAAAATACAATAATGCACATATCTAATCTTCCTAACTTCACTGCAATTTCTATAGTGCTAAACTATTATGGTACTTTGTAATGTTGTCTGGATCTTGGCCTTATATTCTAATAATGCATTTAATTTAAAGACTCTTCTGCTGTATTTGTGCATTCAGAAAGTTTTTGTCTGTGCTGTGTCTCTGTAGGCACTCTCCAATCCATTTTCTTTTTTTAGATGGTGCATGTTTCCTTCAGTATACTTTGAGAAAGTAATACCTTTTGCAAAGGCAATGACAGATCTTCAGGCTTCTCAGTAGCGCAGTTCTAGACTGCGTGTTCTTTTTCTGCTTCTAATCTGTGCCTTTCATGCTTATACAAGATTTAAAAAGTTATGAATATGTCTTAATAAAACTGTTCCTTTTTAAAGGAAGTACTTGTTCTGTGTGATGAAGAGCTTCTGTGATGATGAGTTCTGTGTAATGAATCTGCTTGGAGAAGGGGGATTGTATCTCGCAGCATGGAAGCCGTTGGGGCTGTTGGAGTAATTGGGAGCGTGGTAGGACTGGGCTGTTCTGCAGCCTAATGTAAACGGTCAGCTCCAGATGCAGCCATTTGATAGGAGGAACTGGGAGGAAGCACAAAATAGAAGTACTGCAGGAATAAAGCTATCTTTGCAGTGTTTTGGGGGGAAGCAGTATTTTGTGAGTGATTAGCAACATTGAATTGGGACAAAAAAATCAGCTCAGTGGAAATGATGTGGAAGTAGAGTGAGGAACAAATGTGAAAGTGAGTGTAGAAACAAATGTGAGAAACTAATGAGTTTTTGTGTGTTTCATATCCAATTACATTTGTTAAAAACGTGGACTGCGTGTTCTGGCCTAGTTAAGTGCAGAGTTGCTCATAAAGAAGAAATCAGAATCAAATTGAGTATGTGCAGGGAGACAGCCCATGGGTCAAGAAAACGTGAGTTTTGACTGCAGGAGTTTCCTAAAGGTCAGCCTCATGGTGCTCTCCTTTCTGTTTGTTCCTTGGCATAATCCTGAAGTACAGTTCAAAAATCTGAATGTCCTACAATTTATGGAGTTACTTTAATTAAAATGGGCACCAGACCTTACCAAGATGACATCTACAATGGCAAAGTGGCTTTCCTCTAGTTGCATTTCTTTGTATATATATATACACACACAAACTCTCCTTTTTTTTTTTTCCATTGCCTTCGCTGATGAACTATTAGTAGAGTGGTTTCTTGTTCCGTATGGTGAAAACACAGTCCTTGCATGCATGCTCAGAAATGTGTCTGGTTGCGGAGGTAGATAACATTATCAAGTGGCTGTTTCTGGGGTCCTCTGCTTCTTCCTTACTCCTGCAAATTGGTGGAGCTGAGAAGTTCAGATCTGAAGAACCAACTGAAACTCAGAGCAGGAGGAAAGCTCAGGGATGGAGTAGCTTGGTGTCATTATATTGTTTTATGCCAGAATTTATCCTGTTTTGATCATACATTTTGTCAAGGTTGTTAGCTTTTATCTCTGTGCTGAGCTAAAGACTCCTGCAGGCAGAAATAAAAGGATCCTGGGTCATCATTTGTCAGTGCTAATCCCTTTGTTGACAAAATGCGCTATCAGGAGAAGGAAATCCTGTGCTGTGTTCACAGGTGTGATAAAATCCTGTGCAACTGTGAAACTTGCCCATGTCTAGGCTGTTGGCTGCTTGCTTTCATTTCATACTTTGCCATTGGGGCGCTCGTGCTTCTGGTAGGCTTGCTCTTAGAAAAAATCCACCCACCTTCTGGTAGCTCTTTTGATGGCTGAAATGGTGACAGCAGGAAGAATGGTAGCTGCTTTGTTTCCTGCCTTAGACCTGTAGCAGTGCTGAACACCTGTTAGTAGGTGATTTTGATACGGGCTGTGCTAATTAGCTGTAATATGAGCACATTCTTGTACAGAACAAAATCTGAACCATAGTGACTTCATGTTGCTTGGGCAAGAGAACCCAGATGCTTTTGCTCTTCTTTCTCATTAAATTTTAAGTTTATGCAAGGAAAGTTGAAGAAACATTTGTCACCTTGTTTGTGTGAAAAATGTTGATTTTAGCCAAGGTCTTTGAGAGAAGATTTCCCGTGGTTTTGACCTCAGACGATCCTATAGAGACCTGTTTCAAAAGCCTTGGATATGTATATCTGTATATCCATATATAAGTTATGTATACATAAGTACATGCGATAACTGAAACTTTCCTGTCCTTCTTGAAGTGATTTATCCCACACAAGGGTTGGAGTTAGTGGGTAGGACAGAAAGAAGTGTGCTTTGTGCAGATGAAGTTTCAAAAAAAAGTTGTAGTCTTTTAGGTGGTTGGTGGCCATTCAGAACAATTATCTTCCTAAAGCCATGTGGTTAGTTATTTGTGTGTTATGGATCTCTGAATTTTTCAACACTGAAAAAAAGAGGCCTGTTGTAAAATAGTAAAGGTATAAATCATAGTAGGTATGGTGGTGTTGGGTGGATGGTTGGACTTGATGATCTTAGAGGTCTTTTCCATCCTATGATTCTATAGTTCTATGATAGTGTGCTGCAAGGGGAAAAACAACCCCTCTTGCTGCTTACTTCTGGGTAAAGACTTTGCAACTGTAACAGACAAATGAAGTTTAGCTTGAATAAATGCAAATCACTACAAAAAGTCTTGATATAGTAAGAAGCATACAGTGTAAGGGATCCCTGCCTTTGTTTGTGTGTGAATTGTCCTTGCAATAGAAGTTTCAGAATTTGCTGAAGCAGCAGGAGAGCAGTAATGTGGAATGAGGTTGAGTCAATGAAGAGCAATAAGTGTAGCGATCAATAATCAAGTGATTTGTGAAAAGCAGTTGATGACAGTGAGTGTGTATTGGTTCCAGATGTGTATGTGCTGTAGGAGCAAGGCATGCTGAAGTGGCTAACGCTGCTATACTGCAAGGTAGGCCATTCCCAATTGCTTCCTGACAGCGAGTGTTGATTGCAAATGACATTTTGGGGCCGGATTTAAATAATGTGAAGTAAAAGAATGATGATTTTGTCTAAACTAAGGAAATGAGAGTTAGGATGGAGTAGTCTCTTGTGTGCAGTGGCTTAGGGGAAGGTCACTTGTTCAGTTGTTTGGTTTTAGGCTGTCTTTTTGATGGCGCTGCTTACGTGCGGTGTTACTCTTCATATGCCTCTGTGACAAACAAAATGAAAATATGACAAGAATTTCAAATGGATTACCATCAAAACAAAACAAAAATAAATGAATATGTATCGAGAGGTGTATTTTTAATGTCTGCCCATAGTTCAACATTTTTTCTTCTATTAAAGAAGAAATTTTTCAGGAATGAAACAAACCTCACAATATCAAGGTTTACAATAGAAGTAGTAATTTTACATTGTTTGAATTTTTATTACCTTACAGATATTCTCAGGAAACTAAAACCAGCTGATTGGTCAGATATTCATTAGATTAGTAGTGAATATATTGCAGCCTTGTGAGTCATACAGGCAACAATGAAGTTTTGGCTGTTGTAATCGTTGTACTTTTTAATCATTAAAAGTTTCTCTTTTCTGATTAGAAAAGCTTTGCAGTCCTGCAAAGCTTTTTTCATATGGGAAGTTCTTACTCATGCATGTAATCCCATTAAAATTCTCTGAGATTGCTAGTGTGAATTGTCTAGTAGTCTGGGTCTAAATTAATAAAGGAGTTTCATTTCTATTCTTTTACAGTAGAGGTATATCAAACACTGAAAGTGCTTTAAGTGTTCTTTAACCCAAGCTGTAAAAGATACCATAAATTTAAAAAGTGACAGTTTCTATAATGTATAGCAAGAACAGCAGAAATTATGGTGACTGCTGAGATGCAAAATTGCCAGCAATGGCTGAGATGCTGAAATCACTGTATGCATTTTTTGGTAGAAGGAAAATGGGAATCTGATTCTGCTTTTCTTGCACCATATTTATGTCAGTGTAATGCCTCTGACTTCAGTGGCTGTCATCCTGACTTGCACCTGTGTAGGAGTATGTTTATCTTACCATTTTAGGAAAATGGATTCAGATAGATGTCTATTTTTCAGTGGAAGGAACACCATATTGTAAAGGTCTGTCAGTAGTCGAGGGTCACTATTACCCTCGTATTTAACACTTTTCTAACTTCTCCGAAAAAGTTAATTTAGATTGAGGTCTTATACATGTCCAGTGAGGTGCAATGTTTTAGCTGATGAAGGTAATTCTAAGATAAAAAGCCTTGAAATATTGGGCCATTTTATGTTTTGTGAAGTCTTCTAACCTTTTGTCATAAAATAATCTTTCAAAATGATTTAATTCTGAAAATTTTGTATATATTTTATTGAATAGTCTTAAATGACCTTCAGCACTAATGAATATTTTAATGCAAAGTTGAGCTGTTATTTTGAAAATTCAAGTAGTCGTGCAAGTCCCAGGGATTTTATAAACTTGTCCTATGTCTAGTAGAGTTTATAAGCTGCTGCTTCAGAATCAGCATGGCTGAAGGAAGAAACTTTCTAGATCTTACAGAGCTTTAAATTCTACCATGATTGACTTCTCGGAGGTTTTCAACAGCTTCAGCCTACCCCGACGGGTTGGGAGAGATTGCAGATGGCCAGCAGAGCCAGTGGAGCTGAAAATATTTTACAGACTCAGCAGCAATATTTTTGCAGTTCAGAGTGGCTGAGCTAAGTGCTCAGGCTTCCCCAAAAGCAGCAACTCTGGGTCTGTGCTATGATCATCTGCCATAAAATGCAATAGGGAAAATACTGAAGGTCTCCCAGAGAAGGCTGGAAAGCACGAACTATCCCACTTTCTGTCAGTGTATGGTGTTATTCCCACACTTTCCATGCTTATTTTTCAGGGATACATTTTTTAGGACAAAAAATTACTTCCAATCATGTGAGAGTGTTTCAGAAGTAAGAACTGATGCCTTTTGTTTATTTGCAACTCGTGCTGTATGAAGCCTAACAGAAAAAAAACATGGTGGTGGAATTGTGAAGGCAGTGGTCCAGGGCAACTTTGTGCAGAAAAGATATATAAATATATGTGTATATATGTTTTGCAAAACTGAAAAACTTTTCTTATTTTAGAAGCCTATTTTGTGTTTTAGCAATAGTAAGTCACTGTCATTGATTAACGTGTCCAGTAAGCTCCTGGGCGCTACTGGTAACCTTCTAGATTTTGGAAGATATTGCTGGAATATCTTGTAAAATCAGTAATTTCAAACGGGCTGATTTTTACAAGCAAAGTGAAGTAGCAGTCCCCGTGCCAGATGGGATGTATTGGCTTGACATCTCTAGTTAGTCCATGTTTTCCTGTAGTTCCATATTTTTCTTAAGCTGTATATGTTGAAACTGTAAATAGGTATATTTCAGAGATCTTGGGTCAATAAAAACTTACAGAAACAATTTCAAACCCTCTCCTTATACTTACTTACCCTGAAAGCTATTTTCATATGTGTAACTCATTAAAAAATAAAAATAAATTCTCCCCAAAGTCCTCTCATTTTCCACACATGATTCAACATGTAATGCAAGGAAAAAGTTACTGCAGTGTCTCTTTGCTTGGTAAGTTGTTTTTAGGTCCTGATACATTTTCCTGGATGTACACTAGGATGTACACCCAGCCTATGGGATTATAGCAGTCGTACCTTGAAAATATATTTGCATTCACTAAGAGCGAATCACCTGAATTTATCCCAAATAAAAAATAACTCAATCCGGTTTCTCTTTTCAGTAGATTCCTTTCGCACGATTTTATTTTTGATGCATAAGCATTTCTATAAATGCATTACATCTGGGTACTGTGATGAAAAGGTTATTAGTAATGTGGCACAGACAGATAGGCTTTCTGTTAAAATAATTCCCCAGCTGCATAAATGAAGCCCTATGTTAGCCTTGTGTGACTGTAACAAAAGACTTTAGGTGCTGCTGTAGGACACTGTGTCATGCTGGGGAAACATGAAAAGGTCCAGATCTCCCAATTTGTCTTGCAGATTTTTAATGACAGATGTCAAGGATGGTCTGGTTTGCTAGACATTAATCTCTGAATCCCTAATATTGATGAAGAGATTGAAGTAAACATGAAGTTGACGTGAAAGAACATTATATCAGCCTTGGATGCAATAACAAAGACATTGGCTGTCAAGACATGACAGAGAATATGCTTTTTAAGTTGTGTACAATATGTTTATACTTCACAGCTAACACTGCTCAGTCTACCCCAAATAAACACATGCTGTAAACTAGCAGAAGTTATGTTCCTATTGCCATGAATGCTATACTAAATACATCCTCTTTGTTAAAGCAAATGCAATCCAAAGGTGCAAGAATAAGATAAATGACAATAACTTCCACATGCACTTGCAAAAGCATGTGCTAACCTTTCCAAACACAACAGACTTTCACTTTGATGTGCTTGCATTGCTTAGAAAATGATCTGCTCTCCATTAAATTCAACATTAAATGGCCCAGTGGGTGTAATGAAGCAATAAAATAATAATAAAAAAAAAATCGCTACACTTGTCCATGCTGCCGGAGCTACCTGAATATTTTATAATGAGCAGATAATCTGGAAAAAGAAGTTATTAGTTTTGTAAAAGTATAAAGGATAATATTCAAATAGAAGCCCTACTTCCTGAAGCTTTTTTTAACACTGATATTTGTAAAAGTGCACTTACAGTAAGACAAAAGGTGCAATATTTTGGTTGGTCTGGAAATCTCTTCCAAAGGGTAACTGATTGAAGCATTAAGATTGCTCTTTTGCTCTTCCATGGTTCTTTTATTTTAAAGGCCTTTTACTTAAAAAGTATCCCCATGGTAACTTCCTAAAACAGAAGTATAACAAAAGGAGGGGGGAGACTGACTTATAGCTTTCGGCTGTTTTTATATGTGGTAAACATCACTATTTTCTAGGACCTGAGAGGGTTTGACAATTCAAGTTGCAGGACTCTGGCAATCTTGAGAAATTATCTTGCAAACTATAAGAAAATAATAATTTCTGAAATTGCTTATATGGAAACAAAAATACAAAATGCAGACTGTTGGCATTCCTCCTGAATTGAAAAGAAAAAAAAAGTTTCTGAATTTTAGTAATCCCTTGCTTGTGACCTTTAATTTGCTGTTCCCCACCATGACTATATTTATTGGCAGTTTATTTTATATCCGATAACTGCATTTTATGTGCATAACAAAGGTTATAGGGGATGAGCTATCTATTTCAAGATTATAATTCTTTATTCTGCAGTGCTTTTTTGGGGGGGTTGGGTTTTTTTTTTTAAGCAGAATTTCCACAGAGCTCATATATGTAACTTGCCCTTTAATTAATTTTCTATTTCATTTTGTAGATGTCTTTTCGTCAGCATATTGCCAAAATACTTAACCACAAAAAGAAAAAAAAAAAAAGTGACTTGTGTTTCTGAAGAGACAACCTATCAGCAAAATAAACAAACGCTATCTGAAATTTAAGGATGTTTTGAAAACTACCTACTTGGATACAGTGGTAGCTAGTGGTTGTAATGGAGTGTTAAGAACTTACTTATCTGCAAAAATGAATTGCTTATTTTGCCCAAACAACTTTTTGTGCTCTTGCTTTCTGCTGAGATACAAAGATGCGACAGGATTTTTAGGTACTGGGAAAGCTAGAGGTCTTTAAGGTGGAATGTGGCACTTAGAGGATATCCGAGTGACGGGTTGTAGGCGAATTTCATGTCAGGGAGTTGATCCAGAGAGGCTTAAAGAGGTGATTTTTATTTGTGAAATCAAAAGTAATTCCAATACCTACAAAATTTCAGTAGTTCTGTAGAAAAAGGTTGGTTGTCATCTTCACTTGACACACCGTTGTTTCTTCATATTTGTCTCTGGACCCTGCTAAATGGTCTAACTCATATGTTGCTCAGAGTTAATAATTTGAAAAATCAGCAGTTTTTTTCCTGACCTTTAAAATCTGTACTGGCTGCTTACCTTTTCAGAAATAATGCTAAAACCAAGGTTTTGTCTAGTAGAGGCAGTCCGAATTGCAATTGGATGCTTCTGTCCCTGCTTTTTGAGCCCAGTCAACTCGGAGTGCTGTTGACAGGAGTTTCGAGGTTGTGAGTGAAATTCCTGAATGTGGAAATCAAGAGTATGGAAAAAATAATACACTAATACACATAGCTGTGCTAGCTCTGCCTTTTGCCATTTTAACTACTGCCTTCTGTGCAAGGTCTGTACGCAAGGTACTGCTGACGGAGAGGGAGGCGAGGCAACGCAGACAGCTTGCTTTACCTACATGGGAAGAGCGTCCCTCGGGGTCTGAGTGCCAGCACATAGCTGAACCCGTATCTTTATTTGGCCCTATTTCAGGCAAGTATCTTTGTCTTCCTAAGGACTGTCTCTGAAAACAGATTGAATGAAAAGCAAATGAGGGAGTTTTCATGGCTTGGCTCTGGCTGTAAGTCACCACAGTAGTGCTTCTCAGATTTTAGAAGCTGATGTTTGCAAATTAATTACTTGGCCTTTAAATAGTTCCAAACCACCCAAAGTGCTCCATTATGTTAGCACAGGCTTGAGAAATAGATATGTATTACTAGCTAATTGAATAACATATGGTGTTGATTAGTGCTTAGCTCTTTTTATAGAACTCAATTAAAAAAATGACTGCAGTATATTTTGAGACTATGAGATGTCTGTTGGTTGCTTCTGGTAGGAGGGAACTGCTGAAACAAGAAATGATGAACTTTTTCTGTTTAGTTCATCTACAAGTTCCTTTAGGAACTTGTGGTTTGTGTGGCTGCGACAGGAGATAGGCTGGAGTCTCTTCATTTGCTGCAGTATTGAAATGCAGCCTTTCCTGAAAGATTGAAGTGCTCTCCCGGCAAAACAAAACAAAAGTCCAGGCTTTTATTTTCTGTGCTATTGCTCAAGGTATATGAATATACAAAGAGCCTATTTCAGATGGATAAAAATCTATTCTTACAGGGGTTGGTTTGCAGAGACGCATTTCTTGGGTGAAGTCCCAGGACATAGACATTAAGTTATAAAGCCCTCCAAACCCAAATAACCTTGGTCTCTTTCCACCTCATCCTTCCCAACTCCCCTAAGTAATAAATGTGGGGAGAACCTGCCTTTTATTTCTTTAACTTGATGCAGGTTTTGCTCAAGAGATTATTTTCCTCTTAAACTTTGCGAAAATCACCCAAGATGATGATGATTATCATTTTCTTATTTACATGGATGATTGAAGTGGTATAACTGCTAGCAGCAGTGATCAGATTGGGAGGAGCTGGAAGAATATGGAGAAACAATAAACAGGAAAATAAAGTGTTTCTCTCTCTGACTTAACTTTTTCTTTTTTTCTCCTGTGCTACCTCTTCTACTGTATTTTGTATGGATTTTTTGAAAAGAAAATTTGTTAAATAGTGGCTTCAAATGTGATGTGATGTGCGCTGTATGAGACAGACAGCAACAAGAAATACTGACTTTTATCCTCAATTTTATCACTGACTAGTAATTTAGCTCTTGGGTGTATGACTTCACAAACTCTTCCTTGCATTTTAGAAGCAAGTGATGGTTATTCTTGCAGTCCTAGAACTCTTAGTAGAAAAGCCTACCAACAGTGCAAAATTACTTAATGCATGTATTTTCCAGATTTTCATACCAGCTTTCATTGTATTATATACTATTTTGTATTTAATTTTCATCTGAAAGACAGCAAAATATGATAGACTCAGAACAAAGGAGGTCCTGAAAAATCAATTATTTTTAAAAAAGCCTTTCCACTCTCAGTAGGTTCTCATTCTCCAGTAGCTCTTCCACTGAAATGACGTTCATTCATCCATCCAGAGAAAACAGATGAGTCCTGCAGTGTATCCTGAAGGTTACTCGGGTCATTTGGGAGGGAGCTGCGTTTCAGAGATGCAGTGCTTTCACCGTGAGTGCCCTTTCACTGTTTTCCCATTGTTCATACATCTCATTGTATGCTTGTAACTGCCGTGGCAATGTGTAAAATAGACCATTAATGACCTAAATCACGCTGGGCTCAAAAACAGGAGCAGGTGCAACCCTGATCAAAACCAGAAGGCTACAGTGTCAGGAACACATCGTCCAGTGATAACAGGGATGGAAGAAGCAAAAGCTGTTTTATTTCTGTATTCCCAATCCTTCCCCCAGGCTGTCCTGCCCCCTCCATCCATGTATAAAATAGATGGCAATATGTTCATTCTAAGCTTCTCCCTGGGAAAAATTTCTAGAGCCAACATCTTATTCAGTGAGGTCAGTCTAGAGGTTGCAAAGGCAAGCTAGCTGTTGCTGGCTTCTTGGTAAAAGGGGTCATGGGTAGCCGATGCAGGAGTGATTTATGAGTAACATAACAGGTAAATAGGAATACTGTAGCCTACAGGTGTCCAGTTTTGGGAGGCTCCTGTAACGTATATTGATCCACAGTGTGGAAGAATTTCTTAAAAGGCTGATACAAAGGTCACTCTGCTACCATGACTGTCGTCAACCAGTAACATCCTATCACCTGAAAGATATAGCATCAAATTTATGATGTTCAAAAAGTTTGGAAGATTCCAGTTATTTCCAGAGTGGTTTTTGTGTAGTATGCCGATAACATTCCTCCAAAACATGAAAACTGACAAGGTGATAATTAGAGAATAAATTGATAAGCAATCAATTTATTTTTATTTTTTAAATGTTGTTCTAGCACCAGTTTCTTTGAAAGGAGCTGATACCTGTTGATATCTGAAAACCAGGTTTTCTTTTTAACTGCCACAGTTCAGTCCGTTTGATGTTTGAAGAGGCTATGATGACAGGCAGAATGAGATTAATCCGATCAAACTTGAGATCTACATTGTAGACATCTGCAAAGGAAGGGGGATGCATGTTTCCATGAACAAAACACCTGAATTTATAATTTTAGCGTACTTCATAGTGAGGTGACTCTTTCCATAGGCCCTGTTTGTGAGATTTACAGGGACTGCAGAGTCTAGGGCTAACTAACTGAGACACAAGCATCTGCGTCTTTCATGATTGCCACCTAAGTACATTTGCCATTTCAGTTTTGGAATGAAATACTAGAAATCCCTGAATATGGTAATTAGTGGACTTTCATCCTTAATGCCTTGTCTGTATTTTCTATCCTTTGGCTATTACAGGCAATGCATTTCTCGTAGCGACCTGTTGGGAAGTAGCTCCTTCCAAAGAGATGTTCTTTAGGATATACTGTGTCATTCATCAATTGCAAATGGTCTGTGTTGAGTACAACTGACTTACCTGCACAGTGATCTCTTACTCTGGGTTTTGTATACTCCATTGATCTCTTAAATGAATCAAAGTTATTTGACTATTGTGTACGCAGGATCTGAGACCCAGTGACTGGGATAGTTCCACACTGAAAAGACAGTCTGGAAACAAAACAATTAGCTGTAATACAAATGAGCAAAGCTTTCCTTCCATATTTATGAAGAGAAAACATGGTTTTGTCTTGCGTTTAAGAAGGTAAGGATTGTTTCATGAGAAGGATATAATTTCTAATCCTTTACATTCAAACGCATTTCAGAAGAGACATCCCCAGAGAGTAGCTGTGTTAGCTAAGCCAGCAGCACCACAAATTGTAGTTGTGCTGGTTTTCCACATGGGACAGTTTTCTACTTCACAAAGCTATAATGTCATGCAAAGTTCATTTTACTGGTAAGCATCATTGAGCCAAAATTGAGTTCAGAGCTCCAGGGTGGGGGG
>Ga0181612_119189_pt1 | contig 14844 bp, 11 predicted proteins | sample HoacroProtozoa21_FD_119630 | JGI IMG/M metagenome (GOLD analysis project Ga0181612, IMG submission 119630) | Hoatzin crop microbial communities from Cojedes, Venezuel. Combined Assembly of Gp0051906, Gp0051904, Gp0051908 | reverse complement strand
GGGGTGTGGGGCCCGTTGGTCCCCGCTGGCGCCCCCCCGGGCCCCGCGGCCGGGGGGCCTGCGGCTCCTCCAGCCCACGGGCCGTGGCCGTGGTGTTGCTGGGTCCCCACGCACGGGCTGGCAAGGCAGCCCGGCTCCCTGCCCCGCTGCTGCCAGCAGCTCCGTCCCCGGGTCACCCGCTCTCCTTCCCCTATGCTGCTGGGGACAGAGGAGGCGAGTGGTGCAATATCCTACCTTTGTGTGTGACAGCACCCGCGTCCCCTGGGCCAGGCGGGGGTAAAGGAGCTGGAGGTGCTGCCCTTCAGCTCCGCCGCTCGCTCTGGGCCCTGGGGTTTGGAGCGGAAGGGCTGAGCCCGTCCCTGGCACGCCGCTGCTATTGTAGTTGTCTGTCACATACGTCTCACCGAGCAGGGCCCTGAGGGAGATGTTCTCCAGCAAAGGCCCCTGCCCTCCCAGATGACAATAACCCCCTCGGGGGCCCAGCCGCTTCCTCCGAGCTCCAGAGAGCTGCGCAGCCCGGGAGGGACCTTCCCGCTGGTGGAGGTTTTGCACGAACAAAAACCTCCCGCTGCGGCCACTTCCCCGGGCAGCCCCGGTGCCGGCAGTGCCAGCGCCCCGCTGCTTGCCGGGATGCCCGCTCTCCCCTTGGCTCGCCTGCTTAACTCGTACGGTGCCGGGCTCCCGGTGAGCAGCACGGGCTGGCTGGGTTCTGTCCCCAGAAAAGCTTTGGGGCTGTTGCCTGCCGAGAGGGGATGGAGCCCAGGTGCCTTCTTGGGCTGGGGAAGGGCAGGGTGCTCTGGGTGCTCAGGACACGGGAGGGAAGGGAGAGGGACTCTTGTCTTCTGTCCCTGTGCAAATTCACCTCCTTGCCCTGCTGCGTGGTGCGAACATGGCTCTGCTTTGTCCCCGTGCTCGTGGCCATCTGGCTGCCAGCCGGCAACTGGTTCCCAGGACGATGTGGGGAGACGGAGCCGCTGTGCCTTGCTGTGCTGGGTCTGCTCCTGTGCTGAGCCCCAGACCGCCTGCTGACGTGCGGGGTGAGGCCACAGGGGGTTGTGGGGTCACCCTGCTCGGTTTGGGGCACACAAGCTGTTTGCATCAGCCTGCTGCTGCTGGGGCACTGCCCGGGCACTTGTTCCAGCACCAAGGAGCGTCTCCGAGCTGCCTGCACAGGCAGGGAGCAGCCAGGAAATGCTCCAGGGCAGCACACACGGGCTGGGTGTTGCATTGCCAGTCAGAAGACTCCATTCCTCCCTCTCTGTGCAATTTCTGTCACGAGAAGTTCTTGCACAGAGAGGCCGGTCGAGCAAGAGGCACCAGCAGCATCATGGGGACCTGGCGGGCAGCGCCTGGGCACAGTTATTGCCAAGGCAGAGCCCAGGTGCCCCTGTGCCAGGTACCTGGCTCTCATGGTTTGCCGGTACGATTGGGCTGTTACTAGTTCCTCGGCTTTTCTCTGTCCTTCCCCGCCCTCTTGCACCACGAGACGCAGCGGACCAAGGTCTGTCCTGCTCTGTCCTCACCCTGCAGCCCATGCCTCGTACAGCCCCGCTGGCACACAGCCGCTGTGCTGTGGCCACAGCCGCTGTAAGGGTAATAACTAGCTGGAAGCGTGTTTCCCTGCGGGTTTGTTTGCTTACTCCCGCCAGGCGTGTTTTAGTTCATGTTTATGGCCAGCAAATTCCATCCACCGCCCGCTCACTATCGCAAAGTCCTCCCGTGCCAGCAGGCTTGGCTTTCTGCCATGTCCCATTTCCCAGCCCTCTTCCCACACCGGTCTCCTGCTCCCCAGGTCAGTTTAAGAGAGATCACGTGTGCCGCCTCAGCTTCTTTGCGTCTCCCGGGGATCCCCAGCTCCACCACTGGGAATCTGGGTCCTCCATTCCTGTGCAGTGTGGGCCTGTCCGTAGCACGTGTGCAGGAAGGGCTGAGCCTGCAGGCTCTTCCCTGCACCTCCGCAAGACCTCGGTGCCAGAGGGGACAGGGCTCAGCGTTGGGCGACTGCTGGGGGCTCTTCTGTGCCTCTCCCTCCGTGCTGTCTTCCTGCTTGTCACGCCGTGCATGTGAGACAGCCTTCAGTCATTCCCCACTCTCATGTCCGAACCTTGGACGCCTCCTCTTGCTTTCCTACATGGGTTATCTGCGAGAAGGGGAACCTGGGAGAGGTTTCCCTGTGGGCACGGGGAGGCCGATCATGCTGGTGGCGAGCCTCAGCCGGGAGCAGGTACCACCGCTGGGAATGGGCCCAGGTGGCGAATCCTGGTGCCAGACTCCCCCAGTCTGGCTGTGCCAGCAGGAAGGAGGCCGATGGGGATGGTTGTGGGCTTATCGTGTGAAGCTCTTCTGCAAAACAGCTACTGGCAAGCTCACCGTTCCCCGGGGCTGAGTGAAGCGGCCTGCACGCCGCTCCCTCTCCCTGCTTCGCCTCTGCCCCTTCGCAAGGTGCATCCCTGTGCCTGCCCCATGCCAGCTCCCGGGGGTTTCCCAGCCCGAGGGGCATCCCCGGGTGTTCCCCGGCCATCGAGGCCTACCCCCGGCCTACCGCCGGCCATCCCGGCTCACCCCGGGCCTACCCCCGGCCATCCCTGCTCCCCCCGGTACCGCCGCCTCACGACAGCGCCCCCTGTCGGCAGAGCGCAGGCCCCGCCCCCGCCGCCGTAGTCGCGCGCCGCGGCGCGGCGGCTGACGGGAGTTGTAGTAGCGGGGCGGGCGGACTCGCTCTCCCAGCGTGCTCCGCGCCACCGCCGCGCTGCTCCGTGTCCCCCGGCCCGCCCGCCCTGCCCGCGGCCGCCATGGGCTCCCTGCTCAGCCGGCGCATCGCGGGCGTGGAGGACATCGACATCCAGGCCAACTCGGCCTACCGCTACCCGCCCAAGTCCGGTGAGGGCCGCGGGGTCGCTCCCCTTAGCGCCGGGGGCGGGGAGGGCGACGGGGCCTGCGACGGGCCCGCTGTCCCCGGGGCGGCCGGGCCTCGGGGTCCCCGGAGGAAGGGACCGGGGGAGTGCCCGTCACCGGCCGGGGCCGAGGGCTGGCTCTGACCCTGCCCGCGGTCCTGCCCGCCCGGCTCCGGGGCCTCTCCGGCGGAGAGAGGCGACGGCTGGGTGTTCTCGGGGGGCGAGGCCGGCTGGGTGTCCGGCTTGGGCGAAGCATGAGGGTGCGGGAGGGGGCCCCGTGCCCCGGGCCTGAGGCTGCCGTAGGCTGCCCGTGCCGCTGTCCGTGTCCGTGGCCGCTGCCCTTTGGTCGTGGTGGGTCATGGAAGGGTGAGCAAGGCTGCGCTTCCCCGCCCTTGGAGACGTGGCTGCGGCGAGCAGGGCATCGCCTGGTGCCCCAGAGGAAGCGGCGGCGGAGTTTGGTGGGGACGTGGAAGGAAAATCGCATCTGGTGGGACGCGGGGTGGAAAAGTTCCCACATGACAACCTTCTTTAGTTCCTTAAAATGGCAGGGGTTCTCACCTAGGAGCCGTTGGACTGACGTGGCCTGCATGGGTGTTTGCTTTCCAAAGGGAGATGCTTCTGTAGACTTGGAGAGTTGTCAGCAGTGCCACTTCTGTGAAGTTGGGATGAGCCCGTGACTCACCTTGTCTTATACAGGCTTTAGAGATTGGCCTGGTGTAACTTGTTTAAAGAGTTTTATTTATCCTTCTCACAAAAGAAGTCAACAGGGAAATTCAGATGCTCTTTTCTCCTACAGTATCCCTTCACTTACAAATGTTTCTAAGGTTTTGTTCTCTTGGGGCTTTTCCAAGCGGGCTAAATAGTTTGCAGAGCAGCAGTTTGGGTTCCCTTGTGCTCGGGCACAGGTGCAGCATAGCCTTTTCATTGAGAGACTCAAGTTCTGTGAGTGTCTGGTGACTTGCTGGCTGTGACATCCTTAGGGCTGTGTGACGGAGGGAGCCAAGTCCCCCTGTTTTGTTTGGAGGGGGTGCTAGATCTTCCCAGATAGAGTCTTGCCATCATTACACCTTGTCTTGTTGCCTTGGCCTTCAGCAAGAATGGTGATGTGGAGGAGATGGAAGGGGGAAAACCTCCCCAGAAAAATTCTTCAGCTGTTGTGGCTCTCATAGAAAATGTAACCTGCTTTGTTAGGGGAGTAGGAGCTAGTTTGTTGGGCTGCTGGGAAAGGCAAGTGTCACTGCTAGGTTACAGCAGGACTCTGCGCATCCCTTGGGTAGCTGGGGAGCTTTCCCAGTGCGGGAGACTGGGTGGATGTGAGCTGCCTGCTAAGCTGCAGCTATGGCACTGTAGGCCCTGCTGGCAATTTTCTTACAGCGTAGAGGTTGCACCTGATTTCTGTTGACACCTAGACAGGATTTTAGATACCGACTGGATTGATTATAACCACCATATGCAGTGAACATTAAACTGCTTCTTTCAAATCATCATTCTGTACCATTGTAGTTACCCGGACTAGAATTTAATGGTGTGTTGGGTTTAGCCAATGTGCTCACCAAGGTAACGCTGTCACGCATGTGTGGTTGGGTTTGTATGTTCACATCCATCCTGGAAGGGGTGTGCTGACCTAGATGCTGCCAAAGAGTGTTCCACGTGTTGTTCCTCCCTTGTAAAACTGAACAGCTAATGCTTTCAAGCAGCTGATTAAATAAAAATGTTGATATTTCCTTTAAAGGCTTGGGATACAATCAGCTGCTTGTTAGTTTCCTGTTGCAGTTGCTTGCACTCTTTCTGAAAGCGTATTGGCTTTAGGCTAGACCTTTCTCCTGACCTTCTTCAGGGTTATCTAACAAGGATCCTCTTCACTTCAAGAAGGGAGAAGAGCTGTTCAAGCTCAAGATCATTGTAGGCAGAAGAGATCATGAGCATGTCTAAGCTGGTGATTCAGCCACCAGATACTAAACACCAGAACAGTAAGGGCTGTTGGGATGGCAACCTTCTTCAGCTGGCATGTGTTGCGAAGAACGCTGTCCCTTTGGGTCCTACAGCCCTAAGTATGTTAGTGTTGGGGCTGGAAAGATTGGCTGTGACTGGTGCAAAACCTGACAGTGAAGACGACTGGAGGTGAGCATGTACGGTTTATTGGATTTCAGGAAGCAAGCAGGAAGTAGTACAGAAGGTTCTTAGGCTAAATGGTTGCTCATGATTTCTGACTTGACACTGTCGCCGCGAGCCCTGTACTGTTACTGACTGCCTGACTGGAAGAAGCCAATTTTCCATCGGCTGCGTTAGGTGTTTGAGTGTGTGCGCTGGAGTGTTAGCCTGGCACGCAGGCAGTCTCCTGACTGCTCAGAGATTAACCCTGAAAGGCAGGAAAATGTGGTGAGAAAGTGAGACCTGAGGTTACCCATCTGCTGGAGCCTTGTGCAGCACCGAGGGCTGTCTGTCACCGTTTACGTTCTTTCCTTCCAAGTCTCTGGTTTAAGCAGACCTTGGCTTACTGTGAGTGTCTGGGCAAGCTGCTGCAGCTCCGGTCACCTGCCGTCCCTGGTTGGCATTGGTTTGAGGGATGTGGGTTTGCATTCTGGAGCAAATACACCACCTGAAAAGACGGACACGTTGCGCGAGGAAATAAACACAGCATACAGGTATTCTGACTGTAATTTAAGCAGTATGTCAGCCTGCCTGTGAAAAGGAACACAGTTACTTTACCAGGTCGTGCCAAGTGACGGCACCTTGTCAAGTCAGAGCTGGTTTCAAATGCAGTGGGGAATATTCAGTTCTCGTTTATTGACTTTTGATGTGGTTATTGCTGGGTCAGTCACGTGCTCCGTGGAGGATTGAGCAGGTGGTCATGGAATCCACCTTGGTCTTTATAAGCCAGAGTCCCTAATGAATTATCCACAGATTGTCTAACAGCTTTGCTGCAACTGGTAGGCAGTTTTATAGTTAAAAATCCTCTGAAAATGCCTTGCTTATTCCTCCAAGGCTCTGGGTATGGATGATCTGCATTTCCCCTCCTGCAGCTGGGAGGCTGAGGCTGCGGAAATGCTGTAAGGTGACACCTGAGTCCCTTCTCTAATCCCTCTTCACTGGTACCTTTTAACCTTTCTTGCTTTCTTTATGGAGACTGTCCTGGCATTGTGGATGCCTGACCAGTTGGAAGGGGTTGGAGAAGGGCCCAATTTGTACAGAAGGATTTGTGCCCCCGTGAAATGGGCAAAAAATGGATAAGCACAAGGAACAGTCATGATCTTCTCTGTGCTGTAAGCAGTAAACCGATCTGTGTTCTTGCATGCAGTCTCATGATGCCCCTATTGCTTTAGCAACCAGTGAGCAATGCACCAGTGTTTTCCGCAGCTCCTTCGTCAGCTTTTCTCTTGTTCTGTGAGCTCATCTGCAGTGTGGAGCCGGGCAGGGAGCACGTGCCCTTGAGATGGCTTTTCTCCTCTGGAGAAGGCTCTTGAAAGAGAATTCCCTGGACGTTTTGGGGAGGGAAAAAAGGAGGCAGATTACTCCTCTCTGAAGCTGAGCTGCTTTGGTTTTTGGGAATGATGCTTTAATCAAGGAAAGAGCAAGTTTAAGTAGGGGGAGAGTACCCAGAGTTGTACCTGGTCCATCACCTTGTTCTCAGCTTGTAAGCCAAGCGTACTGTGACAGTGTCAAGACAGAAATATGTTCCTGTATTTCACACAGTTTTCGTTCCTCGCCCGACCCCGCAAAGCACAGTGGAGCGGTTGTCTCCGTTGTTCCTGCTGTAGTTCTGTAGGGGTTTCAGCCCAAGCCTGCCGGTGACGGGAGCATTCCCTTCCTGCCTTCTCCCCAGCTATTCACGAGCACCAGACTGGAGCGCTCATGCATCAGAAGCAGTTGCTTTTCCTTCTTGTTTGTTGCTGGATTGTGTTTAATCCAGCTCAGAGCAGCGTTACCATTCGCTTCGTGATCGCTTTTGGTCAGGGATGGGCGATGAGGAAGGCAAGACGACCTCATCCAGCCACGGTGCTGTTTCAGGCTCGGGCTGTGTCTAGGGCTGTGCCGTCAGTCCGTCCCTCGGCGCGCCATGGTGGTGAGTGTCTGGCTGAGTAATTAAAAAGGGCCTAATTTCTATCACTTCACTGTTAATTGTAGTAATGGTGGGAAGCCTAGATGGACATCTGATTGCTTTCTGTGAATGAACATGGTACGATGCAGCCCTTATTTTGATGGGACTACAGTTGTGTTGTTGGCTCCATGCTCCTGGCTGTTGTAGGGTGGTGTGTCCCCTGCCAGCATGTCACTCATGCGTCACATCCATGCGCTGGGTTTGCATGGGCACGGGATTAGGGTGCTGGCTTAGGGAGAAGTAATGATGACTGGAGCGGTCTGGTGCTTAATGCTGGTGCGTTTATGGTAATGAAACTCCACCACCGTGCTGGACTAAATGTGAAGTAGTTTGGTGTCATTTGATGACTTGGAGAAGCTTTGGGTTCCAGCTTGGTTTTGCATGGGACAAACTAATGAGTCAGACTTGGCCATTCTGGGTGTCCCAGTGGTGTTTTTCCAGCCACTGTGAAGTTTTTCACCACAGCAGTATCTCTTACAACCACTGCTTGTACTTCACCTACCTTAGCAGCGTCACCCATTTGTATTCTCTTTTTTCTAATGCTCTCCTGTGTTTTGTGCTGATTTACTCGGGGGAGGTAAAGCTGCAGTTTTCCTTTGCTCTGGCGTTTTTCTCCTATTCCTTCTTTGTTTATTTGTGTATGATTCTTTCCTCGTAAGTGTGTCGCTGCATTTTACTGGGGGATTTCTGTTTGTAGCAGTGCTGTGTAGGGTTAATGGAAAGATTTTTTACTTTTCTCTGTTTCCTGTCGACGAGGATGGTGCTTAGCATCCCCCTTGTGTCCATAGCTGCAGAGCTCTGTGCACAGCTGGCCTTGCGACACCTGTGTGATGTGGGTCAGGGTTCTTCTATAGGCTAGGGGTACGTGTGGGAACAGGGTTCAAGAGGCACGGTAGGCTGGCTAAAACCCTAAAGCTATCTTTGTAATGGAGTTGGGAATAGAACCTAGAGGTGGAGCTGCAGCAGGATTTTAATGCATAGAAAATATACAAAGCCTTTTAGAGATACTTAAAATCCTAGCAGTCTTGTGTGTGGGTGTCACGGTGACTGGAAAAGAGGATACCTCATTTTTTCCTTTGTGAAGTTTCTTTGTCCTTTTAGTCCTTGGTGTGATATTTACAGAAGTGCTCTTTCTTAAAGCATTTTGTCTTCAACTTGGGCAAACTTGTTGCTTGTGACAGTGGTTGAAAGGAATAATGCGTAACTTTGGTCTTACCTTGAGAACTCTGAACTTAACGTGGTGTTGTAGCAGCTGGTTTCTGAAAGCTTGCAATGGAATATCTTTTTTTAGCTCCCAAAAGCTGTGTTATAAATTTGTGAAGACGGTTTGCTGCCATCCTTGTTTGTTAGTTTTGCTGTTGAGACCTTGTGTACGCTGTGGCTGTTGTATCCATAGCAGTGCTGGCAGAGCTCAGGGGTGTTCTGCTTACCAGTGTATTCCCCTCTGAGCTCCTCAAAGTAAATTTTCCTTGTGCTTTTTGTGACTGGCACTGACTACGTTTCTTGAATGCTCATGAAGGAAGTGCCTCTGGGAAAAAAAAATCTCCTTCCATTGCAGGAGGTGGCTTAGCAGGAAGATGAAGGGAGCCTTTGGTCTGAATGTGGAACTGAAGCTGTGGTTTCCAGTTAGATAAGTGCTGCTGTGTTGCAGGAGTTAGTGTGTATATGTGAGAAATCCTAACAATTTGTTAGGGATCCCAGAAGTAGTTCTTAGTGGAGCAAAGACAGTGTGGCAGATGCCTTGAACACGCTAGTTATGTGTCTCGGTGTCATTCCAGTTGTACGAGAGCGACCTTTTCATCGCAAGGTGCTGGAGAGGCTGCCTGGCCGTGCTCTCCTGCACGGGAGCCCTCGCATGCTGGGGCTCTGTGTCCTCTGCGCGCGGAGTGCCAAACTTCTTCCGCAAAAAAGGTCTGCTCTGAGTTAGTGGAATGCAGGTTTACCGAGGTGAGTCGAGCCCCAGGGTGTCTCGTTCACTGGATACCAAATCAGTGTGAGGAGGGAGCTGGCTGACTCTGATGGCAGACCATCAGCTGCTGCGGTTCTGAGACATCCTGTGCAAGCATTGTCTTCACAGTTAAGCAAGTAAAATGCTCCAAAACACAATCCTACTTGACCCACATAAAATGCGAGATCTGTTCCTAAACCGCAACATTCGTCATGCTTTTTTCTACCTTACGCGTAAGGCACCGCAGTGTGTCTCAGGTGGAGAGGCTGTGTCGAGCTAGCTGTGCTCAGAAACTGCAGGCAGATTAGCTTTTTAATTTGTTACTTCTGGGAGGGCTGGGAAAAGGTTGTCTGTCATTTGGAGCACCTACATTTTCTTATGCTGATTCTGTAGGACAGATTCTAGGTAGATTCTGGACCTGTGCTGAAGTAGATTGTTGCATCTGGAGAGAAGGATGTGTTTCTATAATATAAACATCTGGATGCTTGTAAGCTGGGCGCAGCAATAGCTGAGCACTGCCATTGTCATTAAAGCACTGCCATCTGTGCAGAGTAAGAAGGGCCTTTTCTTGAAGCATAGAGGAAAAGCAGCCTTAATGAAAAAAGAGCCATTTATGAGAGCTCTTCCATTTCAGAGTAAATCATACTTGCTCCTAGCTAGAGGGACTGCACATCCTTCCATAATGCCTCCATAACCTGTCAGGTGATTAGTGACTGTTTCTGTAATGACTCATTGTAAAACAAATTTTATGCTGTCTATGCACTGCACCTAGGGAAGCGAATGTACATTTGGCTCAGTGCTTTCAGAATGTGCGTGAAAAACCCCTGCTCTGAAGCTTCAAGGGAAATGGCTTGGGTGGAGCCTTTTATTTTAGTTCTCTCCTGATACTTACTTCTCTGAAATTGCCTTTAGAGTGTTTCCCCAAAGCCTTTCTAGGAAGAGTCCACATTCCTGGTGCACTCATACATCTGAACCGATGCGGTTTGACTGCAGTTAATCTTGTTAATTCTGTCCTCCAGAATGCCAGTAACCTTGCACACGCTTCGTCTTCTGAAATTTGCACTGCAGTGCATCACCTTAAAGATGAATGAAACAAATCTGAGGTCAAGCTTTCAGAGATGAAGTTCGCTTTAGGTGGTCCCAGGGTTTATCTCTTCCAGACACCCCTATTTCTGCATTTAGAACTGTCTATGTTTAATTAAGTTCAGCATCAAAGCATATAGTCTCTAGCACTCGCAGTAAAGGTTTTGTGTGATTCTCGGCTTGGGATGTGGGAGTGAGAGAGGGGAGGGAAGGCAAACTTTGCCCAAGAGGAGACCCTCTGGCTCTGCAGGGCTTTGGTAGGAGGAAGCCTCATCCTTCTCTGAGCAGGTCAGTGGTGCTTGTGGCACCGGACATCACCCTGGAAGGTGGAGAAAACAGGAAGAATTAATCAGAACTGAGCAATGTTGGAAACAGCTGACTGTTACTGCTCCCTGTCTTTTCTCAGGAAAACAAGTTAAAATGCAAATGTCTTCACTGTTATGATTTATTCTAGGGTGGGGTTTTTTTCTGCTTCTACTGTTGGCAGTGGCCGTCAGTAGTACAGGGAAGGAGTGAGCTAGCAAGTATTTTCTATGTCTTGTGCTCTTTTATACTTGTGAATTAAAAACTGCACAGACCAGCTGTTCTTTGGGAAGCACTCATTTAGAGTTTTTTGTTCCCTTGTGTTTTTTTTTCCTAGGAAACTACTTTGCAAGTCACTTCTTTATGGGAGGCGAGAAGTTTGACACCCCTCACCCTGAGGGCTACCTTTTTGGAGAGAACATGGATCTAAACTTCCTCGGCAACAGACCTGTTCAGGCAAGTTCCTATATGCTGTCTGTTTTACCCTTTTGTTTCTGCCTTGTTTTGGAAAACCTTGTGTAGGGCTTGTACTACAAGATAGCACAGAGCTAAGGGACCCTCGCTACCTGGGGAGTGTCATTCCAGTCTGCAGCGCAAGAGCCCTTGCCGGGCTGTTCAGACGCAAGCAGAGTTTTTCTAAGAAGCAGTATACACCTTCTAGACTTATTTTCACTTGGGGCAAAAGGAAGAAATAGCGAGGGAAGAAGGGAAGGGGCTGAGGAACACGTTTTGGGGACTAATTCTGATGGCCTGCTTGCATGAGATTTGCCTGCCTGAGTGAATGTAAAACATGCTGCAGAGAAGAGAAGGCTGGGAAGCAGATCCACTCTCGGAGCGCGAACTTCACAGGGCTGCTGGGCACATTGGATGGATCCCAGACACTGTTCAACACGTGCTGTTCTCATCTAAACAAGTGGCCTGAACAGGCGTAGAGCAGCGTTAGGACAGATCTTGGTATTTGGTGATTTTGTTTGCTTTGTAACCTAGGTGGGCTGCTCAGAAAGTCTCTTCTCTACTTTCCCCAGTTGGAGCGTGGAGGTATTTCTAGGCCTATGGATGTCTTGAGAGACTGCGAAAAGCTGCCTGCTCCGGTGATCAGCTTGTTCTTTTATTGTGAACAGGGAATAACGCTGTTGTGAGGGACAGATAGGAATTTTATGCAAATGTTATGTTTTGGATTTCTCTTGCATCTCAGAACTGCTTAAAAGGAGCCAAAAGGTAGCAGAGTAGGAGCCATTTGGAGATGTTTTAGTAGTGCTGGAGAGGAAAGGGAAAAGAGCTGCTGCTTTGCCAGCTGTTTTCCTATTTGTTTCTGCAGCTTCAAAACAAGAAGAAGAAAAATTGGTCCTGGTTCTCAGGTTCAGAAAAGTTGTGCCTATTAGTTAATTCGTGCTTGTAGTGCTGGGAGGCAGTTCATTACTACCCTTGTTTTACAGATGAGGGAAACTGAAGCAGAATGACTTGGTGTTTGAATTTGAACTGGTGGCAGGCGCGTTCTGCTTGCTGAGTCGTCCTCGGGCTGTGCCATTGGTCTTCTCAGCACCACCATGAGTTAACAGGACTCTGGAAGGGAGGACAAGTGTGAATCTGGAGAGCCCCTGCTCGGGCAGAAAGTGCGGATGAGCAACAGGGTTAGGAAGGAGGGACTTTACATGGAGATCGTTGTAGTGGTGCTGTGCAGGCATGAGGATGCTCACCACGTACCCTACGCCATGTCTGCGTATCAGGCCCGTGTGGGATGGCGGTTAAAAGCTGCACCTTTTCGCTTTGTTCTGCGACTAGCAGCTGCTCAGTGCTCCAGGGAAAGCAGAAGACGCAGCTGTTAGCTGAATATCCCATGTGCCTGTGGCTGTAGGGACTAGCCTTGGAGAGTTGAATTGTCTGCGTGTCTCAGCCTGGGCTTCCTTGCAGACATCCCGGGACTGAATTTCATTTCTTCAGAGGGGAGTGGGTGAGAATGCTATTAACACAGTGGAACGTTTGCCAAATAGGTTTAAGACAAGGAGGCTGTATATAGTTCGCCTATGTAAAGTTAATGCCCTTTGGCAGGTCTGATTAATCTTCAAGTATAAAAACCACTTGAACATGGAGCAGCAAAACTGCTTGCTGGACATGGTCCAGGTTCTCGCTTTGGAGTAACTGAGGTCTTGCCCGCTCTGTGTAGAGCAGCGCTACCAACCACAGTACCAAGCACTCGGGGTGCAAGGAAAGCGGTTGCTGCTGCCGTGTGAATTCTCTGCTGCTCGTTGCTGTGGCACGGGGTCTTCTGTGGGGTTCTCCTGTCGGTCAGGAAACGGCACGTCTTCCCTCAGGCTCTGGTTCTTGCACCACCAGTACCTTTCTGTGGTCTGAGGGGACAACGCTGAAGGATTGTGTCCTGGAGCTGCCCTGAAGTTCAGCTGCAGCAGCATTTTCCTGCCTGTTCAGCAGATTCCTCGTTTAAAGGAAGCATGTATATTGGTGGTCACTGGTACTTCTGCTCTGTGTCAGTCACTGCCACACCACTGCAGGGCACCTAGTCAGAAGTGTGTTTGAAGGACCCCAACTCTAATGAGTGCATGGTGGCACTGGGTGGTACCTTCAGAGCAACCTTCCACCTGCAAGCCTGTCCTGTAGCGCTCTACCTTTGTGTCGAGCTGTTGCTCTGACCTGGAGCCCGGCTGTGTTTCCAGTCTGAGCACCCACCAAACTTGGCTGTTGTGTGGGTGTATGTTTCAGCTTCAGGCTTCTCTGAGCAAATGGGAGATCCGGCAGGCACATCTGCAGCTGAATGGGTTGAGGTCACCACAGTAAGCAGTTTCCTTTGCATTTCTCACTGGAGATTCTGTGACCAGTATGGAGAATTACAGTCTGAAGCATTACTGTCCTTTATTTAAAGGACAATCTGTGAGAGAAGGCCTCTTGACTGTAGAATAGAATGAGGCCCGCTATCCCGGTCTCCTTTTCTTTTCCAAAACATTTGCCCCATTGTTTCAGAATAAAAAGAGTTTCCCGCAGTAATCCAGGGCTTCACCATGCTGATTAGTAGTCAAGTCACTGTTTGCATGCTGTAACACATATGAAAGAGCTGCATTTCTTCTGCTCAGGCTGGAGGTGGTTTCTTTAGTGGAAATAAAAGCTTGTGAGGGCAAGGCTTTCTAGACTGAGAATCTGGGGTACAGAAAAAGAGTTTGTGGAAATGCCCCTTTGGAGTACATACTCGCAATATGAGCTATTGCTGGGCCAGAGCAGGATTTTCACTCTGAAACATGCTCGATTTGTCTGTAAATAGAATTCTTTATTACTGTTCCTTGTGGCGGTTGTACTGAGCACCCTTAAAGGCAGATGTTTCTTGGTTAGGGTAAATTGTATATGAGGTAACAATCTGCTACCTTTTATAGTATAATAATAAGAGAATTATATACCTTTTTGTTCCAGTTTCCGTATGTAACTCCAGCTCCACATGAGCCCGTGAAGACACTGAGAAGTCTGGTGAATATCCGCAAAGACTCTCTCCGTCTTGTCAGGTACTGTTATTGCCTGAACTCTTCCTTTTATTCAACCCACTGATCTGGCATCCAGAGCCAAACTGTATTTGATATGGTTTTGGAGAAACAGCTGAATTCCACATCCTTGTTGCTAGAGAGGTCCAAAAGTTTCTGTGTTCCCTTGTGATCAGAGCTTTCAGGTGGTTTATACACTGCTTATCCCTAGACTTGAGCAATCTGTTTCCAAATGACCAACGATGTGTCTGTCTCTACAGGACACACTAGAGTGGTAAACAAAACCATGAAATCATTAGCATGAATGGAAGATATTAGTCAGGTCAATAAACCCTACAGACAGATTCCTTTCTGCATTCTTGTGCAAGGACAAGCCAGAAAGTAGCTGATTCTGGTGCAAGTCACAGGCCAGGAAGACTGATTGGTCTTGAGTGAAACTTCCTCAGGTTTCTCCTGCTGCCAAAATAAAGTTTGTTCCTTGTGTTATGCATTCGTTTAGATGGCTTGTGTCCCACGCATAGGGGAAGGAGGTCTGGGTGATCATGGAGATCTGTTACCTTTCACTGCTCTGCACCGAGATCTCAAACAGCGCTAGCTGGATTAAACGCAACGGCTAACACTTTGACCTGCGGCCGCCCTCTTTCAAACAGATGGCCAAAGTACAGGCCCCAGTGTACAGTGCTTTGTTTTGGTCTGAGCGACTGGGCAGATGTCCAGGCAGAGCATTCCTCAAAGATCCTTGAGTCGCTCTGAATTCTGCATTTCAGGCACAGTGCTGGAGTACTGGCAGGGGCCCAGCTCCAACTCTTGGCCGAGGTGATTCTGAGAGCATGGTGTAACGTGAGTAATTTGAGTCATAACCTCACAAAACCCTTTGTTTGTTCTATGTGAAAACAGAAGGTTGGTTTTTTTTTTTTTTTTTTTTTTTTTTTTTTTTATGGGAAAAACCTTTGGTTTTCAAAATTTTTTAAAAAGGGAAAAGGGAAAAAAAGGGAAAAAAACCCATTGGGAAATGCCTCAAATGCTGTTTGGGGT
>Ga0181612_109957_pt1 | contig 14844 bp, 4 predicted proteins | sample HoacroProtozoa21_FD_119630 | JGI IMG/M metagenome (GOLD analysis project Ga0181612, IMG submission 119630) | Hoatzin crop microbial communities from Cojedes, Venezuel. Combined Assembly of Gp0051906, Gp0051904, Gp0051908 | reverse complement strand
TACAAATTTATCAACCCTTACCTTTAGTTATGTACAGACAGAACCTACCTCTGGGGTACCTTAGAAAGAACTGGTACCTACTAACATTCCCATGGTAGTTGACTCTAAATGTGGACATATTTTGTACATGCAATACACACAGAGCTATGGCTCAAACACATTAGTTGCCATTCACACATTACGGTGGCAAAGACAACATAATGCCTAGGAAGAGCTGCTCAAAGTCTGTAGGGATATTAACAAACTTTACCACATCTAGGACTTTTCCTGGGATACCACTAGGCAAGGTTAATATAATCCTTATTTTAAAGGCAAGTACTGCCAAAGTAAAATAGATTACTTGACCTATGCTAAAATAAAGCCTGGGCTTGTAAGATCAGGTTTATGAATTTAGCCAAGACATGTTATATCCTATCTCTTGTGAGAAGTGCCACAGGAATTTCAATGAGCCCAAATGGTGAAAATAACAGACTTGTGCTTCATGTGACAGACAGCATTTCAACAAAACCAGTGCCTCTTTATGTCACTCCCAGCGACTCTCTCAATGCTAACCTAGCAGGAAATAAGATGCTTACCGAACGACCAACGCTATTCTGTGCCCAAGAAAAGTTTATCACGCTGGTTTCAGCCCAATCCTACTTTATTTACAAGATACGGCAAGATTAGGGCCAGAGGCACCGTGGTCATTTGTCAATTAACACTCACAGCTAACTACAGCAAAAACACACTCATGAAAAATTGAAATTAGTCATTCTCCATTGGCTACTCTAGATTTTCTCTTCAGATACTCTGACTTATTTAAGCAATAACCATTACAATTTAGATGAAATTACAGAAGTTACAGAAACAGTTTTCAAATGACAGTAATACATTTAATTGTAACAGTATGGTATCCAACGGCATTACTGTGGGATTAAACCTACAATAATATAACATATTTTGCTTTGAATTTGTAAGTGCACAGTCACTGTTAGATTCTTGTTTACAGAACAGAGACTGGTACGAAAGCCATGGTCAATATTCATCTACATCTCACACATCCTAGTGTAAAGGTCATTAGGTCAACACACACAAGCTTCAGTCTTCCCCTTGACAACATATAGCAAAAGTTGGTTAACATAGCTGTATGGTATTGTCTCACTTCAAGCAGAGAGGGAAAAGCAAGTAAGGCACTGTCATGGACTTTGTCACACCACAAATGTCTTGTTGTATCCAAAACAAAATACATGTAGTGTATGAATCAATTTGGAATATAACATTAGAGACTAAGGTATGTATTGGCTGCAAAAGAGCCGAATTGTTCTTATTGTAGCCATTATCCTGTCTGATTTTTTCTTGCTCAGAGAAAAAAAATCCGTGGAAAGAAGGAAGGAACCAAATAGCCAGAGTGTTTCTAGCGGAACCCTAGTGTGCTCAGACCGTTGTTTCACCGTCTACAACTGTGAGCTCACCACATTCAGGAACAAGCAATGAGAAATACAAGTTCATTTACTGCACAGAATTCTGCAGTGAGATATACATGGAAACTTTCTCATTCTCTTGTAAAAATGAGTGCGTTCTGGGCCAAACACAGCAACATATCCAACTCAAAACACATCAAACAGTTAGTGTTAATATTTATATGAACGCAGATAATGACTTCAGAATGGGGGAATCCAGTTCCTTTCCATCCTAAATTTGGTGTCAGCTACAACACCATATTCATAAATGAGACACATCAATGGAAAATCTCTAATCTTGTTTTCTCCCGCAGCATAGTGCTGGTATTCACACCAGTGTTCTTGAATCTCAGTAACTATTTTCTAAAAACAATCAGCCAATAACTATGATTCTGTGACTGTGTTTATGCTTTAAATTTGTGATTTTTTTCAAATAAATTTCTTTCACAGCTCCATCTTTAATCTCGTCTGTAAGTAGATAAGTATTCCAGATTTTCTGTATTCTGACTCAAAGTTTATTTGAAAACAAGAATGATGAACATCAAGCAAAACTGACCATATCTACTATAACAGCTCATGCATAAAGATCCTTTACGCACTCTCTGTAGCACACAGTTCACTTCCTTTGGTTGCTGTACCTCGAGGCTGGAACGCAATACCTGCTCAGCAGCTTTACAGTGGTACTGTTTAGCAGCTTAGTGTAAGAAATGAATCAAACTGTATTCAACAACTCATACCTACCCAGCACAAAAACCAGAATATATGTACGCAGAACAACCCAGTGAACTCTGTCCCAAGGGTCACTTTGCTACAGTGAGTACCTACCCTAAAAATCCGCATAAAACTTGGTTATAGCAAGACATTTACACCAATATAGTGTGATTATTAGCCATCTGTTCTAACAGTCAGAAGCTTGGGGAGTTTGGAGCGGTTAAGGTCTGGTTTGGGGCATTTGGGTTTGTTGGGGGCGTTCTTTTTTCAAGCGTGTAACTGCAAGGCACACACTTGCGCTACGTTGCTGCTGCTTCTAGATTTAACTTTCAGAATCACAGATGCAAAAACATCCTGGAAAACCTAAACCAAAGTTCTTTTGAAAAACAGACTTTAATCCAAATAGAATCACAACCAAATAAAGCCATAAAATCCAGAACTGCTCTAAGTACACTGTGACTAGCCCTCAGACCAACTGAGTTTGCAATGAATTCTAACACACAAATGAATTCTGTGTACCTTTTGGGTTTTCTGGCAAACACATTCACGTCTTAGTTATTACACATATGGGAGTTTTGCCACATTAATGGAATTAACATGCTGCTTTTATTTTGCCATCATGAGTTCTTAAATGATTTTAAATGTTCTTGTATCTCAGTTCGCTTTCCTTGTTAAAGATGGCCTATCTAGCAGCAGTGGCTCATTGTGGAGGACATGCACCATTTTAGCATTGGCTTGGAAATACGTGTTGCTTGGGATGCACATGTTCTCCATTTGAGCAAACCACTGAAATAAATATCATTGAAATAAATAGTTATCATCTCAGCTATAACTGTTTTCCTTTAATACTGGATAGTACTGGACAACAGACAGGAATGTTAATGACTTGACCATTCATTCTTTCTACATGCCTCAATCAATTAATGTCACATCTAATATACATGTGTGGGACTAGTAAGTCCCACCAGCTCCAGTACAGTAGGGAAATCTGTTGCTTGTGTTAATTTTCCCAGCAGAAAACTACATCCCATTCTCTCTGCAAGGTAAAGAGCTATGTTTCTTTCAAAAATGACAATTCAGAGCCTTCTTACGTAGCTCGTTCCCGGGGTGAAGAAACTGCAGCCTCAAGGGATCTGAAGTGTGACTCTAAATTTTCAGATGCTTGTAGTTGTACCTTCACTTTTCTTCTGCAGCTCTCCCACTCTCACCCAGGACAAGACTACTTTTTATTAGCTTCAGTGAGGTTCCACACCAAAGCAAGGTTTCCCAGCATCTACTGTGTCTGCCGCCTTGTCCACAATAGCTTTTAAAAAATTGACTTCACCACTACCCAACCGCAAAACTTCTCTGTTACTTTCTGTGCCATAACATGGTGGATGTTCCCCTTCAAAGATTTTATCAGTGATGTAGTTTCCCAGTATAAAACGGCTTCAAGCAGTGGGGGGGAATGGGGCATGGGGAGATAAATTGCCTGAGATCAGCACCAAACCTTGCCTCATCTCTCCAGGGTGATGAATCACACACCCTGCTCAGAATAAACACGTCCTCAGTGAAGTGGGCTGTTGGATGGATTAGATGGAAAACACCCTAACTGGAGGATTTTGTTTGTCTGTAGATGCCAGCCCAATGCATAAATAGAAAAAAGAATTTCAGTCGCTGCTCTGTGGCAAAGTTGCTGTCCCAAGTATATCTCAAGCACTCTCACTAAAAACACATTTATTTTTTCCCCTTTGTAATCCAGTTTCTAAAGTATTCAGATTATCATTTATCTTTGCGCTGTGAACACCTCATTGCTCTCCACGGTATAACTAATAGTCAGTTACTGCCTAGAAATGTGTATTTTTCACAAAATCCACTTCATTTTTGGATGGCTTATGGAAGAAGATATGCCAATGGCAAGGGAGAGGAAGAGAGAGAAAAAAAAACTGGAGAGGGGAGCCAAGACTGAAAGGGGGTCAGCGGCAGGAAGCGGGGTGGGGAACACTGAGCTCTGCGACAGCAGGGAACGGCAAATGGGTTGGAGCTGGCAAAGCACCACGAGACGGAGACGGGACAGCACAAAGCAAGGAGCACGTGGCACTCTGGGTCGTGTGAGGAAGCCACAGGGTAGACTTTACAGTGCCATTAAAACAGAGTATTCTTAATATTTGAGAATTGGAGTGGGATACAGTAATAACACTACAAAAATGAACTGAGTGCTGATCCACACGGCATCACATCTCTTAGCTCTCATCTGCTCAAAGAAAAGTCCAAAGGTCTCTCAGGTGAGACTGCATAATTTATAGACAGCTCTAAGCAACTCTTACAGTTTCCTTCTGGGGAAAAGATGCTAGCACGGCAGCTGAAAAGCACAACAGGTAAAGACCCCTTGAAACGGCATATAGCAAAGAACAGTTACCTGTTTATGTACTGCACCTGTACTCCATAAACGACACTACTTTTTTATTACACTGATTTTTTTATTACACTGTGTTGATCAGGTTCTGTAAAATCCTCTGTGGTCATTTTCGTAGTCCTCTTTTATCAGCTCTGAATGCTGGAGAAGGATCTTTTTGTGCTTTAACAAGGCTGTGGAGATCAATTGGAAGCCCTAGTACATTGTTGCAAAATACCTCTCCATAAAGACAAATGTTCCCACAGGAGATCCTCGAGTCTCAAGACTACTTCCTCACTTGATCTAAAGAGCAAACAATAACCTCTCCTCTCAGACGGAATGCTTGTTTTTCTGGCAAAACAATTAAAAACCTGTCCACAGGTCTAGTTCACTTATCAGAATTTGAAAACAAGATACAATTAATCTTTCCCCACTTCCGGATGTTCTGGCCTACTAGTTCACAGCAGCACCTCACACCTTCACTATATGGACTTCACCTGTACACCCAAGGAGTCAGCCTGGACACCAGAGTGGGCCAATGAATCCAGCGTGCAGCTCTCCATACATGCCAAGAGAGTCCTTCAGCACTCAGAAGAAACCTGGTCTTTTGTCCCAATGCTCCTGTGAGTAAAATGGTACAGCTGAAGGTTGCCTGAGGTCCAATTACATCCTGATTTTATTGTCTTCTTACATACTTCTAATAAGCCACAGAACAGTTAAAATTGCGATTTCACTACCCAGCTCTGAGAATTACCCTTTAAAACAAGTTCATGGCCATAAAATGCTGTTCTGCCAAGAACTCTGTACCATTCAAACATGGCCATGGAAGTGATCCATATTCGCCAAAACCAAGAAGAGACCCATTTAGATTCCTACTTAACGGACGCACCATTAGAAACTTCAGAAAGTCCAGGCAGGGTCTGAAGCAACAAATTAGTGACTTTTGACCGATTTACTGAATCTAAAACTCCTTTTTACCGGGATTTTTTTTAGTATTATTTCACATTTTAGAGATCCTAACAGATCTAGTTAACTACTCTTTGTGTTTTGCAAACATACATACAGGTTGGGCTGACACACTGGAGAAGTAGTCCATGCTCAGCCCGCACAACACTCCCTGGGTCTTTTACATAGGAAGAAAAATGGTATAGCCATAGTAATTTAAAATCTCTGTTAGCTGAGCTCTGCAATCCCAACTATCAATAGATTTGAAAGACTGGGGGTTTATTGTCCTTTTTTTCTGCTCTTTCCTTCTGTTAAAGAGGTATGCGCTTCAAGTTCATACACAGTTGAGTTGTGAAATAACTATAGGCCTGCCATAGCAGCATCACTTAATGAAGCTACTGTACTTCCATCATCCGCAAAAAAGTGCATTTGGTGCTCTGCTGCTCAGACAAGCAAAAAGGTTGAGTGATATGTTCCAGGAGACAATACTTGCTGCAAGAAGTTATGCAACAGCATTTGCGCAGAACAAAGGGAGACATTTTCAGATATCACAGTGACAACAAGTTACAATCCAATTACTGTAGCATCTTACTCGCAAGTCCAGGGCAGCTGAAAGTATGTTTGGAGAGCTCAGAAAAATGTCATTTGTCTTAGCGACAGCACCCCTCCTCCAGTCACCCTCCTCCAACACATTCAGCTGTTGCATATCATCTCTCAACCCACATCGGCCAAAACAGAAGACATGCAAACATATTTATACTTATGCATGCTACCTTCATCTACCCATCAACCAGTGTCCTGTACCTGTCTGAAAGTAACTGACAGACACTGATACTTATGAAATGGCAGGAAGGCACCCTTTCTCCGAAGACTGTCCCCTTCTTCCTTTTCAGTGAAGTTAAAGATGTATTTTTCCCTAAAATTCCCAGTTGCCAAGGCAATGCACAGACTGATCAAGTGAACTCAAATGTTTTTCTGTGGGCAATTTAGCACTTGCTTGCTCTACCTTGTATATTTGGAACCTCCAGAAAAGTGTTTCATTCCCATCTGGATAGTGCTAGAAAATGGGTTTGTACGCTGGTCCCTCAGCAGGAGAACTTATAAAGGCCAAGAAATCTCTGACTGGTTGCACTGCCTGGAATCTTTTGATACAATCTGAAACAGGCAAAGAAACTGCTCAGTTTCTTTGACAGTCTCAGTTGTTCAGAAAATGGTTTCCTACCTTTGCTCAGAATTGTTCAGAGGCAGAGTTGGTGAAATGCCCAATATGACATTCCCAACAGGCAGAAGAATACTTATTCTAGGTGGAATATCATGCAGTAGATTATAGCTGAAATCTGAGTCTGTCAGTTTTGCATAACCATTTCTTAACATACTTTGACGTCTTTTCCAGGCTGTGGTATGTTCAACAGATAACCTGTTTACGGAATGCCAGGCCAGGTTTCAAGGTTAAGCAGAAGGTTCGTTCTGGGACAACTACAAGATCCAGAGATGTTAGACTGGAACACGAGGTTGCACGACGCTAAGTGGCCAAGAACAGCAACAGCCACCCAGACAACATAAAAGATGGATTTTCTTTCCTTTGCTGAAGTAATACTGTGAATGAAAGGAATCGGATACAGTAATAAGGGAGAAAGACGTGAAGCCTTAGTGGACCTGGACTACCAAAGCCATTTCCTAAGACAAGCCTGCACTGAGTTTGATGAGGGTCTCACAGAGAGAGATGCGAACTCTGGAGACATCAACTATAGCACGAGGCAGTCCAGGCTAAACACAGGCTTTGAAAGGGGGCAGAGAGTAGCAAAAACTTCATGACCAGCATCCACCTATGTTCTCACTCTGAGTCTACCAAGACGGGGGGGGATCCAGTTTCCTACTCTGGAGCATAAACTCACTGCTGCATAGAAAGCAGCTAAAAATTTCCTATTTCATGTAGGAAGGAAAGCTCTCCAGACTGAAGGTGGTTCAAGGAACGAGATTTCAAAGGAGCAGGGCAGGAGGCACTGGCAAAAATGGTATCCCAGAGTAGACGAACCACTACTCCAAACTTCCACACCTTAAATTTTCATCATACCGTTTATTCCCTTTCCTTTCCTGCTCGTTGTAGCAGGGTAACGGAGAAGAAAAAGTTTTCAAACTGCACCTCTGCTTGCAAATTCCATGACAGACAGTTGGTTGCTTTGCCAGGGTGGTTGTTCTCGCACAGCTCTCCTGACACTCTCAGTCAGCAAACACACCCAAACAGTGCAACAGGCAGAGTCTGTGCTCGGCGGAGGGGAGCTAAAGACAGTTGTCCCCCTCCTCTCCTTGCTTTCCGAGTTCAGTCTTTCTGCCCACTGACGATGACCAGATGGGCCCTAGATTTTAATAGCTATGTGAAAAGGAGAAGGGATGTCTCCTGATGGGCTTGTGCTGAACAGAAAACCCACCTCAGGCTGGAACATGCCAAGAGTTGCCGATTTGAAAAACAAAACCAAAAACCTGGATGCTTTACATCAATGGAAGCTGGAGAGTGATTCACACTGGAACTGTGCATGCACGCACACACACACGTCGGGCTTCGCAGTGCAAGTGAAGGGGCTTATTAGAGATGAAAGAAGGCCTCACATTGCCCCTTGTAAGGGACCATTGTCCCCCTTTCTGCTACAGTGTTCTGTGAAGCTGTGGGAAACAAATGACCTCCGAGCCACAGCGCTGTGTGCAACTGCAAAAGAAAAGGAAGGGGGAAGGGGAAGCAGTTTTGTGGGAGGGCGAGCGCCCTCCCTGTCCCGTCTTCCAAACACATCCCCACCGTGCCATCCCTGTGCACAGCACAGAGGTGTTTCTCATGCCTCCAGCTCCTGCTGCAGCTCTGTCAGCAACAAAAGTGCAATCTCGGCAGAGAGAGCAAGGCACCCTTCCCCATCAGCACAAGGGGCTTTCCCACTTGCTTGCCTGGCTGGTTACCTGAGCTTAATGGTTGAAGGTGTGCTCCTGCTTTTGATTTGTACTTTTTCATATCATTAATAGGAAACAAAAAATCCTGCTTCACTTGGAAGAAGGGTAGACAGGGATCAATCAACACAGAAATCAACAGGAAGTAAATGAAGCACTAAGGAAAAGGGAGATAAAGAAGGAGGAGTGTAGCACGTAAAAGGAAGAAGTATCTATATAGTTGATGCTTAACCTCGGTCCATTACTGAGTTTCTGGTTATGAGAGATGCTGGGAAGAGCAAAGGTGACTTATAACAGTACCCAAGCACATGCACTCCCCAAAGCTTGCTGAGCTACTCTGAATACAGAACACATTCATTTATCCTTCACTGGTCATCTCTTCTTTTTCGCTTGCTCCTTATAACTTTCTTTCCGGTCATTGGATCAATTTTTAGTCTTTTTCACCTAAACAGAATTTTAGGTGAAAAATTTCAGTCATTTGTTTCCCCTATCATATTCAGCACTACTCTGGCGAGCAAGACTGGCATTTATGACCTCCAAGCTAAATTACTGATTCTACCAAGAAATGACATCTAGCATTTTTGTGAAGTTCATTGGTTTAGGAATATAAATTTCTCTTAACTCATTAACACAGAACTGTGTTTTCCACTCAGCATCTGGTTCAAGATTTCTGGCTTGATATTTAGAGATCAGTCAACACTATAGAAGCAACCATCTCTCTGCAGTGCCTACAGGCAGCTGATGTGGTACCAGAATGACCAGGCTGCCAGAGCTACAGGGGATGCTCCTGGCTGCACCAGGAAGAATACTCTCTCCTAGACCAAAAGAGAATAGCGTGGATATAACTACGCTCAAAACTATAGGCAACATTCAACTTAGCTTTCCCTGAATTTCTTCAAAACCTCTGACTGTGACACCAGAAAGTTCATGCAGTAAACAACCTTTGAACTAAGTAACTTCTTCACAGGCTGAAAAAGGAGAGAGTACTATCACTATCATTTTTTCTGTATTTAAATACTTAGGAGATGCTCAGGCTCTTTCGTAGTGCATGGAAATAATTGTGTATGCAGAGTAAGGGTTTTTTTTTGCCTTAGACAACTCTAAAATACATGCTATTTTAAATTAAAAAGTATATAGCTGTGTTACTAACAGCAACACTAATTGTAATGTGAACATTTTCAAAAGTTAATATACCTTTCCATGATAAATTCTCTTTGCTTTAATACATCTCAAGCTGGAGCCAGGCTTGTAAGCCCAGCACTACACTGTCTGACTTGCAAATGCATTCAGGAAATACCCAGAGCTAAACAAAAACTGTTCTCCATTATTTAAGTTCATAAAAACAGCTCAGTATAAGGTCCTGAATCCCTTTTTAGTTAATGGAAATACCCCTACAGCTGGAACCCAGACTACAGCTCTAGCCACCTCTCCTTCCAATGTCAACAAAATTTTCCGCTTCTGTCACAAGATTTTGACAGTTCTTACAACATCAATGAATCAAGCCTTGTGGTCTTTCTAGAAAAGCCGCATTATCCCCAGTACACATAAAAGGGGAATCAGCAGAAAGACAGCTTTGGGGTAGTTACAACCCACAGGTTACACTGCGAAGTGAAATGTGGAGAGGAGGAAAGAAGCACTGCCGTTATAGCTGGCCAAGGGCTAAACACATTCAAGTCAACAAAACTTGGATTAAACGCACTAAAGTGCTTCCCAGGACACAGAGTCAAGTAGCAGGAAGGTAAAAAGCTGGAAGAGCCCTCAACAGCCCTAACTCTCACAATCCATCAGAGGAGAGCAGAATCCATAATGCAGCACAGATTTGTAATGACGTTTGTTATTCCCCAGAACAGGATTATGCACTGTCCAATGTAACTGTGTAACAAACTTTCCAACTCGAGGAAGTTGATGGTAAAGCCATGTACAGAAGCCAGGTCTCCAAATGCTTAGTCCTGTAATTTCAGAATACTTCTGAAACGGCTTGTGTGTCTATGTAAGCAGTATCTATATATAATAAATGCGTAAGTGTCACTACATACATGGACTGTATCTGAACGCTTGGGAACCCAATCATGGTAAAGAGGTCTGAGCTAGTGTCTGAGAAATGCGAAGTTAAACTTCTGTAATAAAACTTGGTTTTACGTACTGCTTTTCATGTTCTCTGTTCTTGGCAAACAATAATTACACAACTGGTTTTCACTCTCCATTCAGAGTGAAATGAAAACAAAACACATGAACAGAAAGTAGTAAACTAGTAAACATGATTGTTCATCACCTTTTGGTTTTACCAGTCTTAGGCAGGGAATTGTCTAACATTTTCTATTTACCTTACTGATGATCCTTTCAATAATCACCTACACATGACAAAGTTAATTAAAATGATTGCACAGCCTATAAAACTATTTGCTAAGGACAGTAGCTATACAGCGACATGGGAAAGGCAGTCCATAACTTTCAGAATACCTAGCTCCAAAGAACAATAAAATAGATCAAACAGAAACATTGAAACCCAGGAGACCAGATCCCTGAGCTCTGTTATACGCTGCTCGTGTACTCTGCTGGTGGAAAAGTATGATCATAAAAACCAACAAAAGCAGTTTAAGGAGAATCACTTCAGTGCAGTAAGGCATAGGGTCCCCAACACTACGCCTTCTCTCCTTCCCTGAACAAATGCAAGCAAGGTCACTGCCAAACAAAAAACAGGCAGCATTGACTCATCCCATAGGTTATTCTTATCAGTTGTCTTTTCAAGGCCCTGTAAATGTTACTACCTGAATCTAGCTGTTGCTTTTGTTCTGCTCTAAGACAAGGAGGATCAGTCTGCATCAAAAATAATCAGGGCAGAGAGAAGGTGAGCTAAATACACACACATGTTATTCTGCATTTATTAACACTCATATCAATTATTTTCCTAAAGAAAATATTCCCAGATAGCTATTGTGATAGTTCTTTAAAACTCTGTCCTTCAGCAGACGTACCAATCTGGCTCTCATTTTTGTGTGGTTTCAGAAAGCAGCTGTTTGTGTTTACAGTCACCAGCAAACAATTCAGCTTTTTAATCAAACAAGAGCTGCTTGGGTGCCTTTGCCTATGGCTATGGGAATCAAATCACCCTGGAAAACAGACCTTTTACAATAATACTAGGAGGCCCTCAGCGGATGCAGGGGATTAGAGAGGCATGCTTTTTGAGAAACCAGGTTTATAGAATGTAGCCCTCTCCATCCTGTGTCAATATACTGGGCTCAGTAGCAAACCTCAAACTCTCAAAAGGGCCTGGGTCAGTTTTCTTCCTCCTTCTCTCTCCAGATCCCGTTCTTTTTGCCTCATGTGCCTATGTCTTTCTTTTTTCCTCTGCATATGCAGAAACACAATAAAATGTTAGTTCAGACCTGTTATAAAACAAAGTTAGGCAATCCAAGAGAGGATGACGATTTTTTCCTAGCAATAGACTACCCCACTTAGGAATAGAGGAACATGTTTCCAGTAGGAATACTTGTGTGATAGCACTTGCTTAGAGGTCAAACAGCCTGTGTGAGCTCCTCTCCGTATTTCACTTTAGCTTTGTAGAGGCCTTTCCCTACTGCTGGCCTGCCTGGAGCTGCTGCTGACAATTACAAATAATACATACAAATGTTAGTTTGTCACAGGAACAAGACCTGTTGCTCATTTCTCTAGAAATGAATTAAACACTGAAATGTCAATGGTGTGCCTCATAAGGAGTCAAACAGAAACGTATGCTGGCCAAGATTTCTGTGTTCTTGCACTGGTATGTAGATCAGCTGGCAAAGGAGGGAGCAGGTGAGCTTAAATGCTGCAGCTCTAGACTTCAATAGGCAAAAAAAGCATACCTCAATGAGAAGCAACTGTCTAGTTCCTCCCCCTCCTGATCATAACCTAGTAACAACAGTATACTTACCTACTGTATTTCGAAACATGGACCTCTGAGCCATTGCTTTGGCTTCTTTCTTTTTTGAAAAAAAATATTCACAATACACTTTGCAATCTGCCATTCCTGTCCACAAAGTTTCCATAAGAAATGGCTATGTGAGCTACAAAGACAGAATTCTATGAGGATGTTTTTTCTCTTCTAGAGAAGAAACACAGAGCTTGAAAGAGCTAATATACCAGAAAAATCCACTAGAAGTGATCCAGCAGCAGGGACGGGAGTCTTTAACTCAACTTGAAAGGAGCACAGTCTCTTTTCTTGCAGCCAGGTAACATGAACTGGTTTAGTTAATGGTGTTTTTCTGGTTCCACTAGGATTTCCAGGGCAAATGTGAAGACTTACGGCTTCAGAAAAAAATTAAGAGTCCCACAGATGCTTAACTAAAGCAAGAAAAAGCTGATGAAGGCCACAAAGGGAATGTAAACACTCGTTTGAGCTGGTCTAAAGACTGATGGAGGACATCAATCCAGGCAATAAAAAAAATAAAATAGTATCACCATCACCAGTTGGGTGCCAGACTCAAAGATTCATGACAATTGTCCCGCTAAAAGGAACACAGATTCTCCATGTTCTGGCATTGCAAGGGGTGCTGCAGACATTAAGAACCACTAAAAACTTGTTTTCCCACAAGGTTACTTCAAGTAGACTCAGTGAGTGGCAAGCTGGAGACACGGCGTTTTGATTTTATATGGTATCTGCTTCTTCTGGGATTCCTAGCCAAGGTAGCACATAATCCTTTTCAATAAAGCAACACTGTTCAGGCAATTCCCAAGCCAGCAGCTAAAGGCAAAAATAATAACCCTTAGCAAAGAATACACAAACAGCTATCTACAATCTAAAAGAAAATCCACTTAGATACAAACTAAACAGGAAACTGAAGTGACTTAATGAGGGGAAGCTGCAGATGAGTTCTGCCTCTCAAGAGAATAAAAGCATTTCAGCCTTATGGCCACTGGCAGCAAATATCTTTTTGATTCTGTCTCCTCAAAACCTGAAGTCTGTGATCTCTATCCAGTGAGCATGAGGGAAGATTAGTTCCCTCTTCATTAACTTCTTGAGTCTTTCACCTTGAACACAAGTTTAAAATCGCGCACAGCACCCTTAAACAAAAAGCAGTCCCTGGGTTTCACAATCCAGGTTATCCTTCCTTGGCAAATGCGTTTTCTTACACAGAGGAAAGCCAAAAGTCAAGCGTGTAAGTTTACACAGACACACCGCAACACTATTTCTATTGGACTGATTAAAGAAGCAGCAAATGAAAACAATTACTCTAAAGAAAAGAATCTAAGAACAGAGTGTTCATGTATTTGTGATTTTTGTTCCTAAAAAGACAGACTTTCAGGAGTTGAATATGTAATTGTTTTGAAAACTTACAAATGGCTAGTAATGAGTAAGCCAATTGGACTAAATATTCCTTTCCAGCTGAACTTTATGTGTAACTTCTATTTAATTTTAAATCCCTGTCTTCCCTGAGTTTTTCAAATTTCTTTGCTAGAAAAACATCACAACTGATACTGATTTCTATATTTTGCATAATCCAACTCAAAAAGGTTTAATATATAATTTCCAAACATTTAAAAGAACCCCATTTCTGTTGAAGTGAATGTTGAAATTGTTATTGATGTAGTAGGAGCAACATACAACAGTTCCTCCTGACTGGACCCCAGTGGATGCAACATTGCATTTTACTGTCAGGATTGCCTTTACCTTCAAAAAAGGCAGAAATTCAAACAATATGAAGTAATTTTAATCATGCTGCGATTATAAAAGTAAAGTAACCAGTAGAAAACTGATTTTAACAAAACAACACAAACGCAAATAGTTTCCCAGTTGATTGCTAGTTATCCTTTCACAATGACTAAGATGCAAATTCTTCAAGAATTTTGCATAAAATGTTATTAAACTAACATTTACAAACAAGAAACACAAACATAGCATAGCAGAGGTAATCAAGAAGTCAGCCCTTCTCTGAACGTTACTGAAAGAATATGCCTAAAAGGATTAAGGCACAGAACGAAGTTCGTGTCTCGGAAGAATTTACAGATATTTTAACCAAAAGTATCCACCTCATGACACAAAGGCCTAGGTCACATCTGCACAGTGCCTAGTGGATTCTCCCATTGAGCAGCTGAGGGAACTGAGACTCATCATCACAGTTCCCAACTAGGTTTCTCCTTTTCTGATGGACACAAATGTGACTTCACTCTCTTCTTTCATCAAATATTTGTGACTGACAGCTAGAGAAGTACCTGAATTTATGCTTCCTCATCCTCTTCATATCCCTGCTCACTGTGAAACCCTGCAGCTGCCCCACTGGAGCCATGCTGACCTTCTCAGCAGCTCCCTGTTTTTCATGTGGACATTCATGTGAAGGTTAGGACAGAGCAGGACAGAGTTGTCCCAGGTGAAAGAGCATCCCACAGCAAACAACATAGCCAACATGTATCACAAATAGCACTTAGTGAAGAATCAACAGCCATATCTGGCAGACAAAAATG
>Ga0181612_117983_pt1 | contig 14846 bp, 7 predicted proteins | sample HoacroProtozoa21_FD_119630 | JGI IMG/M metagenome (GOLD analysis project Ga0181612, IMG submission 119630) | Hoatzin crop microbial communities from Cojedes, Venezuel. Combined Assembly of Gp0051906, Gp0051904, Gp0051908 | reverse complement strand
AGATGACCCACAGAAGTCCCTTCCAACCTCGAACATTCTGTGATTCTGTGAAACCAGCCTGCAAAATTTATGTCAGAAAAAGAAATATTTCTCATCTTTTTTTTTTTTTTTTTTTTCATTGGAGAAATAGAAGGTTCTAATTTTAGAGAGTGCTGAGAAACTCTATGATGGAAAGGTCCTGAAAGTCAATTAAACTTTGTTAGGTTCATTTCTGACTTGGCTAAATTTGTTGCATGCACTACTGTTAATTTTCTTATTTTTCTCTTTGTAGGATTGTCAAAAGTGATGGGCATGTTAAGAAGAAACTTTTTTTTGTCCTACTTTTCATTCCACTATTGCAGAGGATCGATGACAAAAACAGGACTTGCATCTAATAATTCTTCCACTACAGCACGAGTAGAGAGAAAATTGGTTTCCTTGCACTTGCAAAGCATGAGAAAATGAGTTCTGTGTGAGGGATGAATACAACACACTAGGAATACTGTAGGCAGAATGTATTAAGGTCTGTGCTAGCATCTGTTTGCTGCAGAGGTCACCATGAAATGGTGCTTGTAGGTAGCTGTTTCCTCTTTGTGCACTTGGGCTGGCAGCGGACTGTGTTTCCTCTGTCCCTCAGTGCTGGTGTGGTCCTGAAGCCAGCAAGTGATGGGGAGTTCCCTCATCTCCGACTGCACTTCGTGCATAGCTTCTGTTTCAGGCTCATTTGTGTGTTCATCATCCAAAGCTAATTGCTCAGTTTGGGCTCCTAGGAAGTTGCAGAAGAGCTTGAAAGATTGAGTGCTGAAAGAATCTTTTGGCTTAGTGATCCTGGTGGATTTGATGGGTTTGGAGCTGGCAGGTAATTTCTGTATTGCTAGGTTCTGAGAAAGGAGGCAGTCATAATTTTGTGTTAAAAGTATGTTGGAAGGAAAAAAAAAGCGCTAGGAAACTGTAGTTAGGGATGTAGTTTTGGATGGATTGAGAACACATGCTCTGAGGTGACAGCAGTTCATTCCTGTGATGCTGGCAAGAACAGCATTTGTAGTGCGTGCCATTGCACAAACCCATTGTTTGTTCCTTCCTTTGAAGGAAAAAACCCCAACCTCCTCCGCAGGGTTAATACTTACAACTTTTAGCAAATATGTATTCAGATGCTTGACTTTATACAGGGAGCAGTACTGCAGTCTAATAGGACACATGCATGTATAGTGAAGTGCTTGGAAAAAATAAACAAATCTAAGAGTGTACCAGGGTAAATGTGAATCTTACTGCATCAATTTCAGAACTCCTTGATGTCATGGCAAATGCAAACAGTCTAACTGAAAAAATTATTTTTGATGCCGTGCATCATAAGAGAGAACATGCAATTTTTTGACTGTGTTATAGAAGGAAGTTTATTATACAGTGCTTTAGAATTATGACTTTGTGTTCCATTAATGCTTGTAGTAATTTTTGGTTTATTAGCATATCGCAAGTCCCCAAAATGCTATACCTCTTTCATAAATTTACTAATGAAGTTGGCTTTACTGTTGATTAGAGTCCCTTTTTAGTAAAGGAAATGTCAAAGTATTAGTAGAAGAATCTGAAGTGTGAATAAAGGCTAAAAGACTGCTAACGCGTGTTGATGTAGAATGACCTTAATAGTCTTACCAGTTGTAGCAGCCTTATGGATTCTCTAGCACGAGCTTATGGAAGTAGTGCATTTGCTGTGGATCGTTTTGCTGGTCCAAAACCAGTGAAATATTCACTGCGATCTGTGTCAGTGGTGGTGGGGAAGCACATAGAATATATGCTTCCAGTCAGCAGTGGAGAGGGAGTAGGAGGATTTTTCATGAACAGTATAATTAAATGCATGTATGTAAAAGATACCTGCGAGATGCTCCTCGAGAAAGTACTTTACAGAAATAGATAATTACAGGAAAGAACTTACTTCTCTGGAATGATAGTATGTGTTATTAATTTACCAGTGGTGTAAATGTTTTCCGAGTAGTTTGTTTCCTATTTGTAACACTGTATTTTTTCCTAATAATCTTTGTGTCTTTAGAAAGGAATTTTAGATCAAAATGTTTTATTGGGCATATTACACTCTAATGTTAATACAGAACTAACACAGGCCACTGTTGTAGCGGTTTGTTTCGTAGCTTAAAAACTATTTGCTGTTGCTGAAGTGCGGGAACTATGAGAAGTTTCCAAAGACACAGGTTTTCTTGTCTATTTACTACAATTTAAATTGTGTGCATGATTGCCACTGTTGTGGATCGTACCCATGTTTCTTTAAAAGTGTCCAGAAGAGGTGATGATATTAATTCACCTGCTGCTAAACAGTATTCTACTTAGAAAATAATTCAGAAGTGACTCAGACATCAGAAGTGAAAACAGAGTCAGTTGCTTAGGGCGAAATCTTGCAAGCACTTACTACTGGGTATGGTGTGTTGTGACTTTCCTGGCATTAATCACATCCTAAACAGATGAAAACATATTCCAGTTCCCCCTCCTTCTCCCCATTACTCCTCCATTTTCTATGGCAAGAAAAAGGCTTCAGAGGATTTTGGTTTAACTGTTTCCAAACAAAGCTCTCGGCGGTGTGTGTGATAACATTTGTTTGCAAGAATGGACAGCTTAGGTGCACCGGGAAATTCTTGGTCAAAAATACACGTTGTAGGCTATGCTCTTAGTGTTGCCTGAGCAAACCTTGGGCAGGGGGTAGGTTCTCCAGTCTCCCAGGGATGCTGTGTGTGTTGGCCCTCAGCTCGGAGCTCTGGCGGGAGGGCCAGGGCCAAGGCTGGTGCTCGCCGCCCTGCCCTGCCTGTGCCCGCCGCTCATTACTGGTTTGCTTCGTGAAGAGGTTGCTGCATAATGTTTTGCTTCCCGGCCTTATTGAAGAAGTGCGGTGGGAAGTATGTGGTGAAAATGAATTGGCATAGCAATTTACTTTGGGGAGGGTTCATTGCAGCTATAAATAACTTTCCTCGACTATTATTTAAAAAACAAAACCCAGTGCAGTCCATGCCAATGTAACTGAACAATGGGAGCTAGCCCGTTGTTCTGTGTTCTAAAGGCAGGCTCCTTCTGGTCTGTTTTACTGTGAACTTTCCTACTGAGTAAGAATTATGTTAGGATATTGCAGCCGTCTGTGCTGTACTGAGACGACAAAGTAAGTGGAGGTGAGTGTTCTTGCCAGTTCTGCTTTACATTCTGGTATTAAGTGTTGCACAAAAAACAGAGAAGAGATTTTGGCCGAGACTGCATCTTAGCAGCTAGGGGAAGGATGGTGCATTCAGTCAGAATTAATTTCAAAGAGGAATCCTCACAAAAACCGTGAAGCAAAATTTCTGTCAGGTATAAGAAGTTTTGTAACCTAAACCTATACAACTCTGACTCTAAAAAAAGTTAGCTGCTGTTGGTTTTAATGGTCAAAGTGAGATCCACAGCTGGATATGGCAAACTTGCAGAATCTGGATATGGAGATTGTATCCTGAGCTTACCTAGATCTCTTGTATTTTCAATAGTGGTATGTCTATTTTCTGCTGAGTCTCTGATCTCAGGCTATGTTGTGTAAATGTGTATGGTTTGGTTTTTTTTTTAAACAAAAGCATAATTTTGGAATGAACAGTGCACTCTAGGGAAATGGGTACAGGACATAGAAGACCATGCTTCGTTTAAAATTTTTACTACCTTTAGGGCCTGACACTCACTAAGCTGCAGTGAGAAGCATATCATTTATTGTGCTGTAAACACTCTTCTATCTTAAATTCTAAAATAGTTCCTTCCTGGAGGAGGCTTGGAATATAAACTGATGTACCTGACAGTTAATTAAAATTCAGTGTTGTTTGTTCTTGCTTAAATTAATGAAGAAAAGCTTCTAGGAAACACCATAGAGAATAACATTCTGAAGATTTCAAATTATTTTGAAAGATGAGAATTCCCATGACTCAATTCCTTAAAGAGTAGAAACATAATTCAGATGCTTCTTTACCACCTGTCACACTTTTTTGCATTTTTAAAGCGAGTGGTTTTTCTCTCTGTCTCTCATAAATAAATAAAAGGAGTGACTGCAGAGAGAAACTCTTAATTCCTTTTTTACCCAGCAGGTTGTTTTCTGAATCTTAGTTAGTGAACTACATGCACATGCTACTTCTGTTATAGCCCTGTAACACACCTGGGCAAACGCATACCTAGTGGGAGTCCAATCGTTTAATTAAGTTACACCAGGAATTGGCTGGTATTGTTGTACAAACCAGAGAAAAACTTGTGTGATTTAGTTTTGTTTGTGATGTGAAATCACTGATTAGCCAGTTCATACCATTTTCTTTCCCATACACGCAGCCTCCCACACACAGAAAGATGCAAAAAAATAGTGTGAAAATACGTTTTAAGCTATGACAATTAGGTCTCCAGATGTCTGATTCCTTGGTTTAGAAAGCTACACAAGAGCTTATCTATTCCTGAAATAAAAATGATTTAGATAGTACAAAACTTCTTTCATGATTGCCCATCTGCCGGGGTGTGCATTTCATTTTTCATGTGGTAAATAAAATTTCTAAGTAATTCTTTAAATTATTGCTGCACAGCTCATTAGAGAGATCTCATGCTTGCTAATAGTGATGAGCAGAAGGCACAAGGACTGGCAAAGCATGCGGAGTGCCCATCCTGGGCTTGCAAGGCAGGAAGTCTATCGTGGAAAGGGGAATAGTTCAGTGGATTTATGCAGGATATTAACCACTTCACCTGTGTTGTTTCCCTGTTGCCTCTTTCAAGAAATGCAGATAAGTACTGAGGGGAATGGGAAAGGCAGTTTTCCAAGCTTTGTTGTTGGGTTTGTGCCATTAATGTCCCCTCTAAATCAGTCATTCAGATTTCAGCTGTCTTTTTGTGTTATGTACTCTAGTACAGCAGACTGGATTCATACCTGTGTTTGGGTAGGCAGATATGTCTAGTCTTGATGCTTACATTTAGAGTCTGACCTTGTTCAGATTTTTGAAAGGTCACTTCTGCTTGAGTCTAATGGGTTGTGGGTGCTGACACATTGGCAAATCAAGCTCTTTCTATACTGTATACTGAAGTCACAAGTGGAAAAGAGGAATCTTACTGACTTATGTTCCCAAAACTGTGGACTGGGTCTTGCATACTTTGCTAGAGGTGCAGTTAATCAAAACAGCTGCAGCTCAGAACACCTGGAAGTTGTACAACTCCTAAATGTCTAAATGTAAATTTAAGAATCTAATTTTAAGCAAGCAGATTTGATCATTTTGCCCTTGGTTTCCCAGGAAACCAGTTAATTACTATGCATTTGCTTCAGCACTCTGCATGCAGCTTTTAAAACATTTTATTATAATTTTTCTTTTATTTTATCTTAAGCTGTTTGTAGAAAGGGCTGGCTTGACAGCTCTGGCAAATGAAATAGTCTGCCTGCCCACGGAATATGTGCTCCCTAGACAGTGGCAGTCCAAACTTCCTCCTGCTGTTTTGTCAGCGTGCTACAACTTTTTTTGGATGGGGGGTGGAGAGAGGAAGAGTTGTAGGAGGCGGTACGGTCCTTGTTTGATCAAACCTTTGCCATCAAAACGTGCAAGCAATGTCGGAAAAATGACCTGTATTTTTCTTACAGCATAGAAAACAGTGCAGCTAAAAATTGGAAACCTAAATCCAGTCTGCAAACCATCGTCAAGATCGCAGCCTTGTTCATGCTGCTGTGTTGCACTGGTGGCAGATGATCTCATGAACTAAGCAGAGTTTTCCTTGCTTGATGCTGAGGCAAAAGGAATTTTCAAAGAGTTCTGGTGCTGAAGCCTTCAGCAAAAAGTCCTGGGATGGTATTTGCAAATTTGAGGTGGAAGTGGGAAATCTGCAAATTTACTCTAAAATGTTAAAATTGCAGCCTGTTGTACTTCATTTTCCAAATGCTGATGAGAGTATGCAGAGTTTACAGGCCTTCTGGCTCAGTTAGTTAGTAGCCTAAAACTTACACTGCTGTTCTTTAGTGATCACTGTAAATTAACAAATGTTTCAACAGAAATAACAAGGCAATAAGAATGGAGCATATTGATGGCCTCTTTTATTTTCGCAAATCTTTGCTGTATTGTGACTGAAAATTGAAACATAGGAGGAATGTTCACCTCATCCAACTTCAAGCATCTGGCTTAAATAGCTACAGTGCTTCATAATCACTTGTTCTGCGCAGCTGCTGTTATCCAGGAAGTTGACGAGACCATCCCTATTCAAGCTCTGCTTCTAAGGCAGCTTAAATGATCCAGCCCAGGCTGCATATTGCTGCCCGCCTCGAGCCTCGCAGCCCCATCCTCTTCCTCCAGCCAGTGCCATCACTTGCAATGAATCAGTTCTGGGAGTTGCTTGCTTGAAAACTAACCAAGACTTTTGGACTTTTAGGGTGGAAGACATTGTGTACTGAAGGGGAGAGTTTTGCAAACCTCAGTTTGGCAAGGAATCAGTGATTTGGCTTGTAAAGGCAAGAGTATTGCTAAGCATAAATAAAAATGACAGTATGTTAAGACTGTGAGAGCACAAAAGAAATCCCTGGAATTTACTCTCTGGTCACGAAAGTAATTTGGGGGACTCTTGTTCTTTGAATGCTGTTTTGAATTACTGAATCATTTTTCATAGCTTTTTCTCTCAGCTTATGCTTTCAAGTTTTATCACTGAAGTTCTGAGAAAGAGCTGTAAATTCTACTGGTTTTCCTCCTGAAGACTGTATAATACAAAGATGCTTACATTGCTGGTGTTCTTAACTTATGAATCTTCAGCGTCTAAATTCAAGATGTGTTGTTGCTTTTAATGTTACTCTAAGAAGTTCATGGTGCATTAGTGTAACTCTAGTTGCGCTAGCAGCATTGGCCTCATACATGTTGCATCCTCTTTAAATGAAAAGAAGAAGGGAGAGTGCATAGGAGAAAAACGGAAAACATCTCATTTGTCATTGGAATTAGAATATATTCTTCCTACCTGAAGAATCAATATTTTAGAAGGCAAGGAGCACTATATTTTACTGTCTGAACACTCAAGGTGTTCTTAAGTTTCAGAAACCAGTAATCCAGAAAAGAATTCCATAGTGGATTTGCATTTGTAGGTGTAAGGAATGTGGGTCTGTTAGGGAGATGTTAGAATGTATTTATAAATTAGGAGTGAGATCTTGCTTCATAACACTGTAAAATTTTTCAGTTTTTAAACCTAGTGAACCTTATTTTACTGGTGTCAACTGATTTTTAATTTTTTACTTTTCTTTTTCCTCTTTCAATAATGTTTTTACATAGCTGTTTCTATGGTACTAGGATCATGGCCTGGTAAACTGAATTATTCACAGAATTGATGTAGATCTTGTATGGGCGGTTTTCCCACTGCAAATACCCCTCAAACCTGAATAATGAAGAAAGATACTAGATTTAGAGCATGAGAGTGCTGTAAAATTGTGGAAGAGACTAGATTCTTGTTTTACCCTATTGAGACTGGCCAAATAAATAGCCAGAAGTTGCCCAGCTGCAATGGATTGCCTGTATTTGTTTCTCCTCTGTGTATGTGGGCCATCCACAGACAAATTTAACCTAGCTGTAAGGTTGTGATGACAGTTATCTTCCCTATGTGGTTTATTAGTTGCTAATTCTGTTTAGTAGAAACCTTTATCAGTTACAGCCTTGTCACCTTTCCAGTGGGACTAGCAGAGCTTTTTCATTCACCTTAATGATATCAACATAGTGAATTTTGTGCCAGTTCCATTAAATTCAACGGATCTTGCATCACTTGCTGACATTGAGTGTGTGATTCGTCCTATTTACTGAGTGTCATACAAATCTTTTATAATTATACCAGCTCGGGGAGCTTGAAACCTGTCCTTTTCACTTTTTTTTTTTCAGTGGTGAAGAGTATCTCTACCTTTTCTTATAATCAGAGTCTATTCAAAACAAGCAAAAACTGACTTAGTAGAATGTGTGTTAAAGGCAAAATAGAGACAATACTGAGGACTAGGTTTCTCAGGTGGTTGTGAGGTACTGCCAGTATTAATTTATCTTCCATTATTATTCGGGAAAGAGGAGCAGGCTGTGTAGCCAAAATACACAGTAACTTTGTGGATGCAGTTATGGAGACTCATTTGCATTGCTGCTTGTGTTTATATGAAATAGAGATGTGTGAAATCCCCTAAATCCATAAGTATGAGCTATTCTTATGCTAGACAAGCACTGCTTTTTCTTGATTAACTTCATTCTTAAGATAAAAAGCAAGTAGAAAATCAAACTACTGTCTTCATCAATCTAGTGTACTTGCTATCTGGAAGGTGTGCTGTGACACAGAAAACGTGGCAGTGTGTGGGACTGGGAAGCTCCAAAGTCTTGTACGGCAATAAAGAAAAAGTGTATGCCTCTGCAGGTTAGGACTGGTACGTTGCTAGCTGGGTTTAGAACTGATAGCATTACTCTTTTGATAGATTGAATCAGATGAATCGCTGTCACATCAGACAGTCTTAATACTACCGTTATTTTTTAACGTCGGAGACAGTTTTCTGAATTCGTGTTGGTGCTGTTTATATGTAGCTATTGCTGATGTTTTTACAAGTTCATTAATTTTAATAAACCCAAGCAACACAAGTAGGTTATTACTGTCATAAATCCAAGTACAAACGGCCTTAAATTTTTAAAGTTTTATGTAAAGGAGTATCTCGGTCGTCCTCCTCTTCCTATGCCATGAATAAAATTTACTGAGCAACCCAAAGTTTTAAATTTTTTCGAGTAATACATCTCCTTTGTAATGGTGACTAGATGAAGCTGACAAATGAATGTGAATGTTTGCTCTACAGTGATGTGCAAGAAGAAAGAAATCTTGAAAAAGTCCTACAGAATACATACGCCAGTGAAAGTCTCCTGGATAGTGAGAGTTCAGGCTCATAAAAAGCGTAACAGGTTACTACACACACAGACTCTGAAATTACGGTAAATGCAAGGTAGTTCAACTGAGCATGTGATTTATTGTGATCTACGGGCTTACAAATAGCGTTACTTTGTTGAGGTGTTTTAAGTTAAATAGCTACAGAATCAGATAGCGTGGTCACTCTTTGCTTAAAATGTGAGGACAACTTCCGTGTAGTCACTCAGGAGAGACAACTCCAGGTCCTTAGGCAGGAGCAGCTGAGAGCCCTCTGTCACCTCCCTGGGTCTGCAAGGCACGCCCTTAAAAACTGTGATGGGTGAGGCCCTCCTTTGGAGCAGATTTCACAACTGCCATGAAATTTTTTCCCTCCTTCCCCAGGAATGTGTCTGCCTTGCTGTGGGAGGCGCAGGCTGCGCTGTGCAGTGGGCACCACTGGTGCCACGTGGACCAGGGGCTCCCCATGGGGGCTCTCGGGGCAGGGCCCCGTGGCCAGGGACCATCCCACCACCCCAGCTGGGGAGGAGGGCAGCTGGGGCAGCCCTGGTACTGGGCATTGGGTCCACGGGTGGCCCTGGCTTGGCGGGGCCGGTGGCTGGGCAGGGCTGTGGGGAGCTGGAGCCCAGGCCTGCTGTGCATCGCTGGGGCAGGGGCTGATGGCCTCAGGAGCTGATGTGGGGTCCTGGGCCGTGGGCAGGTGGAGGAGCCCTGGGGGGCTGGGCAGCACCTGTAAGGCCCGTGGGTGCTCTCAGGGCCCTGCTGCCACCTCTGCTATGTGGGTATTCCCTTAGTGCTTTGTGTGCCATCAGCGGTTTTGTCCCTTGAAGCTGTTGAAAGAAAATACAAGTGGTGGGCATTCAGTACTGGTATTTTGTCTTATAAGTGAACATTTCTGATGTTCAGCAGACGGTGTGTCTTACGACAGCAATGCCCTGAAATACAGTCCTGGAGTGTTTAGCCGGCGTTGTTCTCCAGGAAAGGCATACCAAGGACATGAGAGCAGCTGTACTGTTATGGCTGAACATCCAGCCAGCCTGGGGTCCCATCTCTGATGGGAGCCTGGCAAAGAGGGAAGAAAATAGACCCGATTATGGTAATCTCCAGTTACTGGAGTAGATATCTCTGTGTTTACTAGCTCTCCATTCATAAAGAAAACCCCCAAAAATTTGTTTTCAAATCATGTAAGCTGCTGGCATCTATAGTGTCCCATGGTGAGGGGTTCTACAACTTAACAATGCCTTGTATGGAAGAGTACCTTTTTCTGTTCATTTTGAACTTGCCAACATAATTAATTTAATGCTCTCTAATTTTTTTATTGGAAGAGACAGTGAATAACTGTTTCTTAGTCATCTTTTCCATGCTGCTTACAAATTTATAGTTGTCACATTCTGCTCTTAGTCATATCTTTTTCTAAGCTGAAGACTACCAGTTTATTTAATCTTTCTTTATACAGAAATATTATAGACTGTGATTGCCCTTTTTACCTTTTTCCATACCTCTTCCAGTTGTTCTGTGACTTTTTTTAAATGAGTGGACCACAACTGCATGTGGCTTTCAAGTTGCGAGTACACAAATGTATAAAAAAAATCACCATGTGAGGATATTTTCTTTGATGTTCTGTTCCCTTTGTAGTAATTCATATTGCCTCTTTGACCTCCAGAGACTAAGCTGATGTTTCCATAGGGTTCTGTACTATAGCTATGATCTTGCTTATGTATGGTAATGGTTTAAAAAGAATTTTGAGGCAAATACAGCCAGAAAAGTCATGTGTGCTTATGTGTGCTATGTTAATTGCAGCCGTGTAATTTTCTGGTACCATCCAGTCACTCAGCATCAGTAGGTCCTACTGTTATTTCTTGCCTTTGGCTGCCCTCTTTACTAATCTGTGACTAACTGTGTGTCATCAGCTAACTGTCTGCCCACTAGGATAAATTTTGTCACGTAACTAAGAAAATCAACAATGAAAGCAGTAATGAATGTTTATTCAAAGTGCGTTTGCTAATGATGGGGGAGGAAATCTTAACTTTCGTAAATTGCTACTGTATTACATTTTCCAGTGATGCACTGGTGTGGTTTTAGAGATGATTTCTGATTTTTTTTAAATATAATAGGGATATAGAATTGGTTTTAGCTGAGTACCACTTTTTTAATGTTTACCTTAACAGTGTTTTTGTTAGCTTACAATCTTCAGAACTCCCTGAACTAAAAAACTTTCTTCTTCCCTTAACAAACTCCACAAATGTCTGTGCATTTTTTTAGACTGAGATTAAGAATAGACATTATAATGTTTGGAGGGGTTGGGGCCAGGAGGCTAAAATGAAAGAGGGAATTCCTCTGTGGTCCTGGTATGCTAAGTCTCTATACTGTCTATGTATATCTGCAATGTATTTATTAACTACATCTATCTGAAATATTTAATTAATAAAATCCAAACGTGACTGGTGATTTAAGAAGACTCTTAGGGCAGGGGGAGGATTTAGTGTAGCATTCAAAGAGGAGGAGGTAAAACTCTCTGTACCTTCGTAAACAAAGCCAGGGACAAATACTTCAGGTAGAAGAAGGGAGGGAGGTCTTCCTGGCAGTCAGCGTGTAGTATTTTAATATTGGACTAGTATTTTGGAATGAGGTGTCACAGTTACATAGATCTTTACATAGTGTTATAGGTGGATTAAGTCATAAGAAGAGCCATAGTAAGCTATTTGCTGTGGACATGGGCTGGGACGAAGGGAAACTATTGAAAGTTTCCAAGTGCATTTTGAAAATGAAGACATCTAAAATGGTAGATGGAAATTGCTTCTGTTGCTTCTTCTGTTTTTGGCACCCTCTCATATTCTCAGGGGACTTTGATGTTGTTTTCTGACACTTCTGACAGCAGTCAAAAGATTTTTGTGGAACATACTGAAGCCTCCCTGGCTTTTTGAGTGAAGGTGTTGGGGCATGCTACAAAGTCTAAATGCATCTTTGTTCTCCAGGGCAAAGATATCTTTTGAAAGATGAGACGCTGAAATTGAGGGAGAGTCAGTGAGCAGTAGCAAAAAGAGAATAATATTACAGAAGAAAAAGCAAAATATACTGCCACTGTTATGTGAAAGGATTGGTTTTGATTCCTTGGGTATACCAGATGCTTAGATGATAAAGGGGAAAAAAAAAGATGAAAGGAATTTGAGCATAGCTTCATTATGGTAGGGGTTTCTGAATATCAGGTGCACCATGACAGGATTTTTTTTCTTCATTATGCTCTCTGCTCCAACAACAAGGCCACGGAGGGTGAGCACAAGTGCTGTGGTTACTATGGCAGTGCTGGAGCACTCACCCCGGGTGGTGTTATGGATGCAAACATGACTCTTTAGGTCTTTTGCTGGATTTGCCTGTGAGTCAATGTATCGTTTTCAGGGCAATTCAGCATCAAACACCACTAACATTTTTGTGGTATTTGTATTTTCACATTTCTCAAAACAGTTATTTAAATTCCTTTGTCTTATTACTCTATTTGGTGAGCTCCAACTTTATTCTTCCTTTTCTGTCATCTTTGATCCCCATAGACCTGCTTTATTCTCATCTATAGGGCTTTCTTCTGTCAGAGAGGCTGGAAAGGGCAGTTTGGATCCTGTAGTATTACATTAACACAGCCATATTCCTGGTTTTTCTGGCTGCACATGTACCTTAGAGAAGTAATAAAGATTTTTTTAAAAAAATATTCTTAGCAGCACTGGCTGTTGCAGAGGGCCCACTATCTGCCAATTCAGTTTTAATCACCTTGAACAATATGCCAAGATTGCTGTTGAGAAAAGTGGCCTTAAACAATTGCTGCAACCTCATTATACTCAGCTGCCTTTGGAATGCCATCATCTAGTGAGCATTAATTCATTTTGATGGCATTGGTGTTGCTCTGTAGCCATTCCAGCTCTGAGAATAACGATGGGGCAGGGCCCTTCCCTTCCACTGTCTTTCCACAGCAGAGTGGCCTGGTTTGCCTGCACATTGGGCACCCTCCTTGAAGTAGCTCTGTTTGCTGCATGGCAGCCCAGCTGAAGGACGACGGCATAGAGGCTGGAGAGGAGAGGAGATAGGGCTTGCTTTTCAAAAAGGGTACCATCCAAACCGTTAGTTACAACTTTTTAAACAACTGATAGATCACATGCTCTGTTTTACCCTGTGCTTATCTAAGGTAAAATAAGTAGAACATGACAGCAAAATTTTTAGAACTGCTTTTTGGTTTTGCTCTTTTTTTTTTTTTTTTTTAGCCTTCAGATAATTTCTTCTTTCTCTTAAACTTGTTGTAGGTCTTCAGTCAAGAAGCTTGGCGGGGTACTTTCAGCTTTTAATGGGAAGAGTTGTGATTGCCTAGCATAGAACAGAGCAGTGGAAAATTCTTACATTGAGCCAAAAAACTTCAGGGATGCTTTTTGTCAAATAATCATTTACAGTCTCTGAGCCCATTTTTATATAGTGAAGAGATAAATTGCTGAAGCTTCCATCTACAAAGTAATTTGCACAGCTACAAAACATCAGAAAGGGAATATATTAATTTCTGCAGATACACCAAATAGATTCAATGTCCTTGGAGGGATCTCTGGGTAAGCATAAGCATATTTATTGAATTTATAAATTGCTAGGTAATTTCCTTCAGTTTGAACTGTTGTGGCTTAGATGGAAACTAGTATTTTTTTCCCCTCGTGTTTAAAAACATAGTTTCTATGCTTCTCAGGCAAAACTGTTGAAGCTTTATAATAACTTTTTGTGAAGTATCTCAATTTATTACAAAAGTATTAGTATGTAGTTGAGATAGCAAGCTCAGTTAGTTTCTAGTATACCCATTGGTTTTTTTTGTGCAAGAACTAAGCTGAAAGCCATGCAAGAAACAGATATATCAGAATGACATGTGTTTAAACATTTTCATCTTTACTAAATAGCTTTGTAGAAGTTGTTAGCCATAGGAACTAAGAAGAACAAGGGCCAAATTCCGCTGATGTTTATATTAGTGCAAATTTTGAAGAAGGTCAATGAACTTAGTAAGGTTATTTTAGCAGTATGTAGTAGATAATAGAACACAGCTGCAAACAGGAAAATAAAGTTAACTGTCATGCTTTATTGTTCAGGTTGTTCGCTTTTTCTCAGTAAAAAGCTCGGCAGCTGAGTACAAAGCTGATTTTTAGAAACAAATCCAGCCTTGCAGTCCTAGCAGACAAAGTGAGATGTCTTGCTGCTTGGTGTGTCCCGTAGAGGAACCGAACTGTCAGAAGGGGGACAAATCCTAGAACTGTTGCATGTTGTGCAAGGGGCTTTAAAGCGTGGCACAGAAGAAAGGGACAAAGAAAATTATACATCTGTGAAAAAGTCTTAGCAACAAAGGAGAATCAAAATGTCAGCTTTTCTTTGTCGTATGTAATAGGGTAATATGTGAATATTTAATAGGGTGCCGGATGCTTTGAATCATCTATTAAATTTTGATTAAGACTTTTATATTCAAAGTATAAATCAAGCTGATGACTTTACACCATATCTGATGTATGGATAGTGTTTCTTTATACAGCATAGTCTCAAAATGAGAGCAAGAGGTTGTCTAGCAGACAAGCATGTTAAATAGGGGAAGTGCTTGAGCTATGAGGTTGCTACCTGACTGTATGCTGAACATGGCAAAATGAATGTGGTAGATTATAGCTGCAGTTCTATGTCCTTGGCAAAATTTGAATTTGAGCTCAGTGAAGTGGATGAGTTTTGGCTTAGGTGCATATCTAATTACGCCTTTAGTCCCATAGGGAACTGGAGTTTTCACAGCCAGACAGAATGAACTGAGGAACAGGCAAAGGTTTGAAACAATAAGTGCATATTGTCCCTGAAAAGGTTGTTTGAATGAGTGACTTTTATGTGATTGTAGTCTGCATTTTAATGTCCCTTGAAAGAAAAAGACTACAGTTTTATGATTTGAAAGAATTTTATCACATATTTATTCAAAATGGATTTTTGGCTTTTGCAATGTAAAAAATTTATGCTTT
>Ga0181612_114417_pt1 | contig 14846 bp, 19 predicted proteins | sample HoacroProtozoa21_FD_119630 | JGI IMG/M metagenome (GOLD analysis project Ga0181612, IMG submission 119630) | Hoatzin crop microbial communities from Cojedes, Venezuel. Combined Assembly of Gp0051906, Gp0051904, Gp0051908 | reverse complement strand
TGGCAAAAGGAACCTCCCAGAAGAAGCTTCAAGCGGTGGAAACACTGAATCTATGCAGACTGACAGACTTCAACCACCACTAAACTTTCACTCTGTGTAGCTCGATGCAGCTAGAGTTTCTTCAGCTCTGTTATCTGCCTTCCCTTCTCTTGACAAAATCCTCACCCTCCATGTGAAGAGACAATGCGAGAGCCAACGAGCCAACGCCGGGTGCCTCCGCCCTTGCAGAAGTACTTCTGGTCCTGAGCTGTGGCATGACCAGCAGTCCCTGCTGTTACGCTCTGGCTCTCCTCCTCTCTGAACTGGGCACTCCCGGGGTGGTCCCATCAAGCCGGTTTGAGCACTGCAGGCACTCACGGCTGGCCCCTCTCCCCCGACACTGTCTTCTTTCCCAGGGAGGCTGCTGGGGTCCAGTTCTGCCCGCCTGCCTGGACAGTCTCTGAGCCCTCCATGGCTTCCAGGCAGGGGAGACAGTTGTCCCAGTACCAGGAGGCTTGGTAGCAGGAATTACCCAGGACTTAGTACTCTTAGATCATCTGGACTTTGCAGACTTTGATGGCTCCTGCAAAAATAAAGAAGCCTGCAAGGCCGCGAGTGTCAGCTGCCCTCTCCCCAGAGCTTGGGCACGGCCACCTGCCCTCCTCGCAGGGACAAGGTGTCCTGAGCCACCAGAACCTGGCTGTGCAGCAAACAGGGCTCACCTGAGAGGAACCCCGTTAGCACAGAGGGCTTTGCAGTCTTCCAGAGGAATGAAATATATCCAGGTCTCCCTACGCTTTCTTTTTTAAATTCCGCACAAGCAGTTTCAAAGGCTGCTTTTCTCCTGCGCAGCTGCCTCCGCCTCGAGGAAGGGCCCGGAAGCCAGGTATTTCAACAGCTTTTAATGAATCTTCCCATTCATGTCTGACCTTACAAAATGAAAATAACAAGGTCACAGTCGCATCCTAGTTTTATTACAACTGACCTGCAGGCAAAAGGATAGAACTATTACATAAACACTCTGATCCATGTATAATATCTTAAATAGAGGAGGAAGTCAAACCAGGATACCGGATAAAATATTCTGAAGCTCTTTGAAGCAGTTATGTTCCTGAGCTCCATTTTACAACAATAAGGCAACATCCCTGCACATCAGCTTTTTGATAATTTTTATACATTTTTCTATGGTACAAGAAAAAAAAAAATAACCAGAGTTCACAATGTACAGTTCTTACACTATTTTCACAGCTTCTGAACACTATACACTTTTTTCTTTTTTAATAGATTGTAATAAATGGTGCACCCTTAATAGTTCATAATCATCTATGTTTAATATGCTAAACCTGTCCTTCTGTACAGCCACCTATGCCACAGCACCTCAACCCTGACTTTGCCTCTGGCAGCTCGAAGCTTTGCGTTTCCGTTTCCCACCCGTGAAAAGCAAACGGGTCGCGCTGCTGAAGAGGAGCTCCGGACGGGGTCGGCAGCGGAGATCAGACCCCAGCCGTGCCAAAAGTGCAGAGCAAGGCAGTGGCTCACGTGGGAGGGAAACTGATTTTTGGGAGGATCCATCCCAGCGTTAGCCCTCTGAAAGGTTTTTGGGCTCCCTGTCACTGGGGAGATGCGAATCAGACTTGAACGTCTGAAAGGTGGGGGCAGAGCACCTCTGCACGCGTCTGTCTACCTTTACTGGATCTGTGTCTCTTTGCCCCCCCCAGCCAGCAGCCCGCGAGACCCGGAGTGCCCGAGGTCCCCTTACGGGTGGCTGAAGGCTGGAGAGACGAATCACAGCTGCGGGGATTTGCCAAGCCTGAGAAAAGCTGAGTTTTCTGAGGCTACGGGGCTGGGGGGAGAACTACCCCTTCAGACACGCTGCGGATCTTGCTCAGCTGATCCTTCACGTGGTGAATCAGAGCTGTTGGTAATGACCAGCTACTTCAGAAAGCTTTTGGGAAGGCTTCAGTGACCACCTCGCTGGACAAGCAGCCCTGGAGGAGCACAGTCCAGGAAGGGCAGGAGAACTGCACCTCCTTGCCCGGCCGGGCATGCTGCGCCCAGGGGATCACATCGGCGTCCGCCTCGGTGCCAGCGGGACCAGCTCCGACAGCCGCGTGGGCGACGCGCGGTGCTGCAAGCCTTACAAACGGGTGTCACTCTGCGGCCGGAGAAACACCAGGCAGGTGTCCGCACGAGCATGGCCTCAGCTCTCCTTTCCCAACCGAGCAGCCGGGGCAGGGGTGTGCTGGTCTCCAGTGCTCCCGCGTCAGCCCAGTTTGCGCTCGGCAGCATTGGTTTGAGGTGGGAAGCCCCTTCCTTGGGATTCCTGCCAGCGCCGCTGTTCTCACTCCCATCGCATCTCTAGCCCTCCGCATCCTGGGTCCGGCTTTGCCGCAGAGCTTTGACAGTCGGTTCCTCTAACATTGATGAAGTCCTGCCAAGCACCTAAATTAGACAACTCAAGATGGAATAAGAGCGCCTGCAGCCTCCATTTTATCCCTAGTATGCTACTAAATGCCTGAAAACTGCAATGTTTTGAAAAAAGAAGTATTTTCAGGAAAAACTAATGGTTGAAAAATATGCCAATTTAAAAAAACCTGAGTGACGCGCATTTTTGCTCAGCAATTGGCCAGAAGATGACAGCTTGCCTGGGTCAGCTGAAAGCCCACAAGGCATTAGACGCTCCTTATCTCCACCTCATCTCTGTCTGCACCAGTCTCGGTGTGGTTCACTCCAGGGTGCAGCAACAAGGGCTACGGAGGGTCACAGAAGAGGTTAAACGCGCCCAAGAGGTGGTGAAGAAGGTCTCCAACAAGCCCAGCCGAGCCCAGCGTGACATGCACAGCAGCGGGGTGGGTGCAGAGCCCCGGTGAGGTGGGGGGACATCCCCGACGTCCCGCCTGTGCAGGCCAGGACAAAGCACTGAGGTTTGGTCTGGTGAGGGATGGGGACAGCAAAGAACATGAGAAAGACTGGCTAGAAATCGCAGACATTCGTTTGTGGCTCATTAAAACAGCTGCAGACACTATGAACGGCACTTGTCGAAGTGAAAGCAAAGCCAGCTGGTGGTGAGCCTGTGCAGCTATAAATCAGGTCACAAGCAGGTTAAATTCAATCGAGTAGTTTAATAATTCTTCAGGTCAAAGGTCTTATCTTACCAGGTAACAATTTACAGGACACCTAGTTAAGAGTGAAGAGTGGCTGGCTTGGTAGAAGGAGAAAGAATACATTATATCCCATCTCTGAATAGTTTAATGTTAGCCTCTTTCAATGCAACATATTTTTGGTAAAGACATATTCACTATATTTAATATGATCTCTCTTTAACAGGAAGTTCAGCTGAGCACACTGTCCCCAGAAAGTACACTGCGACTGTAAAGCAACAGAATTTCATAGCAGTAAATCTATTGCACTTTGTGAAGAATAAAATTCTCCTTTGCCTTTCTAGCTCCAGAAGGCAAAGCATCTCGTTGGTTAAGCAAGTTCTTCTTCCTCCAGGCAAAGTCTCTTAATGTTCAGACAGACAACGCCTAACTTTGTTTGTTTGCTTTTTATTATTACTTGAAACAACAATTGGAAGAGTTTGAGAGAAAAATCTTTCCAGTAGCTGCTGAGAAGTCTCCAAGTTTTCAGTCTAGAAATGAATTTTAGGTGCTATCCAATCACGGTCAACAAATAAATGTACTTATTTCCACATTTCATGAATATGTCCACAAAAGAGCAAGATGAGGTCTCTCTTTGACCAGCACTAACACTGTGTGATCAGGTATTACAGGGATGCACTTTATATGTGACAACAGTATACAGACAGGATGGAAATAACACCAATATTATTGCACATGGTGTCTGGGCGAGCATTAAAAACACTGCAATATGTGATGAAAATTCTTTACAGCTTGTTTTCTCTCAGCCCTTTTTCTAGAGTTTGATGTAGCAGCAATATCAATCGACGTACATTGGAGAGCTGGGAGTTGCTGGCATTTGATCCAGGATTTTACAAACATAGCATGCAACATCCACTGTGCGTTCCTCATACATCAGGATGAAGGGATGTTTCTGCAATCAGACAAAAAAACAACACGGTTACCTTCTCCTTTCTGACACATGCTGGGTACCCCAGATAAAAACTCAGAGTATGGGTTTGTCTGATGCAAGGACACAGGGCTTGGTGGTGGCTGTAGGACAACAGGACAGAGCCTGTTCTGTGGCTTTTACTCTCAGGGAATCCGTATCTTAACTGTGCAGAATGGAGGCGGGACAGGACTCCAGGAGTGTCAGGAATGGCTGGGCAGGAGGCAGTGAGGGTGCAGAATTAACAGCACCTGGCTGCTTTGTAGCATGGACATGTACCAAAATACCTTCAAGAGGTAGGTTTCATCATCAGCCTTGTCAGCAGTGGGGAGACAGGAGTTAGGGAGACATGGCCTGCGGAGGTTGAACAGATCAGGACCCCAACCCAGTTCTCCTGAACGCTGACCCTCTGCTCTGCCCAGGAGGCCATGCTGGCTAGACCTAACTCAGAGAAGCTGGAAAGCAACAACACGGTGACTCTCTGGGAGAGCACACCAGGCAAACTCCTTTCATACCACACCAGCACCATCAGGGCCCCAGGGCATGGTTTCACACATCCCCTGAAGAGGTGGCTTCCAGATGCCCAGAGCTCCTTGAACGTGCATGGTTGCCTGGTATGACTTACCCAGCCCAAAAGCATGGCTGCATTCCCTCCCTTAGGACCCCCCACCACAGACAGGCTCTGCTGGTGCCTTACTCCAGAGCCATGCTCTTTCAGGTCTCACTTTTGCCTGAACACTCCCATCCTCGTTGTGCAATGGAGGCATTTACACGTGACAGTGCTGGCCAGCAATTTGACAGGGCTCCTGCACGGTGCCAGGACCTCAAGCAAAGGCAGCATTTACACGGCAAACCCAGCTTGCTTTTGCCCAAGCTTGCCCACTTTCAGGGACCACCAATCCGCTGCAACAGGGCATCTCCCCCCACGCTGATCTCCTGTGTTTATGTACAGACATTAACAACCTTGGCCATCAACATGACGGCAGGCCAGAGACAGCAACACGGAGGTGGTGCTCATCCTCAGGCTGTGGAGCTGACCACCCTGCCTCGATGGCCTGAGAAGACACGGGAGCGGTCTCGGACGTGTGACCCAGCCCTGCTGCGCGGCCGGCAGAGCTGCGATGGCCGGCACCGACAGCCACGCTTTGCACTCACCAGAAGCTCTTTGTACTTTGGCCTTTTGGACTCGTCCTTTGTAAGGCTAAAGAAAGCAGAAAGAGAATTAGGAGAAGGTGGGATTGCAGAAATTTAGTTACAGACTTCAAGCGCAAATGTTTACAGGACACGATGTTGAATCCCCAGCTGTCGCAGTGGGACTTGCTGCCTTTTGTTTTCTGGCAAAATCGTGCTTGTGCTGAGTGACCACAGGGACTCCCTCCCTCATGGGTGACCAGCACGTGTGGCCACCAACAAATCCTGCTGCGGACAGAGTCGAAGGGAGCTGCAAGCGGAACGCCATCCCGACTGCTGCCTTCCTAGGGGAAGGGGCTGGACTGCAGCATCAGCACAAGATTTGGGCAGCAGCAACCGGGCTGTCCTCCATGTGTCAGGCAGTGGGGCTCAGAGGCCGAGCCAGCGCTGCCTGCCAGGGCACAGACAGGGGACACCGGCTCCATCGCCCTGGCAGGCGCGGGCAGGGGCTGCAGCAGACAGCCAAACCGCCCTGCGGGGACAGGTCCGGGCTCCCGGGCCCTCCCAGCTCATCCCCGGCACTGGTGGCACATCCAGCACTGAGCAGACCACAGCCGCCGGGAAGGGACAGGAGAGGTGACATGGCTGCCCACGGGCGGCTGAGGGATGGAGAGCTGGCTGGAAAGCGTCCTCTCCTGCAGGGCTCCTCTGGGCCCTCAACCACCCACAGCCACCCAGCCGCAGTGCAGGGGGATGGCAGGCGGCAGCCAAGGCCACCAAAGCCCCTGCAGCAGGGGGACATGGCAGGGGACAGGAGGGATGGGGACCAGAGGGGCTGCGGGATGGGGCTCGGCGATGGCAGTGCTGGCAGCCCCTGCACCACTGGGAAGAGGAAGGGGGGACGTAGCATCTTTCCCAAACAAGGGGAGTTAAATCTGATTCCCAACTTCCATCCCTACGGGCTCTGGCTGGAACCTTCTCAAGCTCCAGCACTACTACAGCGTGGCCTCAAGTTACTCGGAGAAGCAGCGGGTAACTAACGCTGCATGCCTGGAGCTGCTCTGCCCTGTGACCTGAGCTGCGTGGGGCTGAGAGGACAGGGAATCCCACAGCTGCTGCACAAACATCCTCGCTTCAGCCTCCTGCTACCCAACAGCAATTCCTTTTCTGACCTCAGCGAGTCCGGGGTTCAAACATGCTCCTCGCAATGCCTTTAAGGCAAGTAGTCAGAACGTCAGCTCACAGGCTGAGTTCTGCTCTGAAATTTTCTATGCATGCTTTCATAACGAGAAATCTTTCGTTTCTTTTCCAGCTCGACGTGAAGCTCTGCGTGTCTGGAGTGGCCATTTGTAGCACCAGGTGCCATAGAGCTCCTTCGCAGGAACATCTGATCTCCTCTCCAGGAACATCTGCTCTCCTCCCCAGGCACGCCGGACCTCAGGAGCTGGTGGCTCTGCCTGTGAGCACAGCTAGCTTCTGCAGCTGCCAGCACGAGGCTCCCAAAAGCCAGGCACCGAGCTTGGACACTTTGCAAACTCTGGAGCAGAAACCTGAATTGCTGTCAGCAGTGCCAGGAGGAGTGTGACTTCAGATAAGCACCAAAACAGGGAGGTGGGCTGAAGGGGAAAAATGTTCCACCCAGGCATTCACAGCGCTGTTGGGATCCAAAGCAAACAGCAAATTGCAAAAAAAAAAAAAAAAAAAAAAATTTCCAGAAATTTTTTAACATTTTCAAAAATATCCCTTCCTCACAGACCTGTCACGGCGAGCACAAAAATAGAAGATGATTCACGTTCGTAGGGTAATGCCCAGGAGACCCATGCCATCACCTAAATGCACAGACTCACCTGACTGCTTAGTAACACCAACCATGACTGTCTGCACTTAACCAAAGGTTATTAAGAGAAATATTTATTACAGTGTTGCTATGAAGACATCACAGATATTCCAGGCAGAAGTCAGATTATTTACAAAACCAGATTAAATAAAAACAAGAATTAGACTGAAAACCGCCCCACGCTCTATGCATTGTGGCTGTTCCAGAGCAACAGGACCTGAAACGGGTGAATGGGCTGGAAATACAAATTGACCCAACCAGACCCATGGGCCAAAGACGCTGCAGTTCAGCAGAGATGCCACGCAGGCTCCTCTGTTGGCTGATCTCGAGCCAAACCCACCAGTGCACACAGGGCAGGAGGGCAAACTCCTGGCTTTGCAAACTCTGTAATGACTTGGCATCTCTATGGAGAACGCTGTGGGAAACAAACTATTGCTTGTACTGTACAAGGGGAAAGCAACTTTGACTTTCTAACCAAATACTACACTGTTTTTGACTGGAAATTTTTGGGGAGCAGCAAGCCATTTTGCTGCTCTGTTTTCTGCAGCCCAAAGACAATAACGAGGCGTTCCTCACAGCCAGCAGCAAAGCGCAACCTGGCCTCCACAAAAATTCATAATTCTCAGACAGTAAAATCCAAACCCCAAAAAACATCTCCAGCAGATGGAAAACCCCGAAACAAAACCTCTTGAAAGTTAAAATTGTCTAGAGCTGAGTCTTCCAGTGTCACAGAGCTTTGAGATGGACACTCCTGTGCTGGGGACGTCAATCACCTGGGTTTGCCCAGGGCAGAAGGTCCCAGAAGACAAATGTAGGTCATACTGATGGATCTCCTGTGCACTTCGGTATTAGGTTAACAAAATTATGCTGACCACCTTTCACATTTTGGTAGAAAAATACTTCATCATCAGAAAATTCACCAGCCTTTAACGTAAGCAGGACCACACACGCATGGGCAGGCAGATGGCCTGTCCTGAGCCCCTCCTGCACAAACACTGCACACTCTCCATCCAAGGCTGACTGTGCTGCAGAGGCCCTGCCCTACAGAAAACCATCTCTAGTCTTGATCTTGACGTAAGATTGACACAAGACTTGAAGCCACCAATCAAGCAACCCACCCACTACAGGTCCTGACAGTCACTGTGCTGAGCAGAACCGGGTGGGAAGGCTCCTGGCCCCGCCAGGCAAAAGGCAGGACCAGTACAGGTCCTCCGCCCAACGACGAGACAATACTGTCAGAGGTCTTGGGTTTCTGCCTGCAGAAGAAAAGGCAAACAGCAGGTCTGTCCCAAGGCCATGTCATACCAAGGAACAGGATGCACAGGCCAGGCCCTTACCTGGTCACGCCAACCTCTTTGTCTTATCACGCCTCTCCTGAGCAGACTCTCAGAGGTTTTCTCCTCATCCCTTTCCTAAAGCACAGTTTGCAACGGTCTGCCCTTCAGCCCCGACCCAGACAAGTCTCCCATCACCTCCAAACCAGGGAAATGCAAAAGGCCCTGACATTGGTGCAGGAATGTGGCACTAAGCTGGGAAGTGCCTGGCATGCAACTTTTGCCAAATACTTGGCAACAACGAAACAAGCCAACCCCGAGTGCTTTCAGTAGGAAACACTTACCACAAGTTGACGAAGTTGATGAAACTTGGGGAGAACTCCCTTTCCTCTGAGTTACTCAGCTGTGGTGGGTCTCCTTTTACTACTTGTGTCAACTGGTCAAACACGCTGTTCCACTTGGGGTAGGGGAATCGCCCTGTGGCCAGCTCATACTGCAGAGAGACAGCAACAGCACCAGGCAGGTTACAAGAGAAGTTCAATCAGTGTAAGAAAATGTCTGCAAGGACCCTGAAACCCCCAAAAGGAAGACTAAGAAGAGATTCTTCATCCCATTCCCTATATGAAGCTCACCTGAGAGGAGGGAAAGTTTTACCCAATAGCAAGTTCTGCTGCCTACGTTAGCAGCACCTCCAGATTTAACCTGGCTATGCCATGTTTTCATGTTCACAATGTCTTCTCCTCCACTGACTATAAAATGAACTGAGGCTCTAAGGTGTACAAAAATAGAAGAGTAAAGTTCTCCAGTCTCTTCCCAAACATCCTAACAGCCACTAGAGAAAATAGATGATGAGAATCACACAATCAGAGAATATCTCAAGTTGGAAGGGACCCATAAGTATTGAGTTCATCTCCCTGCTCCCTGCAGGACAATGAAAATCAGCATTTTAAAACGCCGGTGGGGAAGACAGAAGCTACTGGTTCATACTTACTGCTTCTGCTTTCTCTTCTACTTCACCACATTCAGAAGGGAAGATCTTTCCCATTTATCAATAACACAGCAGTGCTAGGGTTAACCCAGAGAGGACTCAGCAACCAGGATCGAAGATTAACTGAAGTCTTCTGCACAGCCGAAGTACAACCAGATGCCAGGGCTGTGAGAGGCTTATTTACACAGGCTGGATGTGCTGTTCTGCACCACCACACTCACCAACCCTTCTCATCCGAGATTTTGAAGACAAAATTAATTTATGACCCAAAGCCTCTTCTCTGCTCACATCTCTTTCTCTGCAAAACATCGCTGCAGCTAAATGTATCCTCAGGGGTTCAGGAGAGCCATCTGCCTTGAAGGGACTTGCACTGTTTCTGAGAAAAGAGGTGCCCACCTCAATCACAACATGCAAATGCTTCACAGCAGCGGAGCTGGGCTTCGCTTCAAGCGCATGTTTGGCACCAACCAGCTCCATCCCACTGCAGAGCACACCATGGCTACCCACCAGGAAAGTACCGCACAGCAGAGCACTTCAAACCCCACTCACTTACCAATGTAATACCCAAGCTCCAGACATCTGAGCGGACATCGTAGCCTTGCCTGGATGCGCTGGGATCTATCCTCTCAGGCTGAAACAAGAAGGACCAGTCAAACACTGTGCCATGCAGGAAGGAATGAGAAGCATCTACAAACTTAGAAAAAACTAAAGTTTGTCCTGCCAGGCAGAGCCTGGCCCAGTTCTAGATGCAAACTTATTGCTAGGGTAGACATTAGGGTAGACATCCAACTCCAGCAGAGAAACGTCTTAAGCAATCATTTTATGGAGGTATAATGTAAACGGTGACCTGAAATGGCAATTCTGCACAGTCCAATCCTTTCTTTTTTTCCCCCTTTTGTACAAGCAGCTTGAATAATTGTTACTGTCTATTTAAGAAGTCCTGTTTAACTTTGGGATCTCTTTAACACAAATTTTTGCTTTCCCTGTTTTTACAGTGAAGTTGCCCCTAGGGAATCACAAGAACTGGAATAAACATCTTCTCATCCACCAGCCCAGCAAACCGAGGTTTAGCAGCGTCTGTCAGGACTCTTCTTCCCAAATGTCTGCTGGTTGCTAAACCTCAGGAGGTATTAAAAAAAATGCATTTTAAGAACAGCTCTTCTTTACAAGGTTTTGGGCACCATTTGAAGGCAACTATGATATTACAAGGTCTTCAGACATCCAAAAGGTTTTCCAGAGAAAACAGTATCGAGCCAGACATGGGTGATTAGCACCTAAGAGCGAGTTATCCAGAGACGTGAACCAGCACAAAACACCGTTATGCTTTGCACGTCATCATTATGAGAAACCTCAATTCTGCCTTCTTTTGTTAAAAATGTAATAATTAAAATGTCAAAAGAAACAAGGTCTCAGAAACCTCAATTCTGCCTTCTTTTGTTAAAAATGTAATAATTAAAATGTCAAAAGAAACAAGGTCTCATTCAGCTTTGATTACAACAATAATAGAGAGACCTGAATTGCAATAAAATACTAAATGATGAGGTACAGGAAATATTGTGAAAGCCCTGGGTGCTTTGTAAGCCACATTTTAAAACAATTCCATGGCAGGTACCAGCTGAAGAGGGCCACGCAATGAACAAAGACCCTTAGTGCAACCTCAACCCTCCAGTGGACCACCGCATGAGACGACTACCACGTTCCCACAACACATCCCAGCCCCCAAACCCTCACGGCATTTCTGGTTGCTCTGGTGTGCTGCCAGCTCTCCTCTTTGCAGCCCACCACTTACATGTGGCTGCCTCAACTGCGACTGCTTCCAGACCTCTCCCATTCCCTCAGTCACCAGGATCTTCTCCAACAAGGAAATGTGCCCAGGCCACCACCCATGCATACGCACACTGAGAAGGAAGAAGTAGCTTCCACCAAGCTTCAGTGGCTCTACACGTGGCTTCTCCTACAACCTTCTTGCGTTCCCTACTCCTCAGTACACAGTATATTGCCTTCCCAGTGCCGCCGATGTGTGTTAGCATCGTTACTCCCAGTTACAGTATCTGCTTTGAAACAGGCTGGCTTCAAAGCCCATGGCCTGAACACGCTGCCTTTCCCACCCTCCCAGCTCTGCCCTTTGCTTTGCTTTCTCATCCTTCGGTTACAGTTCCCATTCGTCTTAAGCTCTTAAGCAAGCTCTCTCAAATATATCCAGGGGTATATATGGCTTATAAGACAGACATGGAAAGAGTTTTTACCAGTGCCTGTAGTGACAGGACAAGGGGCGATGGTTTTAAACTAGAAGAGGGTAGACTTAGACTGAACATTATGAAGAAATGCTTTACTATGAGGGTGGTAAGGACCTGGAACAGGTTGTCCAGAGAAGCTGTGGATGCCTCCTCCCTGGAAGCGATCAAGATCAAGCTGGATGGAGCTTTAAGCAACCTGGTCTAGCGAGTATCAGGGGGAGCTGGACTAGATGATCTTTGCAGGTCTCTTCCAACCCAAACCATTCTGAAGTTTTATGGTTCTATCAATGCTACCTGTGCTGCAGGCCACTGTGGACCCCTGCCCCACAGCGAGGCAGCTCTCCGGGTGCACGGCTGCTATCCATGCTGGCGCGTACCTTCCCACCATGAAAATCAGAGTCACTCCACAGGAACAAGGACCACCCTGTGACAAAAGACTGTCTCTTCAGTCCCACGCACACGCCGTCCATGTGACGGATGCTGGTGTGGTGGGGAGCACAGTCCTGCATGCTGCTGGGGATACACCACGTCTGGAGATGCCACCAGGGACCAGCCACCACAGGGCTGCACAAAATTATGGGGATGCTGGCCTTGCCAGTGCTGGGACTCCCACGCCACAGATCCATAGGGATGTGCCACAGCAGAGTAGAGCAGTTCACAGACTGCAGAAGAAGGACTTGCTTTCCTCACACCACAGTGAATTACGTGGACTGCGTGGAGAGCAGGTATTTTGGGCAGGGCTTGAAGTACTAAAAGGCTGTGTGTTACGGGGACTGGTGAGGTGGCACTGGCGAGACAGAGCTTCTCATCTGAAGCACCCATGGACGGGCAGGCTGCTACCCCAACGGAGCAGAGCACAGACAGAGCAACAGGGACTTGGCCCTAAACCGTGGTGACACAGTTAAAGGGAAAGCAGGATGGACCAAAATAAATCCTGTCTAAATACAGAGCAGAAAGAATCCTAGGAATTTTCCATGTAGATGACATGGGAGCAATTAACATCAAAGAAGGAAGAGGCAGCATGCCACACTCTGGGGACCTGGAACAAGGGCTGCAGACAAAGCCCGTCTCGTGCCGGGTGTCCTTCTAATGGCAAGTGAAGCGAGGAAAGGAAGTGGCTGAGATGGAGACCCACCACTGGCTGTGCTGACAGTGTGAAGAGGCAGGGTATGAATGCATCAAACGAGGGTGCAGGCTGCCATGGGACTTCTCTGCATTTCAGTGTCCACCTAAGCACCAGCATCTTGACTGAAAACCGAGCAGAGGTGGGCAGCACCGATCCTCCCTCTCCCCAGGTAGGCAAACACACGCAACTCAGGGCGTGACAGAAGGACAGACAGATGCACGCACGATTCCCTGCGGTCCTCAGCCATCCCACGTTGCTGAAGAGTTACGTAGCATTTCTGTGAAAACCCAATTCCTGAAGCTCAGATATGGATTTTCACTGGTTATATAATCAGCGAATTTTATCCCACATGCACTGCAAATTCAAAACTGCCTACATGGCACTACAACGTACATAACAAGCTCTTCTGTGCTTCTTAGGCCAACGCACCCCTAAGCTAAAAGAAAATAAAAGGTTGCCAGGAGTGAAGAACGACCAGGAGGAGCTAAATTTTTGCAGTACAAAAAGCAGAACAAAATCTATACGATACAAACTCTACCTCGGCTCCAACCACAGGAACAAACGGATGCCAGATGGAAGCTGCTCCGCTCTTCTCACCCTAAAAAACACGTGAAATGGATTCCAGGGACCTCGCTGGCTTTGGCTGATGGCAGAAGCAAGGTAAAGCACTGCACATCTGGAAGCAGGGCTGTGCGGGCTGCAGCTGCAGCATCATCTGTGCCAAACTCAGCTGCAAACCACACAGTGAGCTCTGAACCAGGGCAGCCAGAGTCAGGAGACCTTCACTGCTCTGACACAAACTGGATACGAGCCTCGCACCCAGGAGCCGCGGCTCCCTAGCACGCTCTTCTGCTGCGGCGTTAACGGAAATACAACATGTGTGTTTGTTTAGGGATGCTCAAGATAAAAACACCATCTCCCCCGTGGTGGTGACCCCTTTACCGTGGGTATCTCGTTTGGATGTGCTCGCAGAGAGAAGCATCTGTCACTGTCCGAGCGACTCGGCTCTCGGGGCCACCTCCAAACCAAAGCCACAGCAAGGAGGGGAGCTCTGAACAGCTGCCTGCAGCGTTGTGCAACAGCAATGGAAACCATCTTCAGGGCCATAAATAACGAGTTTGGGCAATTCTTCTGCTGTTCAGTAAAGGCAAATGTTGTCACTCACTCCTCGCATTGCTGTATTTCTCAAGAATATTCCTATGGTGAAAAGCAAGTTGTTCTTCCTTCAGGGCTCTCCCCTGCGCAGGCCTCTCGCACACTCAACCGGAGCACGGAGCGATGGCCAGCGTCAGTGTCACAGCAGGGCCCAGGCTGGGATGCAAGCGATGGGCACAAAGCAGGGCAGGCGAGAGGGCCCTGACTCACTGGGCTCTCAGACCTGCTTCTCTTGTCTCCTCCGGAGCGCGGGGATGCTGTGTGCGGCTCCCTCTCATCTGCTCGCTGAGACCTCCAAACATTTTACTCCTGCGAGCCCCTTCTCCGACTTCTCTGGAGGGCTGGGCTGGCAGTTCAAACCCTGTAAGGCTGAGAAAGAGCCCGACCACTCACCTCCCCAGGAGATGCTCACCACCAGCCCGGCAGACACGACCACAATCTCCTAGAAAAGCAGCAGTCCTGCTCTGTGAGGTGACTGTCTTTGGGGGGACTCGCCGTGCTGGTTCTCGAGCAGACCTCAGTACCAAAGATGCAGCCCTACAGTAGGTGCTGGACCTCCAAACAGATGTGAATATCCATCCACTCCTCCTGGCTGGTGTTACTGCTCTGCTCTACAGAACTTTTTGGAGGCTCTCCCTTGGATAACAGCAATCTCCCTTCAGTGTAACCAAATTCTTCTACTGGCTGCTAAAGAGGTGAGGTGTCTGATTTCATGTGGATCTCAATTTTTATGTGCAGTGAAGCCTAATAAGCTTTCTGGCTCTCCTCCTGGGCACGTAGGAGCTCACAGAAGGTGACCTCCATGCTGCAAAAGCCTGGGGCTAAGAGCACAGATGTGAGTCATTCACACCAGCGAAGCATCACAGTCACACTGTGCTGGGTAAAGTCTTTTCTAAGGTTATACCCCTCCTCTCCAGTACTAGGTGACCGATGAAAAAGCTATTAAGGCTTCATATTCTCTCGGCCAATCACTATAGGGGTCATGCAGCATCCTACACAGCAGCCTACCCTGGCTGCAGGAGGAGACACGGCTCCTCAGCCAGGGTGTGAC
>Ga0181612_143014_pt1 | contig 14847 bp, 7 predicted proteins | sample HoacroProtozoa21_FD_119630 | JGI IMG/M metagenome (GOLD analysis project Ga0181612, IMG submission 119630) | Hoatzin crop microbial communities from Cojedes, Venezuel. Combined Assembly of Gp0051906, Gp0051904, Gp0051908 | reverse complement strand
TTGCCACCTCAAACTTCAAACATAGCTTTGAGGTTCCTTGGCTCCAGCAGCCCTCCTCCGAAAATGCGAACGTCTGCAAATAGCTCGCAGCCAGGAGTGGCTAGACTGGAAAGCTTTTGCTCAGCCTCCTCTGCCCATGGCACTGCTCGCACATAGGCACAGAGAATGGGGCTGCTTGCTTGTCTTGCCACCTCAAACTTCAAACGTAACTTTGGGGGTCCATGCCTTCGGCAGCCCTTCTATGAAAATGCGAACATCTGCAGATGTGGGCCTCAGCAGGGCCCCCAGCGCCGTGCAATTGATGAGGGAGGATGTGTTGGAACTTGTGGGCCATAAACCCTGGGAAAAAGGGAGTTAGTGCCTAGCCATCCTGACCCTGAGAAGAAGAGAGATAGTGCCGAGCCATCCTGAGGGAGGAAGCAAGGCCTTGCATAAGATAAGAAAAGAATGTGTCCTCATGGCCTTAGTTTAGATGAGCTTAGGAAAAGAATGTGTCTGTATTAGCAACTGTGTTAACCAATCAATAGGTGCCTAGTTTGAAACTTAACCAATCAGTTTAAAACACGCTACCTTCTGATCTGTATAAATGTATGTGTGTAAGAACAATAAAACGATCATCCTGCTTGCATCAAGCGGTGTCCCGTCTCTCAATCGTGGCAGAAGGGAATTAAATATTGTGTTTACAGCACCAGAATTCAATACAGAAAGCAACTGTCTCAGTTCAAAATGATTTTGTTGATTCTGCTATTAGAAGACATGCGAAGGCAGACTATATGGTCTACATTTCCTGTAAGTTTAAAATGAAATACACAGGAAAGTGATACCAATAACAAATTTGGTATAAAACACTTTGCTACGGACAGGAAGAGAGAAATGAAAGTTAGAATATCAAAGCAGCAATAAGGAATTCAAAGGAGCTACAGTTTAGATTTCCAGTTCTCTAGACAGTCCTCTTACAAGAAAAATGAATTAAGTGTGTTTAAGTGGTTAAGATCTCTGTATTCAAGTTGACCCAGCTCACCTCCAGAAGATGAACAGTGATATAATGAAAACTAACCTTTCTCCAGGATAGACACACACTTGTGACAGAAGTTTCTCTCCTGTTTAACAGAATGTTACTCTAAGAATTCGGTTTTTTTCCACAGTATTCTTCTAGTTTTGCTTCATGTACTGACTAAGAACTAGAGACTAGACAAAAAGTTCTGTGCACTTGAAAGTCCTTTTTACATAGCCAACTTCTATTTTTCCTTCTGTTGGCAACTGTGAAAGGAATCTTTCAAATTAGAAAGGCACCTGGCAATCATCAAAACCTGCAAAGATTACTCAAGCAAAAATAGCATCTGAAACTACTTTTGGCACGTCTAGATTAAGAGGCCACAAAAAAACACCAAATGCTGCAAGATGGCCTCTAAAACAAAAAAGAGAAATTATGATTGGACTAAAGTCAGACTTAATTCTCAATTTTTTTTTTAAAGAACCTAGAGAGGTCCCTCATGGTTGCCATAATCAAAAGTCTGGGAGATGTATAAGAAATTTTAGGACTACCTAAGGAGATCCAGAAACATTAAATAGGCATGCTCTTCAAACATTATCTACATATTTGCAGGGTCACATTTCAGGGTTACACTTAGCTATGTAATTACCACTGAAAAATCTTAATAAAAACCTACTTTTGCTCCTTGCTGATGGCAACAACAACAGTCAGAAGGCATCTCATTCTTTCTGCGTCTCTTGGTAAACTGCAGGTATAGCTTCCCTCTACAATCATCCCTGGTGCAGTCATCTGCAACCAAGTGAAAAATCAATTAAGCAACAGCACAGACTGCAAAACTGTATTAGAACATCACCAAGTCTTCACTACTTGACCATTTAACACTACTGTCAAAAATGATGAAGCAAGGGTGGTTTTTTTTTTTCTTTTTCCCTGAGGAGATTTGCTACAGACATGCAAGAAGGCATAAGAAACAGTTAAACTTGGCCACAGGCTTCTCAGCATTGATCTACTGAGAACAGCCCATTCCTCTATTCCAACCCACAGAGGATTACTTTTGTCCCATTCTCTCCTGAAATTTCTTCCATTTTGATGCTAGGACTCACATTTCACTCCAAGGGAAGGCAATGAGACACTAGGAAAATTCAGACTGCTTTTTTCTTTTCTTGCTGTAGCCAGACACTAGGAGCTAAACTGGACCATTTTTCAGCTGTGTTACAGGACACCTTTGCTAAATACTTTAAGAGCCACGTTGAAAAAATACCCACACTGGACACATCAGTGTAGGAGTCACCAGAAATGAGCGTGCTTACCTATCTCCAACATATAATTCTGCGAGTTCAGTCTTTTTTTCCGTGAGTTTGACAAGCTTGGCCAAATCCATGAGCTCTGTGAATCTGCGAGCTCTGCGAAATGCACACGTTCTGTGTTTGCTGCTCGGGGCTCGCCGCGCAATCAGTCCTCAGGCAGTGAGAAATTGTATTATGTATAGCTTGTTTTGCATATTGTTTATTATTATTCTTTTCTTTGTGACCTTAAACTGCCTTTATCTTAACCCACAAGTTTTACTTTTTTGCCCATTCTCCTCCTCATCCCACTGGCGCAGGAAAGAGTGAGGGAGCAGCTGCGTGGTCCTAGTTGCCAGCTGCCGGGTTAAACCACAACAGCCACCTTCCAGTTGTTTTGGATCTGCAAAATAAGCATGCATTTCTTCCTTGCAGGATGTTTTGCACTCCTGAAGTAACAAGAGATTTTTGTGGGTAGCATTCATTCTCCTCTCAAACCAAGCGTAGCATGGTCACATCACTGATTCTCAAACACGAACCACTTCTAGCTCCTAGCTCCCAGCCACATACCACCCCCCGCCACAAATAAGTGGACACTCATGAGCTGAAGCTCTGAGAAGCAAGCCCTGCTGTCACAGCTTGCTCTACAGCCTCAGTGCCAGATAAACCCACTGACTGCCAGAAAAGATACTGTAAAAAAAAATAAATAAATTTTTCAGAATTTTGCTTTGGTGCACGGTGGTAGTAATCCAAACCATCTACTGCCTATTGTAATCCATACCTTCCACTTCTGCTCTTTTCAATAACTGGCTAAATTTTTCAAGTGCTTAACACAGATATACAGCATTTTATTAGCATGACCTTGTCAAAACAAATTAAGAGGTGAAAATACCAGGAAAAACAATAATTGTCACATTCTGCTAAACATTTATCTGGAATTATTAGTCTTCACAATCTTTCTAGCAGTCTTCAAGGAGAAATAAAGCAATGAATATGATTCCAGGTCTATTGCTCACTGACTTGTCTGTGCAAAACCCCAGGTTGTTAATCAAGCAATATTCCTCTTGTACCTTCTTAGAAGAACTCACAGGCTGAGCACAGGTAAATCCGTAAGCAATCCTGCAATTCAGTTAGCTGCCCAGGGAGGCTGTGGAGTCTCCTTCTCTGGAGATATTCAAGACCCGCCTCGACAAGGTCCTGTGCAGCCTGCTCTGGGTGACCCTGCTTCAGCAGGAGGGTTGGACTAGATGACCCACAGAGGTCCCTTCCAAACCCTACCATCCTGTGATTCTGTGATTATTCCTCACACACCTCTTTCCACATGCTACAACATTCACACCATTTATTAGCTTATCCTAGATATCACAGTTCTTTAGACAGTGACAGCAAACTTTGATATTCTCCTCTATGCTGAAGGGAAGTACCCATGTATTTTTACCATTGAGTTCTACCAGGGATTAAACTTATTTCTCCCACACTCAGCTTCTTTCTATTATCCCAGTCCTCTTATTAGGCAGATCTCCCCACAGGGCTAACAAAAACATGGGTCTCATTCTCAACAAAACCTTTTTCCTCTCCACCACAGGAATCTACGGTAAGGGACATGAATTCTTAAAGTACCTGCTTTCCCTGAAGTTCCAGCATAATGGCCTGTGAGAAACATCTATCTGGGTCTGCTGGGAACCCAAGAAACCCCTAGTGATACGCAACAATGCTGCAGCAGAAAACTAGCCCGTAGACCTTTTTCACCTAATCCTAGTGTAGCCTGTAATGCAAGTGACTCAGTAATGGGCTCCCACATTTTATAAATTTTCTGGATTGCATCCACACTTTGCATCTCCTGTTCCCAAGTGTGCTGCTATACCTGGATGTACCTGCCAGCTTTCCCTGGGACATGGTACTCTCTGTCCTGCTGGCCATGGCAGCCTTTTTCCTGCAGCAAGAATGAATCTTTCTATCAGCTTTCAGAGACCACAAAGCCAAAACATGTGTATTCAGTAGTCTACACCACAATTTTTACGAGCATCATTCAGCAATTTAAGCCTCAACATGTATCCCAGATCCACCAAAGAGTGGTACCTCCTGAAGATGACCAAAGAGTTATGATTTTTCTATAATGATTTAAGGCTACCACCACCAGGCCCTGAAGGGACACTGAAGGATATGATGAACTTGTCTGTCAACTACAGATGAAGGTGCATGCTCTAAGAAGGAATAAGAGCTAGTTACAATTCTTACCTTTTTAGGAGTATTGGTCTCATGCTAATCTTCTGTCCCTGTCAAATGTTCATATTGCTGCCCACATAGCTCTTCAAAGCTAAGGAGAAAACATATTTTGAATGCACTCTTCTCCAGGTTAAAATAAAAGGCCAGTTCACACAAAATATTTTTTTCTTCCATACTTATGGGGGAAATTAAATGAAACAGACATATCGATTTTCAAAACACTAAGTATATTGCCTACAAAGGGAATGCTGCTAATTGAATGCATGTTTCACCAAGACTGAGCTGATGTAGATTACTGCTCCCACAACTCATACAAGCTCATTTTGAATTAGTAGTGTCCTGGGTTCAGCTGGGACAGGTTAAAAGACTGCTGTGGTTTAGCCTCACCTGACAACAAAGAACCACACAGTTGCTCTCACTCCTCTCCCCTCTCCAGTGGGATGGAGAGGAGAATCAGAAGGAAAAGGCAAAATTGGTGGGTTGGGATAAAAACAGTTTAACAGAACAGCAAAGGGAGAAGAAAATAATACCAGTAAAAAGAATATACAGCTTGCAATGTTTTCACTGCCCAATGCTCAGCTTGTTCCCAAGTAGCAAAATTCCTTTCCTTCAGCCAGCTCCCTGCTTAAATACTGCGCATGACATCGCATGGTCCAGAATATCCCATTTGATCAGCTGTTTGGGTCAGCCCAAGCAGCTTGTTGTGAAAATGAACCCTATCCCAGCTGCACCCAGGACAAGCAGCTAGTTGCTTTTCTGGGTATTCTGCATTTTCTGTTCCTCCCAACCTCTCCAGTTCTCTTGCCACATAAGTTCTCTATTTCATGGGTATGTAAAGCATCCTTTTACTAAATACAGATCAGGCTAATAAAATGAGGCTTTTGAAATCCATTTTGTGCTTTCCAAGAAGAGTAAAAGTCACATAAGCCTGGCATAATGTTTTAAACCCAAATTTTAAATTACTTTGGCTTCTTTAGAAGACTAGCTTCTTCAGCACTGAAAATTTTTCATTTAGCTTACGAATTCAAACACTTAATCAAAATGAGAATATTTAAAACAACTGTCAAAATCATTAGCTGCACTTCAAGAAAACATTTTGGCAAGAGAGATTACTCAAACATACCACTTAGACATCCATGGACCAGCCAGTTAAATTGTTAAACAGAGTATACATCTTAGAAAGGTCTTTTTGCTCTTGAAATTAAAGCCCCCTGTTTTGAAAACTACTCTCATACTTTGGATTGCAAGCACTTGCAAGATCTTTGGTAAACAGACAAGACAGAATGGATGAAATAAATCCTTATATCCCATCTCTATTTTTCATATCCATATATTTTTATTCCTATTCTACAGGTTGGAAAATAATCAGCAGTAATGGATTGTTGTTTATTGTAACTATTTGTAACAGTAAAAAATGGACAAGTATTTCACTTCATATGGTTATTATTACATTTAAAGTTAAATTTTGACCAACAGTTTAAGTCAAGAAAACCCATTTAAAGATGTAAAATCAAAAGAAAAATACTTTACATCATAAGTGAGAGATCAAGTTGCAAATGGAAGCCAACCTGTTAAAATTAGGCCAAATGCAAGTTATTTTTGTACTCACTACAATGATATTCCTGTCAAGCTGTGCATATCATTCTTTTCAATAACTCCCTACTACTTCACTAAAAACACCCACATTACTACAAGACACTACAACAAAGGTTCTTAAAGGACCACATCACCTAGTCTGATTCCAACATTCTTCTGAACTATATAACAAATTAATAACATGAAACTTACATACTTAGCTTGAGCTAAGTTAGAAGATGTTAGAACTCTTGAGAACTTTTCTTCAAGCTTATTTTTAGAAGCATAAACCAAGAAAACCAAAAGTCAGAAAACAGTCATTTCCAGGGAATTTTGTTGTGCATTTAGCATTTTCTATATATCTAGATTTAGTTTTTCGGGGAGAGAGTGTTTCCCTTATCACTAATAGAAAATTATTTAGGGAAAGGTAACTAGTAAAAATCTTCAAAAATCGCAGGATGACTCCAGAACAGATAAAACACACACATATGCATTCTGAAAAAGAACAGAAACAAAGCCCTGTTTGCTCTTGAAACAAAGCATAATATGGGACAACAGACATTCCAAAAAAGTATTTAGAATCAAGCCTGTACACTGCAAAAGCTGTCAATTCAAATTATTACAAGAACATCCACACTCTTTGCCAGATTTATGCTCAGTAGCCAGGCACCCACAACAGACAGTGCTTTGCAATTCAACCTCTGAAGAGCAGAGTCTAGAATTTGGCAGGCTTCAAGGCATGAGATATTTTGTCTACTTATATGACCAGCTGACTATTAAAATTAATGTATACTGCTGCTGTAGCATTACAAATATTTTTGTTAAACACATAGGATGTTCAAAGCCTTAGAATAATTGCTATTTACAGTACGGAAAGTTTCTTACCCATTCAGATCTTCAAAGTCCATTGAATGATCATCTTGGGAAGAATGACTTCTGACAGGATTTGTCAGGATTTATACTAAAACAAGTAAGAATATGAGGTTAGATGTATGTTGCCAGAAAAGACTTTTAAAAGCTAGAATAATCCAAAGTGTTAAACAATGATAAAGTAAGCACATTTAATAGATTTTCATACTACGTTTGTTTTTTAAAATGTGTCATTATATCAAGCAAAAGTGCACTATTTCTTCACCATTCTTTCATTAAATTCTAGGGAGATGTGAACAGGTCATGTTTCCTTGTTTGGGTGTGCCTAACCTACTGAACACCTCATGATACAGCAGCTCAGTCAGTTCCTCCCAACACTGTTTAAGGAAAGCCTAAAAAAGTACACTGACATTACAAGAGTCATCATAAAAATCTGCAACCACAGGGCGCATTTTAAGCCAAGATCTCCGCTTACGCAAGATCCTTCTAAAGCTTTTGCTTCATCTATTTTCCCTTGAGTAAAGGGGTACTGAACAGTTTACAGTAGGAAGTGCCTGTAGGATCCAAACAGACTTCTGTTAATATTTCACTTATTTGCTTACTGAAAAGTTACATCCTGAACTTGCTGCAAGACAAGCTTATACACACTGGCTTACTTTGGGCTGTACCAAGAGATGTCTTTCACAAGTACAGCTTTGTTAGGAAAGAAGTCACAGTTGTTTTATATTTTTTTGTTTTTCCCCTTCTTTTTACTTCTATTGCAGTGGTTATAAGGATTCTCCAAAATAGAACTGGTACATGTTGCACTATTTATACCGATTGCTGGACTTCCCAAGGATCCTATGTTCTAAGACATGGGACATACAGAAGATGGTGCAGAGGAAGATTATCTAATGCAGGTATTAGCGCAAACAAATATATGATAGCCCTAGAGGTGTTGTGTTTTGTTTTTGACAGGTACTGATAAACTAACTGAGCACAAATAATTAAAGATAGAATTAATTTAGCTTCTGTATTTTATCTAGAAACATTGTGGTTTTCCTCAAAAGATTATTAGCTAAAAGCCTCAAGAGGAATTATTTCCAATTTCTCTGGTATAACTGCAATACTATAGGGAGAAGGGCAAGAAAAGTTCACTTAACAGAGGTAATATGTTATTTCAGAATATGTTCTTTTGGAAGCAGGTATGGGATGGAACAATGTCAGATAAAAAAACATAACCAGACTTGTGTGCTTATGGCTATTTTGTTTGTTCTTAAGGAGCACTTATGCTTGGAAGGAATCCCTGTTTTGCAAAAGTAGTATCAAACATTCAGAGTACAGGACAAGCAGACAGGTGAATGCAAACAACCCTCAAAGCAGCTGTTGCAAATAGGATCTCAGGCTGAACAAAAAAAAATGCCCCAAAACATGGTTGGAAATAACAAGAAATACAGCATATACTGGCAAGCCAACAGCATATATGACTCCTCACTTCAAGAGCCAACAACCTTCCTACTCCTGTGCCTAGCACAAAGCAGACTGAGCAGCAGAGTTCAAGCAAGTGATCAGATGAGATGCCACATGAACATAGCTGCAACAGCACCACAACCTCTCCTCCTGTGCTCTGCACCCATCACAGCTGGCAGTAACACCCTGGGGCTACACTACTCAGCAGCAGCAGCTGCCAGCCAGGCAGGGACATGGGGACATACCCACAGGGGATGACCAGGCCAGTAGGAACAGCAGCCTCACCACCTCTCGAGGTCTGTCTACCCACAGCGAGGATATGACACTGCTATACCCAAAAGGAAAGAAACAAGACCAGCTTTCAGTCTTGGGTTCTCTACACTGTTAATAACAGTTTGGTTCTCCTATGAGCCTTTATTATTATGGTGTAGTATCTTTGTCATAAATGCAAGACTTTAAAATTAAATATCCTCATTCTAAACACAATTTTCAACCTGAAAGTCAATAAAAACCCCAACTTTGTCACTCAGTATCATGAGGACAGACATTTGAAGAACTAAGGAAACCAGGACACCCTCAAAACAAGGAAAGAGCAGACGAATACATCTCTTCCCTGTCAACTTTTTACAAAACCAAATACAAAGCATGGGAGAGCATGAGGAATGAGTGAAGAGGCTGAGAAGACACTACTGGGGAATTAAATGAGGACTAGGAACTGGAAAAGTTGAATAAATGATTCAAGACTGAACAAGAACCTATCATAATACAAAAACATGACAAAAAAGTGCTGAGCGAGTTTTGTTTGATTTGATGTTTCATGCTTAATATCCAAAGGTTCACTTTTTTCATAAACTGCAACATTTCTGTAACATACTATTCACTTCAGAAGACACAGAGGCTTTCTGGATCTGTGCCTGGGCTGAAAGTCAAGAAAGTTTGGAGATTAAATAATACTGAAGACAAACAGCAAAGAACAGTCACCAGAGACTAATAAAACACTGTGCTAACTAGAGCACAGAACTTGCACAACATTCTTTTAGGCTACCCTAAAATGTGTTAAGAGAAACGATAAACAAAAAAAAGGAACTGAATTATCTTGGCTATCAGTAGCCTGTCTTCTGAAGTGATATAAGGAATTAGAGAGTGAGTTTTACTACTCCTGTTCCAAGTACCTAAAAATAAAGACCTCTCTAACCTCAGTTGCAGAAAAAGAGCAGCATAAGACAAATCAGCTTTACAGACTACAGAAATTCAAACAATTTTTAGCATCTCAAGCCACAATTTATCATAATCAATGTGGCAAAACAAGTTTCAAGCTACAATTCTAAGAAGTAAAAATGAATCTTCTATTACATCAAGACACACAAATTCTGTATTTCCATACTACGCACCCATCGTGGTGATCCTGTGGGTTTTGCTCGGATGTCCAACAAAAGGTTTTCTCTTTTCAACTGAAGATGCTGCTATTTGATAAAGTTGACCTTCCAGGATAAACTTTGAAATGTTTTCTATAAGCCTGCTAAAAAAATGTAATGGCAAGAAAAGGTTTTCTGATCAGAATTTCTTTGTTGTCTAAACCAAGAAGTCTGGAATATGGCTCTTTACAAAAAAACACAGTAATTCTGTGGATAAGTAACACTCCTCAGGGAAAATGAGATGGAATGAAGAAAAAAAGAATAGTTTCTTGCTAAGATTTTAAGCTTCCAAGATCTACTTAGAAAAGGAATATAAATTATGTAAACACTATCTTCCTATCACTAAATGTAAGTTAGGATAATACTCTTCAAACTTGGAAGCTAGTTACTACAATAAACAAATTTATAAAAATACAGGATTAGTAAATTTAAAAAGACTGAATTTTTAACAGCCTTAAACATTAACACAGCATCTCTGAAGTAACATGTTGCCTCAAGAGGGAGGGATTGTTTAGAGGCAAACGAGCAGGAGGAGGGATTACGTAGAGGAAAATGTGCAGAAGGCTGAAAACGCAATCAAACTAAAACAAGTGACCCATCCTAATTATCTCTGATAGCAGATGCTGCTAACAGATGCTCTCACATTATGCTCAAAGTACAGATGTGAGAACCAGAAATAGACACCAAAGATGCTAAACTCGGAGATGCATCCCTTACACCTTGAAAAGAGATACTTGAGATATCATTCTAGGCTGACAAAGCACATTTTTTCCAATCACCTTTGCATTATGAAGCAATCCAAATGCACACTAGGTCCTTTTGCTTCAGCTGTTAATTTTAAGGCTTCATAGGTGCTGGCAGAAAAAGATATCAAGGATTATTAACAGATGCAGTAACCCTAAGAAACGGTTTATTCAAGTCATAGTTGTAGTATGATGCCTTATCTCATTTACCTTAGCTAGTCTCCAGTTAACAGAAACATACAGAAGAGAGTAAAAGCTACTTGGGAAAAGAGCAGGGAAATAAAAGCATTTTGAACTGCCCAAGAAATGTTACATTACAACCAACAACAGAATTACAATTTACTTCAGTATCTGAAGGGTTATTGCTCTTGGAATTTTTTTTTCCCTAGTGTAGGTTCAGCTTTTAAGCATCACGAATCATGAAAGTTTGAACAAAAATCTTTAGCTTTAAGATATCTGTATCTGTTCAGAAGCAAACCTAATAGCTAGAGCAAGATAAAAGAGGTCAGCAGGAGATCTGCACATCAACAAACTCGTAGAAGTATAAATAACATAGTGCAAATTACAACTTTCTGATACTTTCAGGATGGTAGAAATCTCCAAGGGCTGTGCATAGCACTCCATTTTCCAGAGCAGACCTAGCTTCTTGGAGTCTGATTAATTTCAGGTTCTACCAACTGCAAGAGTAAGTTGTAGTAAGGAAGAAACATCTACTGCCCAGACTCCAGTCTTTCAATTCAGTGAAATATTCTAGTGATAATACCTGAAATAGTCTTTATCAACAGACAGAAAAAATCACTACCAAGGTGCTCAGCCTTTCCATGTGGCTGACAGAATTGCAGCCACAACCAGTGGGAGTTTCTGTTGGTCTTTACACTGGCAAAACTAGCGTAAACTAGCTAGGCAAAACTGCAATAAGCTGGACTCATACACACTCTGAAGAAAATATTATGCCCTCATCTACATTCATCAACACAGCAAAAGCAACTTATGACTTTCTAGGAGACACAACTTTTTGCAATTACACTTAAAACCAACAAGAGCAAAATGACCACAAATCATATTTTCACAACTTTCAAGTTCCCTTTCAGGAAGTCTTTGTACACAAGTAACACCCTGCCCATGCTCCACAAAGGAGAGCAATGACACCACATCCCACCCCCAACAGCACTGCAGCTCTCGATGACTGCTTTTAGAGGGCAGCATCACAAAACCCTTACTGGACCACAAAATATCAATGCAGCCTCCAACATCGGCTAGCTGAAAACAGATGGCAAGGCAGAGTCTTGGTCCCTTGTCACATCCCACAATTCTGTTTGTGCCCTCAGCACATCTCAACATTTGGGTCAGAATTTACATTGCCAGAATAAAGGGAGATGCAACTTAGGTTCGTTGATCCCCTGCTATTGGAGCGAAGGCACAACTGACACCAAAGACCCATGAATACACCGATTTATTTGATAGTTAGACTAAGCAGTATAATCAGGCAGCAACATGGCTATTAATCACCACTCAGCTGGGGTTCTTGCATTACTTGTAGAACAGGATAAAAAAAGGAGGGAGAAATAAGAGAGATCAGAGACAATCACCAGTCCTGGTTCCAACGTTGGTCCAGCCAATGGGGGTTCTGTAGGTGCCATGATTCCGAGTCCCCATTCCTTAGCCTTCCCCTTTTGTATCTGTTGTTCCCTAAGGACTGCCAACCCCTGCCACACTGGCAGTTTTGTGTCAGGGTCATACTTGGAGTTTCATTTCTGTGTTCTCTCAGCAAGCGTTTTTGCACCTTTATAGCAAATCTTGTGTTTGAGCCATTTCTCAGAAAGGCCCAGTGGGTCTCCACCCCCTGTTCCCTTACCAAATTTCATCTCCTGCACCCTGATGAGCAAACAGTCTTATGTTCTAGTGGATTACAAGCTGTCCTCGAGGTTAGACTGTTTCCAGTTGGTCTCCTACACCACCCCGTGGCTCTAACACTCCAAGATCTTTGACCATTGTGATCCGTACATAGTAGACAGAAGGATAGACAGAAGATAAAAGGCGAGAAATCATACATTTGACTATCCCAATACCTGTCATTAACGATAAAAACATGCTTAGTATAATAAGGCCAATATTTACAAGCCATTTTCCCCATCCTGTGAGTCCAAGAGATCTCAGCAGGGAGGTGATCCATGATCCAGGGCCAAGTCCATCAAATCAAGCTGACAGCTGCATTGCTTGGAACAGTTCTCCAGTCTTACCGGCAACTTCCTTCACCTCTGTGCGTGCTTCTTCTATAAAGGCGGAGGCACTATGAATGGTGATACAACATCCCCTTCAGTTAGATTTAACATTCCACATACCCCATGTTCTTTCAACAGTCACATATCCATCTATATTGCAGAGTCATCTTTGACACTTGTTGATTTACCTCCCCATAACTAGGATAACCCCAACAAATACACATATCGCTCTCAGTTATGGAACGTATGAAGTTTCAACCAGGTCACCTGCTCCTACAGAGCAGTTTAACACCCGGGAACAGTTCAACAGGGTTCTCCCATCATGTCCTGGTCAATGCTCCTACATCGCCCACTACCCCGACATGGGGTCTCTCCGCTTGGCAGTTTAACTTGGTTATGCATACAGGCTTTAAGGCCAACCTCCCACTGAACGGTGGTCCCACTAGGGAGGTCAGAAGTGGAAGAAAAAGGATGGGTGGCGTTAAATAGTTGTTTCAAAGACCAGGCCCATTCATATCTAGTGCAGTTAAGGTGAATTTCCCCAGGTTTGTCGGGGATTTGTATACACCAATCTGTGTTCCAACACACATCATACTCCTGTTCAAAATATCCACTTCCAGAGAGGGAATCCCACCACAGTACTATGGTGCAAGGAACAGAAACAGGGGTGACATTACTTGTTTCCATATCAGAACCTTTGTGTAAAGACCAGTAACAAGCGTGATTCCACAAATTTTCCCAAGCAGAGTTGTTTGGGAGTTGACACAAAGCCTTTGAGCATTCAACCCACGTTCCGTCACTTCTCCATGCTTGATTCTCTTTCTGTTCAATCATTCCCCATGTGATGTTCTTCCTTGTTCGGTTAAGACCTTTTAACTCATTTTCCAATATTTTTGTAATATTTAGACTAATCATTGTAAATTTAAATCCCTTTGCTGCTGAACCGGGGAGGGACACACATATCCCCTTGTCCATCTGGTTCTAAATATGCCTAAGTCCCTGTATCAACTCCCAAGCCAAACTGGGGGATTCACCCCACGACCCCGTTACCCCAGTAGCAATGGAGAAGAAACAGGTTTTCCAATCTATCTTTCCTTCACACAATACAAAAATATTCCTAACAAAACCAAACAGACAATACAAATAACAATCCACTCTGCAATTATACACCTGGGTCCCACAGCAGTTTGTTGACAACCCAAAACAGACAATTCTCTCCAGATGGGTTATTTGTGATCAGGAGTATTTCCTCTTTTGCCCCATCTCTCCCACATACCAAAAAGTTTCCCCAAAATACTATTAGGGATGCCACCCATCAAATCTCAGGGAAATCCCAGCTTTGAGTGGCAAGGGGACGGATAACAGACCAGTCCACAGCTCTCTCTCTGATGCACCGCTCAGTGCTGCTTTTGTGGTAGCCAGTTCTAACTGTAAGCTTTCCTCACGGTTTCATGCTTCTGACACTACAAAGCTGTTGATTTTTATTTTGTTCTACACTCCCCGGAGAGCTCACTACGCAAGTTACTCTGTAACTCAGAAGACTTTAATTTAGGAAGACCAACAGTTCTGTTACCTCCGCATCCTCGCCGGGACGGCAGGAGGCAGCAGCAGGGGCCGCGGGACCACGACGGCTGACCGCACGTCCGACCGGGCGCTCACAGCCTGCCGGAACCGCCGACCTTCGAACGCGGCCTTGGGACGCTCCTTCGGGCGGTGCCACCCGCCAGACGACGGCTGCCGCCAAGCAGGGCCGGGACGAGCAGCATCCGGCCAGGCCGCACGGCAGAAGCCCCGGGGCCGCCCCGCCGCTCTCCCTCAGGAGAACCCGGTCTGAAACGGCGCCGGGAGAGGGGCGCGGGCGCCGAGACCCCTCGCAGCCCTTCTCCCACCAGAGAGAGCGGCCCCACGCGCCTCACGTCCTGAGGAGACCACCACCCGGCTAAGCCCCCGGTGCTGCCCGCCACCAGCCCAACCACCAGCAGCCCCGGCTCCCCGCCATCTGAGCTCTGCAATTGCCGCCACCGCCCCCCAAAAGCAAGGGCCCCGCCCCTCCCCTCCCCGCCCGCACTG
>Ga0181612_167685_pt1 | contig 14848 bp, 8 predicted proteins | sample HoacroProtozoa21_FD_119630 | JGI IMG/M metagenome (GOLD analysis project Ga0181612, IMG submission 119630) | Hoatzin crop microbial communities from Cojedes, Venezuel. Combined Assembly of Gp0051906, Gp0051904, Gp0051908 | reverse complement strand
GGGCGCACCGCCCGGCCCCGGCCCCCCCCCCCGGGCCTGGTGGCCGGCGCCGCCGTAAGGCGGTGGCGCGCCCGGGCCCGGGGCTCCGCTGGAAGGCCGCCGTCTTCCCCCCGGAGGGCTCTGCTTCGCCCCTTGTGAGGGGCACGCTGCCGGCCCTTAGCTCCTGAGAAGGCCTGGGACAGAAACAGGCCCTGAATCAGTAAGCTGTTTCCTGGAAAAGTAACATTTTGAGGGAAAAACCGTTTTCATTTTTAGGGAAGAGCGTTTCTGTGGTCAGTAAGTCATGTTGTGAGGTTTTCCTGCCGTTACACGTATCCACGGGTGATTTCTGTATCTCCTCTTGCCCATCTGAACCATTTATTCATGAACTATATGTTTAATGTGCTGCTCAGGTTTTATTTTTGGTAGTGGTGCAGCACCTCTACTTTCAGTGTGTTTTGGGTGGTCGAGAGAAGAGGGTCCATTTAACTCTGTCAATATTTAGACAAAAAAAACAGTGTCCAGTCATATTTTTGGACATTGTGGAATATGGCTTATAAAAGTGAACTCTGTAACAGGTGCGTTGGTTATTTGAGTGAAATGGGGGTAGGTGAAAAGAAAAAAATCAAAATGCATGTTAATTTATCCTAGACTTTTTCTCTGGGAGGGAAAAAAATTTCATTCACAATTTCATTACAATAAAATAATTCTGCAGCACGTAATAGAAGCATCTGTGTTTGTGGCCAGGTGAAATGAAAAAAAAGTCAAAATACATGTTTGCTTATTCTAGATTTTTTTTTTGCCTGGAATTAAAACTGAAAAGACCACTTAAACGCAATAAATAATTCTGCGGCACAGAACAGAAGCAACTGTGTTTGGGACTAAATGTAAAGATGCGTGTCTGAAAGTCCTTCCTCTTTCATGTGCTCATACGTGTGTGAAGACTGCTTTGCCCCTCTCAAATTGCGCACCGGGTTTGGAGTAGGTGACTTTGTCCGGTGGGAGCTGCGCGGGCTGCTCTGTGGAGGATGGCCAGACCCGGTGTCGGCATGAGAGCCACTCGCCCTTGTGCCCAGGTCCTGCGGCCGTGCCTGCGTCGCAGCCGCTCGGAACAGCCCTGCACGGCGAAGCAGTGGGTGCTGGGGCCCAGGCACCCGGGCCACGCGCTCCTGGGGGACTTCTGGCGCTGGACTCGCCGGACCCTGGGAGCCGCGGCCCAGTGCACAGCCACCCTGCACTAAGGTGTGCCGCACAAGCTGGTTCTCCAGTTTCATCAGAGAGGAATCCGCATAGGATAAATCTCTGGTGTCACTCCCTAGTGAGACAGCACGGGTAGCTGGGGGTTATTAGGAGATGACCTTCCAAAGCATGATCACCTGAGCTAAAACACCAGTGTGGATGTTTCTCTGTATCTCTGCACTTTTGTGCTTTGTCATGTGGATTTGGGAGGAGGAGGAGCAGCAGCAGGGAGTGTTTAAGGAGAGATGGGGTAGGACCCTTGTGCTCAGAGGGAACGTGACAGGTTGGGGTGGTCGGATGTTATGCCTGTGCTCTGGAAAGAGGTGATACTATTGTTCTGACCACAGGCACCTGTTCTCATCATTTAAATTCTAATCTTTAAGGACAACTGGGTGAAACCATATGGATACAATCAACTTCTCTGCTACATCTGTTTGGCTTTCTGTGACATCAGTTTGTAAATCTTTTTGTATGACCAGCTTAGTTGTATAATCCCTTCACACGCTCTGGGACTTCCACGTGTCTGTCACTTCAGGATGTGTCAACTTCCTCCAGTGGGATTTCTGCCTATTTTTAGGGCAGCTGTGATCACGACTGTGTTTAGAAGATGGAGCACAGTGCAGTGGACAGGCTGTAAATAGCACTTACTCTTTTTAGTGGAATATTTCTTTCATCCCGAAGGAAGAAGTAAAGTGAGCGGCATTTTCAGTTCTGCATAATAGTCCTTCTTAAGAATTCCCTTTGGAGTCAGTCTGTATTTTTATTTCTTGCCTACAACTTTTAAGGCAGGCTTGTGTGAACACAGGTGGTACCTGGGGCATTTCACTGCACTGGGGAGTGTTCTATGGCTTGGTTTCACAAGCTGGAGAAAGGACTTCATGCAGGCAGCGCTCAGCTTCACGTAGGCAGGTCCCTGTAGCTGAGGCACCAGCTCATTCATGCCTCCTTCCTCCTACACACCGCCGAAACGCACCCATTCCTGTAGTGCAACTCCCTTGCAGGGGGAAGTGACTCGCTACTCTTTGCTTCTTGGATGCAAAAGAGTTAACTCATTTGTATACCTTTTTTGAGACATAGGAGTCTAACCTGTGAAGCACCTAGCAAGACTGCTTTCTCAGCTGCATTTCAGGTTCTTTGGTTCATCTGTAGCATAGGTAATTTCCAGGCTTGCAGCACTTCAAAAGAAATGGGAGATGATAAAGGACAGAGCTTGTAGTTGGTGCTTGTGCTTCCACGGACATACCTTTTATTTACAAAGAAAGCTTTACAGTGGTTTAAAGCTTCCTGGATTGATTATGAAGGCATGGTGAAGGGGGTCCTCCTCTGTCCTCACTTCTGATTTAGTCGACTTTCTATAACTTTGAAAAAGTGCTATGTTAATCAGTCAACAGCACGAATGTGACCAGCATCTTAAAAGCCATTCAAGATGGGGTCTCGTGCCCCAGAAAAATCTCTCTGCAGCCAGGGTTGAGATTTGGGGATTTCTTCTGTCTTGGTATTCCTGGAACACAGAACCAGGGTGGCTGGGCAGCTTTTTGAAAAGAGCCTAGTGACAGCCCCTTGCCTGGCTCTTTAAAGATTAGTGTGAGGAACGTCCTACTCCAGAGCACATGTACATAGCAAAAGCACTTTTAGACTTGTTTTTGGCATGTAATGTGTTGAAAAGGAGCAGTTTGACATACACATTGTGTTTTAAGTACTCACTTGGTAAAAAATTTTATATGCAATTATCTTCAGGTGGGAAAAGAAAGCTTGTCATTAGTGTTGTGGGACACATAGCAACCTCGTGTTAGAGATAAAATGAGGGAATATCTGGGCAGCTAAGCAGGGAGTGGTAGGAGATGCTTGGTGGTCTTTGGGCAGATATAAATCTCTTAAACTGTGCTTTGATCATAGAGCTGAGTCAGTCTAAGCCCTGGCTGCCACCCAAAGGGGGACACCGCTTGCCTTACCCGTATTCTTCCTCCTGCGTCTCAGCAGGCTTCATGTGTTTGTCTTCTCTTTTGTACTGGCACTTGCACTCATCTGATTTGTCAGCAAACTGATTCAGGGATACAGGCAGAACAGTCTTTTTGTTTTGTAGGGTTAGTTTTCAGCTGGTTTAACTCCCTGAATCTTCGTCCTGCACAGTTCCAGTACTGGAATAAGGGGAGCACACCTGTCACTTCCCGTTGCTGCAGTAGACTCAGCATAGCTGCCTGCTGAACAACACTTGGGTCTCATGACCAATTTGATAGACCCAGAAACAAAAGCTGTGCCCTTCTCCGACATTGTACACGGGCAGTACAGCCTTGCTGAAAAGTGAGGGAGCTTAATGGTGCAGGCCTGGTAATGTGAATTTGGCTATATTGATTCTGGGGCCTAAGTTAGCGTCTCTGTGCAGTGTTGAATTGTGCTGTATACACACAGAAGTTTGAGTCGGTGCCGATGCAGTGATTTCTGGGCTGTGCTGCATTTCACTTGGTAGAAGTGCACTTAGTATATACAAAACCCTCTGTTAAAGGGGATGTTGAAAGCCCTGCTCAGAGGAAGAGCCCAGGTGTTCCCAAAAAAGGAGACACCCTTCCTTGTTAAGCATATACTGAAATGTTTCCTGAATGGAGCTGGTTTGGCAGTAAATTGAACTTTCTGCTGCGAACTCTGTTCCTGGTGTAAGGCGTGAGAGGGAGGTGGGCTGAGGCTTTAGCCTCATGCTGGCAGGAATGAGTCCTGTCTAGGTCAGTTTGTAAAAGCAGGTGTTGGAGGAGGAGGAGTGAAAACTCTTGGTTTCACTCTTGGAGTGACAGCATTAGTACTGCAGGTGAAGAAGGGCTTTCTGGAAAAGAACGGAAGGAAGTGAAAAATATTTATTTTTCAAAGTGTCTAGCATACTGGTTTTGATCATCTTTTGACCAAACAGTTTTCAGACAGACTTCTATTATCTAGTTTTCAAGAAACCTGTGAGTTTGTTACAGTATAGAATAGGCTGCTGAGCACCTAGGCAGTGTTTGTACAGCTCAATCCAATTATCTGACATTCTGGTTGTTTCATCATTTCATCTGCAAGTTGTGGAGGCAGCCTCCTGAATGAGCTTCACCTGCTGTTCTAGCATGAACCACTGTCAAATGTGCTTTTTAGTTGAAAAGCGTACTTAGGATGAAAATGTCTTTGGAAATACGGTAGGCTTCAGCACTTGAGGCTTGGGTTTGTTTGTGTTTTTTTGCCTTTGTGACTCTTTCAATGCCAGTAGAGATAAAAACAATTGAAGTGCTTAGAACTTGTTTGAGAATACTGGGGCAATCTTCAGCTGACATGTTCAGTCCCTTTTCCAAACACAGCTAACTGTGCTGTGAAGGTCCTGGCAGAAGGCCTCAGAGTATTTGGGCTGCGCACAACTTGGTCATGTCTCTGACAGTTTTTTTTGCTTTCTTAGCTGTTCTTTGTGCAGTGGACTTGAAAGCTGGGTACACTCTAGCGATTGCTACTTTGCAAGAAGAACTGATTGGCAAACAATTCAAACTCTCCTCCTCTTCACTCTGTAGGAGGAAAACTGAATACACCAAGTACTATGTCTATTTGCACCCAGGAGAACAAGCAGGTCAGAGCGTTGGAGAGTTGGATCCTCCGTTAGCCAGCAGTTTGAGATGTGTGTGTGTGTGTCTCCTTGCTTGTTTAATTGCTCCACAGAAATCCACAGCCATTCCAGTGGTGTGACTTGCCTTTCTGCAGTCACTGTACCATCTTAGGTAGCAGGCTAGGCTCTGCCTGCAAATCTTAAGTGCCACGGGTTTGCAGATCATACTGAATTGTGCTCAGAACATTTGGGGTTTTTTTAAATAACTGTAAAGACAGCTTTATACTACCTGCCTCCTTTTCAAGACTATCTTGCAAAAGTGTTTCTGAAGTGTATCATCCAATATTGACCACTTGTAGGGGGAGGTTGGCAAAAATGCAATCCACAACTTGTTTTCCTGTGAAAATATGACTCTTTTCAAGGTATGTTAAAGAAGTGGTGTACAGCCTCTGTAGTGACATGTGAGTCTAAAATAAGACATCTGTATCTGTGTTTCTGTGCTAGCTGTCCATGTGTTCAGAAAAGAGCTAAAATTTTGTCTGGAATCCTTTTTTAAGAGAGTCTGCATTTAGTAATGGCACTGAACTAGAATTCTTCTTTTTGGCCCTGTTGTTACTTAACTTTCCTTCTTTGTCACTAGTTTGTATTTCAGGGGGTCGCCCTGTGTTTTCAGCACTGCAGCTCAGCAGAGAAGTACAGGAGATGAGTGTGGCCCAGAAGATCCCCGTGATGAGCCTAAGCATCCCCTTTCTGACTGTGCCTTAGAGCACAAAGCCATCAAATTGGAAGAACAAGTCCGGGATTTAACTGTGAGTATGCTGCTGGTGGCATCATGGTGTTTTTCGTTCAATCCCGATGACTTGGTCTTGTCTTTCAGCCCTAGTTTTTTGCATAAGCTCTGTAACATGCACACAACAGCGGTGGGCTATGGCAGCCTTCAAAACAGCTGTGCTCTAAGTGTGAGAGGGTGCACTGTGAAAGTACAGTCTGCCTTCCCCAGAAGCATCATCTGTCAGTAGTATCTAGGAGCAAGGCACTGATAGTATGATCCTGGTAGGCAAAACTGTATATTGGAGATGGTCTGGTCAGTTTTTTCACAGCATTGGACAGAGGGAATGGCAGTAGCTTTGTCCTGATTAGCATCACATATTGTGTCGCACCAGATCCAGATTGTCCGAGAAGGGAAGTCCTCTTTAGTGACAGCGATGTGGTGGAAGTGGGAGGGACCCTGTTTAGGGACTTTGAAGAACAGATGTGACTAAGGAGAGGATTGAATACCGCAGCACCAGGCAATTCTGGAGGTAATTGCCTTAAGAACACTACTGCACCAGGCAATAAATCAGTTGTGTGCAGATCTGTAGCTGAGACCACCAACTTGCCTGCTAGAGAAAGGAGTGTCTCAACAGCCACAGTGAGTCATGCGAAAAGCAGCAGCCTGACAATGCGGTGTTCAGTTGAGCTACACCCTGAATGCTTCTGGCCCTCACTTGGGTCTTTTGAGGGAGCTGCAGTTGTGCTGATTACTCAGACTTGGGTTTGCACTTAATGAAAATGCAAGATCCCAGCACAACCTTCTGACGTGAACTGAGCTCTTTTTAAAGCGTTTCTAAGGGGTCAGTGACTGTCAGAAAATGGGTTTTACCTCCTTGTTTGAAGTCGGCTCTTGCTATTGTGATTACAGGAGAGATACCGGAAAGCCTTGGCAGATTCTGAGAATGTCCGGAGGAGAACGCAGAAGTTTGTGGAAGATGCCAAGCTCTTTGGTAAGCAAAGTGCGGCAGAGCTGTGTTTACTGCAGTGGCCTGTCTGCCTGAGCATAAAATGCTGAACAACAGCTTTTCTGTCCCCCTGTCCTGCCCTCGTTCATTGTAAAATCTGGCATGATGTTTGGCGTGGACTCTTGGTGTCTGGGCTTACTTGCTATTTTTTCTGTATGTCCAGCTGTGTCCTCTAAGGTTTACCTCAGTGACTATTTTGTGATTTTTTTTTTTATTTTTTTTTTTTAGGCACAGTGCAGTTGTGTGTAGTTCTGCCGGCTTGGTTAAAATTACAGGCTTTTCTGTATGCTGAAAATTGGCTACGGCAGGGTGTATTTCACATTCTTAGCTGTATCATCAGGTTGCGATCTCCTTTACTATATTAACAGCCTCTTCTCTTCTGCTCTAGCTTCTAGGAGGCAGATCCTGCCTGGGACAAAGGTTGTCAATTCTTACATCAGATGGTCTTTAAAACCTCTGTAAGAAATATTTTACCATCAGTGAAGTGAGGTGGATTTGTGGCTTTGGCAACAGAGGCAGGTGAAGGGGGACAAAACTGCTGTTTAATCATTGCACTCCACCAGCAACATCTCTGAGAATGAGAAACTGTTATTCTCCATAATGCATGAATCTCAAGGAGGGTTTTTGTTAGCTAATTCCAGAAGCTTTGAAATTAGAGCTCCTGTATTTTTCTTACAGTTCTACCCATTGTGCTATAAAATGGCTGTTGAGATCTGAGCTAATCAGCACCGCTGGTTTTGAGATTTTGGGTTTTTTCCTAGCTCTTTGAATTTTAGATGCGTTATGCTTCAGATCTGAAGAAAAATTAGGTTCTTTATTAGAAGTTGCTCGTGGAGTGAGGCACGGGGGTATATAAAGTGTTGAAACAGACTCTGGTGCAAGAGGAAATGGTTGGCAATCAGTCTGCTCTGTCTGCTCCTTTGTTGCTTCTCTTTCATGCTTCTTTGTACATGTTTAAACATGTATGTACAGCTATAGACAGCACCAAACTATTGTTTCTCTTTCTATGTTTTCCGAATGTGTCTTTCTGGTAAGTGAGTTATGGCACCTATGTAGCTGAGAGAGGCTTGTTTTCCTGAAATTTCTGCACAGTGTAATACACCACTTCTGGAAATGTATACAATCTAAACCCATTTTTCTAAACGAGAAAAACTGCGTGACTTTTTCATGACCAACCCAAGGACCATTTTGTCCAGTCCTTTCACTGTAGTTTTAGCGTATGAATAAAATTGTGGATGCACTTCATGTATTATTTTAACTTCCCCCCATTGTGTTTGCTCCCTGTGTGCATGGGCATTTGTGTGAGTTGTTGGCCAAAACATTTTTTTTTGTGGGACTGTGTGAGAGGGTGTGGAACAGTGTCCTAAATGACAAGTCATAGTTGCAAGAGTTTTTGGAGTGAAATACTAGTGCTCTGCTTTGTCAGGTATACACTCTCACGCGCTCTCTCTCTGTCTCTCTCTCTGTCTCTGTCTCTCTCTCTGTCTCTCTCTCTCTCAAACTGCTGTGACTTTGCCTGTTACTGATACTGTAGCTGTGTATGTTCTGTAAATTGCCTTTCATTTACTTCTTGCTTCTTTGTGCCTGTAGGGATCCAGAGTTTCTGCAGAGACCTTGTGGAAGTAGCAGATATCTTGGAGAAGACTGCTGAGAGTGCCGCAGAAGAAGCGGAGCCTGCTATTCCAAATCCAACCCTGAAGAAAATCTATGAAGGCCTCTCTCTCATAGAGGCCAAATTGCAAAGTGTATTTGCCAAACATGGCCTTCAGAAGATGAACCCTGTTGGTGGCAAATATGATCCATATGACCATGAAATAGTCTGCCATGTACCAGCCGAGGGAATGCAGCCAGGCACGATAGCTCTGGTGACTCAGGATGGCTATAAACTCCATGGTCGCACTATCAGGCACGCACTCGTTGGCGTGGCAGTAGAGTCACAGGAATGACATGGGCTTACCCATTGGCATCTGGGACCTTACTGAGCTGAGGACCCCTCAGCACTTGGTCGCAACTGCAGCTGCATGTGTTTACTTATTTATTAAGCTAGGTTTGTATTGTATGTTGGCTTCTTTATAATTTGTGCAGTCATTTTGCCATTAATTCTAAGGTACTTGTATATTTAATAATCATTTTTGGAGTATGTGAGTAGTACTAGGAGTCCTGCTATGTGTCAGAAATGTGGCACTGTAGTTCCTTTCTCTGTTGCTCATTTCTCCTTTAAGACTTGTATGGGGAAGAGGAGAGATATGAAAGAGAAAGGGAAATTCTCTGAGAGCTAAGGAATCTTGTCTCCCAGTTCCATCTCTTGAGACAGACTCCTGCAGCGGCCTTGAGGAAAGTAACTTCTCTGCCTCAGTTTCCATGTCTGTATTAAGGGAATATAATAATACTTATTGACCTACCTCACAGGGATATGGTGAGGCTTTTTCTTTGCAAAGCACTCGGAAGAGGAAAAGCCCAAAGGGCTAAGTAGTATTATCAGGCTAGTTTTGGTGTCTTCCCTTGTCTCCAGACCCCTCAGGTGTGGATGAAGATTATCACTTGAAATGTCATTTAGGGGCAGCTTTTTCATATGTCATTTCAGGAAAACCATCCTGAAATAATGAAATCTCTGTCATGCTACAGTTGCATAGGGATGAGGTTTTAAAGAGAATTCAGTTGTTAGGTCAGACTTTAACATGTTAATATTTGTATTCCAGGTAAAATTGCAGCTTGCCTCCTTGTTCCTAAAGGTAAAAGAGGGAGTAGTGGTTCTTGGTGGAGCCGGAAGACTGTTCTCAAATCTCTCTTTCTCCAGCCAAAAAGTGTATTTTAGAGGAGAGTAATCTCTCTTCCCCGATGGGTATTTGTGCAGCTTTCAAGCGTGATAAACTGTATGCTCTTTGTTGCAGCTGCTGGCAAAGTGGAAATGTGCCCTTAAGCAGCAAATCTGGACTGTTTTGTTTTCTCAGCTCTCCAATAACGGTACTCAGATAACACTAACTTCCAGTTCACATTCAGATTCTACTTTTGTGTGGTCATAGTAAATATTAAACCTTCTGGGTTTTGATGCAAGGAGAAAAATATTTTCTACTAAAAGTCTCAAGTGCTCTTGAACCAATTTTAGCAGCGGTGACAAGAGAGCAAGAGAAGCAGAAGGCTGAGGAAGTGAAAGCTGACCTCAAGCCGTCCTCTTAGTTGGAGGTATGTTGTTGTCGCAGCATGGCATACATACTTCCCAGTGGTGCTTTTGCCTGGAAGTCCATTTATCTGGGCTGAAAGGATGCAGTCACTGAGTAAGATCAGAATTTAACCCTTTACAGATCAGCGAGCACTATAATGACGAGTTATATAAACCAGCCTGTGGTCTGCACTACACAAAACCAAGGCAGGAGTGGTTGTTTTGAGGTTGTTTCTTACTGATTCATTAATTCTTGCCTTTTTACTTTCTGGAATTGGATCCGTGGCCTGACAGTTATTTGAGATCCACTTCCAAAAACTCTTGACTTGTGGTGGATGCCACCACTCGTTTGGAAGACAGCTTATTCTTCTCCCATTCCTTTGCAGGCTGCAGTCACATAATCCTTTTGTGGTGGTCTTCAGGATTATCACAGCCTTCAGTTAGCAGCTATTGACAGTCTTTCATCTGGGGAGATTATGTGCAGCTAGTTCGTTGTTATTCCAGAATTTTAAGGAAGATGCACATTTCTAATATGCTCCGTGCAAGCTGCTTGAGTGACAAGCTGTATATGGGTGACTTGGTAGTTGATACTTTTTGAAGTGCAGTTTTCTGCCTCTGTGTAGTTAGGTTTTCAGGCAGGTACTTCAGATTTCAACCCTGAAACAGTGCTTCATGGCAGCATTAGATCACTTTGAACAGACCTCTTGTTCAGTGCTCTTGTTTTATCACGTTGCTGGAAATTTCAGAGATCTACAGGACTTCCTGTTCATTGTATTGCTGGTCTAAGTGCTGACTGGGTCACACCGGGTTACACTATTGCTCAAGACAAAGAACAGGTAAAGTAGGGAGCATGGCAATGCAAGTCTTGCTGTTCTGCCTCAAGATTGTCTGCAGCCTCTTCTGAAGAAACTGTGTCCTCAGCTGGAAGGAGCGGTTGGGTTCTCTGCTGCCTCTTCGGCCCCTGCTGTGTGAGCTGGGTCTTCTTGCAATATGAGGGGAAAGCTGGCTATGGAAACAAAGCTTGAATGTGAAACTTTATTTATAAGGAGCTAAACAAAAACAAAGGTATTGTACACAACAGGTAGTTTTCTGTCACAGAAAGGCTGCAACTTGCCTGTGCCGGACTGAAAAGTAGTGTGTGACCAGAAGTGATGGGATCCAAGTCCTCTTTAAACTGACCCACAGAGGCGCTTCACTGTGAAAGTATACTACAGCTACTTGGTCCACTTTTGGACTATTTACTAGGCCTGCCTGTCTCCTTAGCTAGTATTCACCCATTTTTGCCTTAAAGAAATACCCTAAAATGCACTCCAGACCTTCTGTCTGTAACAAGAGGTTATTGATTCGGGTTGTGTATCTCACTTTCACCAAGGCGCTGTTGTGTGACTAGAGCAGGAGTCTGAGGGATCCAGTTCCTGTGCAGTCTTTCTCACCCTCCCACGGGCCCTGTTTAATTTTGGACAAGCGATTTTCCCAGATCATGCCGCAGTTTTTTTCAATCTGTGAAACTTCTGCAGGATCTTATCGGTCTTTTATGATGATTACTGTAAGATGTCCCCATTGCTTAGAGGCTCTCTTACAGAAGTTACCAAAGAGATAAATACTGTAGCTGTTATTTGTCCTAGTTTCTGCTTCCTTTGAATGGTGAAGTGAAAATGAAATAGCTGAACCTGGATTCCATCACAGAATCCAGCTTTCCTAGGCAAAATTTGATTCTCTTGCCTTTCAAGCACACTTAATGATCTGTTTAATCATGGATGAAATTGTGTAAGGGTGGAGTGAATTTCTCCTTTGTAGGTTCTTGCTCCCTTATCTGCCCTGTTTGTGTAAGGCTTACACACTCAGCATGATGGAGCAGAGTCCGCATTGGTGCGGTTCCGTTGCACTCTGCAGAGGTACACCAGAGAGGAGACTGACCCCTGAGCGTTTTCTCTCCAGTCACTTTATTGAATGACTGTTCCATAAAACACAGGAGTATGTTAGCAGGCACAGAACAGCAGAGGAGCGGAAGTGTCACGTACGTCGTAGTCATTTCCACTCTGTTTGCCCAGCCATGAACTGAGGAGCTTGAGCTGGGAATGCAGATGACTAGATGAGACATGCATGTGATGGTGATGTGTGGACCTGCATTTCCACTCTCGGGAAGCAGGCAGCCCCGCTGTACATGGGTGTGTGTTTGCCTCGTTCTGTGACCTTGCCGTACCCCATCAGTGGGACATATTTGAGTTGTACTCCTGGATGAGCCTCCAGTGGCACTGTCTCATGAGCACTGCAGCCTCTTAACTCTGACCAGGAGCCATGCCCAATGTGAATGTTGCTTTGTGAACCTTAAATTCTCAGTGCTTCATCAGCAGAGCTTCTGTTGAAAGAGACAGCTGTGATAAATCAATAGCTATTAGCAGTCCTTTGATTTTTAAAAAAATTTATTTAAGTTTTATATTGTGAATATTGTAGTATTTTTTTATTTTAAAGCTTGAGATGTTTTGATATTACTTGCAAAGTCAGATGAAAAAAGCATTGCTAATCTCCAAAAATCGAAGTCGATTTAGTTGGTGAAAACCTGTATGTATTGTATTTTTTTTGTTTTTCTGTGCTCTTTGTTTACCCAAAGGTTCTGGCTGTACAAAAGACAAAGTGTGGGAATGGTGCAAATAATTGACAATGACATTTGAGTTAATGTTGGAAAGGGCTGATTTCCTTTAGATGTCCAGATACTGTTCGTTTGCTAATTAAAAAAAAAAAAAATATTGCAGTTGCTTCTTTTTCTTTTTTTCCGTGTCCCAAACTGCTGCTCCTTCCAACTGTTGCTTTAATTGGGTGGGACCGTGTATTGAAAGGTTTCTTGCTATTCCTGAGCTGGTTGTCTAAAATAAAGGCTATAGTCCATGGCAGCAGAGAACTTTGTTTAACATGTTATTAACCATCCTTTATGTGGGCTCCAAGAAACGCGCTCATGCATGCGTGTCATCTGTCCTCACAGAGCTGGGTTGCTGGGGATTTCTGCACTGATAAACTGCCTGGGTGTGGTGTTCTCTGGTCCTTCTGTGCCTGCTTCTCTCTCTGTTTCTAGAAGTCCACTCATGCACCATTGTGTAGAGAAATGCTGTCTGCCAGCCTTCAGTGATGGTTCGTTCTGCAGAACTCTGCTAACAGTTGAAATCTTGATACCTGGTTTTATTTTTGCCATTCTGTTCTCTCACAGCTCCGCTTTGCTGTATTTTTGCCCTTTTGTGCGTCGTGTGTTGTAGCAGGCGTACTGTATGGCAGCTCAATTCAGACGGCTTAATATGCAGAGGTAATACGCTTGTGGTATCCTCAGGTGGGTTATGATTCCAGGGATTTGTTGGAGAGAAGAACAGGCTTTTTCTGTAGAGGTGTGATTGTAACAGATCGCGTTCTCCCTTCGCGTGTCCTCTGCAAAAATAACTGGGCCTCCGTTCCTGGTTTTGCCTTAGTCTCATAACACTTGGTGCCATGTCCTTGGGTCTTGTTTGCCTTGTTCTCCTGAGGCTCTGTATGCCCCTGGGCATTTCTCACGAGGAAAAAACCTTTGCAAAAGACCATTTACAGATGGCCTTTCTGGGGCGAGGTCTACGTTTTTGTGCAGAAGATCTGCCAGCAAAATGCCCTTGTGATCGCAGAGTTCATGTCCCATTATAGGGGCTCTTCCTCACTCTGCCTAAAATGCATGGGCGTTGCTCGGTGTTCTCTGATGGCATTGCGCGGTGTTTGCTCACCAGGTGAGACCAGGAAATGCTGCTCCTTGCTGCTGCGTAATTTCTGGCTCTTCTGTTTTTTCTCTGCAGGAGCAGTGAGAGCTGAGAGTTTTCAAACCACAGCCACCCCTATGTGTTGGAAAGCATAGGAGCTTGTGAGCAAGGGGAAGAGCATTTTGCTGATGGCACAGTATTGCAGAACACCTGCAAGGAGGGTATGGTCTGCTATGAGAGGCAGGCAGTCGGGGGCGGTACTGATTCAGACTCCTAGGAGCTCTGCTGTATGTACAGCCAGATTTCTTGTCGCCCACAGGCATGGTGAAATCAGGCTGGTTAAGTAAGAGCTTGTTAAAACTTGAGGCACACTGCAGAGATATTTGTGTGCTGTGTTTTAAGCTGCTTTGGGGAACATTGTCTCCCTGTCCTGGTGGGTTGATATTGCCCGTTATAAGGACTTGGGTGAGCTGAGCGGTGGTAGTTTTTGTCTGTGCCATCCCAAAATGTTCATACCTGAGTTTCTGGGTTGTGCATGCTGCCCCATGCAGGAACTCTGCTGTGAAGCAGCTTATGGCTGGGGGAAAGAAGGGGTCCTGTCTTTGTGTGGTGTTTCTCCTGAGATGAAGTTCAGATGACGGATTCCCAAACTGATGAAGTTCAGATGACGGATTCCCAAACTAAATTTTGTTGCTTGGTACGGAGCCAGCCCTGGGCTACAGCAGGCTCTGGGTCTGTAATTACATGTCCTACCTGTTCCAGAGTTTTCACTCAGTCTTTGCTATCCTTTGTAATCCAGGTAGCAGCAGGCTGCCCCATGGGATCCCAGCAGCACAAGCTGCTTGCTGTCGGGCTCCATGTTTTGCCCAGAGCAGAAAGCGCAAGCAGAATCTTGAAATGCCCTTGCTGATGCATGAGCCACATGGGATCTGGCCTGCTCCCCTCAGCCACTGTGCCTTCACCCCATGCGCAGACTGAGCACATGGAAAACATGCTGCGGCAGCAGCTTGGCCCAAGTACTGCCCCACGGCACAGCCCCCATGGCGCAGCCCCCCGCACGCTCGCCACAGGAGAGAGGTGGTGCCAGGGGCAGCTCCTGGGCTTGGGCCCTGGGTTCACCGTTGGGTTGGTTGTGAGCGGGATGCTGCCGGGCGTCCTGGTAGATACGCAACCGGTGTGTGAGGAGCAGAGGGCCCCGAGGGTCCTCACTCTGTTCGTGAGCCACACCCGCACTGCTGGATGCTGAGGGCCTCCTCCGAGCCTGCGCGTCCTTCTCCGAGGGCGAGTGCTGGGAGGCGAGTTATCGCGGGGCCTGCTTTCGTACCGCTGCTGTGCTGCGGTGCCCTGTGGCCGGGGAGCAGCGAGAGGCTGCAGGCACTCCGCGGGGCCGACGCCCGCTCCCCCGCCCGCGCCCGCCCCGCTGCTCCTC
>Ga0181612_150410_pt1 | contig 14848 bp, 7 predicted proteins | sample HoacroProtozoa21_FD_119630 | JGI IMG/M metagenome (GOLD analysis project Ga0181612, IMG submission 119630) | Hoatzin crop microbial communities from Cojedes, Venezuel. Combined Assembly of Gp0051906, Gp0051904, Gp0051908 | reverse complement strand
GGGAAACGTGAACCGGGCTGCCTTTCTGTTGAGGTAAACCCAGTGATATTCGCTGCTCCCTTTTCATTACACGAGTTCCCCAAGCAGCGCTGGCCGACTGCCAAAACCACCGGTTCCAAGGTCTGGGCCAGCAGCAGGAAACCCCGAGATGCTGCCAGCACAACAGCCTAAGACAGGTGGTGAAGAGGGGTGGGCTCCTCTCCAGCAGAGAGGACACCGTCGAGCCTTGGGGAAGGCAGCGCGACGTGGTATATGTCCCTTGGACCCACCAGCCTCACGCTCTTTCGGGAACACCCCCCGAGCCAGGAATGGGAAGTCTGGAGCTGGCTTCGATGGGCTGAGTGACACCGGCTGCCTTCTTCCTTCAGAGCTTCCCCGCACAGGAGCGTGTGTTCCATCTGCCATCCCGGATCACACCTTCCCCTGCTACCAGTGACCCTCGCGGGCTCTGGAAATCAAACAGCAATGAGCCCTGCTGCACAGCTGCAAGTACAGCGTTCAAACCCCACTGGAAATGTGCAGTGAGGCTGTTTTTTCCATTGTATATGACACCTGATGCATCCATTATTTTCTTTTAAGAAAACAAACAAATCATAAAATAGGAAACTGGATTAGAATTACTACTTTGCAAGGTTAAAGCAGACAAAGAAAAGGAAATTCAGGCTGCCTATGAACCCTTAAATTGCTCACTACACATATATGTTCTTGCTCATATGCCTTATGAAAAACTTGCATTACCCAACAACACGATATTTTTCCCACAGGACCCTTCATGGTTGTCCTCATCAGGGCACAACTTGAGCATACAAGGGAAGGCTGAAGAATGTAAAGATGATGCAAAATCTGGTTATTCCTAAGTTTCAAGCACCTCACTCGGTAACATATGAGGGTACTGTAACATGCTTTGACTGTTCTTGCAGTGGATGGCATTCCTCACTGACAGAATAATAGAAGTACCCAAAATCATAACCATGCCTCATCTGCAAGACAGCTAAAACTGTCCACAGATCCTAAGGTGCCCTTTAGAGAAAAAAAAAACAATCTTGAATCTTCTTTGATTCAAGAAAAATCTTAAATCTTTGCAGCACCCAAATTAGTTTTATCTGTCTTTTTTCGAATCTGACTTCTTTATATTCTACAAATTGTTTTGAGGCTGGCACATGGAAACAGTTATGGAGCAACAGCAGAGCCAGAAATACATCAGGAATTACAGAGAAATCTGTGGTGCTTCGCATAACGACACAGCAAACAAAATCACACCTCTTCCCCATAGTCAATGCACCTGGAGGTAGTAAGAGACACTACTACAAACGTGGTCTCCATCACAAAAACCTCCAGCTGTACTGGCAGAAACACACAGTGACTACCACCTGCTCTCCAGGTTTAGTACTGCTTCCATATATTAGCAATCAAAGAACATTGTTATAGCAATTGAAACAATATACCTCACCACGTAACAGGAGTGCTTACACTGAAAAGTCAGTTAACACTTTTTATGCCTTTTACTACATTTTTGGAACTCCTAGTTCAAAGGGTTTAGGAAGAACATCTGGAAAGGAGGTTCATCCATCGCTTAGTTCAGTATATTAAACCTCCCCAGTCAGTGTTCAGGAAGGGTCACTGCGGGGAAACCCACAGCTGTCCCTTTCTTCATGCCCAGACCTTGTGAATTTTCACTCATGAGCCTTCTCCACACATATTCCCTACCCACAGGGATTCATCCTACACACAAGCAGGACCTATTGAAAACAAAATAACCCCACCCAACCTTCTCCACAAGAAGAACTTCTAGGGAAAACAACCACACAAAGCGAAGAAACAGAAGAAAAAAGAATAAGGTGTTACTTACTGGTTAACACAGTGATTGATCTTGCTGACTTGGAAACCATATTTGAGTTCACTACCAACAGAGTTACTATGTAATATAGGCCATGGTATTTGGCATTAAAAACCACAGGGGCAGGTAAAGTGCTATTGAATTCTTCGAACTGGAAAAAGTAGTTCTTGGATTCTCCAGCTATCTTCACAACATATACAGAGGATGAGCTCACCACATCAGATGCTTCCAGGGAGACAACGATACAATTGTCTTCTCGGACAGCAACCTGGAAAGGTTCTGCATTCTGCAAGACAAGAATAAAGACTTTGCTTAAGTAAAATTTATTATTTCACTTTTACGCATTTCCCTTGGTATTCATAGGCTATTCCTGTTATATTTGCGATAAAGTTATGTTTCATATTCTGCAAGACAGTTAGCATCAAATCCTAACAATTTTTTCAGAATACAATTCACAGTCAGCCAAAGCCCACAGGAATCTATCAGGCCAGTCTCTCTGCAGTGGGGGCTGGTTCCTCCCGTGTGCTTTCTGATGCTCTGGCTACTCCATCCCTTACATCCCGAGGAACAAAGCCTCCACCATTCTTTCCTGACAGAAGGTGGAGCAGAGCAGAAGCAGGATGAGATTTTAAAAAGGGTACCAGGGGCAAGAGGACTTCCAATGAAGTCACAAAATGCAAGTCACTTAAATCCCCAAAAAAGAGATGATTAAATCAAGACTCTTTTATCTTGCAGAAACAGGAACATATATTCATCAGTGCAATATATTCTGAAACCCTGCAACTGAAGAGAAATTTTGGGCACTGACTAAGCTTTTCCAAATATGCTCGTTCCAGCAAGTACCAGGTGATAAGCAGCTCTTAGCACTACGTCCATGGCTTTGGTTCGCACTTTTCATTTGCTAAGATACACCATTTCATTTTCAATATTTCTTTTCTTAGTAGTAGAGAGAAAGGAGCAATTTAACCTTGTTTTCATATATCATGAGCATGTTAAGTCATTGCCAGCTGAAAACACTTTCCTTTTTATTAATTGCAAACCAGCTGCCAGCAAGAAGCATTTGTTCTCTACAGGAATTTCAAGAGTTTCATGGTAATTAATGAGAAGGAAAAGTTCAAGCTTTAATCAAGAGTTGCCTTTTTGTTTATTAGGCCATGCTGCTTCTGCTTAGAATTTTTTTACTACAGAGAAAACTGTAATATCTGCTGTGTTCAATTCCCAGCTCCATGGTATCTCTTTCTCCTTCATATTTCACAGGCTGAGAGCTCTAGTTAGTGGGCAGGGTGGGAAACCATGGCTAGTTTGCAACTTACTTATTCAGTCAAGTTGTTCCTGCACCAAAGAGCTAGACACCTTCTTCAGAGAGTAATTCTAGCAGCTTGGCTACCTCCTGTCTTCTACTAGTTTTGTTTAGTAGGGATTCTTCCATGAGAATAATCTTTTTTTGGATTTACACTGCTGGAGCCAGGCTCCCTATTTGGAATCCACACATATGGTGTTGCCACAGCCTGGCTTTGAAAAAACTCCCAAAAATCCCCAAGAACAAAGAATTGGTTCTAGGACTGTAAAATTTTAAACAACTGTAGTTTGCCTTTACATATATTTATGCTTATATCATTGGGCTTTGAGACTTCACAGTGTCCCTAAGGTCATATCTGACTATATAGGCAAAACTACAGGCTTGAGAAGAAAGGACCCCAGCAAACCCACTCATCTGACCCAGCGCAGAGAACAAGGTACCAAGTGTAGAGTAAGCCCAGCTCAAACAGGATAACCAGCCTGGACAGCTTGAAGCCTGAGATTAAAAATCCAGGCAATGCAATTTCAGATGCTGATTTTGAGGTTTGCTTTGATTAGTCTTTTACAAAATGGCTTTCAAGTTGCTAAAATGACACAAGTCAATGTTATCAATGGATGAATACTTTAGTGTGGAATTCTGGGTAATTTTTCACAGATGGCAGAGCAACTGCTCCAAAAAGTTTACAATGCAAGACTACAATTATGCAAAAGCTTCCATGTGTTTTCCTTAGCCTCCGCTGAATTCAACAGGCTTACCCTTGAGCAGACCAAAATATCACATTTCAAGTGTTTGTATTTTGCCTTAAATCCTGATCCAGCATTTGGATCCACACGGATTCAAACTTTTAACTGGGGATTATGTGTAGATCTGGTCAAAACCAAGTAGAGATTCTTTTATCCTTCTTCCTCCCCATTCTCCCTGAACTAAAAACATGTGTAATGATTCCTTCTTCAGCTCTCCCAGCACGGGAAGACAGGAGGAGAAAGGCACCCACAGACCGGCTTTCCAGCAGCATGGACACTATTGTATCACAGAAGGCATGGTTACCTTCCAAGGCCAGGCAAGGAAAGACAGACCTCATTCAGCAAGGTTATTTCTACATATTGAGCTTGAAGTGCATGTATAATCCAACAGAAGTCAGTGGGTTTTGACCTTCCAAAGCCTTGCATATGAATGCTTCACTGGAGGAAAGAGATCGGTGTTATCTCTAAAACTCCTCTAGCCTTCCCTCGGCTTTGCCGCTGAACTGCGTGGTACTAACTTGAAGTGCCTACCTTGCTATGAAGAGACAGACAAGAGAGACCAACAAATTTATATGTGCCAACAAACAGTTCAAAGCAAGCTCCTTGTGTATGGTGGTATTATAAATCATTTGTGATGTTAATCAAGTACAGCTGGAAATTAAGCATATAATTGCAGAGTTATAGTCACTCCTAGGATATAATTAGGTGCTTTCAGACTGCTCATACGGGGTGTGATTTTATTCTTTGATTCTTCTATGGGTATTGTATTAACCATGTTGAAGACCGTACTTTCATTTTTGCCCTCGCAATGTTTTCTTGAATTCACAGCAAGTACCATTCAGTAAAAGATCCACTAACCTTCTTCAACAGTTCTCACATAATTAGCAGAACATGCTAGCTAAATACATAGAAATCTCACAGACATATGCTATTGTTACCTATGACAACACCTAACTGGGGAAAATAACTTCTTCTGAGTGCTTTACGTCCTAAGCATGTGGGGATTGTGAAATGATAGCCTCCTTCCTTCCAGTGCCTGTGGCCAGGTGCTTTTGAACCACTGGCTGTCATGATGCACGGGCGTTTTTTGAGTGACATCTCCTCAGCAGCGGTGTGGCTCATCCATCCCACGCCTGCGCCCACCTGCACAATGCTTCCCTCCCTTGAGGGGTACCAATTCTTTTCCTTGACTATGTGGCCCACTTCCACACACCTGGAGGTGCCAGGCTTTTAAACTGCTGCATGCACCGGACACATAGCTTGTGGGAGGCATCTGTTTATTATCCATTGGCTCCTGAAATAATTTTTATCCCTTCATTTCAGCTTCCAGGTTTGGTTTACAGAATGAAGTGGCAGATAAAGGATGAACAAAAAGGCTTGGCAATTAACATGTCATAAGATGAGATCAGTTCCCTCCTTCGGGATATGGATTTCACTTTGGCAGTGTTTTGAAAGAACAGACCATTCTGAGCATCCCATTCTTCACGTTGGATGAGATGAGGGTTACCAGCCACGACCAGGCTTGTGATTTTGGGAAGAAGGCTAGGAACAAACCTGGGTATTTTTAATTAACACTGATGGAAGTGACAAACATATCCCACTTAACTAGACTGTAAAGCCAGTGTGTCTTAGGACTGACAGCATCAGTATGGTAAATACACATTTCATTACTTCTGGTCAGCTACCTCCAGGATTTAATTTGCTGGTGTCACAGTCTGAGCGGCTGTTTCATGCCTGTGGGGAAATTTGGCAGGGCTTGTGCATTCAGAATCAAATTATTAGCTCCAGCTTCCTTCCTAGTTTATTATTACAAGCTCGTGCCACGATAAAGCACTTAGGGGAAAAAAAAAAGGGGGGGGGAGGGAGTAAATCCCACAACGTGATGCCTGTTCATAGTCATTTCCACTGCAGGGATGAGTCATGCTAGTGGAATTTCCAGCCAATAACAAGGTCCCAATTAAAATAAAAAGGAGGGGGGGGCAAGGAGATACAGGACATGTCAAATAAATAATATTCAAAGAGTAGTAAGAAAATAAACGATGTTCAGCAGAGCTCAGAGTTCTCTTTTTAGAAGCCTATATCCTCGGTTTATTCCCTTACAAAAGTATGAGTTTTACATGCAAAGAAGAGATCAAAGTTGCAAACCAGCTACTAATTTTATGTACTTTAGCTTTTGAATATCTCACTCTGAAACACATTGGGCCAGGACCCAATTATCCAAAGTGCAAGCAGCTGCATGTTCTGCTGACTTTAGGAGGAGCTGTGGACGCTCATCAGCTCTGTAAAATTGAAGTACTAGTAACTGCATCACATTATCTAATGCTAGACAAGTGGAATTAAGACCCTGAACAAATCTGACTTCTGCCAGCTCTTATAGAGTAAATCCTGAAGTATCACAGAGTTTTCAAAGTGGGCATCTGAAATCTCAAAGCAGGAATAGATTTTAAAGCTATGAGGATCTACTTCTTAGGGTAAAAGTACCATTATGATACCCTACTGTATAATGGCGGGCGGTCAAAAATAACATCAACGTAAGTATTACAAAACAATACTGAACACTGTATCCAGACCTCTTGGATGCAATACTGGCTGTTTTTGTGAGTGATTCTACTATACTCAGATCTATTTTGTTCCAGTGGCCAATAATGCTAAATTCATTCTAAATCACACAATGACTCACTCTCATCAAGATTCATCTTATTTAATTTCAGGTACTTAAACGGAGTGACTGAGAGCCCGGATGACCTTTTCAGACAGAGTACCTGTGGATTCATCTGAGATCTGAATTATTTTTGAAAGTGCACTCAATAGCCAAAGGGTTCATGCTCTCGGCTCGGCAAAATTCCTGCGGTTCTCTGGTACCGGGCACAGTGAATCCAAACCTTATAGCAAAGATAGGACTGGGATCCAGACTTCCGTATCTCGGCCTCTGCTATAGTCTTGCAGTGGTACCTCCACAGAAAGCACATAGAAAATTCCATAAAATAAACAGTATTGCAAAACATACATAAAAGCCATGCCACAGTATTTTTGCACCAGCTTCCTAAATGTATTTGTTTCTTCTGATGGTGACAAACAATACTGAAGAACAATTACAATAAAAATGTAACAAAAATTTTATCCAGAAATTGAAATCTTATCTCCACTAAATATACTATGCACTTGCTGGAAATTTATGGTTTCGTGTAAGTCACTGTGCAGGGAACAGAGTCAAATTCTGGCCTTTTTAAACTGTTTTACTAATTTACTCTATTTTATAAAATTCTCTCTCTGTGCCAGCAAGAGACTTCACAGATTTGGGATGATCCCAGCCACCTTCCAATCCTTTATAGCTAGAAAAATGAGAGGTCCCTAAAACTCCCTTCTGTTGCAATGTGAAGTCACCATTCGGAACAGGCAACAGACTCTGGTTTCAGTCAATGTAGCTGTGTTCTGAAGTACTTCAAGTCTTTACTGTAGATGAGCCTTCAGGTTCCCACGTTGCTTCCATTACCGCTGCACCACCTGGCTCAGCCCAATACCTTATCTTTCTTATTTTCACAGCTCCCTGCTCATCATCACCACGGAATATTTTCTGCTAAATGCTGCAACACCAAACCCTACACTGTTTATGTTCCACACCCAGCCTCTTTACTCTTGTTTCAAAGGCTCTCAATGAAAAAAACATTTCATATGACTGAAACTGATAAGGTTTCACAAAGACACTGGCAGTCTCAGAAAAAGCAGTTCTCATAGCCACGGCCCAAGAAAGACCATCTCTGAGCACAGATAAGCTCTGGGTGGAAACTGCCCCACACTGAGGCTTCTTTGGCACGGTTAGCTATCATTATTAGACCCTATAATTTTAATTAAAAAGGCAAAGTCATCCTTCTAGAATTTAGGGAAGAAAGTACATCCTGCGCTTTCCACACGTTCCAGTGAATTCTGGAGCAGGCACAGATTTGGCGAGTGTTGACTCCAAGAGGAAAGGATTGTTTGAAATGGTCTTCAAGAGCGTGAACAAAAATGGTACGGATTTGTAACAAAAATGTAAAGACTTGTCACAAAAACATAAAGACTTCTCAAAAATAAGGATATTTATAGCTCGGGCTTTTGTTTTTACCTATAATTCTGCACAGGTTGTGCAGAGAACTTCCCTTAATAAATACTCTTTGGAAGAAATACTCCATGGGACAAATGGAAACCCTTATCTTCAAGATTTTCCATGTAAAAAGGAATATTTTAAGAAGAGAAAAGATACCAAAAGCAGGAGTTCTCAATAATTTATGATGTTTGATTCAGGGTAACACACCACCATTTCTGGCATGCTGCTCTATGAATAGCGTCCTCAGCACTGTTGCCATTCTCAGTCTTAAAAAGCCAGTAATAACAATCTGCTAGTCATATTTTATAAACGAACGTCAATATTTCTTTGTTCTGGGAGACAGTTTTAAAGGGACAGGTATGTTTTTCCCTTCCTGTGCACTGATCCAGAATATCAGGGAGTTTTTTAAGTGAGCGTCAATACTCTATGTACAGTCCATCACATTTTGCTACCATTCTGAAGTTAATAACCTACTTTAGAGGTACTGGAAGGAAATCTTTCCTGACACTATGAACTGCTATTATGATAGCATTAAGTAAATGCCAGAATGCTAAATGTGTGAAAAAGAAATGTTTGCATTCAGCAAGGCTAATACCCTTCATGTATTGCCTTCTCAGCATATCCAATATCTAATAAGTTGTTGCTAAATAAATATTTCCATCCCATTTTTCTAGTGCAAACTGGAGAGGGCAAAACCCAAGCACCGTGATGCAGAGACCTCAATGCTGACAAAGTTTAAACCTATGTGAGAGCATCATGGATGGCATGTCTCCCTATTATGGACCCTACCTAACTGCACATATACACCCCAAATATGACCAGAATTCACTCTCCCATGTGGATGTACCCGAACACATACACATGCCAAATGAACCATGTGCTTTAATTAAAACCCATCTTCTCTCTTGAGCCTGTATATGAATAACAGAAAACAAAAAAGGGCACAGGAAACATATTACACTGACTCATCAGCTCCCTTAACTGTGTCAAACTGGTCCTTGTAGTGATCAATCTTGTCCTCTGTCTTTGGGAGAATATTTAAAGCAAATTTCTACCTGAACAAGTATAATCTGATCAGAGTTGTACATAGGCCAAGTTCATGTTAGGTGGCTCCTCTGTTAAATTCCAAAAGGGAGAAGTTAGGGGGAAAGGAGAAGAAAGATTACTTTCTAGGAACAGGCGTTAACTGAACAGTATGCTCCACATCTACATTACCCTAAGAATATAGATACTGTCCATCAATTAAGTGTTTTCACAGCACAGCAACTACAGGTCAAAACACATCCAAATATGCTTCAGTTCCCTCTCCATCAGAGAGGAAAGAAGATGGAACAGATCACTCCAGGAAAATGCTGAAGAAGGCAGAGTGAGTGAGAAATTCATGTGAATTTTGAAGAACTGGATTACTAGAAAGAAATCTCCTTTTCCATGGTGTCAAACGATCCTTGAGGTGTCTCACATTTCAAAGTGTCCTATGGGAGATGAGAAGGAACACTGGAGGAGACGTGTCTTCTGGATGAAGAAGGACAAATTCATTCATGCTGTTTAGTGTATCAGCTCCAAAACTGTGGATTCTCCTGTGCAAAGGACGGACATCTGTAATACAAGCTTCTGATGTTGTAACAGCTTCTGAACAGCTACTGATGCTGAAAGGTGACATTAGAAAGTTACTGAAAACTCCTGATGTTCAATAGAATGCAAAGACTGATGCTGCACCATGAGAAAACTACGACCATGACGTGATCCATCACTGCTGTGCAGCTGAGAGGACCTGGACTATGCTGGTGTCAGCTGAACTTCATCTTACAAGCTCTGCAGAGAGTAATTGAGTGGGAAATGGTGGAAGAGAACAAGACCTTCTGTCCTCCTCGTGTTAATCTATAACAAGAGAACAGACTAGATGCCAATGACTAAACTTATAGACAGGGACTACTCCAGGAGCCTAACTCCTGTTCCATAACTCCAAGTGATTTTAATGGGAATTAGGCACCAAAGTGCTCTTAAGTATGTTCTGAGACTACTAGGGAGGTTTGCAAATTTGAAATATGAGGCTGTTAACAGAAAAAAATAATAATTTTCTGTTTCAAATCATTTTTTCTGACACAAAGAATCCAGAAGCAGATGAGGGGTCCATTTTGTCCCCATCTAAGCTGCTGACTTCAGTTTGGTCTGGAGTTAACCTCAAACAAGTCATCTGCCTTATTTGTCACTTTTTTCTACCACTCCCTGCTCATCCAGCCCCCTCCCTGCCCCCTGAACAAAAAGGTCCAAACACCCACCACACCTTCTTCAAAGGTCACAGGAGCCACGGCAGAGTCAGGGAAAAAAAGTCTAAAACGAGATCACCAGTCTTCCTGTTCCATGCTCTAAAACACTATCTTTCTGCCCAAAGCCATAACCATAATATGGCTATGGCCACCCCCTGAAAGATTGCTTACTCAGGTACAAGCACAGGTTTATTTTGTTTTCCGATCCAAGTGGAACCTGATATTCTGCGCTTTGATCACCCTGTTGTGTTCACTTGTTCTCTAAACTGGTAAAAGCTGGCAAGATGAACAGCTGAGATTTTTCTCATGTTATTTATACATAGTTCCTGTGGTTGAATGTTTTTTTCTTGCTAAAGTATTTGCCGTGCAAGTTTTCTGGGGGTGACTGTTTCACTTGGCAGTGTTTTTTTTTCTCTTCCCTACCTGTGCTCAGCGAGAGGCAAGCAGCCAGTGCCATTTCCCTGATTACTACCAAGAGATGAGCTCTGTAAGTCTCTGTACGGCACAGGGTCAATTGCAAATCGACACAGAACATTTCAGTTGTTGCTACAGCCTGATTTTCAATTCATTCCTAGCGTGGCTTTAGGCTCAGCTCAGCCATTCGTACTGATTTGATAAATTCCTACCCGCAGAAAAGTTCTCCATTTCACTTACTGCTGGCAACGTGCTGCTCGGTAGTCACGAACACTGCCAAGCTCCCTAATGCTGCAAAAACTCACAGCTTGTCACTGCCACCTTCCCCTGCGGGGTAACTCCAGCAGGATTGATTTGGCCGGAGTGTATCAAGTGGTTAGTTTTTAGTGCAGCTGCCGCAGGCTGACTTGAAGGAAGCGAATGAGAGGAGCGAATACAAAGAGCTTAGGAAATGGAGTCAGGACCCTCAGCTGTGGGGCGAAGTCCTTTCAGGTGTAAGACATGCCACCCCACCTGCCCAGAGGAAGAGCCTGACCAGGGGAGAATGGCTTCTGTTAGCTACCAGAGTCCAGGTTACCAAGTGTTATATGGCTTCCATGAAAGAGATAATTTGGCTACAACATCCTCTCCTAGCAGTTTGATGGCTTCAACTTGGAAGGCAGAATATTCTGCAACAGTGTCTAGCAGATCAGGAAAATAATAATTCCTTCTACTTTGATATACAGCCACCAGATTTATGCTTCACTGGGATCCACTCATGTGCTAGCACAACAACTTGCTTAAATATTCTGCATATCTCTGCATGTACAACTAAAATACAGATATCCTACTACCTTAATGACATATCGGTCAGAACTTCTATGCTGAGACTTCTGTACTTTGTGTGGGATTCACCTGGCTTTGTTTAATCAAACTAAAAATTTGGCATACAGTCAAACCTCATCATCTAGGCACCCTCTGTACTCTGTAAGGAGAGACAGATCTGAAGAATTTAATTTACCCAGTTAGGATTAAACAACCTGCATTGTGCAGATGTTTTTCTCTCTCTGGGCACCTTACTCTTAAATATCAAGAGTCAGATGAGACCAGAAACATTAGTTGTGTATGATGGCAGCTGCAACTCCGATTTGTATTGCCATTTTTATATATTATGACTCCTAATCTTTTCTGTCTAAATCAATATTAAAAAGTTTAAATTTTGTTTAGCTAGTCTCTTTTGCAGCAGTATAAAAGTATGTGATGGCCATGGCTGAGCAAGGGATATAACTTCAAGCATACAAAAGGTCCTACTCAGCAAAAGATGTAAGCACGTTCATAAATCCTCTGCCGACGTGACAAAGGCTGGCCCTGTGTACAAGAATCAATCAGGAGATCAAGGTCTCTCTTCCTGAGTTGCCAAAGAGCAATAAACCTCTGAATCTTCCTTCTTATTTGTTTTGTGCCTTTTATGAAGTGAGGTTGCTAAGAAGTCATTCAAACGACAATAGAAGTCTTGGTTCGTTAAGTGATGCTGAGCACCCTGTTCTGCAGGTTTGGTACTCTCATCCTACAAATTATTATTCCTTGCTGCTGTCGTGTGGTTTTACACTTGGCAGTTCTTCAGTGGCCAACAGGGATGCAGATAAACCTTTATAAATACATTCATCAGCCTAGTATCTAAGGCTGAGGTAGCTCAGCAATAACAGTATGGAGAGCATACAGATTAAATTTCTAGCTAGTTTGGCAGTTACAAACCCTTTGAATGCAGAATTTCTACAATTAAACTTCAGCTATTAGCTTTCTTTTATGTATCTCTTTTTTAATACCCGACAGAGCTTTTCCCCAGGCATGACAATGGCTAGCCAGGCAAGAGAAGGTTTCACACACTGAGAGATGAAACTCAGCTGAGACAAGGGTGTGTGGAAATCATCAATGGGAAGTCTGTTCCCTAAAGTAGAATTGACTGCAAAATAAAAATATGTAATTTTAGAGCATTGTTTCCTCATTTTAACTCAAGATGCTAATCCTTTTTTGTCTTTTCTGAAAGAGAGGTTTTTAAAAACAGCATGACCTTAAATGAGGCAATATGACCTTTCCCAGACCTACCCCACAGTAAATATTTACTGAGTTTTATTTCATAGGCATTAACGCATTGGTAATATCAAAAGCTTTCAGGTCATTAGACAATGCAATATATAACATTATCATTGTGACATATAAAAATATGTGCAGTTTAAAAGTGATAATGATTTTCTTTCCTACTTAACTTCTAGATATGAGTTCACCACATATCAGTTTATGCTGCTGTTTGATTCTTCCATTTTATGAAGTATTTCTGCCACCAGTGAAAGGGAAGGATGCAGATAACGACACGGATTTTTTAGCCTTTTCTTCACAGCAAATGGTGTTTCTGTACATAAGCACTGGTCATTTTGCATTACACTAAACCAGGCAAAAAATATTTCAGTCTAGTTGGCTGGCTGCCATTTGCCAGTCTCTTTATGGTCATTTCTCAATAACTGTAATGCAAATATACAAATCTTGCTTATCTCATCAACTCCTGCACTGAAAATTCAAGCAATAAATATACTGCCTAAGCGCCTGCCCTGCTCTTTGACTGAACCAAAACATTCTTCATGATCCTCCTGTGAGCACACTTGCCTGTACTTCAGAAGTATCAAAATTCAAGTTGTTCTTTTTCCACATATGTGACCATGAAAAGCCACTAAGATCAGCTTTGTAAACATATATAGGTGTCTTACGCAAATAAGTATCTACAAGATATTTTAAAAAATCAGAGCGGGGCACCAAGATTTTTTTTTTTCTTTAAAGTCAAGTGTACACCTTTAAATCTCTCCACTTGCAAAGCACAGTCCTGGATGTGCACAGACACACACAACCTACCCATCAGAAAGATGCAAGAACATGCACACTGGCAGCACTGAGCCCCCATGGCAATGCCAAGCCAAATGAGTGGCTTCTGTTAGTTATTTATAGCTTTTTTAAATTTTAAATAATTCTTGGCTTACTCTCCACCAGGTCCTTACTGGTATCCTTCAGCTTTTCCTCCACTTCCACTCCAGCATGCCAATGCAGCAATGAAACCCCTTTACTATCAACATCAGACTGCATTTTTGTTTCTCAGGTCAGGTTTATTCTTCATGTAATTTTTGCCACCGAATTCAGGTGCCAGGAGAGTCAATGGACAGAGGTATGCTCCTGACCAAGCTGTTTCCCATCAGCTTTTAGAAATTTAAAGCAGCAGAGAAGAGAAAAGGTTTGGTGTTTGGCTGGGGTATTTTTTGTGGCTGACTGACAACGCCTTATATTAAGTACTGCAACGCCAGGCATGTCCTTGTGATGATTTCTCCAGTGATACCTAGAGCGCTCAGTATATACAGAAGAAAGTTATGGCTCAATATCATCACTGTGTTTTCTTCAGGGGAGAAGCTTGTCACCCCACTGCGCTGTGAGCTCCCTGCATCTCACAGCACCAAAAGTCATTTCCAAGCAACGGCTTCTCTGGAGACAGCGCAGCGAAACACCAGCAGTAACAGACTGGGTCCACATTCTGAGTTCGCTTCAAGCACCACCATTGGTTTAAATTAGCCCAAAGATTTGGATCACAAACACAATCAGTTACCGCAACTCAGGCTATAAGCAAAAATGTATTTATCTGTGGTAACCAAAGTGGTCATGCTCTGCTTACCCCTGCTGTTGCAAACACATCTCTTAGTATGTGTGTGAAAGAGTGAACATTCATACTTGCATTAAATATTTGCATGTTTAAGAATAAACTATTATCATTTGATGGCATTCTTCTTTCTCATCTTATTCACGCTATAAGCTCTTCATTCAGTTCTTACACTTTGAATACTAAAAAGACCACACCAGAAAAACATCAATGTCCTTATAAAGATGCACAGAAGGGCAGAAAGTCTGCATAAATAGCAAAGACTAGACCCAAACACTAGAGACCATTCTCCAAAGAGCAGGAATATTTTAGTATCGGCCACAGTAAAACAGAAGCTGGAGAAATGTTGGGGTTTTTTTTTCCTGTTTGTCTCTACTTGAAAGGGGAAAAAAAAGACATGCATGAGTGATGGTAATGGAAGACCTATTTGTGTCCAATTCACTGGAGAAACAGTACAAGGACATATCATCCTTGTGAAATGATTTGCCCTGTATTCCTTGAGCCAGATGAAAGTCCCATTATGTACAAAG